>Ga0335073_10012859_pt1 | contig 11736 bp, 10 predicted proteins | sample Lox_Sample_22_FD_207093 | JGI IMG/M metagenome (GOLD analysis project Ga0335073, IMG submission 207093) | Soil microbial communities from Loxahatchee National Wildlife Refuge, Florida, United States - Lox_Sample_2.2 | ecosystem: Environmental > Terrestrial > Soil > Wetlands | place: USA... | reverse complement strand
CCAGCGGAATCGCAGCGTTCAGCTTCGCCAGCAGCGCTGGATCTTTCATGGTGGACAGGTTTATCGGCGTCGCCACTGCACCCGGCCCGACGCCGACCACAGTGATGGCGTGCGGCGCTAGTTCGACCCCCGCGGTCCGCGTCAGCATCCGCATGCCACCTTTGGCGAGGCAATACGCCGTGTTGCCTGGCATCGGCCAGTCCTCGTGCACCGAGGTGATGTTAATAATCCGCCCGCCGCCGCCCTGCTTGATCATCTGCCGAGCAGCAATCTGGGTGCCGAAGAAAGCGCTCTTGAGGTTGATCGATAGCACCTTGTCGAAATCGGACTCGGTGGTGTTCAGCACAGAGGTGCGGGTCTCCACCCCGGCATTGTTCACCATGATGTCCACGCGGCCGAACTTCGCCACCGCCGTATCGACCAAACGCTGCAGGTCCGTCACTTTGCTGACATCGGCGTCCACACCGATCGCGACATCGCCCAACGCGACGATCTCGCGTTCCAGTGCCTCGGTTGCCTCGGGATGCGCGATGTAGTCGATCACGATGCCGGCGCCGATCCTGGCAAGGCCAAGCGCGACCGCTTTGCCAATTCCGCTGTTCCCGCCGGTGACAATCGCGACTTTGCCCTTGAGCGTCATGGCAATTTCCTTATGACAGGCTCCTGATGCGCGCGCCCATTCCGGGGCCTGGACTGCGACAAAACACTTCCGGGACCATCGGGGATTGTCGCACCCGAGCTCCGATCGCAGACCCGATGACCGCGGGCGGCCGGCAGTAGAGCCCCACTGGGTCCGACTCTCGAGTTTACAGAGTCACCGGTCCTGCCGCCAGTGCAAGGATAAGCGGCGCGCTGCTGCCCGCGCCTCGCACGTCGGCTAAGGACGCTACTTTAGTTCCGCGAGAGCCGCATCGATCCGCGTGAGCATCGGGGTCTGCCCGAATTGCGACAGAATTCGCGTTGCTTCGATCAGATGCTCCATAGCAGCTGTGGGCCTGTTCTTGGCCTTGTAAAGCAGACCGAGGATCATTTGCGCCCGGCCTGTCACGTGTCCATCAGGATGGAAGCGCGGGTTGGCCAAGACATGCGTCATCAACGTGCGAATGCGCGACGATGCGGTACCCATCACCCGGAGAAGAATTGGGAGATTTCTCAGCAAGGTCGTGAATGGGAGCTTTTCATTTCCCTCAATGATTTGTAGGTACACCTCGCCGAGGAACAAGCGATACCAATCCGCAGCCGCCCGATAACCCTCGCTCTCCCGCTTCGATATTGTTGCTCGAGCAAGCGAATTCCCTCACCGATGTTTCCTTGAATCACCTTTGCCACTCCGAGAAAGGCGTCGCTCGTGGTCAAGGAATAGAGGTCACCGTCCGCAAAGCAGCGGCGGCGAAAGGTTTCCAACAACGCCAGCCCTTCGTCGGTCCGCCGCAGCAATATCAGGACGCATCCCTTTATGTTGAGAGCGGTTTCGTCCGTCAACTTCGCCAACTGCCGCATGAGCGTGAAGGCCGCTTCTTCCCCCGACCGCTCCGAAAAGGTCGTGAAGCCAACCACGTCGGCGAACAGGACTGTGATTTGTCTCCGCTCAGCGTCCACGCAGCCCTCCCCAGGGCCGAAGCGCGTAGGGTACCACACCCAAGGGGGGAAGCATCCAGCCACCGAGGCTGGACACGCATGGCAACCGTCACGGATCAGAGTATGGCGTGCTTTCTCGGCGATCGGCAGGAATGCGCCCCGCTATTTCTCCAAGTGGGCGCGTCAGCTTCCGGCACGATCCCGACCTGTGGGCTGTCGGCGCCTCCCAAATATGGCCGCTCCGATTTGAAAGCTGACGTCGATTCACAGCCGGCCTAAATGGCTGTTCAGGATCTCCGCTGAATCTGCGCAGAACTGAGAGTCGCCTTGCTGCATCTCGCCAAGCTCCCCGGATGCGACCTGGCCAGCATCAGCGTCAGGGACACCAGGCGGCGGGAAGCTGTATCGCCCCTGAGCATGTCCGACTTCGAAGAACCGGACACATGGTCGGATGCAAGTTGCATCGAACTCGACGACGATTTTGCCATCGGCGAGCCGGTCGATGTCTGAATCACCCGGGCAGAGCGGACTCAGCCCTGCCCGCTCTTTTGGGCCGCTCGGTGCCAAAAGCTGTCTTGAAGGACAACCGAACCTGAGATTTACGCCAGCCCGATGCGCTTGCCTCCATGTCGAAAGAGGGCTACTGCGTCAGGAGCAAACCGGAACGCGTCAAGAAAATCATCGCTAGAGTATCGAGGTAGTGTCTTGCGGATGGTCGCGGCGAAGGCTCGGCCTTCGTCCAGTCTGCCCGCCAGGGCAAGACAATGAGCGGCGATCGCCAAGATTATTTTGTGCGCGTTCGGCCGCGCCGCCGCTCGCAAGGCCCATTCGGCGGCCTCGTCGAACTGTCCCAGCCGGACGAGGGCCATCGCCCTTGCGCCCAGCATGCCGAAGAGCAGCGGGTCGAAGGGACTCAAGAGGCGCGAATAATCGGAGGATTTGATGGCGAGACCCGGATCGCCGGACTGGGAGTGGACGAAGGCCAGCGTATAGTGGCCGAGCGCAAAGTTGGGACTGAGGTCGACCGCTTGCTGCAGCTCCTGGAGCGCCTCGTCTTGGCGGCCGCGCAGCCACAGCGCCCGCCCCATCGCCCAATGCGCCGCCGGATTCTTGTCCTCGGCAAGAAGGCTCTGAGCCGCCGCTTCGGCGGCACGATCGCTTTCCGTTTCGCGGTCGGCCCAGCGCTGGAAGGCGTTTTGCCAGTGCGTGAAGGACAGGCCCGCATGGGCGCGAGCAAACGTCGGATCAAGCTCGACGGCACGGGTAAAGTAGCGCTGGGCGAGGGCGTTTTCGCTCTGCGTGAACCGATACATGTGCCAGAGGCCGCGATGATACGCCTCCCAGGCATTCAAGGAGCTGGGCGGTTTGAGGATCGCCCGATTCCGTTCGACGGTCTCGATTTCGGCCGCAATCGAGGAAACGATGCTGTCGCCGATCCTGTCGAGAACCTTGAAAGTCCCGTCCGCCTCAGGGTGGTAGGCTTCCGCCCAGATGATGCGCGCGGCGCGCACCTCGATGAGCTCAACCCTCACGGTGAGCGCGCGATTGTCGTCTCGTCGCACCGCGCCGCTGGCGACGTAGTCGACGCTCAGCGTTCGACCCGCCTCCTCCGGGGCAACACCGCGCTCGGCGAGCGCGAAGACCGAGCCGCGGGCGATGACGAAGAGATCCCGCAACTTGGCTAGCCGTGTGATGATGTCGTGAGTGAGGCCATCGGCGACGCCGCCGCGCATGCCTCCCGCGGCTTCTTCGACGAAGGGCATCACGGCGAGCGAAGCGCGGTTTGCCTTCCCCAAGGCAAGCTCGGCTGATTCGTTCGGACGGTCTGTCGAAGGTCGATCGACCAGCCCCGCCGGCGCCTTTCGGATCGCTCCGCCTTCCTTGATCGATCGCCAAGCCGCGCGGATCGGTGCAAAGCTCAGCCCTTCGGACTCGAAGAGCCGCGCGGCCGCCGCGAGATGGGCTTCGCATAGGGCGATCTTTCCCCGCCGCGCCAGCCCATTCAGCAGCGTCAAATGCGCGCGCGGGTCGAAGGGGGCGATCTCGAGCCATTTCTCGAGCGAGGAGAACGCTTCGTCGGACCCCATCGGGAGCTTGGCGGCGAGTTGCTCCAGGATGGCCGCGTGGCAAGCGGTGAAACGCCGCCGCTGCGCCGCGAGCCAGGTATTGAAGTTCGGACTTCGGTCGATGTCGAGGCCTTCGAGGAAATCACCGGCAAAGTGGTCCGAAAGCGCTCGGAGCCGATCCAACCCGATGCTCTCAACCCCAGCGTCGGTGGCCGAAGCGATCTCGAGCGCGTCAACGCGACAGTCTCCGATGTCGATCGCAACCGTGCCGTCGGAGGCCAGGATCCTTTGACGATGCGGCTCGTCGAAGACACGGCGGAGCTTGCTAAGGCACCAGCGCAGCTCGCCCCGAGGATCGTCGGGCACATCCCATAGGAGATCGCACAGGCGGCTCCGTCCGATGGGCTTCGGCGAGAGGGCGAGATAGGCAAGGAGAGCACGCACCTTGCGCGAGGCGGGCAGCCTCAAAGGCACGCCGTCGCGGCTGACGGCCAACGGACCCAACATCCGGACGGAGAGGCCGGCCGTCACGGCCTCAACGACCCGGGGCGCAGAATCCACGCCCGTTTCCACGCTATTTCCCACGGTCCTCTCTCCACTCTTAGCCTATCACTCGATCCCTGGCGCCGCTACCTGCGGTCCGCCACAATAACCCCGCAGGTCAGGTACGGCAGCCGGGACTCAAGGAGAGCTAATCATGGCCCCTAAGACAGCCGTCAGAACGACGTCAGGCCGCGGTCGTCTCTTCGACAGCATCCTCGATACGGTCGGAGATACGCCGACGATCAGGGTGAACAACCTGGCGCCGGAGCACGCGACCATCTACGTGAAGGCAGAGTTCTTCAATCCGGCTTCCTCGGTAAAGGACCGGCTGGCGCTCAACATCATCGAGGAGGGGGAGCGCAGCGGAGCGCTCAGACCTGGCCAGACCGTCGTCGAAGCAACCAGCGGCAACACGGGTATCGGGTTAGCCATGGTCTGTGCACAGAAGGGCTACCCCCTCGTTGTGACAATGGCCGACAGCTTCTCGATCGAACGGCGCAAGCTGATGCGCATGTTGGGTGCCAAAGTCGTTTTGACCCCGCGCGCCGCGAAGGGCTATGGGATGTATCAGAAGGCAGTCGAGCTCGCCGAGGCGAATGGCTGGTTCCTGGCACGACAATTCGAGACCGAGGCCAACGCCGCCATTCACGAAGCGACGACAGGCCGAGAGATCGTCGGTGATTTTGCCGGATCGCGCCTCGATTGGTTCGTTACCGGTTACGGGACGGGCGGAACGATCGCCGGGGTCGGCCGCGTGCTGCGGCGGGAAAGACCGGAGACGAAGATCGTCCTCTGCGAACCCGCAAACGCTCAGTTGCTCGGCAGCGGGCGGCCGCAAGAGCGGACGACCGGCGGCGCGCCGGCGACAAGCCATTCCGCATTCGAGTCGCATCCGATTCAGGGATGGACCCCCGATTTCATCCCCTACGTGCTGCAGGAAGCGATCGACCGGCGGCTCTATGACAAGGTGATGCCCGTTGCCGGCGCGGATGCAATCAAATGGGCCAAAGCGCTCGCGCATAAAGAGGGAATTTTCACCGGCATCTCCGGTGGCGCGACCTTTGCCGCGGCGCGTGAAATCGCCGAGAGGGCGCCGGCGGGATCGGTGATCCTCTGCATGCTTCCCGATACCGGCGAGCGCTATTTGACGACGCCGCTTTTCGACGACATCGCGGCCGAGATGAGCGAGGAAGAGTTGGCGCTTTCCCACTCGACCCCGGGGTTTCAGTTCGCAACCTGATCACCTCCGTCGCGGGAAAAGACGAAATGCGGGTTCAGCAGCGCGCGGCCGACGCATTTACCGAGGAGACGCTCGACCCTGGGAACTGGCGCGAGGCGCTGGCGCTCTCGCGCCAGATTGTCGAGGATGCGGTTGCTTACCTCAGGGATGTGCGTGATCGTCCGGTCTGGCGACAGATGTCGCCGGAGGTGCGCGCCTGTTTCCTCACTCCCCTTCCTCGGGCTCCCCAACCCCTCGCCGATATCTATGGGACTATCACCGAGACGGTGATGCAATACCCCATGGGCAATATCCATCCGCGTTTTTGGTCCTGGTACATGGGGACGAGCAATTTCACCGGAGCGCTGGGCGAATTCCTTGCCGCGATCCAGGGCTCGAATGTTGGCGGCGGCGATCACGCGGCGGCGCTGATGGATCAGCAGGTGGTCAACTGGTGCAAGGAGATGATCGGCTTTCCCGACTCGGCGAGCGGCACGCTCGTCAGCGGCGGATCTATGGCCAATCTCATCTGCCTTACGGTGGCGCGGAACGAGAAGTCCGGGGTCGACGTTAGGGAGCACGGCCTCGGCGCCCTTAGAAAGCCCCTGCGCTTCTACGGCTCGGACCAGATTCACGGTTGTCACCGCAAAGCGATGGAAGCGCTCGGGCTCGGGAACTGCGCGCTGCGCCGGATTCCGACCGACCGCGAATTGCGCATCGATATCGGCGCGCTCCGTTCAGCGATCGCCGAGGACCGCGCCGCCGGATTTCAGCCCGCCTGCATCATCGCGAGCGCCGGAACCGTCAATACCGGCGCGATCGACGATTTGGTCGCCACGGGCGCGTTGGCGGCGGAAGAAGATCTCTGGCTCCATGTCGATGGTTGTATCGGCGCGCTCCTGGCGATAGCGCCCGAAAACGCCTACCGCGTCGCGGGTATCGAAAGAGCGCATTCGGTGGCGCTGGATCCGCATAAGTGGTTACATGCGCCCTTCGAAGCCGGCTGCGCGCTCGTCCGCGACGCCTCGGCTCATCGCAAGACATTTTCGGCGACGCACGAATATTTGGCGACGACGGCGCGCGGCCTCGCATCGGCGCCCTGGCTCCATGAATACGGCTTGCAGACCTCGCGCGGTTTCAAGGCGCTCAAGATCTGGATGTCGCTCAAGGAGCACGGCATCGAGAAGTTCGGGCGTCTGATAGACCAGAACATCGCCCAGGCCCGCTATCTGGCGGAGCTTATCGAGGCCGAGCCGGTTCTGGAGCTGGCTGCGCCGACGAATATAAACATCGTCTGCTTCCGCTACCGGCGTCACGATTTCGATCGTGCCGCGCTGAAGTCGGTCAATAGCGAAATCATGCTGCGACTGCAGGAGGAGGGCATTGCCGCGCTCTCGGATACGACGGTGCATAGCGAGCATTGCCTGCGCGTGGCAATCAACAATCACAGGACGCGGCGCGGTGATCTGGAGCTCCTGCTAAAGGCGGTTGTCCGTCTTGGCGACGACATCGTGAGGGGTTCCCGAGCGTTACCTCAGGCGTGATCATTCGTCCGTATTGGCCGTATGGCCATATCGGCCTATTATGTGACTCTGGGGGGCAGGGTCCTTCCGGGGCGAGGCATGAAGGGCAGGCTCGACGGAGCGGCTGTCGTGTCAGCCGGGGCAAGGATTGCGGGGCGCGCCGGGGCTCGGCCACGACGACAACCGGAGAGCGAGGCTTGGGAAGCGAGCGCGTCGAGCGGCGACTTACCGCTATTCTGGCGGCGGATATCGCCGGCTACAGCCTGCTGATGGGCACCGACGAGGAAGGGACGCTCGCCGAGGTCAAGGCGATTCGGCGCGAACTGGTCAATCCCAAGATCCAGGAGCATCGCGGCCGGATCGTCAAGACCACGGGCGACGGTCTGTTGGTCGAGTTCGCAAGCGTCGTCGATGCGATACGCTGCGCCATCGAGCTCCAGCGCGGCATGGCGAAGCGCAATACCGGGAAGGCGCAGGAGAGGCGGATCGAGTTCCGCATGGGCGTTAATGTCGGCGACATCATCCTCGATGGCGGCGACATCTTCGGCGACGGGGTCAACGTTGCGGCAAGGCTCGAGGGGCTGGCGGAGCCCGGCGGCATCTGCGTTTCGGCGCGGGTGCAGGAGGATGTCCGCGGGAAGCTCGATATCTCGCTCGTCGACGCGGGCGAGCATCAGCTCAAGAACATTGCATGGCCGGTGCGGGTGTACCGGGTGGACCTCGCCGCCGAGTCGCCGGCGAGGCCGGTGCTCGCGCTGCCCGACAAGCCGTCCATCGCCGTTCTCCCCTTCGACACCATGAGCGGCGAGCGGGACGTGAGCTATCTCGCGGATGGAATCGTCGAGGCCACCACCGCGGCGCTGTCGCGCATCCGCTCTTTCTTCGTCATCGCGCGCAACTCCGCCTTCACCTACAAGGGAAAGGCGACGAATGTGCGCGATGTAGGCCGCGAGCTAGGCGTCGCCTATGTCCTCGAGGGCAGCGTGCAGAAGGCCGGTAATCGCATCCGCATCATCGTCCAGCTCATCGAGACCGAAGGCGGCGCGCATGTCTGGGCAGGACGCTATGACGGCACAACCGATGACATCTTCGATCTCCAGGATCAGATAACGGAGCAGGTGGCCGGCGCACTGCAGCCTTCGATCCGCATCGCCGAGATCGAGCGCGTGCGGCGAAAGCGACCACAGGACCTGGGCGCTTATGGCTACACCATGCGGGCGATGCCGCATGTGTGGGCGCTGGAGAAGGAGGAGAGCGGCAAGGCGCTCGATCTCCTCGACAAGGCGCTCGCAATCGATCCCGACTATCCGCTTGCGCTCTCGCTCGCCGGCTGGTGCCACGCGCAGCGCTCGGTCTACCAGTGGGCCGAGGACATCGGGCAGAGCCAGGCGCACGCGCTGAGCCTGGCCGAGCGTGCAGCTGCCATCAGCAGCGACGATCCACTCATCCTCGCCGTGCTCGGTGCCGTGCACACCTTCGTGCGCAATCACGGTACGGCGCGGGTCCTGCTTGAGCGGGCGGTCTCGATCGACCCAAATGCTGCTTGGGCGTGGAGCCGGCTCGGCTGGCTCGACAACTACGCTGACCGGCCGGACCAGGCTCTCGAGAAGTTCGGGCGCGCGTTGCGGCTGAGCCCGCTCGACCCGGCGAACTTCAACAATCATGTCGGCATCGCTTCCGCGCACGAGGTGGCGGAGCGGTATGATGAGGCGGCGGGGATGTATCGGCGCGCGCTCGAAGAACAGCCGCACGCGCTTTGGATCTACCGCAATCTCGCGTCATCCTTGGCCGGCGCTGGGCGCATGGCCGAGGCGAGGGAAGCCTTTGCCCAGGTCATGCGCGCCTATCCGGAGCTGACGGCGGCGAAGTTCCGTCATGCAATGGTGTTCTCGTCGACGACACTGGACCGTATCGTGGCGAATCTTCAGAAGCTCGGTCTGCCCGCGTGAGCGGGTGGCCGACCAAAACGGGCCGATGTGACGTCGGATTCGCCAACACGCTCGAAACGGGAACAACAACCTAGTGGTCCGTTCAACCCTTCAGCCGTCTCACACGAGTCAAAAGATGTGGCGCGACGAGTGTCTCGGATCACTGGGTCCCACTTCTATGAGCCAACTTGAAGCCTTTCGCGAGGTGCCTCACGCGGGCAAGGTTCAGTGAGACGGATGCTGTCGAAGTCAGACGGCCAGCCGTGACGCGCTTTCAGCTCGAGGCGTCGTCGCATGGGACAGAGGCGAGCCGCACAGCAATCTTCAATGGTCCCTGCCGGCGTGGTGCCGAGTTCGACGATGGGCAGCCCCGCCGCGGGGCGGATCGGCAGGCGCCCACCCTGCGAGGGGGCGTTTTCATAAGGAGGGTCGGCGGCACGTCTCCTCTCGCCTGCCTGCCTATCGAGCTGGTTCCATGGGGCGGGTGGCCGTTAGTTTCGCTGCGGTCGTCGAGCGCGGCGATGGCAGTTCAGGCGCCTCGCTGAGGGCAACCGATGGGCTGGACGAATTTGACGCGCCGCAAGCTCACGGATCTGCCCCTTGGCGTTCTGATCTCAGTGTGTGCGCTTGCGGTTCTGAGCATCGCGGTATTGTGGACGGCCGTGCTTTACGACGAGCGCGCTGACCGTGACGGAGCACTACATCAAGCTGAAGTGCAGACACAGAGCATCGCCATTGCGTTGCGCGAACATGTGCACGGCGTCATCTCCAACGCGGACCTGATACTGCAGCGCGTCGACGACAGCTATCTGCATTCTGCCAGCCCTTATGCTCTACCGGATTGGGTCGCTCAGTCGCAATTTTTGCGGGAGACGCTGATACAGGTCGCCATCATCGGTGCGGACGGACGCGCACTGGTCTCGACGCTTCCTGGTTTGGGACAACTCGATCTTTCCGATCGTGAACATTTCCGCGTGCATCTCGATCCCGGCGCACCGCAGCCCTTTATCAGCCGGCCGGTGATCGGCCGACTCTCCGGTAAGCCGTCGATCCAGATAACGCGGCGCATCGAGCGCCCTGGCGGCGGCTTCGCGGGTGTCGGCGTCGTCGCGCTTGATCCCGCCTACTTCAATCGCTTCTTCGAATCTATCGACCTTGGCCCTAACTCCTTAGTCTATCTGATTGGGCGTGACGGCGTGCTGCGCGCTCGCTCGAGTCGAGTAGCAGGTCCCAATATCGGGATCGGACAAGACTTCAGCGGTACGCCGGTGATGAAAACACTCCTGTCGGGGCCGCAAGGGATCTACCGGGCACGTAGCGACGTCGACGGGATCGAACGGATCTACGCCTTTGCCGCCGATAAGAACTACCCGGTAATCGTGGCGGCCGCGATGGCCATCGACGATATTCTTGGCCCGTACCGCTGGGCGGCAAACGTCGAATTCTCCGCTGCCCTGGCGTTGAGTGCCGTCATCTTGTGGCTCGTCTATCGCTCCACGCAAGAGCTCTCGAAGCGCGTCGAACAGGAGAAGCAGCTACGCCAGGCGCAGAAGTTCGAAGCGATCGGGCGGCTCACAGCTGGGGTGGCTCACGACTTCAACAACATCCTGACGGCGATCGAGGGAAATGTCGAACGCGCCTGCAAATCCGAAATAGACCCCAACGTGCGCAGGCTTCTCGACAATGTCGAGCGAGCCGCGCGGCAAGGAGAACGCGTCGTCAGCAATCTCCTCGCCTACTCTCGACTACAGCGGTTGCGGCCGGAGGCGGTCGATGTGAACGCGACCGTAAGAACGGTTGTTGAGCTGTTACAGGCGGGCCTTGGCTCGAGCTGGACTGTTCGTTGCGAGCTCGCGCCACTCCTGCCGCCGGTGACGGCAGATGCAGTACAGATCGAGACGGCGCTTCTCAATCTCGCGATCAACTCGCGTGATGCAATGCCGGCGGGCGGCACAGTGGAATTCGAGACCAAGTTCGTGGCCGCCGACGAAGAAAGCAAGCCGCACGATCTGGCGACCGGAAGTTACGTCGCGGTCAGCGCAAAGGACAACGGAATAGGAATGCCCGCCGAAGTCGCGGCAAGGGCATTCGACCCATTCTTCACGACGAAACAGCAGGGGACCGGGCTTGGCTTGAGTCAGGTCTACGGACTGGCAAAGCAGCTCGGGGGGACAGTCAAGATAGACACAGCACCGCACCGCGGCACAACCGTTACAATCTACCTGCCCGTCACGGCGACGCAGATCGTACAGTCTCAAGGCGCAGCGGCCGCCGTTCGGCCGCCGCCTACGGACTCTTCTACAATGCCCATGGTTCTTGTCGCCGATGACGACGCGCAGGTGCGCGAATTTATCTGCTCGACACTGGCCGACGCGGGCTACAAGTTCATTGAGGCGTTCGATGGACCCTCTGCCCTCGATGCTCTCAAACGGTACTCGTGCCAGTTGGCGGTCCTCGACGTTTCCATGCCGGGGATGTCGGGAGTTGATGTTTATAAGCGCGCACGAGAAGGCGGCTGGAGCGGGGCCGCGCTTTTCGTCAGCGGTTTTACAGATCCGACCAATGTCGCGCGTATTCGAGGCGAACCGTTTCTCGCGAAACCTTTCGGGGTTCAGGCACTGAAGGATCAGGTGGCGCGCATCGTCGCCGGGACGTGCAAACCGCCTCTCGCTCCAGGATCTTAAGGCAATGATCCGTGCCCGCGTGCTGCTACTCACGTTGATCGGCGAGTTCTTTGCTGCGGTGCACAAGTCTGCAGTTGGCAGTGCGCCCCGAAGGCGCGAATCACCAGTGGAGGAGGAATCCACCCAGAGAGTTGTCGATTGATCTGTTCTAGGAAGAAAACGGCGGTGTTGCGTTCTCCGCGCGACGGGGCCTAG
>Ga0335073_10012857_pt1 | contig 11737 bp, 15 predicted proteins | sample Lox_Sample_22_FD_207093 | JGI IMG/M metagenome (GOLD analysis project Ga0335073, IMG submission 207093) | Soil microbial communities from Loxahatchee National Wildlife Refuge, Florida, United States - Lox_Sample_2.2 | ecosystem: Environmental > Terrestrial > Soil > Wetlands | place: USA... | reverse complement strand
CAGCAGGCGGGCTCAGAAAGATCAGAAAATCATGATAAGTGCAGCAGATATCGAGACCGACTGAATTGCAAGCAGAGATGGACTCAAGTGTTTGATGATTTATTTCTGGATGGTGACGGGGAGCGCAGGAGGGCCAAGCACCGCGTCACGTGGCGAAATTGTTGATGGCTGGCAGCGTGCAATAAATTAGCGGATGCGAGAGAAGGCAAGACAGAGGCAAGTGAAAGCGACGAAGCACAGCGATTCGAATTCGAATATGAGATGGAAGAGATTGTAGAAGATGGTAGAAGAGGGTTTGGGAGCATGCACCGCGAGTGTCCTCTTGGCAAGGTCAAGCCACTTTCGGCTTAGTGGCATTCCTTAGACCCAGCTACCAAACAAGCTGCTAATTGGCACCACTGCAGCGTACTAGACTATTACTCCGCGCTGTGGAACCAAGGCCTATGCAGTACAATACCGTGTGATTCGCTCTCATTACCTCTATTTCTCACATTCCATCCGCCTCCACTTGACCTCACGCTCGTTCGTCATTTGAAAGCCGGTCGAACGGCCATGGCCCAGAAGAAAGCTCTCACCGACGAGGAGCTGCTGGCCCAGTTCGAAGGCATTGGAACCACCAGCTCCGTTCCCGCCAAACCAACATCCAAATCCGCTAAGCAGCTTCCTCCTCCCCTTGCCGATGATCCTCTTGCCGAGCTCGAGAGTCTCGCAAAGGGCAAACCGCCGAGTCGCCCGCACACTCCAAAGGTGTCAGGCAACGTCAGTAGCAAGCGGGAGGCGGCCACGCCCACATCGCAGAGCTCAGCCCGCAACAGCGGAGACTCTACCAGTCGCCCGGTACCCTCCGCTCTGCCCAGGAAGTCTGGAGAAAGCGCACGCTCATTCCATCAGGGTCTCACTCCCACCTCGGAAGAGGTAGCCGACGTCGAGGGCAGCGATGCCAAGCAGCAGTCCGAGACCAAGCAGGCCGGTGCCTCATGGTGGGGAGGATTGCTGTCCACGGCGACGGCAGCTGTAAAGCAAGCGGAGGCTGCCGTCAAAGAGATTCAGAAGAACGAAGAAGCCCAAAAGTGGGTAGAGCAGGTCCGAGGCAACGTCGGAGCCTTCAGCAAGCTAGGTACGAGATTCCGGTCACGCATCGCTTCCCAGTAGACTTACAACCTCTCCAGGTGACGACATTCGCTCGCGCGCCCTCCCAACCTTCACATCCATCATGAACACCATCGCGCCGCCCATCTCCCAGCACGAGCGCCTGCAAATCCACATCACCCACGACCTCGTTTCCTACCCCTCCCTCGACAGCACCATCTACCAAACCTTCTCGCGCGTCATGGCGCAAGTCGAAGGCGGCGACCTGCTAGTGCTGCAGCGCGGCAGCGAGTCATCGCAGCGGCGCTCCAGCGCCGCCGGGCTGGGCAGCAGCAGCGGCAAAGCCGCGGGGTGGCACGACGGGCCGTGGTGGCGGGACGGGCAGACGAAGCGATCGATGGGGATCGTGCCGGGCGCGGTGGAAGCCACGAAGCTGAGCCGGGCCAGCGCGGCCGCGCACGCCGCCGAGTTCTTTGCGGCGCGCGGCGGGCTGGAGGAGGCGGCGCGCCGCGCGGCCTCCGCCCTGCCCGCCGACAACCCCGTGCGCTCCTCCGACATCTTCCTGGCCATCCAGGCGGCCGGCTTCGCGGCGGACGGCGCGCTGTTCGGCGGGCCGCCCGACGCGCCCGCCGACGGCCTCGTGGTCGACGCGCCGCCCGACGAGCAGGTAGCGTTTGCGGTATTCTTGCTCGACCCCGTGCACGCCATCGACTTCGGCACGCTGTCGCAGGCGTTCCCGCGCCGGTGGGCCGACTGGCTGGACGCGGAGGCTGCCGGCGACGACGTGGACACGCAGCTGCCCGCGGAGATCGCGGACATCGTGCGCGCGGGCGGCGTCGATCCTCGGGAGTGGATTGCTGAGTGGGTCGAGGAGATCCTGGCGCTTGCGGTTGGCGTCGTCGCGCAGCGCTATGTGGCGAGGCGTATGGGTGTGGGCGAGGGTGGTATCGGTCGTGGGAAGGCGAAGGATGCTGCTATTGAGGCTGGCGCCGGCGAGGCTGCACGCGCAGGAGCCATTTAATCTTGGTGGTTTTGTTATTGCCGTTTGCTCTTCATTGGTTTTGGGCGTAAGAGGAGGACGATCATCGGCTATCAGGCGTCTGGCCTGGCAATCCTGTCGAGATATCACATCATATGGGAACCAGGTCCACTGGAAGTACTAACATAACTCGTAGCGTCAAAGGCGCCGAAACAATTTCATCACACGATTTCGCAATTGAATGTGAAATGAGAAAGATCACAGAAAATAAAGTTTTGCAATTGACCTATCCCGGCGTATACCTGGTAGTAAATGCCCGTTTGGATGCTTCCCTTTCCCAAACACCATTGTTCGCGATGCTATCGCTGTTAACGCCGGTTTCCACGATTCTACAAACAAAACCTCTAGCCAGTGATTCGTGATTGAAAAGACCTTTATTTCGACCAGGCGGACACGAAGCTGACATCAAATTTTGAGGACGATATCCGAAGTTAGACAGTTGGAAAGTTCAGTGGCCTGAGTTTGTAGGCGCAAATCAATGCTGGATCGAGCCTCTGTTAGGCACATTGTGCGGTGATTGTGCTGATGATGCAACGGAGTTGAACTAGAAAGGAGGAGCAACATTAGCTGTCTCCGAAGATGCAGGTGTTGGATAGGAAGCTTGGGGGACGGGTGCCGTTGGTGTTGCAACAGGTTTAGGAGGACTGTACGGAAGAGTACTTTGGCCAAATCCCACAGATTGGAAGCCTTGGGATGGCTGAGTAGGACTGTTTCCGGGAAAACCAATACTGGTCTCCAACGTAGCAACGGGAGGCTGTTCTTTACGATCGCCATTCGTCTGAAGTTCGCTCGGTAGAACGCTCTCCATAGGCCGAGTAGCCATCGGACTTCTGTTGATGGGATTGTTGGTAACTGCGGTAGGAGATTGAATGTTAATGGACGGCAGAGTCGCATTCCCAGTGGAGAACGGCTCCGGCGTTTGACTTTCAATCTTTCGGATTGCATCGGTCGTTGCTGGTCGATGATAGCGCAGCTTCACAACCAGACTTTGGCCCTCTTCCACATCGTCAAAGTCATCCTCTTCTGAGATTTCCATCTCGATATCATTATCCGGTTCATCAGGTTCCTCTTCGTCACCGCCCTCCCATTCAGCCCCTGAAGATGAGGCTTCATCTTCGTCGTCCATCTCGTCAAGTGAATTGTAACCTTCAATGTGTTTTCCACCTCTAGCCCATCCATTAACAGTGGTACGTCCTGAGGTACGAGTTGAACGACCTCCAGGGGCAATTGGAGGCTCTTCAGACACATCAGAACGCTGATAGTCATCGGTTGCCGGAGAAAGTCTGCCCGTGCTTGTATGCTGGCCGCTATGCAAGGTCTCGCCGTAGACACCTCCCACCCGCGCTCTTACTTGACGCCCGCTAGCTGTGACAGTTGGTAGGCCTAGTTCGGCTGGTGGTGCTGCCCCTGAGTGTCTTGTTGAACGACGAGCTGGCAGTGCATCTGACAACGACAAGTCTTCATCTTCCTCATCATCGAAGGTATAGCGCATACGCTTCCCTCTTGTGCGGCCTTCGTACAATGAGTAACCCGGTTCAGGGCGCTGGAACTGAGCTCTCCGCAACATGCGATATTCGCGGCGCTTTCTCTTCTCCTCCGTGGCTTCGAAACGTGGAATTGAAACGAGGATGCGGTCAGCAAGGCGACGAGCGGCTTGAGTCCCATCCTCCTTCAACTTCTCTGCGACGACACGGAGCTCATCGATTGTGCCGGCCACGCTCCACCATGTGTGCGTCTTCAAAGCAGGATTGCTCTCGCGATACAAGCGGAAGGGAGTGTCATCACGGCCTTCGATGAGCCAATACCTGCGCTTATCACCATCCCTACCCCATGGATGTACCGATAATGGTTGGTTAAGGTCATCGTCATGACGATTCTGCTTATAGGAGTCTTTAATGATTGCGGTAATAGCATCGGAGGTATTCAAAGCCCAGAGGATCAGAGCTTTGAGCAGGTTGAGCTGAGTAGCGATCAGCGACTAAATTGGAGACAAGGCGAGCCAAAGAAGCCTTACACGTTCCTGAGGATTCATCGTATTGAATGTACGACCACCTGTCAATGGATTTATACCATTCCAGTTTCGTGGCCATTGAGACTTCTGCGTTTGGATTGCTTCTTCTAGCGCTCGACCGTAGTGACCACGTCTTGAAATACTGTCAGCGATTTCTATTCATCCTCGATAAATCAAATAGTAAGGCCAGATTATGTATATCTGTGCGCAGACACCGCTTTGAGAGGAGACGTACTCAACAGGTTTCTTGCGATTGAGAACGAGAGCAAGAAGGGCGCACAGCAACCCTTCCACTTGAGACGTTGGTAGTGAGTCCACAACGCCTCGCTCAATGTCTTGTGGTCCGAAATTGATCAATTTCGGTGGAAAGGCATCGCTGAATCGTGATCGAAACATGACTATGAACTATGGCACAAGCGGTACGTCAGTCGGGAGGCTCCAACGAGAAAATGCGCGACAGCGTCAAACACGCGTTAGGAACGTGATGAACGCGCCATATACGTACAGCGATGTCTTGATTATCGGCAAGAACTTCTTCATGAGGGGGAGATTCTGGCCTCTTGCGTTTGGGTGCTGAACTTGCAATAGACGGCGCTGGCGAGGATAGCTCGTCACTACTGTCGGCTTTTGGGCGAGCATCGGCAGCACCGTCAAGCATGAACGGTGGGATTTCGCCATCATCTGATGCTAGAGAGCTCAGTGGAGACGACAGCTCTGACGAGCTCATTGTCGCGCGTCGTTGTGGTCACCGGTTGCGCTGTGTGGCTGAAGTTGTTGGTTTTGGATGTCCGAGGAGAATTGCGGAAATGTGACTTTTGCGACGTGGACAGCGACCTAGGTCAAGCCCAGCCTTGGTTGGAGCGGTTTCACTGGAAAATCACTTGAGTGATTGCTAAAGACTCGGTTTGACTTCGATTTGGATGGAGATTGAAAATGGGATTGAAGGATATTTGATTGTGGCATGCATTATCTACTCTGCTAGCAGGTGCGAAAAGCTTGTCCGTCAAAGTAGGGCCACGTCCGATTGCGTGCGCGCCCAGGTAATATCAAGCCTTCAATCAACGAAACGAACGGCAGGATGCATCCCATAAATACGTCGACTTGTTTGCCTTTCAAGACATTGCCCGCCAGAGTCTGTCCGAGGAATCAGTCCCTTTTGAGTGTGTATGGAAGCCGAGCGAGCGGTGGATGGAGCGTTGGTGGGGATCTTGGGGTGGTCTCGCAGACGCACAGCGTTCCCACGAAACAGGCCGCACTTAGCAATCGCAATAAACCAGAACGAGCCACGTGAGGTGCTACGAACATACACCGAAGCGTCCAGCGATGAAAGAGTCCATTCTGACATGAATTCGATGTTGTGGCTGTTTACCGCCAGTGGCATGAAGATGAGTGGCAGAGTGAGAGCCAAAGAGACGGCGCATCGTGGGGAAACGCTCGAAGGCACTTCTTTGCGCGGTCATCTCGATTCTCAGCTTCTACCTGAACACAGTATGGTGTCCTAAAGTAGCATCTCGGGGACAAGCAGTTGTACCAGTCGTCGATACCTGTCTCGCGTGTCACTAGAGGCGGAACGCTTAGTAAATGACCCTATCAGCATCCAGGCTCTTTCTACGAATGGGATCCGAAGAGTATCCAGTCTACCGGGTTAATTAAGCCAAAATACAATGTGTGATGAGATAGCCGCCCGACTCCACTCGGTGTTGGTTTTCGTAACATCAGAGACATCGGGTTTTCGACGAAACATGGTAGGAAATGCAAGGAAATCGGGACACACGAAGATGATTATCGCATTAAATCAAGAATGAAACCGCAGTTTTGGTCAAAGGACTTGCTAGAATTCATTGGAACTCGTTGCTAGCAGTTGGTCCAGGTATTTAGTCACTACAAGCTACTCGGAGACGCATTGTAGAGTATCGACGAGCAAGATTCCACACTGTAAGTTGCAGAGAGTGAAGAATTTCGAGTGTGATGAATTTGTTGAAGATACGCTGATGCTGTGCAAAAGAAGACCTGCATTTTGGGTTGAGAAGTCGCGCGTCGGAGCCACGGAGCTCGACGCTTGGCCACACTCACAACCTTAAGCCGAAGTTTTTCCACGCACACTGACATTTTTCGCTATACACATCCCGCATCAGCCTTCGCACTCACCTCCAGTTCTCCATCCTCGCGCCTAACCCAACCATCGTCACAATGGGTAGGGTAATTAGAAACCAGAGGAAGGGCCGTGGCTCGATCTTCACAGCGCACACGACCCACAACAAAGCCCCTGCCAAGTTCCGACCTTTCGATTACGCCGAGCGACATGGCTACATTCGAGGTCTTGTGAAGGAGATAGTTCACGACGCAGGCCGTGGTGCTCCCCTTGCAAAGGTGGTGTTCCGCGATCCATACCGCTACAAACTGCGCACCGAGACATTCATTGCGTAAGCATATCATGGAGACTGGTGAAGGACCGTAGCTGACTTGCAACCTAGCAACGAGGGCATGTATACAGGCCAATTCATCTACGCTGGCAAGAACGCGGCTCTGACCATCGGCAACATTCTTCCCCTTGGCTCCGTCCCCGAAGGTACCGTAGTCACAAACGTCGAAGAGAAGCAAGGCGACCGCGGATGCCTTGGACGCACCAGCGGCAACTATGTGACTGTCATCGGCCACAATCCGGACGAAGGCAAAACCCGCATCAAGCTGCCGAGTGGCGCGAAGAAGGTTGTGAAGAGCAGCGTCCGAGGAATGGTGGGCATAGTTGCTGGTGGTGGTAGGACAGACAAGCCGTTGTTGAAGGCATCTCGTGCAAAACACAAGTTTGCAGTGAAGCGCAATTCATGGCCCAAGACCCGTGGTGTCGCTATGAACCCCGTCGACCATCCTCACGGTGGTGGTAACCATCAGCACATTGGTAAAGCCTCGACAATTTCACGGTACGCATCTCAAGGTCAGAAAGCAGGTCTTATTGCAGCGCGGAGAACTGGTCTGCTGCGTGGTACGCAAAAGACGAAGGAATGAATGGGGATGTGATGGTTTCTGCTTTGATTGCATGGCAAATATGCGGATGGTTGCAATTATTCTCTTTACCATAGTGTTGCAGCCGTCGGAGTAGATGCTTCTCGGCGTCCAAGAGGCTCGTTATGGGGCATTGAATGAAGATATCTGAAAGTATCGAAGCTACCTTCTGTCAAGATAATGCATTCCCTTATGTGCTCGTTTTGAAAGACTGTAGCTTGTGGCCACCCCTATTCGTCACCTGTTGATTGAATCGGTATTACATGCGTACGGTAACTTAAGGTACCTTAACTAGCGCAGGGTATATGACAAAGTAGATTCAAGCCTTTCCCAATAAACGCCACGATTCAGCCCCCTGGAGGATGGTCGATTCGTCGACCTCCTGTGGAAGGAAGGGAAAGATGGCTGACGCGTGTTTCGTAATTCTTAAAGACAGGTGGAGTGGTTTGCGATCGTCGCTATCGCACTTTGCACGTCTGAACAGTCATCAATTCGTCGCGAAAGCGCCTGTCGAAACATATTGTCTGGCCCGCACAACGTGCCAAAGAGGCGTTCACTCAGGGCCATTCAAACTTAAAGCCAAGACGCTGAAGGGTTAACGAAGATCACTGCAACACCCGGAACACTCGCGACGGCCATTGATGTTTCCAACCCGTTTGCCCTGTTACAGACGAAACCAGGAGCCTCTCACACCTCTTCGACACTCGTTCTGACCTCCTCCACAAGTCGCGCACCGCGCTGGCGTCATCGCTGACCCTGACCGCAACAATTCCCGTCTGCGCGCTCCCTCTAACTTCCGTAACACTGTCCTCAGTTAGCAGAGCGAAATCACTGCAGATAAGGCATATAAGAGCAATATTATCGCTATATTCAGGAGAATACCGCCAACATGGATATCGCAACCCGCAAATTCGACCGACTTCGTCAGAAGGTCAATGAGAAACTCGGGGCACAAGAAGTAATGACGACAACTTCAGACTCTTTCAAACAAATGGAGGAGGAGATGAGCCTTCGATATGAAGGTATGGTTCGCACGCCATTGAGCGCGCATGACATAGGCTAATGTCAGCAGGAATGGATCGATTGCAGAAGTCTATGAATCTCTACGTTCAAGCCATGGCGAAGCGCAAAGAATCCGACGACCGCGACAAGCTCCTCCCAGTGGGAAATCTCGGCTCGGCAATGGTTGCTCATGGTCAAGACTTCCAGCCAGACTCTGAATTCGGTAACTGCCTCATAAGTACGCGCGCCCAACACCCTTTTTCAGGGGTTGATTGCTAATTCATCCTAGGTTTGGGCCGCGCGAATGAATCAATCGCGCGAAAGCAAGAAACATACGTTGTAGCCGCCACCACTACTTGGTTGGAATCAACGGAGAGATCAGTAGCGCAGATGAAGGAGTACCAGGTACGCACCAGACACATACGAGTCGCAAGTTCCTAGGTGCTGACGCTGTCGTAGAATGCACGAAAGAAACTTGAGCAACGTCGACTAGCCTACGATACATCCTTGTCGAAGATGCAAAGAGCCAAAAAGGAAGACTTTCGGGTAGAAGAGGAGCTGCGATCACAAAAGGCCAAATACGAAGAGGCTAACGAGGACGTATACCGACGCATGGAAGATATCAGGGAGGCTGAAGTTGAGAGTGTCGCCGATTTGACCGCTTTCCTTGACGCGGAATTGGCCTACTACAACAGTTGTCGGGAAATACTACTGCAGCTCAAGCAAGAGTGGCCAGCAGCTCCTTCGTATGTTGCATTGAACTCTTTCAAGGCTTACACTGACTCAAGTCATAGCAGTTCAGCAAATGACCGCAAACTTGCAAGGTCTCGATCAAACACTTCACACTCCTTTTCAGATCGATTCGAGACCGTAGAAGAGCCGGCTCCAAAGGTAACCATTAGCCGGATTGCATCTGTTAGGGAGTCTCCTTCGAGGCCGGTGTACCAACGGTCAGTCACTGTGGACGATAGCATGATACGACCACGAGACTTCTCACCGCCGCGGAACCCGAATCGGTTATCAAGACTTCCAACCGAGCCCGCAGGTGCGCTTGCGAGAGTGGCTCTGCGGCCAGTGCCAGGTAATCGCGCCGCAGAAGTCGACGACGACAGCAGTGTCTATTCTAACGGCAGGTCGGATTCGCCAACAGCATCGTTGGGTCGCATTCCGTCACGAGGAACTAGCTGGTCAACCGATGGAAGTACGGGAGCAAAGAAAGCGCCACCACCACCTCCTCCATCTCGAGCCAAGAAACCTCCCCCACCACCTCCGATGAAGCGAAGCGCCCTGAGCACGTCCGAGGTCTCTCAGTATCCCCAATGAGATTAATCATCAAACTGTGTCCTGCTACAATCAACCTTCGAAGAATTACAAATATCTCGTATATGGTGTTGCAATCGCCAGCCGAGTGAAGTTGAAGGCTCTTCAATGCGACTCTTCATCTGCTGGTGCAGTCTTTATTGTTGGACATAAAAATGATGCAAGCTGCTGGTCAAGCTTTGGAGAAATGAGATGAAGACACTGGTAATGTTTTTGTACGACACATGTCCTCACTGGCGAGTCCGATACAATCGTTGTAATTTTAGTTCTCAAATTGTATCTCGACCAATACAATTGCTATGTTTTCGTTTTGCCCCTATTGCAGAAGCTTTGGAAACTGAATAAGTTCAAGTTTGCTAGAATTTGCTCACGTAAATATTAAGGGAATGTCGATCCTTAGAACTTGTGATGCTCTCAACCCCCCACCTCGACACCTCTTTAAGCATTTTCGAGCTTCACAATGCACACCACCTCTGTCATGCTATTATTTTCCTGCGGCTAGGATTAAGTGGGTATAGGATGTTCAATGGCCGAGGAGAATCCTATACGGCCGCAATGTAAATTAACCGGCGACGAAAGAGGGGTCGGAGGGTTCCGGTACTGACGCAGATGCCACTTATACTGCTCAAGTCCTGAAGCGAATATCACATCCCAGGCACTTGTACTTTTCCTCACATTTCTAGAATCATGAGTGCTTTCGAAAGCTTATTCGCGTCCACTCCAGGTGCTCGCAGGTTCGGAGCTTACCAGCTTGAAATCTACAAGAGTGGCATGTTCCAAAACGTTCAACCAACTGTGACAACGGATCCAAACAAGCTCGAGGACCAAGCTAAGCAAGTTATGAACATTAACAGCTTTAATTATATCGCCGGTGGCGCGGGAGAGAGAGCAACCATGGACGCAAATCGTCTTGCATTCAGACAATGGAAGGTACATATAGCACAGTATTCCCTATTCATCGGATATACTGATTCTTACGTGCTCTTGTTGCAAAGTCTTTTTTAACTCTTATTTTAGATCATCCCTCGTATGCTCCGTGATGTCAGCGTCCGTGATCTGTCAGTCACGCTTTTCGGCGAGAAGTATGTAACACCAATTCTTTGTGCGCCGGTAGGAGTCCAGACTATTTTTCATTCCGATCGAGAGCTTGGGGTTGCAGAAGTTGCGGCAGAACTGGATGTGCCATATATCTTGAGTACGGCAGCAAGCTCTTCGATCGAGGATGTAGCAAAGGCGAATGGAGACGGTAAACGGTGGTATCAGCTGTACTGGCCGCAGACTGATGAGTTTACCATTTCGGTGGGTAAATATCTCAGGCATATATGCCGATAGATGCTGACGACAATACAGCTTCTTAACAGGGCACAGAACTCCGGATACAAAGTTTTAGTCGTCACCCTAGACACATGGAGTTAGTGCTGTCCAAAGATTGAAGCCTTTCTGGCCGATACTAGAGCATCAACTTACTGTTTCTAGCGCTCTCCTGGCGGCCATTAGATCTCGATGGTGGTTATTTACCATTTGTCAAAGGAGTTGGCACGCAGGTTGGCTTTTCGGATCCGGTCTTCCAGCGAATATTTCGAGAGCAGTCTGGGAAGGAGATCGAAGATGACGTGGTAGCAGCTTCCCTGGCATGGCAACAAGATGCCTTTTCTGGGAAGGGTCATACTTGGGAGGATCTTGAGCTCCTAAAGAAACATTGGAAAGGACCCATTGTATTAAAGGGAATACAACACCGTGACGACGCAATCAAAGCCGCTGAACTTGGAATTGATGGGATTATCGTGTCCAATCATGGAGGGAGGTGAGTCCTCATCGAAGCCGAACTTTGGATCAGAGCCAAAGGCTGACCAACCGTAGGCAATTGGACGGAGCTGTAGGGAGTTTGGATATGCTTCCGGAGATTGTTGATGCTGTTGGAAATAGAATGACGGTGCTCTTCGACTCTGGTATCCGGACTGGAACCGATGTCATCAAGGCGCTCTGTCTCGGGGCGAAGGCGGTTTTGGTTGGAAGACCTTGGGTTTATGGTCTGGGAATTGCTGGAAAAGCTGGCGCAAAGCATGTGCTGCAAAGCATTTTGGCGGTATGAGTGCTCTTGAACATGTCATTGAGACTATGAAAGCTGACTAGTGCAGGATCTCGACCAGAGTATGGGTCTTTCAGGAATTGGATCGGTGGGAAATTGCAATCGTAACATGCTCAGGAGAATACAGTACCCAGCTGACAGCAAATCCTCGAACTAAATTTCAGAGGTTCTTCAACTCGCACGA
>Ga0335073_10012856_pt1 | contig 11737 bp, 9 predicted proteins | sample Lox_Sample_22_FD_207093 | JGI IMG/M metagenome (GOLD analysis project Ga0335073, IMG submission 207093) | Soil microbial communities from Loxahatchee National Wildlife Refuge, Florida, United States - Lox_Sample_2.2 | ecosystem: Environmental > Terrestrial > Soil > Wetlands | place: USA: Florida... | reverse complement strand
GCCGGGCTGAAATCGGGCTCCGACCAGAAGACCAGGGTGCTCATGCTGACGGCCGGGTTCTGCGTGCAGTTCATCTTTTGTGCCGAATACGGATACAAAAGCCGCAGCAGCTCGTAATCCATCTTTTCCAGGGCGCGGCCTCGGTCGAGGCCGGCGTTGGCCTGGGTACCGGCGGTGGTGTAGCGGATCTCACAGGTCATCTGCGCGAGGATGCTGGGCAGATGCAGGTCGGCGGAGAGTCCGGTCCAGTGCAGGGTGAAGGCGTCGAGCTGCGGCTGCGCGGTGAAGGCCTCGGCGTCCTCGACGAGGATGCCGGGGCGCGTGACGGAGCGCAGGATCATGGTGCGGGCCGGGTTGACGATGGCCAGCCGGTTGCGCAGCGTCAGATAGAAGGTGTCTTTTGCATTCTGCATAACATTCCTTGAAAAGGCAGTAGCCGGGAGGCAGGAGCCAGGACTGGTGCGGGACAACTGTGTCCTGCTCCGTTACATGGACCACTCGCCCGCTGCCTCCTGTAACAGAAGTCGATACAGATAGGCGGTTCCCTGGTTTTCCGACGAAGAAACGGCCTCAATGAGGAAGAGCTTGCCGGCGACGACCACGCCGGTGGCCTGGGCGAAGAGGGCCTGGGCGGAGCTGAGCTTCAGTTGCGCGACCTGCGCGGCGACGGCGTCGGCGCTGACGAGCAGCTCGTAGCGGGGCAGCTTGCCATCCTGCAGCGTGGCCCGGGCCTTGCGGAAGACGGCCGGTGACAGCGGCAGAGACAGAAAGCCGGGCGCATCGACACCGATCTGGCCGGTATCGGCGGCGTCTCCGGGAGCCGGCGGCATCTGCAGGCAGGCGGTGGTGCCTCCGCCGGCGCGCATCAGGGCAGTGGCGACGCGCTGCGCCACGCCGCAGGGGTTTTGCGTGCTGAGGTCGGCCATGGCGTCAGCCCATCCTCGACGAAACCCAGGGCGCCAGCAGCGCCTGCACGGTGTCGTCCACGAGGGAATTGGAAAAGTACTGCAGCCACATCGTGTCGATCTTCGCCGTCTTCACGTTGAGGCCGGGCGTGGCCTGGGCGTTCTTCACGATCTGGGCGCAGGCGACCATGACCGCGCCGGGCAGCGGGTTGAGCCCCGCGGTGTAGGTCACCATCGCCTCGTTGTAAGGCAGGCCGAGAATGCTGCGCGGAAAGATCAGCTCGCCGGTATCGGCAACAAAGTCGACCGTCGAGGGATCGAGGGTGGTCCACGCGCCGGGCAGGGAGAACGCCCACAGAACTTCTTCCTGGAGCGGGTAGACGATCTCGCCGCGGCGGGGACGCGCATAGCGCGCCTGGATGGAAACGAAGGGTGAGGTGGCGGGCGCAATGGCGGTGAGCGGCAGATGGCTGAGGCGCACGGTCTGCGAGCCTTCCACCACGCGCAGGCGTTCGGTGTACTGCGTGGGGTTCAGGCTGGTGCGCCGGCAGTGCGCGTCGATGAGCGACGACGCGGCGGTGATCCAGTCGCCGGTGACGTCGGGCGGCAGGCCGTACATTTGATACTGGGTCGGTTGCAGATAGCAGGACATTGTTTCTCCTGGTGCTAAAAGGCGGTTGGCTAAGAGACGGTCAGCTAAGAACCGGTCAGCGATGAACCGGTCAGCTGAGAACCGGTCAGCTGCGAAACGGTCAGCTTGAAACGGTCAGCGGTGAGGCGATGGGTCAGAAGGCGGTCAGCGAATGGAGCGGCCACGGCCAGCATCGGATGGTTTTCCTTTGCTGGCCGCTGTTCCGCCGGCCGGGTTTCAGCGAACCGGTTTCTTCGCTGACCGCTTTTCCGCTTCGTCTCGTCTACCGATCCACGAGCACCTGATAGTGCGCGTAGTTGGCGCCCTTGACGACCGGCGCGCCGAACTTCACGACCACATGCTGCGAGGCCAGGGAGCCCGGCGTGCCCAGCTGGAAGACGCGCGGGTTGGGATCGCTGAGCCAGTGGTACTCGATCAGGTCTTCGGTGACGATGTACGCGGGCAGCACCGCATTGCCGGTGCCGGGCGTGCCGGTGTAGGCCAGCGACCAGTCGGGAATGAGGGGCAGCTCGCCGGCCTGGGTAGTGAGCATCTTCACGGTGAAGCCGGCCGCGATCTCCCGGGTTCGCGTAGATGGCGGTGGGCCGCACCGCATAGCTGGTGTTGGCCACCATCTGCGCGATCGTCGACTTCAGGCCGTCGGTGATGCAGGCGGTCGTCGCGATGGTCGTGGTGTTGCCGCCCGCGGCGATCTGTCCGGCGGCGCCGAAGTACTGCATGGTGGTGGGCGTCGACAGCGAGGTATCGTTGCCGTTCCACAGAGCCACGTCATGCGCGAGCATCACGCCTTCAATGGTGTCCACCAGGTCCTTCGCCTGCAGGTAGGCGAACTGCTTCTGCTGCGCGCCCAGCTCCATGTCAAAGAGGTTGTAGTTGAGCTGCGCCACGATGGCCTTGAGCGGCACGCTGCGCTCGACCCGCGTGGGCGTGACCACCGGCGCGACGATGTTGCGGGGATCGACGAAGCCCGCGGTGGAGGGGTTCGGGATCGCCGTCTGCTCGAAGTAGCGCGACGGGTGGCCGGTGGCCGGGACCTGCTTAATGCGCTGGCCGAAGAGATTGCGGCGGCGCACGATGTCCAGGATCTCGGTCTGGTAGAGCGGCACTTCAATGGCGCCGGGCCCGATGTAGTCCGCAGCGGAATGAATGTCGAGGAAATTGGCGGTCATAGATTCCTTTCGTGTTGAAAAGCTGGTGAAGCGGGCAGCTATAAAGCGGCCAGCGGGGAACCGGTCAGCCAGGAACCGGCCAGCGAATTCGACTGACTCGCCGACCGGCTTTGCGCTGACCGCATCTCTGCTGACCGGGGTTCTGCTGACCGCTTCTAAGCTGCGCGCGGTTATCCCACGACTCCTGCGCGCAGCAGCTGGGCTTTGACGGCGAGGCGCTGTTCGAGGCTCAGGCCGCTGAGCGCCGTGTCCAGCGCACCGGCTTCGATCGAGTCCAGCGTGGTGATGCCCTGGCTGGACAGGAACTGAGTCATCTCCGCGGGCACGGTTTTGCGTGCTGACGGCTGCTCAGAGCGAGACTCGGGCCGGGCCTCGGACCGTGCCTCGATCTGGGCGCGCAGCTCGGCGATCTGCTGCTCGGCGACCTGGAGCTTCTGCTCCAGCTCGGCTTCGCGCGGCTGGCGAATCTCGACGGCGGCGACCAGGCGGCCTACGTCGCCGGTGCGCTCTTCCATCAGCGCCACGGTGCGTTCCAGCAGGGCAGCCGCGGCTTCCAGGCGCGTTTCCATGCGATGCAGGCTGTCGGTCATCGTGTTCATGCCTTCGCCCGTTGGTGAGTCCATGTTGATTCCTTTCTTCGGTCAGTCGTCCGCGAGGCCAGTCCTTCGCGGAGGTGAGGGGTTGCGTGGGCCGCGAAGCTGCGGCAGCGCGTAGCCGCAAGCTCGAACGAGGTCTCGCGGTAGGCGGCCTTCTCGCGCAGCAGAATGGCGGCGCCGGTGAAGGTGGCGCGGGTCAGCGTCCAGACTTCCTGGCGCATGTCTTCGACGTGCGCGTCGGCCAGCTCCCAGGACATGCCCATGGAGCCGGCCGCGCTTTGCCGCATCTGCCGCTCCACGTCGGGAAAATCCTTCGCGAAGAGGTAGCCGGCAACGAGAAGGCGCGAGCCTTCCACGTCGGCCCCGGTGATGATGCCGCACTTGCGGCGGGAATCGTGGCCGTCCCAGGAGGGGACGTAATCGACGGCCATCCCCAGCAGGGAGGGCAGCGCGGCGAGCGCGGCGGCGCGCGTGAGGATCACGCGGTGGCCCCGGGCGCCCGACGGCGGTTTGGTGCTCGGCTCGTCCACCCGGGTGAGCACGCCGTGAAAAGGCGCGCGATTGGGGTGGCCGTCCACGTCCGGCAGATGAACTGCCATGGCTTCCAGTCTCATGGGTTCTCCGTTACGACAGGGATCAGGGCACAGAGCTCAGAGCACAGCGCTCTGTCCCTCGGCCTGCGTTGAAATGTCGAGGCCGGCCCGTGCCGGCAATTCCGCTTCTGCGCTCTGGGCCCGGCTCGCCGTGCTCTGAGAAGCCAGCGGCCCCAGGCCGCGCATGGCGCGCACCTCGTCCACTGTGAGCACGCCGGCGGCCAGCAGCGCCGTCTGCATCTGCACCTCCTGCATCTCGTCGGTTGCGTCGAGATCGTTGAAGACAAATTCGAATTCCGGCCAGCCGAGCCGCTTGGCAAACAGATCCCGGGTCAGGTGCTCGGCGATCAGCCGCGCCAGGGGCACGATGGCGGAGTGAAAGGCCTCGTCCAGCAGCTCCGCGGCCGTGGAGCGATTCACATCCTGCTCCAGCCCCAGCAGCATGGGCGGCAGCGAGAAGGCATTCGCCACCATGCGGATGAGGAACTCCTGCCAGGTGAGGCGCAGGTCCGCGTCGGTGCCGGCGGCAAAGCGCAGGACCTCGGGCTTCTGCTCGGTCGAGAGCAGCGGCACGCGGCCCGTGCCTTCGATCTCGTCCTGCCACCAGCGGATGAGGCGCTCGTGCTGCGCGGGCGTGGCTTCATTGAGCCACAGCGCATACTGCACCACCGCGTTGCTGGCCAGTTTGCCGGCGAAGCGGTGCGCGCTGAGGAAGGCGTTCACCGTTTCGAAGGCGACTTCCAGGGGGCCCAGCCCGAAGGGCGTGTAGCTGCGCGGATTCATCCGCACGTAGATGAGCTGGTTGTCCTGGAGCGGGATGGTCGAGTCCGGGCCGGTGAGATGCGTGGCCTGGGCGAAGCGCACCGAGCCGGGCTGGCCGTCCCACTTCGGGTTGATGCGGATCGAGGCCCCATCCACGGGCCACAGCTCGAAGGGCCGCGCCGGATCGCCGGTCAGCTCCATCTCGATGGCGCCGAAGCCGCCCACCAGCGCGTCCTCGATGGCCTGCTCGATGAGCGTGCGAAACGAGTCCGACGCGTTGGGAAATTCCAGCGACCGGCGCAGGATTTTCAGGCGCTTCGCCGCAAAGGCGACCTTGTCCGGATCGCTGTCGCGCTTCAGACGCACCTGCCAGTCCATGCTGGCCACGCGGTCCTTGATGAGGTTGATGGCGCGGCGCACCACCGGCGTCTCGGCAAATTTGCGCAGATTGGCCGGGGTGGGTTTGGGCAGCGCCTTCGCCGGAAAGGCATACGGCGTCAGAATGGCCGGCAGGGCCAGGGTCTTCCGCTCCGCGGAGGCCCCGCTGCTTTTGAGCGCTTCGGCCGCGGCTCCCAGCCGCGCCAGCGCGTGCTTCCATTGTTCTTTGATCGTCACGTCTCCTCCGCTTCTTCGGTGCAAAACAAAAGGCATGGCGCAGGGCCATGCCGGTGGGATTTTCCTGTTACCGGGGTCTACACGCGCAGCTCCCGGCGGGCGGTTTCCGCCACGCGTTCGAGGTCGTTCACGGTGAGGACGCGAATCTGCTGCGCCTCCATGGTCTCGACGCCGAAGCGATACTGTGCGACGAAGTCGTCGTCGGCAGGAACGTCACCGTGGCCGTTACGGATGGGTTCCACGATGGCAGTCAGCTCCAGCTCGGCGTTCTCCACGCGCCGGACGCCGGCGCGCAGCAGCGGCGCGCTGAAGGCCAGCACCTTGGCCAGCTCGCTGTCGGTGGCCAGAGAAACGGCGTGGAACATGCGGACGATGCCGTTGGGCCGGTAGCCGCAGTCGATCTTCAGCGAGTCGCCCGGGCGGGTGTAATCGGCGGCGGGAATGCGGCGGCGCAGCAGATCCCAGACCTGGGCCTGCTCGAAATGGGTGCGCAGGCTGCGGACGAGGGCGGCGCGCCCGCTCAATGCCGCCCGGACCTTCTCCCGGCGCGGCTCGACATAGAGGCGCATCAGCGTATCCATGCCGGCGGCGAGGCTCTCCGCCAGGAAGGCCCTGGCGGCGGTGATTTGTAACAGATGCGAGAACGAATCGTCGATGGTCTTCAGCAGAGAGGGCCGGTCGGTCTCGGATTCGCCCAGCCGCCGGCGCATCTCCGTCTCCATCGCCTCCAGCATCTCGGTGTCGGCATCGGGATCGACACAGCGCACGCGCGCCCAGTCCCGCGTAAACCGCACCTGCCCGGTGGGCGATACGCTCTCTGCGGCGGAGGCTGCCGTGCGCAGCACCACGCCGATGTTCACGAACTCGTTCTTCACCGAATCGGGCACGTACCGGACCAGGGAGAACTCGCAGCGAAGGGGTTCGGTCATTGGATTCCCCCCTGTACGTTATCGGTCCAGTCGGGCGCGGGGAAGCGGCGGCCGGCCGGGGCGGAGGAGGCGCGGTTCCAGTTTGGAAAGGGCTGGCGCGAGGAGTCCCGGAAAGAGGTGATCAGCGGGCGCACCTGCGTCCGGCGTTCGATCAGCTTTTCCATCAGCCGCTCCAGAATCTCCACGTCCCCTTCGTACCATTCCGGGGGGACCGCTTCTACCAGGCTCCAGATCCGATCCGGATCGATTTCCTCGATACGCGTCAGCCACGGTTCGAAGCTTTCCCATTCGGTGATCCCGCTGTAGACCAGGTTGCGCGCATAGACACCGCGCAGCGGCGCATCGAGGAAGCGCCACTCGCCGGCGTTGAAGCAAAAGCCCTGATCGATGAAGGCCGCCGTGTAGCGTTTTTCGCGGCCTTTGCGATGAAACAACGCCTGACGCCCGTTGGCGTTGCAGGTCCACTTGTCGAGCGCCAGCGCTCCGGCGAACTCGGCCAGGTTGCGCACCTCGGCCAGCTGCGGCTCGGGCAGGTAGTCGGCGACGTGGCCGGGCATGAGGCCGCCCACCAGCTGCGATCCGAAGTGCAGGCCGGGGCGGCAGCGTTCGCGCCGCGAGCCGAGGTCCATTTCGAGCTCCGGCGTGCGCTCGATGAGCCACGGGGAGACCTCGATCACGTCGCAGGCGGGCACGGTGAGCCCGACCAGCGCAGCGAGGCGCGTCGCCAGCAGCTCATTGGGCAGGACGCGCAGGTGCTGGGGGTTGTTCTGGAACTTCACCACCCAGGCGTTGCCGTCCTCACCGAGCATGAGATGGCTCTGCGCGCCGCCGCGCATCTTCCGAATTTGCTGAGTCGCCCGTACCGCCACAATGCCCCCCATCCTACTGCAGAGCTGCGCCCTGCACACCGTTGCCGTGCCCACCTTTGCCCGCCAGCGTTTCCTGGCGTGCGGCCAGAGCGATGGCCATGGCCATCACGCAGTCGTCGTGCTCGCCCGGCCGCGCCTCCGCCCGGCCGCTGGGCAGGCGGATGAAGTTGCGGCATTCGCGCAGCAGCCGCTCGCTCGAGAAGAGGTGCGGGGTTTGCGACAGAGCCGAATGCAGCTCGCCCAGCATGTCCGGCCGCGAGACGCGGGTGGTGAGCCAACCCGGCTTGCCGTGCTGCTCGTAGAGCGGCCGATAGTCGCGATGCGCCAGCAGGGCCAGCACGGCCGCGCCCTGATTGTTGCGCTCCACCACCAGCAGCGCGTCGTTGTAGTCGTGGGCGAGCTGCGCCACGAGCGGAACCAGCTCGGTCGGCTCCATGCGGGCCTGGAGCTCCGCGCACTGCATCCCGCTCTTCATCTCGATCACCTGCACCGCGGCGAAATCGCCCTCCTCGCCGCCGCCGGCGGGATCCACGGCCACCAGATATTCCATGCCCGGCCGCGGCACCAGCCAGATGTGCAGGTCGCCGTTGCGGTCGATGCGGGTGGGCTGGGACAACTCCCGCAGGCGCGCATCGATCCCCGGCGCGTGGAAGTAGCAGGAGCCGCTCGAGAGGAAACAGCTTTCCGGATCTTCGGCGTATTCCTGCCGGGCCAGCCCGCGGAAGTTGGCGTGGATCTGCCGGCGGTATCCGATCTGCTCCAGGGACACACCATGGTTGTCGACGAGTTGCCGCTCCTCGCCGGTCAGCGAGTCTTCCGGGGCGGGAGCCGCGGAGTAGACCTCCTCGAGCCACCAGGGAAAGAAGTGGCGCCGGGTCCCGGTGGCCTCCGCATCCTGCCATTGCTGCCAGAAGCAGCCCGCCGAGCCGTTGGGGGTCGATTCCATGGCCAGTTCTCCCTCGGGCGAGAGCGTCGCCAGCAGGCCGTACAGCGTCTCCGCTGCGTCGCCCGGCCAGCGCGCCAGCTCGGTGCAGTGCAGGTTGTTGATGGTGAGGCCGCGGCCGGCGTTGCGGTCGCCCGCGGTTTCGATCAGGTACTCGCTGTCGAGGGCGGGAAAGGCGATCCGCCGCGAGGAGCGCTTTGCCGTCTTCAGCACCCGGCCCTCCAGCCACTCCGGGGGCAGCTGGTCCAGAAAGCGGTGCACGATGCGGAAGATCGCCTCTGCGGCCTCCTGGTTATAGGCCACCTGCAGGGTTACGGTGCCGGGATGCGTCAGGGTCCTGAGCAAAAACTGCCCCGCGATCCAGGTGGTCACGCCCATTTGTCTGGCCTTGAGCACAATATTCTTTCGTCCCCGGTTGATTTGATACTGTTGCTGTGCCTTGTTGGCGGAGAGGGGAATGCAGGTCCCCATCCGGTTGCGTATGCGGAGAACCTTTTCCGTGAGGGCGCGCGCCGGCTCCTGGCCGGTGTCGTACAGCGCGCCCAGACGGACGAGGTCCTCCCGGGTTCCGGAGCCCAGGTCGATCTTCATGGGCTTCTAGTAGGCGTACCAGTTGTAGTCGGGGGCGCACACCAGGGTGCGCTTGCCCGGCGCACTGATGGCCAGGGTCTGGGCGGAGACGCCGTTGTAGTTGATGTTCTGCGAGCTGACGGTCTGCAGGGTGACCGCGTTCGAGGACGTGTCGGACTTGATGATGGTGAACTCGAGGCCCGTGGGAGCGGCTTTGTCGGGCAGCGCCGTGTAGCAGCTGGGCAGGGTGATGGTCTGGGCGCCACTGGCGGCGTTGGCGATTACGTTTTTGTTGGCCGCGGTCAGCGTGAGCGTGGACGCGGTGTTGATGACCGTGCTCAGCGCCAGGCCGCCGCTGGAGCGGATGGTTCCCTGATAGGTGATGTTGAAGAAGGGATTCGTCCCGGAGAAATGCGCCTGGAAGGCATCGCCCTGGTAGCCGGTGTACATCTGCACCCCGTACGCCGGGTAGCTGGAGGCCGAGGCGACCGGCGTGGACCAGACGCGCGGCACCGCGCCGGTGGGGTCGTTGATATTGGCGCCGCCGCTGGAAAAGCCGGTGACGTTGGCGTCTTCCAGCGCCTGGTAGTAGTTCCCGCAGCCGGTGAGATGATGCACGCTGGCATAGGTGGGCGGGTTGCCCGAGGCGCCGGCATAGGTGATCCAGTTCACGCCGGCCGCCATCTCCAGGCAGTCGACGTCGGCGATAAGCAGGTTATTCGTCACCGTCGATGCGACATAAGCGAGGTTGGCGGCGGGAAAGCTGGTCAGATCGGGCCACTGCACATGGCCTCCGTGAATCTCCACGCCGTTGGCGCCGATGTAGAAGCCGGCGACGGCAGGGCTGTCCACGTAGGTGTCGGTCCACACGCTGCCGGAACCGCCCGTGTCGTAGATCACGTAGCTGGTGGCGTACGACGCATTCGCCGCCGTTCCCGAAGACGCGTTGTTGGCGCAGGGAGCGGTCGTGCAGGTGTAGGGGTAGCCGAAGCCGTGCACCAGGTAGCCGGTGTTGCCGGTGCCTTCGTTATCGACGGCCGCGGTCAGCGCATTGCGCACCGTGATGTTGTCGAGCTGGCTGTCGATCGCGGTTTTCTGCAGGTGGATGCCCCAGGCCGGACGGCTGGCCGGCGTGAAGGCGCTGCTGCTGTAGCTGACGGTGACGTTATGCAGCAGGAAATTCGACTGATGGCCCGAGGAGGTGTTCTCTTCGCCAAGCAGGATGCCTTCGGCGGTGGTGTCGTTGACCGAGACGTTGTCGATGAGCGTTCCGCGGAACCACTGCAGCTCGAAGCCGTGCGTGGCGTTGCCGCCGGCCAGGAGGTTCAGGTCCTTGAAGGTGCAGCCCTGCGCCTGGGCGGCATTGCCGAGATAAAAGACGTCGCCTCCCAGGGATGAGGGAACGGTGAGAGTGGTGCCGGGCTGCGAGCTGTCGGCGTTGACCGTGGTGCCGCCGGTTCCCAGCAGGCTGACGCAGGCGCCGTTGCCCGGTTCGTTCAGCGTAGCCGTGACGGGAAAGGTGCCCGGGCCGAGGCGCACCGTCTGGTTGTGCCCGGTGCTGTTCGCCTGGTTCAGAGCGGCGGTCCACGCGGCGTTGAGCGTGGTGTAGGTGGTGCCGTCGACGGTGACTTCCCCGTTGATGCTGGCGCCGGTGACGGCGCCCTGGGCGTGGATCGTGCCTGCGACCGTGAGGTTGCCGGAGCTGTCGAAGCGCGACGTCGCTCCATTGCAGGTGACGGAAAGGCCGGCATTCCCGGAGCCGGCGAGGTTCACCGAACAGGCCGGGTTCACGCCTCCATTTCCGGTGGCTCCGGCGGTCCAGGTCCAGTTCTCCGCGCCCGGGTTGTAGAACAGGCCATCCTCGCCGCTGCTGTTCTGCGCGTTCAGGAAGCTGTAGTTTTGGTTCCACGAGGAGCAGGCGGGTCCGCCGCACTGCACCGACACCGCTCCGGTTGCAGGCTGGCCGCTGAAGGGAGGCGTCCGCATCTCGATCCCGTTGTGGAAGGGTCCGGTGAGCACGATGCCATAGGGCGTGGTCATCTGCCCCTGGCCCACGATGTAGGGCGCAGACGCGGGATTGCTCATGTAGACCGCGGGGTTGGTGTTGTTGGTGATCTGGACAGCGTAGTCGTTGTTGCCCCATACGCCGTCCAGCCTGGCGTTGATGACGCCGCCATACTTAAAGCCCGGCAGCTGCCAGGAGACGGAATCCATATTGAGCATTCCGGACTGCTTGAAGCGGAAGTAATGCTCCTGTTCGACAACGTCGCCGGCGTTCACCGTTCCCGCCCAGGGCATCGTGGCCAGCGCCGATGCGTCCAATTTGCCGGTCGCGGCGTTGTAGTTCTGAACGCTCTCCGCCTGAGGAAAGATGTGATACGGGTTGCTGGGGACAACCGCAACCGCCGGCGTGCCGGAGATCCCCGACCCTCCGTTCGCGACCGCGCAGGCCATCAGGGCGCCGGTGGTGGGGTTGGCGTAGCTCACATAAACGGAGGGCGCGGTGGTGTAGGTGATCCCCGAGATCACCAGCTGTGGCGGATTGGCGCTGCCGCCGGGGTAGCCGGAACCGCCGGCGGTGATCGAGCACCCGGTCGCCACACCTCCGCTCACGGTGAGAGAGACAGCTCCCCCCGAACCGCCCATTTGGTTGTAGGCGCGGGTGGGGCCTTCTCCGCCGTAGAACTGGCCGCCGGCTCCCGGATACAGGATCAGCGTGTTGCCGCTGGCATTGCTGATAATGGGGAAGACCGCCTTGATGCAGGTTCCGGCAGCGATTCCGCCTTCCCCGCCGCTGGTCGAGATGCCGTTGCCATTGCTGCCGCACACGTCATCGGCATCCATCTCAAAGCCATACCCGGTAAGGCCGCCCTGGGCGAGGGTCGAACCGCTGGCCATCGGGTAGCTGGCCCGATCGATGACCAGGTGGGTTCCGTCGGTGACGGAGGTGATGTGGAAGCACTGCCACTTCGGATCGAGAGAATCGAACTCGCAGGCCAGGCCGGTTGTGAATCCGCTGGTGGAGGCGACGGTCAGCGTCGCATTGCTCATGGGGAATGGGTTGGGCTGAGCATCGGCCAGCGAAGCGGTCAGCGTGGTGCTGGCGTTGCTTTCACCGAAAGTCGAATCCCAGT
>Ga0335073_10012855_pt1 | contig 11737 bp, 8 predicted proteins | sample Lox_Sample_22_FD_207093 | JGI IMG/M metagenome (GOLD analysis project Ga0335073, IMG submission 207093) | Soil microbial communities from Loxahatchee National Wildlife Refuge, Florida, United States - Lox_Sample_2.2 | ecosystem: Environmental > Terrestrial > Soil > Wetlands | place: USA: Florida... | reverse complement strand
CTCAGCGACAAGGACCTGCCCCTCGGGGCCGCCGCGCGTGAGCAGGTCGGTATTGGTAGACCCAGTCGTCCGGACCACCTCGACGGACCGCCAGAAGCTTCGCCTGCCGGTGCCGGTGCCGGTGCCACCGCCGGCGTCGCCGAGCACGCCGCGCAGCACGGCGTGGCGTAGCGGAGGCCCCCCCGGTGCCGGCATCGCTCAGTCGCCGATGGCGATGCGCAGCCGGCGAAAGCCCTTGCCCTTGTTCTCCACCTTGACCACGGAGATCCGGCCGACCTGGGCGGTGGACGCCACGTGAGTCCCGCCGTCCGCCTGCTGGTCCAGGCCGACGATGTCCACGATCCGCACGTCCTTGACGTCCTCGGGCACGAGGTTCGTCGCGGTCCTGATGATGTCCGGGAGCTTGAAGGCTTCGTCCCGCGGCAGCTCGCTGACCACGATCCGGCGGTCGAGGCGCACTTCGGCGTTGCACGCGTCCTCGACCGCCTCCTTGAACCCCGGCGGCACCGTCTCCAGGTTGAAGTCCATCCGGGCGGACAGCTCCTCCATGTTCCCGCCTGTCACCAGCGCGCCGAAGTCCCGGAACACCACCCCGCACAGCACGTGCAGCCCTGAGTGCGTGCGCATCAGCGCGGTGCGCCGCGGATCCTCCACCGCGCCGCGCACCGCCGCGCCGGCGGGCGGCAGCGGGTCGCCGTCCAGCGGCAGCAAGTAGAGCTCGTCGCCCTTGCGCGCGTCGACGATCCGGGTCTGCACGCCGCCCCACAGCAGCACCCCGTGGTCCGGCGGCTGACCGCCGCCGCCCGGGTAGAACGCGGACCTGTCAAGCACGATCCCGTCTGGTCCGGAGTCGAGGACGGTCGCGTCCCACTCGCGCAGCGTCTGGTCGTCAAGCTCAAGGCGGTGTGTCCTGCTCACCCAGGCAGCCTACTGCCGCGCCGCCCGCTCAGGCCGGGCGGCCGGCACCGGCCGCGCGACAGGCACCGCGGCACCGGCGACCCCGCGCACGTGGGCGAGGGCGAGCACGATCCCGAGCACGGCCAGCCCGGCGAGCGCGGCCGACGTGGCCAGGTAGGCCTGCGCGGACGAGAGAGTGAACGCGTGCGACACGTGCGCCGGGAGGCGCCCCGCCAGGTCCAGGTACAGCGAGCCGAACGTCGCGATCCCGGTGACGATCCCCAGCTGGTTCACGGTCACGACGACACCGCTGGCGTCCGCGGCGATCGCCACCGGCACCCGGGACAGCACGCGGGTCATCAGCGGCCCGAAGGCCATGGCCATCCCGCCGCCCGTGACGGCGGTCGCGACGTACGCCCAGACGCCGCCAGTCCCGCCTGAGCGCAGCAGCAGCCCGAGCCCTACCAGGCCAGCGGCGTTGAGGACGAGCCCGGACACGATCAGGGCCGGGTGGTACCTGGCGGGCAGCCGCTGCCAGTTGAGGCTGACAAGCGCGAAGGCAAGCGCGCCCGGCGCGAACGTCAGCCCGGCGCGCAGCGCCGACTCGCCCAGACCGTCCTGCATCTCGAGGGCGAACCCGAACAGCCAGCCCCCGAACACCACCATCAGCGCGAACAGCCCGGCGATCCCGGCGGCCACGCCTGGCTGGCCGAGCAGGGCGCGTGGCAGGATCGGCTGCCCGCCGCGGGCAGCCACCCGGCGCTCCACCAGGGCGAGCAGCGCGAACGCGGCGGCCGACCCGGCGAGCAGCGCCCAGCCCCAGGCCGGCCAGCCGAGCGGCTGGCCGAGCACGAGCGGCAGCACGAACGCGAGCACAGCCGGCGTCAGCGTGAGCAGGCCGGGCACGTCGAGCGAGCGCACGCCGTCGAAGCGGCCAGCCGGAAGCTGCCGACTGAATACCAGCACGGCGATGCCGACGGGAACGTTGACGAGGAACACCGGCCGCCATGTGGTCCCGGCGATGTCGGCGCTGACCAGCAGGCCGCCCACCACCTGGCCGAGGACCGCGCCGCCTGAGATCACGGTCGCGTACAGGCTCATCGCCCGCGCCCGCGCGCCGGGCGCGGTGTAGGTCCGCTGCAGCAGGCTGAGCACCTGCGGGATCATCGCGGCGGCGCCGACGCCCTGGATGAAGCGCAGCCCGATCAGGGCACCGGCGGACGGCGCCAGCCCGCAGCCGAGCGACGCCAGCGTGAACAGGGACACCCCGGCGGTGAACATCCGGCGGTACCCGAGGATGTCGCCGAGCCGCGCCCCGGTGACCAGCAGGACCGCGTACGCGATCGTGTAGCCGGCCACGATGAGCTGCAGCCCGGCACCGGACGCGTGCAGTCCGGCGTGGATCGACGGGGCGGCGACGTTCACGATGGTCGCGTCGAGCACGGCCATCAGCTGCCCGGTCAGCACGATCGCCAGCACCACGCCAGGCCGCGGCCCGCGGACGGCCGCCCGCCGGCCGGCGCGCGGCGGGAGAAGTTCAGTCAGATCGGTCATGTCATCGAGTCTGCCGGGGTACTTATGCTGGTACCAAGAGCCTGCTTATCCTGGTACTGGCACCACCTGGCATGGCGGCCGGCCGCGGGAGACAATGACCGCGGGGGCGGCAGGGGACAGGCGGCAGGGGACAGGCGGCAGGGGACAGGCGGCAGGGAGCAGGCGGCAGAGCGGAACCCGGCGGAACCGGGCGGAAAGGACGGCGGACGTGAGCGACGCGAACGGGAACGGCAGCGCCGCGGCCAGCGCCGCGCGCCGCACAGAGCTTGCCGCGTTCCTGCGCACCCGCAGGGAGCGCATCAGCCCGCAGGACGTCGGCCTGCCCGCCGGCGCCAGGCGCCGCACCAGCGGGCTGCGCCGCGAGGAACTCGCCCAGCTCGCCGGGGTCGGCGTCACCTGGTACACGTGGCTGGAGCAGGGCCGCCCGATCAACGCGAGCGTCCAGGTGCTCGACTCAGTGGCCCGCACGCTGCGGCTGGACGCGACCGAGCGCGCGCACCTGTTCCGGCTGGCCGACCTCCCCGGCGCGGCGGCCACCGCCGGATGCGACGACTGCCCCTTGCCCGCCGAAGTCCAGCAGATCCTCGACGCGCTACCGCTGCCCGCCAGCGTGGTCACCGAGCGATTCGACCTGCTCGCCTGGAACCAGGTCTACGCCACGCTGTTCCCCCGGGTCACCACCGCCCCGCCCGGCGAGCGGAACACCCTGGTGTCCCTCCTCACGGGCCCGTCCTGCTGCGCCCCCGTCGACGACCACGAGGCGCACTGCGACGCCATGGTGGCGCAGCTGCGCGCCGCCTACGGCAGGCACATCGGCGACCCCGCCTGGACGCATTTCATCCGCCGCCTTGAGGCGCAGAGTCCGGCCTTCGCCAAGGTCTGGGCGGCGCACGACGTGGCCCAGCCGAGCCGCGTCATGAAGGTCTTCCGGCACCCGGGCGTCGGCACGATCACCGTCACCTCGACCAGCCTCGCCGTGCAGGCGGTGCCGGGCGCCCGCATGGTCGTCTACACCCCCGACGACGAGCCGAGCACGCAGGCTCTCGCCCGGCTGGCCGCCGGAGAGGAGGCCGGCGCACGCTTCCCCTGCTGGTCCCTCCATCATCCCGAACGAGCCGTGGCGACTGTCGCGGGCTAGCCGTGCCGCTGCCGCAGCCAGATGAATGTCCCACGCATCTGCCTGTAGCCAGATGAATGTCCCATTCATCTGGGCTGGGGATGCTCGGCGAACACTGAATGTCAGTGCATGGTGACACGCTGACTGCATGTCTCATGGCGAACTGGCCAACCTGCGGGCGCTCATTGAGAGCCAGGAATATGTCGTCACGCGTGCGCAGGCGCTGACGGGCGGACTCACGCACAACGCGCTGAGTCATAGATTGCGCCAGGGCGGGCCGTGGCAGCCGCTCCTTCCTGGCGTGTATCTCACCGTGACGGGCACGCCGACGCCTATCCAGAAAGAAATGTCCGCGATCTTGTATGGCGGCCCGAGTGCTGTGATAACTGGTGCCGCCGCGCTCCGGCATAGTCGGATGCCCGCGCCGGATTCGGAGGTCATCGACATTCTGATCCCAGCGGCGCGAAAGCGGCAGAGCGTCTCGTACGTCATGGCGCACCGCACGACTCGGATGCCGAAGTGGGTGCTCGGGCCGCCGCTGCGGAACTACGCACTCCCCGCACGCGCGGCGGCGGACACCGCGCGATTGCTCACGGATCTACGCGAGGTACGTGCGGTAATCGCAGGAGCCGTGCAGAGCCGGAGCTGCACCGTAGCCGAACTCCTCACGGAGTTGCGAGAGGGTGGCAGACGGGATGCCGCACTGCTACGGACGGTTCTGGCCGAGGTCGCCGAAGGCGTCCGGTCAGCGCCGGAAGGCGACCTCAGGTTGCTGATCCGCAAGGCTGGACTGCCCATCCCGATGTTCAACCCGCGGCTGTACCTGCTCGACGGCACTTTCATCGGCCAGCCGGACGGATGGTGGCCGGATGCAGGAGTCGCCATTGAGGTCGACTCGAAGCGCTGGCACTTTCAGGCAGCCGACTGGGAACACACGATGGATAGGCACACAGACCTGGGCCAGTACTCGATCGTCACGCTTCATTTCACGCCGCATAAGATCCGCACCGACCCCGCCGCCGTCGTGACGAAGATGACCAACGCGTACAACTCAGGCATCACCCGTCCCCGCCTACCCATCAGGGCGGTACCCGCCACGTCCTAACCACCAGATGAATGTCCCATTCAGCTGGCTCTAGGCAGATGAATGGGACATTCATCTGCACTTAGGCCTGGGGTCAGCCGGTGTTTTGCAGGCCGGCCGCGACTCCGCTGACGGTGAGCAGGAGCAGGCGTTCCAGGGATTCGCGTTCCTCCGGGGCCCTGTCCGCCGGGACCCTGTCCGCGCGCAGCGCGGACAGGGCGCGCAGCTGCAAGTAGGACAGGGCGTCCACGTACGGATCCCGCAGGACGACCGCGCGGCTCAGGACCGGGCGGTCCTCAAGCGGGCGGTCGTGCTCCGTGACGGTGAGCACCAGGCGCCTGGTCAGGTCGTACTCGGCGAGCACGCGCCCGGTCAGGTCGGCGCGGCCGCCGAGGGCCAGGTAGCGCGCCGCGATCGCGCGGTCGGTCTTGGCCATGCCCATCTCGGCGTTGTCGAGCATCGTGGCCAGCAGCGGCCACTCACGGTAGGCGCGGCGCAGTTCGGCTATCCCGGCGGCGGCTTCGGCGGCCGCCAGGCCGCTGCCCAGGCCGTACCAGCCAGGGAGGTTGAACCTGGTCTGCGCCCAGGCGAACACCCACGGGATCGCGCGCAGGTCCTCAAGGCCCATCGGCCCGCCGCTGTGGCCGCGCCGCGCCGGCCGCGAGCCGATCCGCAGCCCGGAGATCTCCTCGAGCGGGCTGACCCGCGCGAACCAGCCGGCGAAGCCCTCGGTCTCCACGAGCGAGCGAAAAGCCCCGCGCGCCGCGTCGTCCATCGCCGCGGCCAGCGCGCGGAACGTGTGCGCCGCGCCGCCGTTGCGCGCGGCCACCGACGGGGAGGACGCCAGCAGCACGGCGGAGGTGACCTGCTCCAGGTGGCGCAGCCCGATCGCGGACCTGCCGTACCGGGCGAAGATCACCTCGCCCTGCTCGGTGACCTTGAACCGGCCGTCCACCGAGCCGGGCGCCTGCGCGAGCACCGCCCGGCCGGCCGGGCCGCCGCCGCGGCCGAGCGCGCCGCCCCGGCCGTGGAACAGCGTCAGCTTGACGCCGTGCTCGGCCGCCCAGGACGCCATCGCGGACTGCGCGTCGAACAGCCGAAGCGTCGCCGACGCGGGGCCCAGCTCCTTCGCCGAGTCCGAGTACCCGAGCATCACCTCGAGGTGCCGGCCGTTCGCCTCCAGCCGGGCCGCGACCGGCGGGAGCGCAAGCATCCCCGTCAGCACCTCGGGCGCCCGCGCGAGGTCCGCGCCGCTCTCGAACAGCGGCACGACGTCAAGCACCGGCCCGTCCCCGTCGGGGAACGCGTGCCGCGCGAGCTCGTACACCGCCGCGATGTCGTCGGCGCTGGTGGTGAACGAGACGACGTACCTGCGACAGGCGGCCACGCCGAACCGGCGCTGTATCCACGCGATGGACCGGATCGTGTCCAGGACCTCGGCGGTCATCTCCGAGTACGGGGAAGCGGGCTGGTCGGGCGAGGCGCCGACCGCCGCGCGCAGCTCGGAAAGGGCGTCCGCGTGCACCCGCGAATGCTGCCGGACCTCCAGGCCCGCCAGGTGGAACCCGAACGTCTCGGCCTGCCAGATGACGTGCTGCAACTGGCCGTACGCCTGCCTGACCGCCCCGGCCGCGGCCAGCGAGGACTGGACAAGGCGCAGGTCGGCGAGGAATTCGGCGGGCCCGCCGTAGGCCAGGTCGGCGTCGCGGGTCCGCGTCGCGACCAGGCGCTCCGCGCAGTAGAGCAGGTACGTGCGATACGGCTCGATCGGCGAGCGGGCCGTGATGTCGGCGAGCAGCTCTGGGTGCGCCGCGGACGCCGCCGCGAGCGCGCGGCGCAGTTCGGCCGACGGCGGCGCCGCGCCCTGGTTGACCGTCATCGCCCGGCCGATCCGCGTGCAGGCGGCCTCGAGCGCGCGCAGCGCGTGGTCGGCCTGGATGATCGCGGCTTCCCTGGTGACCGGCCAGGTCACGGTCGGGTTGCCGTCCCTGTCGGCGCCCACCCAGCTGCCGAACCGCAGGAACGCCGGCACGGGCGAGGCCATCCGCCCGCTGTCCGGGCCGAGCAGCACCTGGTCCATCGCCCGGTACAGCGCGGGCACCAGCCGGAACAGCGTCTCGTCGAACGCGGTCATCACCGTGCGGACTTCGTCCGCCGGGGTCATCCCCTTCACCCGCAGCTGCGCGGTCCGCCACAGCAGGTCGACCTCTTCGCGCAGCTGGCGCTGAGCCTCTTTCTCCTGCTGCCGCAGGCCAGCCGGCGCATGCTGCGGCGCCCGCTCCCAGCTGTCATCGATGGCGGCAAGCAGCCCGCTGATCCGGCGCAGCGACTCGACCACGGCGCGGCGCCGCGCCTCTGTCGGGTGCGCTGTGAACACCGGGTGCACGCGCAGCCCGGCGAGCAGTTCGTCCACGTGCTCGCGGCCCTGCTCGGCGCTGATCCTGGCGACCGCGTCGGCGAGCGACTCGCGTGGCGCCATGTCGCCGGATTCGCGCTCGCGCAGGGTGCGGACGCGCTGCTGCTCTTCGGCCAGGTTGACCAGGTGGAAGTAGACGGTGAACGCGCGGGCGACCTGCTCGGCCCTTGCCTGCGACCAGGACCCGACCAGGGCGGCGATGTGGTCGCCCGCGGCGGCGGCCGCGGGCGACGCGCGGTCGGGCACCCGGCGTGCCTCGATCACCGCGCGCCGCAGCCGCTCCACGTCCGCCAGCAGGTCCGGACCGTCGGACTCGCTGATCACCTCGCCGAGCACCTCGCCGAGCAACCGGACATCCCGGCGCATGAGGTCGGGCAGCTCAGCGGAGTCACGTTCCCTGTCGATGCCGGTCATAGTCACAAGGGGAGGGTAACCCGGCGAGGTTTCCCCGACGTGACAGCAGTCAGGGGATCGCAAGAACCCGGAAGCACGCGCGGCGTCAAGCCGCAGCCGGCCTCAGACCCCGTCCCACGCGCCTCACTGAGCGGAACCGTGCACAGGCGCGATGGCTGGCCAGCACTCCGTAAATGCTTTGAGCTGACTTGGCGTACTTTTCGCATGGACATTTCGGGCAATTCGGTCAGAAAAGCAACCGAAAAGTCCGCCAAGTGGAAACCAGAGGCCTGATGTGACTGCTGAGGCCGAGCGCAGGGCCGTCCTGGGATGGCAACGCGTGAAAGTCAACGGCACTCGGTCAACGCCGGAGGAACCCGCAAGCACGTGCGGCGTTAAGCCGCAGCCGGAGGGCTCCGGGGGGCGTCCCCCCCAGGGACCAGCACAGCTAGCATCTCCTCATGACGGCAGCTGACACGATTCCTGGCGATACGCCTGACCCGCACACCACCGCGGGCAGGATCGCCGACCTGGAACGGCGCCGCTACGAGGCGGTGCACGCCGGTTCGGCGCAGGCGGTCGAGAAGCAGCACGCCCGCGGCAAGCTGACCGCGCGCGAGCGGATCGCCCTGCTGCTCGACGAGGGCTCGTTCACCGAGTTCGACGAGCTGGCCAGGCATCGTGCGCACGACTTCGGCATCGGTGCCAACAGGCCGTACGGCGACGGCGTGGTCACCGGGTACGGCACGGTCGACGGGCGTCCGGTCTGCGTGTTCAGCCAGGACTTCACCGTGTTCGGCGGGTCGCTCGGCGAGGTGTACGGCGAGAAGATCGTCAAGGTCATGGACCACGCGATGAAGACTGGCTGCCCGGTCATCGGCATCAACGACGGCGGCGGCGCCCGCATCCAGGAGGGCGTGGTCGCGCTCGGGCTGTTCGCGGAGATCTTCTTCCGCAACACCCGCGCCTCTGGCGTGATCCCGCAGATCTCGCTGATCATGGGGCCGGCCGCCGGCGGGGCCGTCTACTCCCCCGCGATCACCGACTTCACCTTGATGGTCGACGGGACCAGCCACATGTTCATCACCGGGCCTGACGTGATCAAGACCGTGACCGGCGAGGACGTGACCTTCGAGGAGCTCGGCGGCGCCCACGCGCATGCCGCCAAGTCAGGCGTCGCGCACTACCAGGCCGAGTCCGAGGAGGACTGCATCGCCTTCGCCAGGGACCTGCTGTCCTACCTGCCGTCCAACAACCTGGACGAGCCGCCCGTCCTCGACGTCGAGCCCGACCTGGAGATCTCCGACGACGACCGGGCGCTCGACGCGCTCATCCCCGACTCGCCCAACCAGCCGTACGACATGCACACGGTCATCGAGACACTGCTCGACGAGGGGGAGTTCCTCGAGATCCACGAGGCCTTCGCGCCGAACATCGTCGTCGGCTTCGGCCGGATCGCCGGCGCCCCCGTCGGCGTGGTCGCCAACCAGCCGATGCACTTCGCCGGCTGCCTCGACATCGACGCCTCGGAGAAGGCCGCCAGGTTCGTGCGGACCTGCGACGCGTTCAGCATCCCGATCCTCACGCTCGTCGACGTGCCCGGCTTCCTGCCCGGGGTCACCCAGGAATGGCGCGGCATCATCCGCCGCGGCGCCAAGCTCATCTACGCCTACGCCGAGGCCACCGTCCCGAAGATCACCGTGATCACCCGCAAGGCCTACGGCGGCGCCTACGACGTCATGGGATCCAAGCACCTCGGGGGCGACGTCAACCTGGCCTGGCCGACCGCGCAGATCGCGGTCATGGGCGCGCAGGGCGCGGTCAACATCCTGTACCGCCGGGAGCTCGCCAAGGCCGAAAACCCCGAGCAGTTGCGGGCCCAGCGGACCGCCGAATACGAGGACACCCTCGCCAATCCCTACATCGCGGCCGAGCGCGGGTACCTCGACGCGGTGATCCGCCCGGCCGAAACCCGGGTCGCCGTCACCCGTGCCCTCCGGTCACTGCGGACCAAGCGGGAAACGCTGCCCCCGAAGAAGCACGGCAACATTCCGCTGTGACCACAGATAACTGGCGCGCAACTGGCGCGCGCACAGCCTTAGCTGCCCTAGAGTCTGAATACGATGAGCGAATTCGCCGCCCCGATGCCCGTCCTCGCCAGATACGCAGTCATGGTCGACGTCGGGTATATCTACGCTGCCGCGGGCGAATTGCTCTTCGGCACGAGCTCACGGCGCGACTACCGGGTGGACGCGGTCGGCCTGATCCAGGCGGTGACCAAGCACGCGGACGAGCTGTTCCGCGGCGAACTGCTGCGCGTCTACTGGTACGACGCGGCACGAGACCGGGTGCCGACCATCGACCAGCGCGTCGTCGCTCAGATGGCCTGGGTCAAGCTGCGCCTGGGCAACCTGAACGCCCGCGGCCAGCAGAAGGGCGTGGACGCCAACATCCGTGCCGACATGGAGGCGCTCGCCCGGCACCGGGCGATCACCGACGCGGTGCTCATCGCGGGCGACGAGGACATGGTGCCGGCCGTCGAGGCGGCCCAGGCCTTCGGCGTGCGGGTCCACCTGTGGGGCATCGAGCCGCCGTACGGCACCAACCAGGCCGAGCGGCTCGTCTGGGAATCGGACACCGTCGACGTGCTCGACGCCGCGTTCCTGCGGCCCTACTTCACAAGGAACCCGGTCACCGAGCAGCCACGCGCCGACATTCCCACGGTCCCGTCGCCTGCGCAGTTGTTCGGCGAGCGGCAGCACGTCGCCAGGCCGCCCGCGCAGATCGGGCGCAACTCCCACGTCTCGGCCACCGGCCCGATGCCGCGGCTCGGCCCGGACAGGCGGCACGTCGAAGAGGCCGGCGAGCACGTCGCGCACAAGTGGATCCTCACCCGGGGCGCCGACAACATCCGCGACCTGCTGCCCGGCCCGATCCTGCCGCCGGTCATCGACAAGGAACTGCTCGTCGAGGCCGAAAAGGAACTCGGCCAGTCGCTGCGCCCCTACCAGGAGGCCCGCGAATGGCTGCGGGACGCGTTCTGGGCGCGAGTCCACCGCGAGTTCGGCATCGGCGTCGGCAAATCGCGTGGCTGACGGGGTTCCTTTCCTCCGCGTGGTCCGTGGCGACGCCACGGATGACGAGATCGCGGCGCTTGCCGCCGTGCTCGCGGCTGTCGCCAGCGCACGCGCGGAGGCTGAGGCTGGACAGACGGCACGGAGCGTTCGGGAAAACTGGAATGAAAAATCCCGGCTGATGCGCCCGCCTGTGCACCCTTCCGCCGGCGGGTGGCGGCGCTCCGCCCTGCCCTAGCCCTTGCCGGGGCGGCCTGAATCATATATTTTCGCTTCGGCCATAGCTCCTGCTCTCGTCCGAGGTGGCGCCGTGAAGAAAGCGAACATCGACGAGCTCAAACTGTCCGAAGTCCGGCCCGGGGTGACCCGGCGCTCGTTCTCAGGAGCGGGGGCCACGCTGGCCTGGGGCACGCTCAGCCCGGGCCACGAGCCGCGGCCGCACACCCACCCGCACGAGCAGATCGTGTACATCGTCTCCGGGCACGGCCAGTTCACCGTCGGCGAGGAGACCGTCGACGTCGCGGCCGGTGACATGCTCGTCGTCCCGTCCGGCGTGCTGCACTACGCCGTCGCGGCCGACGACGAGCCGATGGTCGACCTGAGCGTGTTCAACCCCCGCCGCGAGGACTACTACGCGATCGACGAGGGCGACGGCGGTTCCGACGCCTGAGGGACTGACGTCGCGGACGCCGTTGCGGGCCCGGCTGACCGGCGGGGAGCGCCTCCTCGGCACGTTCGTGAAGTCCCGCGACCCCCTGATCGCCGAGGCGCTGGCTTGCGCCGGCTACGACCTGCTCATCGCCGACCTGGAGCACTCGGCGCTGTCCGCCGGTGACATCGAGGGCATCGTCCGGGCGTGCGACGCCTACGGCGTGCCCGTCGTGGTGCGACTGCCGCCGGCCGCGCTCGGGCTGTGCGGGCAGCTGCTCGACAGCGGGGTAGCCGGGATCCAGGTCAGCGACGTGACCTGCGCCGCCGACGCCGCGGCGGCACGGGCGGCGGTGCGCTACCCGCCCGCCGGCGAGCGGTCGCTGTCGCTGTCGACGCGGGCCGCGCGGTTCGGCGCCGTCCCGGCCGGCGAGCACCTCGCGGCGAGCCTGCGGTCCACGGTGCTCACCGGGCAGATCGAATCCGCGGCCGGGGTCGCCGCTCTCGGTGAGATCCTCGCGTCGGACGTGTTCGACGCGCTGTTCATCGGGCCG
>Ga0335073_10012854_pt1 | contig 11738 bp, 9 predicted proteins | sample Lox_Sample_22_FD_207093 | JGI IMG/M metagenome (GOLD analysis project Ga0335073, IMG submission 207093) | Soil microbial communities from Loxahatchee National Wildlife Refuge, Florida, United States - Lox_Sample_2.2 | ecosystem: Environmental > Terrestrial > Soil > Wetlands | place: USA: Florida... | reverse complement strand
TCGCTTATCCACAGTTATTCGCTGGAATATTCCTGAGTCAACGGCGGCAGTCCTTGACGGAGAAACGGTTTCGATTGGGTTTCAGCGTCTTCATCGGATCACAGTAAAGGTGCCTGTTAGCCCGCCGACATCGCTACTGCCTTCCGATAACGTATCCGTCATCGATTTCCATTTCGACCCGGCTCTGGATCTGCCTCTTCATCGAGGGCCTATGGTTTTTCGTTACGTTCAAGCTGGCCCCAGCCCCTTACCCGTACCAACTATGGCTGCTGCTTGCGTTTGGCATTTAGTCGTAGGGTGTGTCGTTGCACTTAAGCGAATGCCGGCGACGGCTTTGTCGGGGCCTGCATCAATCTCATCGGTTGTGGCCTGGTCAAAAACCGTCCGGGCGGCGTTGTCCATCCGTTGTTGGGGTTTGCGTATTACCACTCCGTAGATCTCCTGATCGTTATCTCGACTCTTGCAATTTGATGGCTCGGGCGAGCCTGCGCATCGCGCTGGAGGGGTGACACGTCTCCCCCGGTTGTCTTGTGCAGACGATTCGCCAATCCGCAGGGGCGTGCCATTCTGATGGTTTTTGCGCTGCCAGCCGGGTCAGCCTTTGGGAGAGGGCGGGGCAGCAATGGTCAGAGCGGAATGGGATGGGACGCGCGTTCATTGCGCCTCTTGGCTCGACGGGCTGTAGACGAAAATGCGTCGGTGAGATCCTCCATAAGCTTCACACATCTACAAGGCTCAACAGGAGGGCTGCAAACAGTTGAGCATAAAGCAATTGAAAGCGTGAAATAAAACCGAGCTCAACAGGGCGTAGAACGCGGTTCGGGACCAGGGGGTCGGAGGTTCAAATCCTCTCTCCCCGACCATTTATTTTCAATACTCTATCGTCTTTTCCGGGTTTGCAGCTTAGCCCGATGTAGACGATTTTGTAGCGGTAAGAGCCGCCGAACGAACCCAGCATCGCTCCCAAAACGCTGTAAAATCATCAGCACGATCTGGTCGATACCGATGGGGAAAGTGATCTTGCTAACCGGCGCACCGGCCACCGGAAAGAGCACCCTTCGCGCTAGGCTCGCGGAGGTCCTCCCGACCGTTAGGGGATTCGACTACGGTCAGCGATTGCGTGAAGCTATCGCCGAGCGGGGTCAGAGCATCTCCTACGCTGAACTGCGCGCACAATCGAGTGAGGTCATTCATTCGTCCGACGTCAGAGAGCTAGACGAACAGATTATCGAAGAAATCGCTACGGCACGTCGAGAATTCGACGTTTTGATCGACTCTCATGCGGTGACGCGTGAGCAGTTCGGCTTTCGCGCGATTCCGTTCTCCCTCTCGCAACTTTCCCGCCTTAAGCTGGACGCGGTGATGGTACTCAGTTGTGATCCACCTGAACTGCTTCATTAAGCTCTACAACTCGAAATAAGGGAGCTTACGTGGGAAATGAAGAAATGGCTTTGAAGGATATCGCATTGGCCGCTGAACGATCAGGCGACTATGCAGCAGCCTTCGATGCGTGGAATGCGCTGGCGAGCACAGCCAATCGACCTGACTATTTGTGCAAGTTGGGACGTTCAGCGCAGAAACTCGGGAGATGGACGGAAGCGGAAAAAGCATTTCTTGAGGCAAACAAAACTGACGAGCATTTTTCGTTAGCGATGACACTGCTTGGTTCTCTGTTTCTCGCAAGAACAGACGGAGATGGTTCGGCAAACGCACAAAAGGCGAAGGCGTGGCTTGAGCGGGCGGTCGCAATCGCTCCGAACCAAGCGTCACTCAGCTTCCTTGGGGATGCCTATCAGCGTCTTGGTGAGAGTGAAGCTGCTAAGGCCGCCTTCCGCAAAGTGATCGATCTGGATAAAACGTATGTGGAGGCGTATCTCAATCTCGGACTGCTTCTGAGCGCCGACGGTCAGGCCGTCGAAGCTGAAGGGCTTCTCAGAAAGGCTACGCAACTGGCCCCAGGTTCTCCTCGTGCCCATGGGGCTCTTGGGGCCCTGCTACAAGAACTCGGCCACTACGCCGAAGCTGAGGTTGAACTGAAACGTACTCTGGAACTCAATCCCAACGACTCCATAGCACGGAATCATCTTCGCCGCATGGCTGATGATCGCGGGTGAAGGCAGCGCCGCCTGCGGCGTCGGGAGGATAGCGACACGTCATCCCCGGCGGGTTTCCTGCAGGCGATTTGCAAATCCACAGCTTTGCGTGTCAGTCTGTCTGATTTGGATTCGGCTGCGATTCACCCTTGCAGGGCTATCGGCACTTTGTGAGTCTTGTAGACGATTCTGTATCGGTCAGTGCCTCCGACAATCCAAACCATCTACAGCGTTCAACGAGAGCATCGCAGCCGGTTCGTTCCAAAGCCTTTGGAAACAGGAAAGAACAATAGCGATCAACAGGGCCTGTAACGCGGTTCGGGACCAGGGGGTCGGAGGTTCAAATCCTCTCTCCCCGACCATTTCATACCAAGCGTTTAGCTGGACGTTGGATTTGGATTTGCGTCGGGGCACCCCCAAAAGGGCACCCACTCGGCATTTCCGTTGTCACTCGCCGTTTCCGTTTTGACTGGCGGCTTAGCTGCCGGTGCGGAAAACACCGCCGCGACAGCGAGGGAGACTGCGTTGACCCGTTCATCCCACCAGCTCTGTGAGTATCCGTTAAGGGTCATGCTGATCTCCGAATGACCCATGCTGTCGCGAGCGACCTCCGGGCGCGCACCCGTTCGACGCATCAGGCTGGCGTGCATCTTGCGGAAGCTGCGGAAGTCAACCGTCCTTGGCAGGCCGAGTTTAATGGCTGCCGGTTTGACATGCCGATGCAGCAGGTTGTGAGTGTCCAGAGGATTGCCGGCCTTATTGGCGAAAACAAGGTGAACTCTGGAGCGCTTCCTGCGCGGCTGCGAACTGTAGTCCCGGTAGACAATCTTCCACCTGGACCCGAGATCTTTGCGACCCAGGATCCAAATGACGAGCCGGCCTCAATGCTGCTGGAGCGCTCTCCCACCGGGACAGAAGGATTACATCCACATTCCACCGCATTTCATGGTCCTGAGCGCAAAGTTGGCGAACGCGTCGGGGCTACCGCTCCACGAAGCACACCCGAATACCGGGCACCCCTTCGTCATGTTTGGCGGCACCCAATGCGCCATTCTTATCATCCCGGTCAAGTGATTCGTTATTGAGTCTCTCGTTCGGAGACTTGCCTGAACCCCTGGCTCCCGTACCCGATCCGATCTGGCACCATGGGCATCAATTACACGTGCATCACCTCCGCGGGAGCGAAAGTGAGTGTAAGCACTGTGATGTCATCCTGTTGACCGAACGCCTGCGCGGCTGCGGCGATCTGCTCGGCCGGCTCTCTGCTGATTGCCCGGGTCCGTTCAAAGCCGAAGAGGCCGCCGGAGGGAGATTGTGCCTCAACAACGCCGTCGGAGAGGAAGGTGAGCGTGTCTCCGGGGCGCAACTGGACGGTCGACTCGGCGTAGATGGAGTCGGGGTTGATACCGAGCGGAAGGCAGGAATCGAGAGAGATTTCTTCGCCGTTGTGGTATGGCGCGAGGTGGCCGGCGCTGGCGATTACTATCCTGCCGTTCTCCGCAACCTGCATGCAGATCATGGTGATGAATCCCTCCTGTCCGGCGCCGGCGATGGCTCTATTCAAAGCATCGAGTAACCTGGCCGGCTGTGAGGACTGAGAGGCGATGTTGCGCAGCGCGCCAAGCGCAAAGGTGCCGGTCATAGCGGCTTTGAGACCCTTGCCGCTCACGTCGCCGAGCACAATCAGCGTCGAGCCGTCGGACTGCGGCAGCACCTGATAAAAGTCGCCGCCCACCTCGGCCGCCGGCCAATAGGAGGCGGCAATGGCACAGCCAGGCACCGTTGGCAGCTCCGCGGGCACCAGTCTGCGCTGCATCTCACGGGCGGCCTGCAGCTCTGCCGCGGAGCGCTCCTGCACCTGGGTCAGCCTGGTGTGGCGCAGAAAAAGCACGATGCCGATGGCCACCAGAAAGAGGAGGTCGCCGACGGCTTCCAGGCGAAATCCAACATAGCCGAGGTGGAACCGCAGGATGGGGCGCAGGAAGTCGAGCTTGTGGGAATTAAACTCGATCGCCATCACCTCATAGGTTTCAAAGAGACCGCCTGCAAGGATGGGGCAGATACTGGGAACGATCAGCCACCCGGCCTCACGATTGCCGCGGCGCAGCCAGATGACGAGGAGAACCAGGAGCCCAACGGCTGCAGGCAAGGAGGCCAGAGACTCGGCTGTGCCGTACAAATTGGGGAACCAGCCAAACCAGTTGCTGAAGAATCCCGCCACGAAACCCACTGCCAGCACAGCCTGATAAGCCCGCCACGCTCGGCCCACCCGCTCGCCCGCGAAAGCAAAAATGAATTCAATCTGTAACATCACGGAGATCCAATCGAGCGGATCGCCACCAAGCGCGTTGACTGAAAACGGCATCCATTTCTGGGAGAGGCACCAGAGCAGGTCCGAAAGGCCAAGCGCCAGCAAATAAACGGTCAGCCACAGGTATTCCCGCCGTTGGCGCTGCACCAGAAAGAGTCCCAGGGTGGCCAGACCTCCGAGACAGAGCGCGAGGTCGATGGCGAACGACGTGATCTGGTTCAGAAGCAAACGGGCGTCCGCGACTTCAGCAGCCTGCTGCATGACGGGCAGGGGGCCGATGGCGGCCTCTGCGAGAGCGTCGCCCGCAATCACGTTGTATTCCCATGGTGTCTCTCCGCAGCGCACCGCGATCACCAGGTCGGTGACGCCGTCCGGCAAAGGAACGAACTGCTCGTGCGGATAGTAGTAGCGCAAGGTGGATCGAATGCGGGAGCGATTCGCGGGGATGCCGTTAATGAAGACCTGAGAGGCATTCTTTCCAATTCTCAGCAACAGGCCCATAGGCGGTCGCCCGGCAGGGAGCCTGAGGTGGATGCGGAACCACCGCAAGCCTGCGGGCGCGAGCGGCTTTGCGCCAGTCAGGTTCACCACTCGCCAGCCGCTGTCGTCGTATTGGGGCTGCGCCCAGGCACCGTTGTCCCCCCGGCGAAAACGCCAGCCGTCGTTCATCTGCACCGAGCCGGCCGGCCAGGCGGCGATCTCCCGTACGCGGACCGGAGTCGGCTGTGCTTGAGTTGCGGTGGCCACGAACACGAGCAGGAGAGCGAGGCTACGCATGGAGGACCTCGGCGGGAGCGAAGGTGAGTGTGAGGACGGTGATGTCATCCTGCTGGCCGTGGGCTTGGGCGACGGCGGCGATTTCTTCAGCGGACTGCATGGAGATGGCGCGTGTTCGCTCGAAGCCGAAGAGCTCGCCAGTGGGGGACTGGGCTTCGACGACGCCGTCGGAGAGAAAGGTGAGCGTATCGCTGGGCTGTAACTGGAGGGTGGATTCGGCGTAGGCGGAGTTCAGGGAGACGCCGAGAGGCAGCGCGGATTCGAGGGGAACTTCTTCGCCGTTGCGGTAAGGCGGGAGATGCCCCGCGTTGGCGAGGGTCAACGTGCCGTCGGCGGCGATGCGGGCGCAGAGGCAGGTCACGAAGCCGCCGTCAGAGGAAGACGCCAGCTGGGAGTTCAGCCGAGTAAGTATCTGAGACGGTGACAGAGCGTCCTGCATCATATTCCGAAATGCACCAAGAACAAGAGTGCCGGTCATGGCGGCCCTTAGGCCTTTGCCGCTGACATCGCCGATGACAAGCATTGCCGAGCTATCCTGCGGAAACACCTGATACAAATCACCGCCCACTTCAGTCGCGGGGCGATAGGCGGCCTTAACCTGCATTCCCGGAACCTTGGGCAGGGCGAGAGGCACGAGCTGCTGCTGCAACTCGCGGGCAGCGGCAAACTCGACGCGGAGGTCTTCGCCCGAGCGCCAGGCAGACCACGTCTGCCGCATCAACAGCACGGCGATAAAGAGCGTGCAAACATAAAAGGCCAATGCGAAGAAGTTGAGGCCCAGCCAGGCGAAGTTGAGTGGATGCCCGGCAATGCCGAGGAAGTAGCCGACGCTGATGAGGATCATGGCTGCGGCCACGGGACGGTTTTTTCCGCGGCCTGTAAGCGCGACGAGATCTGCTCCGCTGGCGATTACATTGAACGCGAACAGGAACCAGTTCAATGCGTACATACCGACCAATGTCACACTGCTGGCATGCATCGTAGTACCCACGTACATCGCGGCGACGGTCAGCCCGATCCAGCAGAAGTGGAGGGCCGCGCGGAAGATGCGATTCCGGAAGCCCTGTACCGCCCAGGTAAACTCGACGACGACCCACATACCGATTGCGTTGAGGATGAAGAACACAGTGTCCTTCCGAGTCTCGGGGATTCCCGGCAGGAGCAGCGGACCGAAGATGAGAAATGCAGGCAGCGCCACCAGCCAGAGGGCACAGAGCAGGAGGGTGCGGTTGCGCGCCCAGATGCCGAGGGCGAGCACAGCGAGCCCGAGCATGATAAAAACGAGTGCCAGCAATAACTGGGATCCGAGACGCAGTAAGGCCCGATCCTGAGCTTCCGTGGCCAGCGCATGCAAAAGGGGCGCGTTGCCGATGGAAATCGCGAATTTAACCGGAGTGGGATGATGCAACACCAAACTCTCGCTCTGGTCGTAAGGCGCGTCCCAGGTGCGGAGAGCAAGGACGGCGACGGAACCGGGTTGCACCACACCCGCAGGAATATCGAAGACCAGCATCTGTGGATGGTCGAGTGGCCTGGCGTGCGGAGGAAAGTCGCCGTAGCGGCCGACCAGACGACCGTTGACCCACAGTTCCTGAACGTTGGGAAAAGAGTCTATGGTGCGCAAGCTAACGGCGAGAGGACCGGCAGCACCGTCCGGCACGGCGATTCGAGCGCGCACCCAAAAGAACCCGTCAGACTCATATCCGGGCGCGGGTAAGGCGCCATTGTGGGCCAGCGGCCAGCTGCTGTCCAGGAAGCTGGGAGCGGACCAGGCCGGATTGTCGCCGAGGTGGTAGCGAAGAGCGGGTTGTGAGGCGAGCACGAGTTGGGCGTGCAGAAAATGAGGCGACATTGCACAAGCGAAGAGGAAGAGCAATAGCGCAGTCTTACGCATGGACGACCTCGGCGGGAGCAAAGGTGAGCGTCAGGACAGTGATGTCGTCCTGCTGGCCAAACGATTGGGCGGCGGCGGCGATTTCCTCCGCAGTCCGGGTGCTGATCGCGCGGGAGCGGTCAAATCCGAACAGTTCGCCGGAAGAATTTCGAGCCTCGACGACACCATCGGAGAGGAAGGTGAGCGTGTCCCCGGCAGCCAACTGGAAGGGGCGCTCGGAGTAGTCAGTATGGTCAATAATACCCAGCGGCAGCCCTGAATCGATCTTCAACTCGGAACCGTTCAGATAGGGAGCCAGATGACCGGCGTTGGCGATCGTTGTCCTCCCATCCGGCGCCACATCCGCGCACAGGCAGGTAGCGAATCCGCCCAGACGCATACGGCAGAGGACCTGATTCAGGTGCGCGAGGAGTTCGCCTGGCAAGTCACCACCGCGCTCCTCGCCGGCGCCGAGCAGCAGCGTTGCCGCCATGGCTGCGGCAGCACCTTTTCCGCTTACATCACCAATCAGAATGCGTTGACGGCCGTCGGGAAGAACCCGACAGAGAAAAAAGTCACCGCCCACCTCGCGCATGGGATGGAAGGCGACCTCGACACTCAGGCCTGAAGCGCTCTCGATTGAGGCGGGCGCCAGCATGTGCTGAATTTCGCTAGCCGCCTGCATTTCGCCAGCGAGAGAGGCTCGCTGGAGGGCAATCTGACGTTGATCGCGCAGGACGAACGCGATGATGGCGCCGACCATGCATAACTGCGCAATGCTTTGCGCCGGAAACAGGGTCGATTGCCAGGCCTGGAACAGGTTGGAGGTTCCCGGGAAAGGTTCGACCGCAAGAGTAAAGAAGAAAACAATGAGAACGGCGCCCCACGCCGCAGAGAGCACGGCGACTGCCTGCATTCGGCGTGGAATCTGTCTATACGGCCAAAAGGCGATGAAGGGACCCAATCCGAGAAGAATGGCCAGCAGAAAATAGGAGACGGGTGCGATGACCGAGAAATGAATCGCATCCAGCCGCAAAGCCAGTTGGGGGCGGAGCAGAAGTTCGGCCAGCGGCCACGCAGCACATACACACCAGACTCCGATGAGCAGCCGGAAGATGGCCGGCACACGTTTCCGCGCCAGCGCAAAGAAGAAGGAGGTTTGCGCGAGCAGATTGGCTGTGCCCGAAAAGGAGTAAAGGACGAGCTGGGCCCAGACGGGCTCCCTCGTCATGAGTGTCCCGCACAGAACGTTCACGAACATCAGTCCGACGAAAGTACAGGACAATCCCAACAGGATCGGTTCAGGGTGGCTTCGGTCCCAGGCGGAAAATCCGAGAAGCACCAGGCCAACGATTCCGATCACAATCATTGGCAGAAACGATGTCGCTTCTCCGGAAAACTGCCCTACGAGCACGTTTGCCCGGTCGTCCTGCAAGCCGTCCATTCCGCCAAGGTGAATTTCGGGTGCCTGCAGGCTGCCTATGGTCCCCGCCGACACCATGCGAAATACGACGCGCAGTGAAAGAATGCTGGAGCGGTCTGAGGCCGGTGACGGCGGGAAGGGAAAGATGCGGACGGAGTCCATGCTGAAGAGACCATTTTTCAGATCGCCATTCCGGCCAAGGGGCACGCCATTGAAGAAAACTTCGTAGGCGGCCAGGAGCCGCACCTGCACAGCAGGATGGTCGAGGTTACGGAATGAGGTCGGATCGACACGGCATCGCATCCAGATGCGCGCCTGATCCGGCAGTGCTTCCCATTGTGCCAGTGCCTGCCAGCCGGACTCCTTGAGAGTCGGCGCTGCCCAGCCGGGGTTGTCACCGACACGCCAGATGCACTGCTGTGGGGAAATCGTGAGGATACCGGCGACAGTCTGTCCCCGAAGGGCCGGGGCAGTAAGCGCCAGAAGGAGCAGAGCTGCTACTCTACGCATGGGCGACCTCAGCGGGCGCGAAGGTGAGAGAGAGGACGGTGATGTCGTCTTCCTGTCCCCATCGCTGGGCTGCATTCGCCAGGGCGGCGGCAGACACACCCTTACGCAGCAGCTCGCCGATGCGCTCGAAGCCGAAGAGCTGGCCCTCTGCGTTCTGCGCTTCGGCCACGCCGTCGGTCATCAGCAGCAGGGAATCGTTTGCCGCGAGGCTGAACCGCGAGGTGGGGAAGTGGATGCCTGGAACTGCGCCGAGGGGGAGCGAACCCTCCACGCCCAGCTCCTTCCCATTCAGATATGGCGGCAGGTGGCCGGCATTCACCAGGGCCGCGCTGCCGTCGCCCTCGATGCGCAACGCGATGCAGGTCACCAAGCCGCGGCCCTGAAGTCGCTCGTTAAGCAGGGCGAGAATACGTTCGGGATCGGAGGTGAACGCAGCCGCGGTGCGGACGGCGCCCACGATCAGCGCGGCTAACATTCCTGCCTCCATGCCCTTGCCGGCCACGTCGCCCACTATCACCAGCACGCCGTCGCCGGGCAGCGGGAGCACTTGAAAGAAATCGCCGCCCACTTCGCGCGAGGGGCGGTATTCGCTCCGGATGTCAAGCCCGGGGGTTTCCGGCAAGTGCTTCGAAATCAGATACTCCTGCACGTTGCGCGCCGCGTGCATTTCCCCGGCCAGCAACGCGCGCTCGCCTGAGATTCTGCGTTGATCGAGCAGCAGAAGCGCTAAGAGCGCAATGACGACCGCAACAAGAGTGATGGCGCGAATGTTCGCGAGCAAATAATGCCAGCGGAGAAATAAGTTGGAACCACCGGGATCATCTGAGAATGCTTCGATCACCAGCCATAGGGAGTCGGCGGCGAATTGGATGAGCCACAGCGCGGCGATCCACTGAACGTTGCGCGGCAAACGGTTCCACGGCCGGTACGCGACCCAGGCTGCCGCAATTTCGACTGCAATTCCGGACAACGATTCCACCCTGACAACAGGCAAAGAGAATAGAATTGCCGATGCGTGGAGGGAGAGACCGGCTGGCGCAAGGTCGGCGGCAAGGACGAGAGCGAACCAGAGTGACAGCACCCCGGTCATCAGCCAGAATGCAGGCGGAATGCGCCGCCTCGCGAGGAGGAAGAACAGCAGCACAGGTCCGGCGAATGTGATGATCTGGGTGATGTCATTAGGGATTCGAGACCAGAAGAGCGATATAGGAATAGAGGTCGCGACCAACAACGCGAATTCTCTGAGGCGAATAATGCTCAATGCAACGCAGTCCAGGCCGAGGACGAGAATATCGAACCGGGAGCGGTCGCCTAGATATAAGCCCAGTAGCGCCAACCCGACGACGCCGACGACGATGAAGCAGACCGCCATCGGAGCCGCTGATCTCGCCAGGGCGAAGGTTTGAGCGTCTCGCAGAGCGAGAAGCGCCGAGCGACTGCCGGCCTTTAACTCGATTGAACCCCATTGACCTTCTCTCCGGTAAACAATATGCGCTGCAATCTTCGCAGAGGAGGTTGTAAGCGGCTGGGGCACTGGCCAGGCAGTTGCGTATGTGCCATCAATGAAACCCGTGCCGAGGTCTCCCATGCCTCCGATGCGCCGGCCGTCCACGAAAACTTGGTAAGGTGCGGGAATTTCGACCAGGATGGTGGGGTCGGTGAGCGTATGCAGTTCGGAAAGGTCGGCACGACATCGGATCCAAAGGGAGGGCTGGAGCGGGTCAGGCTTCCAATTGGAATAAGATGGCCAGGTGCTATCGCCGAATTTCGGCATGGCCCATGCGGGATCGTCTCCAGCACGCCAGACGCACTGCTGCGGGGGAATTGAGATAATGCCGGGAACGGTCTGGCCCCGCAGCAGCGTAGCGCTGACCACCATCATCAGCAGAACAGCGAGTTTACGCACGGATCACCTCGGCGGGAGCGAAGGTGAGGGTGAGGACGGTGATGTCGTCCTGCTGGCCGTGGGACTGCGCCGCACGGGCGATCGCATCAGCGGATTGGGTCGAGATCGCGCGGGTGCGATCGAAGCCGAAGAGTTCGCCGGTGGAGGACTGGGCTTCCACGACGCCGTCGGAGAGGAAGGTGAGGCGTTCGTTCGGAGCGAGATGGAGTCTGATCTCGGGAAAATCGACATCCACGGCAATGCCCAGCGGCAGGCCGCCCTCGAGGGGGACCTCCTGCCCGTTGCGGTAGGGCGGGACGTGGCCCGCGTTGGCCAGCATCAGCGATCCGTCGGTGGCAATGCGGGCAACAAGGCAGGTGACGAACCCTCCATCGGAAGCGGAAGCGAGCTGATCGTTGAGGCGCAGGAGAACCTGCGCAGGAGAGAGATTTTCCTGGGCCAGCGAGCGCAGTGCGCCCAGGACGAGCGTTCCGGTCATCGCCGCCTTCAGGCCTTTGCCGCTCACATCGCCGATGACAAGCAGGGCCGAGCCCTCCTGTTGCGTAATGATCTGGTAGAAATCGCCGCCGACCTCCGCAGCCGGGAGATACGCCGCTTCGAAGCGGAGGCCGGGCACGGTGGGCAGAGTTGCGGGAACGAGCTGAGACTGAATCTGGCGGGCGGATTCCATTTCGGAGGAGAGCCGCTGCGCCTGCCGAGCCGATTCGGTGAAGCGCAGCACAAGTACGGCTCCGATGGCAAAGAACGAGAGCAGCAGCGAAAGGTCGTCCCAGGTGATCTGGAGACCATATCCGGTGTACATGGTCCACGATCCCTGCGCCGCCGAGAGGCCGGCTGCGTGCAGA
>Ga0335073_10012853_pt1 | contig 11739 bp, 10 predicted proteins | sample Lox_Sample_22_FD_207093 | JGI IMG/M metagenome (GOLD analysis project Ga0335073, IMG submission 207093) | Soil microbial communities from Loxahatchee National Wildlife Refuge, Florida, United States - Lox_Sample_2.2 | ecosystem: Environmental > Terrestrial > Soil > Wetlands | place: USA... | reverse complement strand
CTCGAATCGCGCGCAGGTCCAGCACATATTCAGGCTCGAAGAGTTTCTGCCGCATGGAGGGAATCAAGTCAGTCCCGCCAGCAAGCACACGAATCGAGCCCATATAGGTCGCGAGATACTGTATTGCCTCTTCCACCGATCGAGGTCTCAGTAGCCTGAATTCAGGCAAGCTCAATCGGCACCCCCGACGGCAGTGGAAGTGCTGCGGCGCGACGGATCGAGTTCGTGCCGCTCAGGTCCTTTGCCCTTGAACCAAAGCGATCCACCATGCTCGCGGCATCGAGCAGGCGCGGTCGGATCAACACCTTCGGTCAGGTTCAGAGCCTTTGCATTTTTTTTCGCGCGAATCGCCGCGAGAACTCTCTCTGGCGTGAACGGTGATTCATGTAAGCGGATCCCGACAGCATCATAGATTGCGTTTGCGATCGCCGGAATCGTCGCCGCGAGCGATCCTTCGCTGCATTCTTTGGCCCCGAACGGTCCCTCCGGATCGATGCTCTCCACGATAATCGGCTCGACCTCGGGAGACTCCACCGACGATGGGCTTCGGTATTCGAGCAGGCCCGGATTCATCAGCATGCCGTCTTTCCAGACCATTTCTTCTGTGAGAGCCTGGCCCAGGCCCATCCAGACTGACCCGATGATCTGGCCTTCGACCGAGACCGGATTCAACGCGCGGCCGCAATCGTGCGCGGCCCACACTTTGTGAACCGTGACTTCGCCGGTTTCCTCGTCAACGCTGACTTCGGCCACTTGAGCGGAATAGGAATAAGCCGGCGACGGGCCTACGCCTGCGCCTTTGTGCTTGCCGCCGCGAGCATCTTGGGGAGGAGCGTACGAGCCCGTGCCGGTCAGCGCTCCATGAAAATCAATAGCGGCAACCACAGCCTCTTCAAAGGTCATGCGCTCCTTCGGGCCTTCTTCTTTACGCTTCTGCTGCAGAGAACCGCGCAGAATCTGCCCTTCGACGCGACCGGACACAGTAGGCGACGTGCTTTTTGTATCCGCATGTTCTTCGACGGAAGTACTCCCGTGATCTTTCTTTTCAACCGTGTCGCCACGAAAGATCAACTCCTCAGACGAACAATTCATCTTTCGTGCGGCCGCTGCGGCAATCAGTTTCTTCACTTCATTCGCAGCGCGCAGAGTCGCATTCCCGGCCATGAACGTTACCCGGCTGGAGTAGGAACCGATGTCGATTGGGGTGAGGTCGGTATCGGCAGCAACCACTCGCACGCGCGAGAGCGAGCAACCCAGCGTCTCCGCAGCGATCTGTGCGGTCATGGTGTCGGAGCCCTGTCCGATCTCCGAGGCGCCCGTGTAGACGACCACGCCTCCGTCGCGATCAATCTTGATGTTCACTGTCGAATGCGGCATGTCAGATCGGATGATGGAATTCGCTGCGCCACTGACGTAGTGACTGCATGCGATGCCTAAGCCGCGGCCTTGCGGTAGCTTGCCCTTGCGTTGCTTCCATCCGGAGCGGTCGACTGTTTTCTCGATGCACTCGGGCAGGCCATAACTCTGAACACGTAGACCGTTCACCGTGATACACGGTGGCTGAAGCAGATTGCGGAGGCGGATTTCCGCGGGATCCATGCCGATCTTCGCGGCCAGTTCATCAAGCTGTGATTCAAACGCAAAGCGGACGTTCACCGTGCCGTGGCCCCGCATCGCGCCGCAGGCCGGCTTGTTCGTCAGCACACGGTATCCGTCGTATTGAATGTTGGGGATATCGTAGAGCGCTCCCAGCAGCGCACCAGAGTAAAGAATCGTGACGACCCCGTACGAGCAGTACGCGCCGCCATCCTGCACGACACGCGCTTTCACGGAGGTGATGCGGCCATCATTCTTCACGCCCGTTTTCAGATCGACGATCGTGCGAGGCCGTCCGCGATGCGCCCAGAAAACTTCTTCGCGCGTGTATGTGATCTTGACGGGTACCTGGGCTTTGCGCGCTGCAACCGCCGCAATGATCTCCAGCGGAATCACTTCGCTCTTGCCCCCGAATCCGCCACCGACAAGCGGCTTGATCACGCGAATCTGCTGCATCGGCATTTCGAGCACGAGCGAGAGCTTGTGCTGCAGGTAGTACGGCACCTGCGTGGAGGACCATACCGTCAGGCGTCCGGGCTTGCCCGTATGTGGATCGATTTCAAACGATGCCAGCGTGGAGTGCGGCTCCATCGCCGCGTGCGTGACTTCGTTCGCAATAAATCGCGCTTCCGCGACCTGGTCCGCTTCGGCGAAGCCTTTTTCCGGATCCCCAAAAACGTGGTGATAATCCTTCTCAAGATTGTTGGGCTTGTTCTCGTGGATGAGATCCGACTGCGCCTTCATCGATTCTTCGGGATCGAAATAGGCCGGCAGTACTTCGTATTCGACATCGATGAGTTCGAGCGCCTTTTCCGCGATGGCTTCAGTAACTGCAACGACGCAGGCAACGTTATCGCCGACATAACGAACTTTGTCGAGAGCAAGCGGGTACTCATCATGACCTACGGGCAGAATGCCGTACGTCTTAGGAGCATCTTTGCCGACTACAACGGCAACTACGCCATCGAGTTTCTCGGCGCGGCTTGTGTCGATGCTTTTGATTTTCGCGTGCGGATACGGTGAATGCAGAATCTTGCCGACCATCATGCCGGGCACGCTGAGGTCGTCGGTGTATTTTCCGGAGCCGGTGGTCTTCTCGGCCGCGTCGACCATGGCAGTCGGCTTGCCAATGATTGAGAAATCGGTTGCGGGTCGCTTGCCGTTCGTCGGAAGTTCGCTCATTTCGACACCGGCTCCTCGACGTGCGGACTTGAAGCCCGTTCCGCGGCGATCGCCGAGCGGATCGCCTCATACATCTGGTTGTAGCCGGTGCAGCGGCAAAGATTGCTGCTCAAGGCCTGGCGGATCTCAGCTTCGGACGGATCTGGATTCTCCGCCAGCAGCGACTTCACAGTCATGATGAAACCAGGTGTGCAATATCCGCACTGCGCTCCGCCCCAGTCACCATATGCCTTCTGAATCGCCGCCAAGCTTCCGTGCTCACTGACTCCCTCGATCGTCGTAATTTCCTGCCCTTCACAACTTGCGGCCAGCAGAGTGCACGACATCATGGCAACACCATCGAGGAGCACCGTGCAGGCTCCGCAGGAAGAATCATCGCAACCGCGCTTCGAACCCGTAAGCTGAAGCTGTTGACGAAGGACGTCTAGCAACAAGGCGCTCGGCTCTACAGCCACTTCATGCGAGCGGCCATTTACGCGAAGGTCGATGAGTTCTTTCTTCATGAAAGCTTTCAGCTATTAGCTCTCAGCAATCAGTCTTGGTCCTTCAGCCTTTGCTGAAAGCTGAAGGTTGAAAGCCTCTTTCAATACAGAGGCACCTTCGAATCCACGCGCCGCGACCAGGCATCGATTCCGCCGCGCATGGACTGAACATTTTCGAATCCCTGCTGCCGTAGCCAAACCGTCACATTCATCGAGCGGACTCCGCGGTGGCAGAGCACGACGATATGACCTTCAGGATCGAGTTCCCGATGCGCGCGGGACGGAACATCCCCCATCGGAATTAATTTCGCGCTGGAGATTTTAGCCGTATCAACTTCCCAAGGTTCGCGCACATCCAGCAGGGTGAACGCGTCGCCGGCATCCAGCTTGCTTTTGACCTCTTCGGGAGTGATCTCGTAATCCATATCTGCGCTAGCGCCCAGTCCACCTTGGCTGACGCTTCTCCGTAAATGCGCGAATGCCTTCCTGAGCGTCCGCCGTCTTCATCAGTTCTTCAAAATAGATCTTCTCGGAGCGGGCAAGGCCTTTATCGAAGTGCATAGAATCCCACGCATAGGATGCCCTCTTGGCGATGGCCAACGCAGCCGGACTCAACCGAAGCAAAGATTGCACGCACTCATCGACCGACTTCAACAAGTCGCTCATCGAGACGGCGTGTGTCGCTAGCGCGATCATGGCTGCCTGTTCGCCGCTGATCGTCCTACCAGTCAAAATCAACTCGGCTGCGCGCTTCTGACCAACGAGCGCCGCCAACGCCGTGCAGGCCACCGGCGGATAGCACCCTAATTTGATTTCAGGAAATCCCCACTGCGAGTCGTGCGTCGTGTAAACGATGTCGCACACCATCGCCAACTCGGCGCCACCCCCCAGACAGTGGCCGTGAACCCCTGCGACGGTAACCTTCTTCGTCGAGATGAGGCCGCGAATTACCGCATGAAACTTGGTCAGCATCTCTTCAACTTTATCCGGAGTGTGCGCGGCAACGTCCACGCCGGCAGAGAATGCCTTGCCTTGCCCCGCGATCACGATGACGGAAATATCTGCTCGCTGGTCCAGTTCCGAAAGAGTGCGCGAGAGTTCTTCCATCATCGCGATATCAATTACATTCAGCGGCGGATTACGCAACTCGATCCGCGCAACGCCGCCGTCGATCTCAAGTGAGATCCGAACGAGTTTCGACTCTGCCAAGGTGGTGGTCATCGCTCTACAAGTTGATCGCCGATTTCCGTACTTCCCCAATGGTGGAGAGCGGGTCGCGCGCGCCAGTCTTTTCGGCGATCCACTTCTTTTCGGTGTCGATGATATCGAGCAGCAGCTTCTTATCGGCCGCGGACGGCATGTATTCCTTCACATGTTCTTCATACGCCCGGTCGTCGAGCGGCTCGCCCGTCTCCGCGTGGAACTTCTGGCCTGCCCAGCGGCCAATGGCCCGGTTGAACTTGATGTTCGGTGCGTAGAGCCTCGCTTCCCCGGACTTTAAGTATCCGTTGAAGCGCTCGATTAAGCCGGCAACTTCGTCGCGATACAGATTGCGGTTGTAATCGTTCAGATCGTCCAGATCGGCCGTCTTGTCATTCTTCGGCTCGTCATAGCGTCCCTTAATTCCCCAGACATAGGCCCAGTGCGCCGACGACGAATGATCGGTACCAAACAAGTCGTAGGAACTGGAAATCCACTTGTTCAGATATTTCTGGATCAGCCATCCCGGAATCACTTGCGCTTCCACGATGCGCCGCAATCCATCGTTGCCCGTCCCCATGTGGAACGCCTCTTCGCGAAGCATGTACGACATCGAGCGGCCCAGTGGAGCAAAGGCGGAAAACTTCAGCATCTGTAGCTGGAATTTGCCGTCACGATCGACAAAGTCTGTATACGTGAAAAAGTCCATCCAGTTATCGACATCGACGTTGAACGCTCCGAGAAGGCGCTTGTTCTCAAAGGCGCGACGCTCGAGCATCTTCTGCGCTTCCACTTTTCCCGAATAGCCGAAGTGATCGACGAGCAGCGCACACATTTGCCATCCGTGGCGCATCTCCTCGATCATCACGCGGGTGATGGCCCGCCGATCCCATTCTGTCGGCGCGTTCTCGAGTAAGTTGCGCTGCTGCTCGACGCTGGCGAACTCCGTGTCGCCCTGGTAGACGATCATATTCATCAGCGCGTCGCGCATCTGCTGCGTAGGAATCTGGCGCAGGTTCTCCCACTTGCGTCGGCCCTTGTAGTGGCCGAACTCGATATCCTCGGTGTCGATCGCGCCGTAGAGCGTATCGAACTTGAAGGCTTCGATGTCTTCCGTGTTGACGCCAATTTCTTTGCGCCAGTCGTTGAACAGGCCGACCCAGTCGCTGAATGTTCCGATTTTTGCCACTTTTCCCGGCATAACCTCTCCTGGTTCTCATCCTGAGGCGCCTGCATTTGGCACCGAAGGACCTGGCGCGCCGTGCGACGTGCCGCGTTTTTTGCGAGCACAACTCACACGTGCCTGACGCGCTTCCTACCCCATGTTCAGCCACACGGTTTTCAGTTCCGTGTAATGTTCCATCGCGTGCGCTCCGAGTTCGCGGCCGAAGCCGGAACTCTTGTATCCGCCGAATGGCAGCGACGCATCCATCAGACCGTACGTGTTGATCCATACGGTGCCCGCCTTCAGCCGGCGTGATACGCTGTGCGCTTTCTTGAGGTCTTTCGTCCACACGGCAGCGGCCAGACCGTACGGGTTGTTATTCGCCTGCTCGATCACTTCATCCACATCATCGAACGTCAGTACGGAAAGAACCGGACCGAAGATCTCTTCCCGAGCGATCCTCATATCGTCTTTCACGTCGCCGAAAATTGTCGGCTCGATGAAGAATCCCTTATCGCCGTTAACGGAAACTCGATTTCCTCCGGCGACCAGTTTGGCTCCTTCTTTCTTTCCAGCATCGATGAACCCGAGTACAGTCTGCATCTGTTCCTGGCTGACGATCGCGCCCAGACGCGTCTTCGGGTCTAACGGATCCGCTGGACGCATCTTCCCTGCGCGCGCCACAAGCTTCTCCGTGAATTCGTCTTTGAGTTTGCTTTCCAGGAATAGGCGCGAGCCCGCGTTGCACACTTCGCCTTTGCCGTAGAAAATGCCGTTGATCGCGCCTTTCACGGCGTTATCGATCTCGGCGTCGGCAAACACGATATTCGGAGATTTCCCGCCCAGTTCGAGTGTGACTCGTTTCAGCGTGTCTGCCGCCCCGCGCATGATCTCTTTACCCACCGAGGTCGATCCAGTGAAGGCGATCTTGTCGATGCCCGGATGAGCGACGATCGCTTTCCCTGCTTCAGGACCACCGGTGAGAATGTTGACCACGCCGGCGGGAAATCCGGCCTCGCCGACGAGTTCCCCAAACTTTAACGTCGTCAGCGGAGTTTGCTCGGCGGGTTTCAGAACAATCGTGTTACCGCAAGCGAGCGCAGGACCAACCTTCCACGACGCCAGCAGCAACGGAAAATTCCACGGCACGATCAATCCAACAACGCCGACCGGCTCGCGCAATGTATAGGTAAAAGCAGTCTCGAATGTATTCACCGTCTCGCCGTGAATCTTCGTCGCAAGTCCTGCGTAGTACCGCAGAACGTCGATGACCATCGGCATGTCGACGTAGCGCGATTCAAAGATCGGTTTGCCGTTATCGAGCGTCTCGAGTTCGGCAAGCTCATCGATGTTCTTCTCGACCAGGTCCGAGAGCTTCCACAACAATCGTCCGCGCTCGCTGGCGGAAAGCTTGCGCCAGGCACCGTTGCGATCTTCGAAGGCCTGGCGTGCCGCTTTAATGGCGTGGTCCACATCGGCAGCAGACGCTTCTGCGATCTGGGTCAATACTTCACCAGTCGCGGGATTGATCGTGTCGAAGTGCTTCGAGCCATCGACCCACTCGCCGCCGATCAGCATTCTGCCGGATTTTACGTTCACCTTTTGCGCGGTCAGCATCAATCACCTATTCAATTCAGCAGCCGGACGGATGGCGCCCGTCCTCACACGAACAGCCCCTACTTCGCCTTAAATGTCGCCGGACGCTTCTCCACGTACGCGGCCAGACCTTCCTTTGCGTCTTCACTCTGGAAGAGCAGTTGCTGATTCTCGCGTTCCACAGCGAGCGCCGATTCCATTGGAATCTCCCATCCGGTCTGCACAGCGCGCTTGATGCGCCCGACGGCTTTGGCCGCTTTGTTCGGCGGACAGAACTGCCGCGCATACTCCATGACGTTCTCCATGAAGCCTTCGCGTTCGAAAATGTCATTGACGATCCCCAGTTCCTGCGCCTCTTCGAACGAGAACGTGTTGCCAGTCACCATCAGCTCAATCGCCTTGCTTTTTCCCACCAGCCGCGACAAACGCTGAGTGCCACCCGTTCCTGGCAGAACGCCAAGGTTGACCTCGGGCAAACCAATCTTGCCCGCATCTTTGCGCGCGATACGGATGTCGGCCGCCATGGCAATTTCGAGTCCGCCGCCGACGCAGTGTCCATTGATCGCCGCAATCACGAGTTTCGGGGTATGCTCGAGCCGCAGCAGCATCTCGTTCGCGTGCAGGCAGAAGTAATATTTGAACGTCGGATCGACGCTGGCCAGCATTTTGATATTCGCGCCCGCAGAGAAGAATTTTTCTCCAGCGCCGGTCAGTACGATTACGTACACTCCGTTGTCCATGCGCGCCTTGAGAATCGCGTCATCCATCTGGCGATTCATCTCGTACGTGTACGTATTCGCCGGCGGATCGCACATCTCAATCACCGCGACACCGCCATCGGTGCGGTAGTTCACAAGCTGCTTGGTGGATTCGCCGGTTTCCGGCTGCATTATCGTCGCCATCGAGATCACTCCTTAAAATGTGAATGTCAGAACTTTTTGCGTCACCGCTCTCTACGGCCCTTTTCGCTCGTCATGACTCCCCGCAGAAAGAGATCACCCATTTCTCTTGCAATTGAGGCCGCGTCGGCGTCGACGCGAGGTTTGTGCCATGTGTAAATCCAGTTCATCATCCCGAACAGGCTCAGCACTGCAATACGCGTCGAGAACTCGAGGCCGCACTCCCGCTTCAGATCATCAAGAAGCCCCACGCAGATCCGGTAATATTCACGCTTGATTGCCGCCACCTCGGCCCCAAAACCATTTTTCAGCACTTCGTCTTCGTGAGACAGGACCTTCATCGCAGCCTGGTTGGAGAGAAAGTATTCGAGGTGATTCAGGATAAAGATGCGGACGCGCTCTTCGGGATCGGCAACGCCCTGCAAACGTGATTTCAATCGCTGCACAATCGTTGTGAACGTGTGCTTCTGGATCAGGTAGAGCAGCCGCTCTTTCGACTCGAAGTAGTAGTAGAGTCCGGCCAGCGACATGCCGCTTTCGCGCGAGAGATCGCGCATCGACGCGCCCTCGTAGCCTTTTTTGCAGAAGACTTCGGTGGCGTGGGTGAGGATTTCCGAAAGCCGCCGGTCGTAGCGAGTAGCCGGTGCAGGCGCGGAGCGGTGCCGCGTGGTCAGCCGATTTGCTGTTGAAGGACTCCCCATAATCCCCAGACGATAATTCGAACGTTCGTTAGAATTAGTATACGCTCGCGTGATTCAAATCACAACGCGTTGCGACCACCTCTTCTCTTTAGGGTTCGGGCGGTTTCTAAACAGCGGCAAGGCAATCCAAACGCGTTCTGCAGATCTGCAGCTCGCGAGAAATGAAACGTGCACCAGGTCCACGCCTGAACGGTGCAGAGACTAATTCCGAATATCCGCCAGCAACTGCTCGACTTCTTTCTTCACACTCGCACCCAGGGGCAGAAACGGCAGTCGAGCGGGACCTCCGTAGTAACCGTTGAAGTCCATCCCGTACTTGATGCCGGGAATCCCGAGTTCGCCGGCGATCCTCTGCGCGGCATTGATGATGCGCTCCTGCTTCAGGCGAGCCAGTTCGGCGTCACCTTCCTTCCATGCGGCGTAGATCTCGTAACACGCCGTAGGCGCAGTGTCGGCAAAGGCGAGAATGGCGCCGACCGCTCCCGCATCGAGCGACGGATGCAGTTTCTGCGCCGCTCCGACGAGCACTTGGAATCCGACCTCTTTCTGCCGCGTCTTCATCTTGCCTAATACTGTTACTGCGGATGAAGAAGGCTTCGAGGCCGACAATCCGGAAAGCGCCCCAACCGGGACCAGTTCTCCGCCTTCTGTCGGCGTAGCAGCAGCAGCGGCAACCATGCGTGGAGTCACCGCCTCGAACGTCTCGGTCACCGTTGCACTTCGCTTGATGTGGCGCGTGGCTTCGACCATCCTGCGGACCTTTTCGACGTCGCCACTCGATTCTTTGATCCCAATCAGATTCCGGTGCTCCGCCAGTTCGATCACCACTTCTGCCGGAATGTCGTATCCGGTCGCTTGCGGAAAGTTGTAGATGATCACCGGCAGCGGCGACCGGTCGGCAACCATGCGATAAAAGGCCAGCATATTTGCCGGCAGCATCTGCTTCTTGTAATAGTGCGGCGTGCGCACCATGGCAACGTCATAGCCCAGTTCAGCGGCATACTCCGTCAGGCGAAGTGTCTCAATCGCCGACTCAATGCCTGTCCCAGCAATCAACACTTTATTCGGAGCCGCGGCTTGCCGCGCGCATTTCAAGACGTCGCGCCGCTCTTGATCCGAGAGCATGACCGCTTCGCCGGTCGATCCCTGCACGACGATCCCCGCCATCGGCGTGCGCGAGTAGCGCTCTACATTGTGCTCGAGCTTTTTGAAATAGACATTGCCGTCTGGATAAAAAGGCGTGGTAATCGGCGGAAAAATTCCTTGCAGGAGCATGTCGGATTCCTCGTCGCAATCAGGATACTATGGGGCCGCAGGGTCAGCGAAGATTCGGCGAGTTGATGTGATAGCCGTACAGCCGCGCATGGTCCTGCTCAATGATCCAGACGAAGTTCTCCTGCCCCTGCCCGAGCGCGAATTCGGTATTAAACACCTGATCGACGGTAACGTGCGAATTCGACCACTTCGCGTTAAAGCCAGCCGCTTTCTTATTGCCAGAGTTTCCCATCTTCTCGTGAACCATCTGCAGGAATTTCACTATGTCGGGCCGGTTTCCAGATCGCCGAAATTCGTCCGACGCCTCTTCATAAATCGCGTCGTAATCAGCATCGTTCAACTCCTGGTGAAAGTGATCTACGGCGGCGGATGCGATCCCGTAATTCCGGTAGGTGCGTTTTCCAAGCGCCCAGAGGACGATCGCGACCCCGAATGCAAGCAGGCACAGCAGTACCATCAATCGCTTGAGAGTTTGATTCTTGGCAGGCGGAACAGCAGGCGGCGGCACAGGCGAAGCGGACCAGTTGCTCATCGCAAGCTCCGTCAAATCGGGATGGAATTAAACCACGTTCCCCGGCTTACCGCAAACTGACGTGCCGTTCCGCATGCAACTGCTGCAAAGCGCGAACGTTCACCTCTCCGCGTTGTAGAGCAGCAATGCCTTCCGCGGCGGCGCGAGCGGCAGCCAGCGTGGTGATCGTCGGAATCCTGGCCGTGACGGCTGCGCGCCGGATTGCCTTCTCGTCGAACCACGGCTCCTGCCCGGTCGGAGTATTTACGACCAGCTGAATGCGCTGGCCCTTGATGAAGTCGACGACGTTCGGGCGTCCTTCTTTCACTTTGTAGACGCGTTCGACATTCATGCCCGCGGATTCGATCACATCGGCGGTTCCCGCAGTTGCCACGATCTTGAATCCCATGTCGACGAATTTCCTCGCGACGGGAGCAACGTGACGCTTGTCATGATCGGTCACGCTGATAAAGACCGCGCCCTGCGTCGGCAGCTTCTGGCCTGCGGCAAGCTGTGCCTTTGCGAACGCCTCGCCGAAGTTGTCGGCGACTCCCATCACTTCGCCCGTCGACTTCATCTCGGGCCCGAGCACCGTGTCGACTCCGGGGAACTTACTCCACGGGAACACAGGCGATTTTACGTAGTAGCAGCTTCCGGTATCGAGGTCGGCACGGCGATCGATAAAGTCGGGCAGGAATTCGCGCAGTTTGCGGCCGGTCATCAGCCGCGCCGCAATCTTCGCCATCGGCACGCCCGTCGCCTTTGAGACATAAGGGACCGTGCGCGAGGCCCGCGGATTCACTTCCAGGACGTACACCTTCCCACCTTCGGACCCATTGCCACTCGTCCCGTTGCGCCGCGGGATGGCGAATTGGATATTCATCAGCCCAACAACTTTCAGAGCCTTCGCCAATTTAAATGTGTATTCGCGCATGCGGTCGAGCAGGTGTTGCGGGATATCCACTGCGGGAAGCACGCAGGAGGAATCGCCGGAGTGAATTCCGGCTTCCTCGATGTGCTGCATGATTCCGCCAATGACGACGTCGTCGCCGTCCGACAGCGCGTCGACGTCCACTTCGATCGCATCTTCGAGAAAGTGATCGATCAGCACCGGACGATCGTGCGAGTACTC
>Ga0335073_10012852_pt1 | contig 11740 bp, 8 predicted proteins | sample Lox_Sample_22_FD_207093 | JGI IMG/M metagenome (GOLD analysis project Ga0335073, IMG submission 207093) | Soil microbial communities from Loxahatchee National Wildlife Refuge, Florida, United States - Lox_Sample_2.2 | ecosystem: Environmental > Terrestrial > Soil > Wetlands | place: USA: Florida... | reverse complement strand
TAGTGGACAAAGTGGTCTGGGAGAGGAAGGGCCATCAGCGGGGAAAGAAACTGCAGATCCCTTGGCTGCGCTCGGGATGACAAAGGAGGGAGTTGCGGCTTGCTTGGGCGGTATTGCGGATTGCATGGGCGGAGCTGCTGGACAGTCAAGCATCCCCTGTTCATGGTTCCCTAACTTGATCCAAGGCACGTCTAGTGCTCGGAAGGACAAAGGGTAGGCACGCGGTTTGTCCGGTCAGTTGGGCAGGGTGTAGGCCAGGAGTTCGCCCGGAAAGCCTGGGCCTCCGACGGCTAGTACGATGTATTGCTTCCCGTTGAGCATGTAGGTCATGGGTGAGCCGGTTTGTCCTGCCGGCATGTAGACGGCTCCCGCATCTGCTCCGCTGGCTTTGTCGTAGGCGCGGAGCAGGGCTCCTTTTTTGCCTGCCGAGTTGGTAAAGGTACCGCCTTCGCCTGCGATCACGAGAGTTTTCGTTGTCAGCACACCGATGATTCCCGGACGGCCAGTCCGGGGAATCTGTAGGCCTTTCAGGGCGGGATTGTTACGAATTTCGTCCGGCGTTTCACCATGGGCGATTTGCCATTTGATTTCGCCCTGGTCAAGGTCGATGGCGCTGATCCTGCCGTAAGGCGGCTTTATGAGCGGCAGCCCGTGAATCGTCAGGCGCTGGACATGGTGGCCGCTGACCTGGACAATGCCCTGCCAATACCTGACTTTTGCATTCGGGTCGTCCGGAGGGACGAGCCCAAGGCCGCTTACGATTCCCTGAGAGAACACGTAGAAAATATGCGTTTGCGGATCGAAGGATCCGCCAGCCCAGTTCGTGCCTCCATTCGGGAAGCCAATGATCAACGTGCCCAGGGGACCGTTGGGATTGCTGACGACCGCCGGCGTGAAGATGGGTCCAATCTTAAACTTCGAAGCAATCTCCAAAGCCTGAGCTCTCAACTCGGGGGTGAAATCAATGAGCTGATCCAAACTGAAACCGTTACGGTCATAGAAGGGCGGCTTCGTAGGAAATGGCTGCGTAGGTGAATACCATTCGCCTGGAACGTCGCCGCGCGGTACCGGGCGCTCGACAAAGGGCCAAACCGGTTGACCCGTTTCGCGATTGAGCACATAAAGGATGGACTGTTTCGTAGCCTGGGCCAGCGCCTTGATGGGCTTCCCATCCACCGTGATGTTCACGAGAACCGGAGCGCAGGGAATGTCGAAATCCCAGATGCCGTGGTGAACCAGTTGATAGTGCCACTTGCGCTGGCCTGTCTTGAGGTCCAGAGCCACGATACTCTCGGCAAACAAGGCGCTGCCGGGACGATCTCCGCCATAGTAGTCCTGGGTGGGTGACTCCACAGGCAGGTAGACCATGCCGAGGTTCTCATCGACACTGATCTGCGCCCAGACGCCGGTGTTGCCTGTGTAATCCGCAGCGCCGTTCTCCCAGGTGTTGTAGCCGAATTCCCCTTTGCGGGGGATGGTGTGGAAGATCCACAGGCGGCGGCCGGTCAGAACATCGAAACCTCGAACATAGCCTTTGACATTGGACTTGTCCATCACCCATCCGCCCATGCTATGAGCGGCGCCCACGATCACAGTATTGCCGGCCACGATTGGGGTGGAATGCAGCCCGATGTCGGCCTTCACCAGATCCATTTCCTGATCGTCGTTTTGCCTGAGATCGACCACGCCCTGATCACCGAAGGAGGGTATCGGCACACCGGTCTTCGCATCGAGTGCGATCAGGCGGTAGCCCGGAGTCACGTAAAGGATTCGTTCCTGCTTGCCGTCCGTCCAGTAAGCCAGGCCATGCCCCGAGAGTTGGCGCGGAGCGGCGGCACCGCGAGCGCCTTCGTGCTCGGCGTGCATCCAGAGCACTTCTCCTGTCGCGGCATCAAGAGCGACGACCGCACGCCGCGAACCTGCTGTGGTGTAGAGAATGCCGTTCATCATCAGCGGAGTTGATTCAAGGTTGTATTCAGGTTCGGGCCCGAAGTTTACGGTTTTGAATTGCCAGGCGATCTGTAGTTGGTTGAAGTTGGCGGCGTTGATCTGATCGAGAGCGGAGTAGCGGGTGTTGCCGAGGTCTCCGCCATAGGTAGGCCACTCCCCCTTGGGGGCTCCGGTTTGCGCAGCGGCAGAGAGGGTTAGGCAAAGGACGGCGGTCAGACTAGCGCAGCGCATATTTTTCCCGGACCAGGAAGAGGTAGCAGGCAATGCCGATCAGCAGCCAGAAACCGATTGCAATGAGCGGCGCATTGAAATTGCCTGTTTTTTGAACCAACACACCGGTAATCCATGGTGCGGCGATTCCGGCAAGATTGGCAGCGGTGTTCTGTATCCCGGCTGCTCGGGCTGAGGCGGAGCGGGGCATCAGCGTCTGCGTGAGCGCCCAATAGTTGGCTGTGGCTAAGCCGAGGCCGCTCAAAGAGAACACGGCGAGGAAAAGGCTGAGCGTGGAGGAATGAGAGAAGGCGCCAAAGGCTGCACTAAACGCTAATACGAAGCCTCCAATCGTGAAGGCCTTGCGGACCGCAACCGGATTGCGACCGCGCGCGATAAAACGGTCGGCAGCCCATCCGGCGAGAATCGAGATGGTCCCCGTGCCCGCGAATGACATGAACGTGAACCAACTGGAGGCAGCCAGGGAAAGGCCAAAGCGCTCCTTAAAATAGGTCGGCATCCAGGTCATGCAGAAGTAGACAAAATACATGTAACAGAACGTTGCGAGGCAGGTGCCCCAGATGACGGGCGTACGAAGGATGGCGGTCATGGACACCGGCGCAGCAGCGGGCTGACCTGACTGGGGGCTGGCGCTTTTCGCGTCCCTCACGAGGAACAGCCAAGGGAGCAACCAGGCGATGCCGAAGGCTCCGTTGATGACGAACATCCATCTCCAGCCATGGGCGAGGACCAGGTAAGTGGCGATCGGGGCGCCAATCGCTGGTCCATACTTGGTCCCCGACATCAGGATTCCCATGGGCAGGCCGCGTTCGCGCTCGGCAAAGGTTTCCCGAATGTAGCGCATGCTGGCGGGGATGGCGATTGCTTCGCCGATTCCCACGACAATACGGGCGGCGATCAGGCCATGGAGGGAAGTTACCAGGGCGGTGGCTGCCGAGAACGCACTCCATAAGAACAATCCAGCGGCGTAAGGCCACTTGAGACCAAAGCGATCGACAACCCATCCGGCGGGCGTTTGCAGAATCGTGTAGGCCCAGAAGAAGGCGGAGAGCAGAAGTCCTGCAGCGGCTGCCGAGAGCGGGAAACTGTTGCGGATCGCAGGAAGCGCGGCGGAGAGGTTGATGCGATCGGTGTACGCGATGATGATGCCCAGGGTCAGGAGGGCAACCACCAGCCAGCGACCATGAGAGGTCTGCGGGGTTTGTTCCTTTGCGGCGCCGGGTTGGGAGAGAACGGTTTGCTTCACAGGATTTCCTGACCGCGCAGAGCCTGCCTCAAGCGCCACAGGGTGTCTGCGTGAGAACTACCATATGCGGGGTCTAGTCCCGAAGGGACGGCATCGTCTCCTACACCAACCCCAGGATTTCATCCTGGGTAATTTTCAGCCGTCCCTTCGGGACTGACTCGTGTTCTGACCCTTTCCCCAGGACTGACGTCCTGCGCTACTTTCAGCCGTCCCGTCGGGACTAAACTCTGCTTACGGTAGTTATCACGCAGAATCTAAAGCCCAAAATCATTTTCAGGCACTTGAGCTTGATTAAGGTCGAGCCTTGATACAAAACCCTGCTTTCAGCAGCCTGCTAGTAAACGTCATAAAGCAGGCGGCTGTAGTTCTTGTCTGTCAAGCAGGCTTCCATGGAAGGCCAGAGGTGCTTGTGGAGGTCGGTTGAGATCCACTGCTGACGCAACTCCTCGCTGGCAAAGGTCAGGACGAACTGATAGTTTGCGCCAGGCGGAGGTGTGCCGCGAAGCGCAGATTTCAGCTTCAGAAGACGCATGTCAATAAAGCCGGGCTGACGGGCCGCAGCGGGACGGAATTTTTCTTCAAAGAACACCAGCATTTGCTGCTCTCTGGCGGGATCTACGGCGAGGTCCGCGTGCAGTTGGATCGGACGATGCTCCCGAGGCTCGGCATTCGCCGCCGATTGGGATGACGAAGGAGAGGACCTCGGGTTCAGTTGGCCCCCGTCTGCCTGAGGATCAGCCAGTGCGGGGATTGCGGCTCCGCCGGCGAGGGTCAGCATTGCTTGCAAGCAGGCTCTGCGCTTCATGGCGACCTCCGGGGTGACTCTGCACTGACTAAACACGCTGTGCCGCTTTGATTCCCACGGCGTAGTTTACACAGCCTCCGAAATCACCGTCTTGCTGGGGGCGCGCCCAGTTCTGTGTCCAGGGCGTCTTTCACTGCCGAAATGCCGATGATCATCAATTCCAAGTCAGTTGAGCCGTTGTTGGTGAAGGAGTGCGCATCGCGGAAGAGGATGGGAACTCCATCACCTTTGTGAATGGGCTCGTTCTCTTTGTTTACCTGCACCTGACCGGATCCATCCATCACGTAGTAGATCTCCTCGACACCGGTGTGGTAGTGCAGACCTTCTGATGCTCCCGGGGGAATCACGAGATGGTCTACGTAGGCCCAGTTGGTCTCAAATACGTCCGCATCGAGAGCCCGGCGATATCGCACAGTTCCCTGCCCCCCGTGGTAGTTGGTTACCGGCTGCAGGAGACTCTTGTCCAATCGCATGAGCATGAATTGTGGAATGTCGTCTTTGACCGCGACCTTATCCCGGGAGTCTCCAAGATTGAAAGCGTCGTAGTGACCTTTGGTCATGGATACGTTGATGTTGAGGTAATCGACGGGCTGGTCGGTCGGGTTGTAGATAGCGTGGGAGTGCCCTCTCCGCTGCGGCGCCCCAGCCGGCCCCTTCACACGAGAAGTGTGGCTGTCGATAGTGAATTCGGCTTCGCCGTCGAGGATGGTGAACATCTCTTCGACCGTGTTGTGGAAGTGCTCGGCGACACCACCGCCGGGTTGCATCTGGCAGCGAAAGACGAAATTCAGATTGACGTCCATGGCGCTGGCGGGGACCAGGGTTTGGCATTTTCTCAGACCGACACTGCCATGAGAATGCGCTAGCTCCACCTTGCTGAGATCGGTGTGCCCGATTCTCTGGGCCAATGGCGGGCGGGGTGGTGCGGTTTGGGCCTGGGCGGCAACAGGCATGCAGAGCGCGGTCAGGACGCAGCAGAAGAATTGAAGACAAAGAGTGGGCCGCTGCGCTGCGCTGCGGCCTGCTGCTAACGAGAGCCGTGAGGGTTGCACCTGCAATTGAGTGCACAGGCCAGAGGAGCAAACCGCAGGCCGCTCCACTTCGCTTCCACGGCTTGCTCCACGGCTTGCCGGGACAGGTCGCTTAGGTCCCACGGCCCGCCGGGGCTGGCGGGATGACAATTCTGCTGATGCAATATGCATAGGTCTCCTACCAGTTGGTGATAGAACCATCCGGACGGAAGTAGGTTTGGGCACGGGCAGTGACGGGCTCGGTAATCTCGGCAATCTGGGTGAGTTGCTTGTAGTCCAACTCCACACCGAGACCGGGACGCTCGTTCGGGTAGAGTTTGCCGTCCTTGAAGTCGAGGCACTGGGGTAAATAGGACAGGGTGCGGCCCTGGTAGTTGTACTCCATGAGCAAACGGCCAGAAAAGGTGCCAAGGCTGTTGACCAGTGCGGCGGTGGCAATAGGCCCCGTGAAGTGGGGAACGATACCGACGAAATGGGTTTCACAGATGGCGGCGATCTTCATCATTTCGGTGATGCCGCCGACGTTGGGCAAGGTGGCACGGACGAAGTCGATGTCGTGGTGCTCGACGAGTTTGTTGAAATCCCAGCGATTTCCCCACTCTTCGCCCGCGGCGAGGGGAACATTCACTTTGGCACGCAGGATGGGCAGGTCCTCCTGAAAGGCTTCGGCGCGGACCGGGTCCTCGACAAAATAGGGCGCGAGGTCTTCGATCGAATTACAGCCGCGGATGGCGTCGGGGAGATCGAAACGCTGATGGAAATCGATGCACCAGTCGCCGTCTTTACCAACACCTTCACGCACCTGGGCGCATTGATCGCGCATGACTGTGATGCGTTCGCGAGTGTTGTAAACACCATTTGCCGGAGCCTCGGAAGCGCCGAAGCGGAAGGCCCGATAGCCGGCTTCGATGGTAAGGCGGGCGCGCTCTTTGAGGGGGGTTTCCTTAGTTATGCCGGGAATGATGCCGGCGGTGTTATAGCACTCGCAGTAGTTACGAACCATGCCACCGAGCAGCTGGTGGACGGGAAGTCCCTGGACTTTGCCTTTAATGTCCCAGAGCGCCAGGTCCAGGGCTCCGATGGCGTCGGTTCTTTCGCGGCCAGCGGGATAGAAGAAGGCTCGGTTCATATCCTGCCAGAGGCGCTCAATGTACTGGGGGTCACGGCCGATGAGCCTTCCGGCGGATTGGGACAGCGTATCCTTGGCGCCCCCTTCTCCGATGCCAGTGATGCCCGCGTCCGTCTCGACGGTGACGACCACATCGCTCTGATTGAAAAGCGGGTTGGGATGGGGGGGCAGGTAGGCACGGACGCGCGTGATCTTCATTTTCGGAATGGGCGTAGCGTAGGCGGGAAGAGCACGCATACTAGTGGCGGCCGCGGTGGCGGCAAGGGAACTAAGGAAGGTTCTTCTTTTCATGATGTACTCCTGATGGGCTCTTGCTAATGGCTAAAGCCGCTGCGCTCGAGATCTGTTGTGCACGTGCCAGGGCGCGGGGCATAAGAATCCGACGGGCGGACCCAGGATTTCATCCTGGGTAATGATCAGCCGTCCCCGTGGGAGTGGATTGTTTTCAACTCGCAACCCAGGACGCAGCCCCAGGCCGCGTCCTGGGCTTCTCTCAATCGTCCATTCGGGACTTCGTATGGGTACTGAGAACGTATTGCAGTCGTTTGACGCATCATGCCCAGCGCTTTCCCTCACAAGCGTCGAGAGCATCCAGTAGCGCGCGCGCTTTTGCCTTGACCGCGGCAGCGTTGTCTCCTGGCTTGTATAGCGAGGATCCTACGCCGAGGCCTTTTGCTCCGGAATCCAGCCACGGGGCGACTTGCGCGGGGCCGACTCCGCCCACCGGAATTACCATGGCGGATTGTGGGAGCACTGCCCGCAGGGCCTTCAACATCGGCGGACCCAGCACCTCAGCGGGAAAGAGCTTAATCGCATCCGCTCCGGCATCCAGCAGAGCGAACGCTTCCGTGGGATTGAAAAATCCAGGTATGGCAACGAGGCCTGCCTGCTTTGCGGCGCGGACGATTGCGGTGTCTGCATGCGGAGTAACGATCAGCTTGCCGCCGGCGGCTTGTACTTCCCCAACCTGCGAAGCCTTCGTCAATGTGCCGGCTCCAATCAGCATGCGGTTGCCGAAGGCCCGCGACAGGACCGAGATGCTTTCCAAGGGATTCGGTGAGTTGAGAGGAACTTCCACGATACAGACGCCGGCCTGCTCCAAGGCAGAACAGATCGGCTCCGCCTCCGCCGGCTGGATTCCGCGCAGGATGGCTACCAACGGACAACGTTCGAGCCAGCCTTTTACGTCCAATGCAGCCTCCTGCCGATCGCGGCTAATCCGAATGCGGCAGCATCCTCACCTTCAGACGTTGCCTTGCCTCCACAAGCCTCAATAACCTCTGCATAGAGGCTGCAAAGATGCGGGTTGCCGACGAGATGAACGTCGCCTCCCGGAGGCATGGTGGCGCGCACCTCATGGCCGATCAACAGGCCGGAAAGATAAGAGGCGGAGGAGTCATCTTTCATCTGTCGCATCAAGGTGAGGGTGCGAACGCCGAAAAGGTGGTGGAGCAATCCTCCAATGTCCGAGGAACGATTCACTCCGTTGAGAAAGGCCGCTTTATCGACTGTGGTGTTGCCCGTCATGGTGCGTTCGAGGATGGTGCATTTGCGCAATGCACCGTATAGCTCGCCGGTCATGCACGTCGTGAAGCTTACGAGCTTTCGATCGCTCAATTGAATCCACTTGGAATGCGTGCCCGGGAAACAAACGAGGTTCACGCCGGCGCATGCTTCGAGCATGCCCATGGCCGCGGTTTCTTCGCCGCGCATCAACTCCGGAACGCCGGCGGCGTCGGGCCCGATGACACCGGGCACGAGGCCAACGTTGGCGCCTTCAAAAGGAACAGGAACTACGGCGTTTGCCAGGTCCTCAATACCGACGGGACAAGGGACATATTCTGCTTCGACCCAGCCCTGCCGACTGCCAATCATTCCGCAGAGGAGGATGTTTTTCTCGCCGGCCGCGAGCCAAACGCCAACCTCTGAGCGCAGCGTGTCTTCGAAATTCCCTTCCGTCACCCGGAGAATGCCTTGAGGAGAAGAACATCGCGCAAAAATTGCCCCGTTAGGACTAACCCGAAACGCACGAAAATTGCTGGTACCCCAATCCACTGCAATCAAGGCTCTATGCTCCTCAAGACTTCTCTCCTGACCCAATGTAGCAATTGGGCCAGGTTCGATGACACATCCACAGCATGGAGCCGGTCCCGGGAGCGCCTTACTTAGCCGCGTAGTCCTTTGTCTGCCTGGTGCCCGAGTTATAAATCGTAAAGCTCCCTTTGGGACTTGCGGTCAACATAAAGTAATTTCCGGAATCCGTGCCTTGCGGGTTGGCGATATATTCCGTCGCCGTGTTGTTCTCCGCACCCCCCTTATCGGAATAGTGAAGCTGCCAAAGAGTCTCCAGACCCGGAGATTTGAGGATTTCTGCAATGATCTCGGGAGCGCCGCCCTTGGTGGCTGCATTATTCATGATGGCCACGCGGGGCTGAATGCCGTAGACCAATGCGTGACTGGAACTCGCATTCAGGCCGTGATGAGACACCACCAGAATGTCGATGTGCCCGAGTCGATTCACTGGACACATAAAGGTCAATTCCTTGTCCCAGGTGAGGTCGCCCAGATCGAGGATTTTGAGCTTGCCAAAGTTGATGATTACGCCAAGTGAGCGGGAGTTTTCACTAGCATCGTGAGGCTTCGTTTCCGGGGTGTTGCAGTATTGGTTTGGCTGCCCACCTCCCGGCAAGGAATGATCGATGGTGTTGCCATCGCTACTGACCACGGTAACTTTCATACCAGTGATCGGGAGCACTTCGCCCGGATGGGCAACCATGTGCTTGTATTTTCCGGTAGCCAAGACCTGCTGGTAGGCGGCATAAACACCGGCCGTGGGCCCGGTGGGCTTGGTATCGATGTTGGCCCCATGGTCAATGAATGTTCCGACAGGGATGCGGTCGACCAGCTGAGGTACCCCGCCGGAATGGTCATTGTGATAGTGGGTCAACAAGACGTAGTCGATTTTTTTTATCCCCGCGTCTTTGGTGGCGGCGAGAATCCTGTCGGCATCGCGGCCCTGGTTGTCGGGCCAACCGGTATCGATGAGGAGAGACTGCCCGGTCGGAGTTACGAAAAGCGTGGACTGGCCGCCTTCCACATCGATGAAGTAAACGCGCAAGTCCCGCGTTGCCCCTCGGGCGCTGTGAACCGCCACTGCCGGCGCGAATAGAGCAAGCAGGAGAACGGCTAGCTTCATGCTGCGTGCGGGAAAGATCACGTGGATTTGCTCCTTATGCTTGCTTCGAGAAATATTCAACTCCAACCAACAAAAAAACGCGGCGGGAGGGTGAATTCTCCCGCCAGCGATGGAGGTTAAAACTGGATCCGTATTGCGGCCTGCATGTTTCGAGCGTTGCCAACAATGGAGGTAATTTGACCAACCTGCGCGGTTCCGACAGTCGCATTCGGGTAACCGAATTGAGGATGGTTGAAGACGTTAAACGCTTCGATGCGAAACTCCACGAACGATCCCTCGCGAATCGGGAATGTCTTGAAGATCGAGGTATCAAAATTCGTGCGGCCCGGACCGAGCAGTGAATTGCGCGAGGCATCACCGTAGGTATAGGGCGCAGGGGTTGCGAAGGCGGAGGGAAGGAACCAATTGCTGATGGTCTTCGGGTAGACCACCTTAGCGCCCGGAATCAGGTTGGGACGGCTCGAGGTGCCGGTGTTGGTGGTGGACGTTTGCAACACGGGCGAGAACCAGAGGCCGCTTTGCGTAAACAGCAAGCCGTTGTTCTGCCATCCACCGAGGATCCAATCGACGACTCCTCCGTTGTTGAGAAAGGCTCGACCCTTGCCGAATGGAAATTCCCATAGATAGCTCAGGGTTAAGCGCTGGCGCTGGTCGATGATCGAATTGCTGACCTCGTGAGGGAATCGCGGATCCTGAGGATTGGGGCCGGCGTCGCCACCGCCGAATTCCAAGGGCACGTCGTCGATGGCATGGGAGAAGGTGTAACCGAGAAGCGCCGTCACTCCGTGGCTCAGACGCTTGTCAGCCGTGAACTGGAAGGCAAGGTAATTTCCGAACCCGTCCGAAAGGTAGTAATCGACGTCGCTCTGATTGGGCGCAATGGAATAAAGGGGACGCCTGGTTTGAGTAGCCGTAGAGCCCGGTATGGGTTGGTTGGCATTCCAGGTATCTTCAAGATGGCGCGCCAGGTTGCCGACGCCGGCAAACTTGAGCACCATCTGGAGCGAAGGAATCTCCTGTTCTACCGTGGTGTTGAACTGCTCCGCGTAGGAGGGCCGGAAACTAGGCGACACGGAATACGCCACACCTGTGGAAGGGGGCGGAATGACGATGGGCGAGAGCGGCGGAAAGCCCTGGCTCACCTTTGGCCCAACATTCACATCGCCAGGCGAAGTCTGCAGAGTCTCGCCGAATGGCAGGTTGCGCGCCAGGCGCATGTTGCCGGCTTCGCTACCTGAGGCGTTATAGAAGAGACCAACGCCACCGCGGATCACGGTATGAGGCATGGCCTGATAGGCAAAGCCAAAGCGCGGGCCAATATTGGGCCAGAACTTGAGGACCCCCGCATTCACGTTGACGCCGTCTATACCCGCAATGTTATAGGTGCCGGTCTGGATGTCGAAATTGGACCAGCGGTTGAACGCTTCGTCCGGCGGACTGAAATAATCCCAACGAATGCCATAGTTAATCGTGAGGTTTTTGGTGGCGCGCCAATCATCGGCGAAGTACGAACCGAATTCATTCAAACGTATTCCCGGGAACTGGTAGTTGTAATCGTGTGCGTCGAGAGTTGGGAAGCCGAGGATAAAGCTGGCAGCGCTATCGCCGCCCACTCCGGCAGGGTTTCTTGAGTCAGTGAATGCTGCAGAGAAGTTGAAGCGTCCGTTGCCCTCATTGGTTTGATAAATGGTCAACTGCCGCCGACGGAAGTCAGCGCCAATTTTGAAAGTGTGCGTGCCCTTGGTCCAGGTGAGATTGTCCAGTTCCTGGAAGGTATTTTCGCGGCGGTAGAGGGGCAGCGAACGCGTTTGGCCGACACCGAGGTAGGTGGCCGGAGAAAAGATAGGCAGGTTCTGCTCGCGTGGCGTCACATTGGAATTAGGAACGCCGAGCTGGTTCCCGAGGCCGATGCCCGGGGCGAAGTTAATGGGCACGTAATCGAGACGGTAACGATTGAAACCGACGCGGAAATCGTTCACCAGCGTGGGAGAAAAAACACGGACATAGCTGGTAGCGACATGTTGGGTCGGCTGGAATGAGGTTCCGGCGAAGGATGCCTCGTCACTCAAGCTCACCGGGATAGAGAGTCCGAGCACCGAGGTTTGAGGGTAAGTACTGGGCGAAATGGTAGTTGTGTTCTGGATAGACCAGC
>Ga0335073_10012851_pt1 | contig 11740 bp, 17 predicted proteins | sample Lox_Sample_22_FD_207093 | JGI IMG/M metagenome (GOLD analysis project Ga0335073, IMG submission 207093) | Soil microbial communities from Loxahatchee National Wildlife Refuge, Florida, United States - Lox_Sample_2.2 | ecosystem: Environmental > Terrestrial > Soil > Wetlands | place: USA... | reverse complement strand
TTGGAGAGCCGCTTGCAAATCGGGGCGATTCTTCAAAGCGTCCTGGCGGAAGGTTTCGAGGGGCTGCAGGTCTTGAGAAAAATCGTAGGGACCCGAGACATCAAACTGCTCGACGGGCGTGCGGTCGTCGAGCAATTGAAGCAGCTGGATCTTTGCGGTGCGCAGGTTGACAATGGCTGTCTGGATCTCGGTTTCATATTGCACGCGCACCAACTCGATGCGGTCGAAATCGATCTGGGCAATGTCGCCGGCGCGCAGGCGATCGCGGCTGATTTGGATGATGTGGTCGTAGTATTCGAGGTCGGCTCTTGCGAGATCGAGGATCGCTTTGGCCTGTAGCGTATTGATGAAGGCGGCGCGCAGAGTGAACTCGAGATTGCGCTTGAGGTCGTCATGCTCGGATGCGGCAATCTGGGTTCCTTCCTTCGCACTTTCCAAGCGCAGCTCGCGTTTGTGGCGGCGTTCGTGGAGATAACTGAGCGTGGGAACGACGTAGGTGCCTTTGAGCGGCTGCCAGACTCCATCGTGCGGAGCGATTTGCGTGCCGTCAGCGGAAGCCGTGAACTGTGGATTTGGCCGGAGGTATGCGGTCACTTCGTCGGCGCGCATCTCGTCGACGTTGAGAGCATCAGCTTTGAGCGCCGGGTTTGCGGACTCGAACTTCGCTTTGACTTGATCCCAGGTGAGAGACTGCTGCGCGGGGCATGGAAGCTGCGCGAAAATCAACGCCAATGCCGCCGACACGGCCAGCCTGGGGAAGAGCACTCGGTTCATACGCATCCTTTCGTCGCGCCAAAGCACGGCGAGCTCGGAAGATGAGGATCCAGAAAATCGGCAGAAATCGTTGCTGGAGACTTCAGGCGAAGGGAGGAGGGCGATTCGCGAGTTTGCTGGCGGTGTAGATAGCCAATGGGCGTACCGGGACTGCTAAAACTGCAGTAAGTCGCTGCGGTCTCAGGTCGAGCCGCGCAAGGACTGCCTCACAAAGGGTGGCAAGATGTGGGAGGAGGAAGTGCGCGCAAGGCACCAATTGGTCGCGACGCTGCAGGGTGTCAGTCTCGGCGGGATTCTGGATCGACCAGAGGTCATCGCTCACAGAGATCGCCGGGAACAGGATGACAATCAACATGACGAGCGCGATGAACGGCAGCTGCCGTTCTCTGCCCACGCGCGTCTCCTTACGCTCCCAGATGCAGATGGCAGCAACAGCAACGAGCGCCCACGCCAAGTTGAGGATAATCTCCACGCTTTGCCCAGATTCTACACTACGTCCGTGCATTCAGAGTGAATCGTACTGGCCGAGTGCGAAGCGATTTATAACGATTTCATAAAAGAAGGGCGTCCTTCTCGATATTTGACGTGTCGCAGTGAACAGAGATTACCGGCGGATCACCTCGCGTCGATGGTGGCAGATGTCAGAAAGAGCTGTTTGAATTCTTCGGGTTGCCGGTTCAACCATCATCAATCGGCAGAGAACTGTGACGACCCGGTGAAATACGTGTCTTGGGCGCGCCTCCGTCCGGCATAAGAAGTGAACTTTCAAGGCTAACTGCACGTTTCGCGGCAGATTGTACTGCGACGTGATCTCTCCGAAAGGAGCTTCGACGACACAGATGTGACCGACGCCCCAAGGACCTCGCCGGGACGATGGATGAAGAGGGTGTACAGTTCGCTTTCGCAACACCGATGCAGGTGCGATCCGCGCATCGCCGTAGAACGGGTTAGTGATCTGCTACTAGGGATAGCTGACCTGCGCGGTACCACCGGGAGTTCCGAAATACTTCGCCGGAGACTGGTTGGGACATTCCTTGAACGGCACGTGGAGGCCGTGACCGCCGAAACAGTTCAGGGGAAGCGTGAAGATGTTCCCCAGTCCTTGTTCAATGGAGGTTCCATAGTTCCCGGGAGACCATTCTGGAAGCTGAAGAGTTATGGAGGGCCGCGGATCAGGCACCGGCGGTTGTGCACCCTGGGCAAACGGCCCCCTGGCAGGTTTGACCCTGTCGGTAAATCCCCTTATCATGAAAGGGTTGGCCATCTTTCAACGGCAGCCTGTTGTTGGTACGACGCTTAAGGAAAGTCAAGCGTCGCGACGTTCGTGTTGCCCCCTCGTTCAATGGCAGGACAGCTGACTCTGGATCAGCATATCGGGGTTCGAATCCCTGGGGGGCAGCCACTGTAGAATCAAGCACTTACCTCTAACCTAAGCCCGCACGGAAGCACTCGTTCCAGGTACTGCTAAGTCCTTTAAAGGCGCATATGGGCGCAGCCGGTACGGCACATTTTACGGCACACCTGACATGCACTAAGGTGAGCAATTTCAGTTCGCTTGGGACGGCGAACATGATGTTCGTAAGCGGATGGATAAACAACTACACATCCTGAACGAAGCTTGATCGTTCACTTTCCTGGACAGAACAATTAGTGCCGATAGGTGATGGTGCGCTCGGTTCAGAATCCGGGCGCACCGTGCCACATTTACCGCTGTCGATAGAGGCGGAACTTTCCCCGGCAGAATGCCTGCCCGCCAACGGGATTACGCCTCCGTATGTATAGCGGTGGCTCCGCGGGGCAAACATCAGTCTGCCGAGCGGTCCTGCAGCGCGGCAACGTTGCCTCGACAGCTATCTTTCCAGGAGAAGGATCCGAGGTTTCGAAGGCCAGTTCACGCAATGCGTAGGGAAGGGCTTCCACTTCAGCCCAAGGGTTGGTGAAGGAGCAGCCTCTGGAAGGTGGGATAATACAGCTCTCGCCATCGCCGAGGACTCTGACGCCTGGCGCAGGCTTACTTCCCGCCGGACGTAGCGCCAAGCCTTTTGGCCATTGGAAAAAGGCCCAACAGGTGGATCCAAGATTGGCCTGAAGCGTACCGCATTCTCCCTGGTCCTGGTTGATTTGAGCGAATGAGTCTCGACCTTCTTGTCCGTTGAGTTGCAAAATGCACAGGAGCGAGGGGCCGATGGCTACCCGCCACGCGCAAAGCGGGTACTCAACGACCAATTCTTCGATGCGAGAGATTTCGCTGGTTGCTTCACAGATCAGAAGATTGGGATTTGCGCTATATTTCGCGAGCGGGCTTTCTGGGAAAATCTGCCAACCACGGTTCGCGGACTGACATACTTCATCGAGAAAGTTCGAAGTGGGAGTGTCTCGGCCTGAGGTTGAAACTGCGGTATGCGAGTTTTGACGACGTGCCAATTCGGAAAGATACAGCTCAATCGATTTCATATAAGTAAGGTCTCCATAAATAGAAGGCTCGCCGGGTCGCGAAGGTTTTGGTCACGATCGGCGGGGCTGCGGGTTGGGTGTTAGATAGACGTGATTGCACTTCGTCGGCCTTACCGTAAGGCGTTAGTCATGGCGAAGCGCCGGTTTAGGGAAGGGAGCTGCGTCTCAACCTGAGATTGTTCTTTCCCAGATCGAACCCTCTCGAACTGAATTGGAAGACGGTCTTTGGATGGCGCTGCACTGAGGGAGGTGAAAACACCGAGAATACCGATTTCAGAGCTTTGAGCGCCTCAGTGTCCGATGAGAATTGTAAGTTTATCCGCGCCGAGTGCCACCGCAGCCCGCGCGAGCAGAGATAGCGTCGGAATCAGTTTGGATCTTTCAATTCGAGAAATGTGCGTGCGATGCGACCCGATCTTCGAAGCCAGGATCGACTGCGAATATCCACGCCTGTGCCGCAGTTCGCGAACTGTGTTCCCTACAGTGGTTGAAAGTATTTGTGGGTTTGCTGCGATCGATTTCAGCGAAATCTCAAGGCGAAGAATCGGCAGTGGTTTTCGGCAGCGCCGACACAAGTTCGTTGTGCTGGCGAATTGCCGCAATTGACACCAAGGACAGGTGAATACGTTCCTGAATGGGGAGGGAGTCTTAGACATAGCGTTCTTTCCGAGAAACAGGCTTTTACCAGGCCTGAGTTCTCGACTTGTTAGGGATCAACGGAGATGACCCGAGGCGAATAAATGACTACCGGGAAAATCGGCAGCCTGGAGTAAGGAGGTTTTGAAGATGGATCTATCAGGTAGTTATCAGGCGCAAAAATGACAGGCTGCGGCAGACTCCAAGAAGGAATCTTGGTGTGCGCAGCCGCGCACAGCCGGAACACATCTAGAAGATTTTCTTCGAAGACCTGGCTTCATAATTGACATGAAGGGGCAATGCGAGCCCAAGCTCCGACAAGGTAGCCGGACGAAAGGGCCGGCTGAGAGATGAAAGCTCAAAAGAACCAAAGGAAGCGCAATGCGTCTGGTCGCAATTTCGGACACTCATGGCCGCCACGATGAAGTGGAGGAACTGCCGAAGGTGGACATTTTGATTCATGCGGGGGATTTCATGAACGCGGGCTACCACCCAGCCGAGATCTCATCTTTCAACCGCTGGATGGGCAAGCAGAAGTTTGCTCATCGGATCGTTTGTGCAGGTAATCACGACCGATTCTTTGAGGGCTCCCAGTTCGTTGCGCGCGAGTTCCTCACCAACGCGATCTATCTCGAGAACTCAGGCGTGAAGGTCGCGGGCATTTGCATGTGGGGTTCGCCATATACCCCCGAGTTCATGAAATGGGCGTTCATGTATCGCCGCGGAGGACCAGAGGCGGTTCGATATTGGGAACTGATTCCAAGGAACTTGGATGTCCTTATCACGCATGGGCCCCCTTTCGGCATCCTCGATCAGTCCGTGCCTGGCGGCGAACACCTCGGATGCGAGGAACTTCGCAGAGCAGTTGAGGAGAAGCGACCGAAGGTTCATATCTTCGGACACATTCACGGCGGCGCCGGCACCATGACCAATGGAGTGACCAGATTCATTAACGCAGCCTACCTGAACGAGCGATACAGGCCGGGCGCACCGGCAGGCAAAGTTCATGTGATCGATCTTGAATGAGTGAAGGTGCAAGTGAAGAAGACAGAACACGGAAAACCGCCAAAGAAAAAAGCCGCTGGTATGAGCCAGAAGAGAGGTTTCAGGGATCGCGCTGCGACAGCTCAGAGTCGCCCTGCTGAAAAGATGCAGATGGTGACTCTGCGTGCGTCGATCCCGTCTGCACTTGTCACGCAGGCAAAGAAGAAGATGGGAATACGGTTGAACATCAAGCTGCTCGAAACCGCGATCGCCAGGCTGGCCGACGAAGAAGGGATACGTCGAATGGCTGCTTCAGCGCGGAACCGTAAGCCAGCTGATTGATTTCGAGCGAGAAGATCGTGAGTTGGCATTGCAGCGTGCTGTCGATCGTAGCGGCATTCAGCGTTCTCGAGGGAACAAGCACTGAGATGGAAGTCATAGTCAAAACGCGGCGGCGGCGCGAACGGAAAGTGAGTCCGTTTCGGAAGATGCTTGATCGCACCGAGCGCGTTTTCGATGAGGCCACCAAAAAGGAATGGATGGACGATCTGGAGCGCCGGTTGCGAGACATTCTCTCCCGCGTCCATCCGAAGCCGCGGATACGTGGATACTCCGTGGAGCGATCAGGCGAGGGAATCAGCATACACACGATCAGCGCTAAGAGGATCGCGAGACGTGAGGTTGGATTGCTTTCATCCGGGCAATGGCCGTGCTGGAGTCAGATCGTCAGAGCAGTTCCCGAGTTCGATCAGAGCCGGATTCTCTTCGATGCGGAATCGGAGTTCGAATGGTCTCGAACATGGGATGTGGGCTTCGAGCACGGGTGGTTCATGTTTGAACACGGAATCTACTGCTAAAGATCGAGGAAGCCTGTGGAAGAGCGAGTAAGTTTGTCGAACCCGGTATTGCTGGCCATGGGCAGCATTGCGATGTGCCTTTTCGGGGTCGCCATTGGCGTTCATTGGTCCCGGAATCCCGGCGTTGCCGTCTGGATTGCACTCAGCGCTGGACTGCTCATGGTCCTCCACGACCTGCTCGTGAGTCTCATCTGGTTTGGAATCGCAATGAAATGGACGAATGCCGTGAAGCAATCAGGTTCTGGCAAGCGCCCCGCCATGGAGCCCGAGCAGTACGTGCGAACGCTTTTAGAAGAACTGGAACGCGCGAAGCGAAGTTTAGGATACGGTCTTCCTCACGCGATTGCTCTCGATCGGGATAGCTTCTGTGTTTTGCTCGGCATCGGTGACGTTCGGGTGAGGCTTCCCGTCGACAGCCTCGATCCGGATCCAAAGAAGGCGGCTGAGAAGGTTGTCATTGCCTGGAGATCAATGAGCGTGAAGAATCTTGATGCCGCAATCGAGGAATAGCGTGCGGAAAAGAGGAAAGCACCATGGGGATGTTTGACCTTGTGACCTGTAACCATACCGCCTTCGGTGCGCACATGGGCGAGACCCACCAGACGAAAGATCTGGAGGTGTGCCTTGGCGGCTTTCTCGATGACTACGAGATCACTCCCGAAGGACGCCTGGTGTTTTTGGAATACAGAATTGAGGAGCGCGGGGATCATAGCGCCACAGGCATCAAGCGGCTTGGCGGGAGCATGTCCCGAGTCCTTACCGGCACCAGCGTCGATATTAACTACGACGGCTGGCTGCATCTATCTGCCTTCGGCCGAGCGAAATTCGTGGATGGATCGATTGTTAGCTTTGAACCGGAGCCTTATTCCGATCATGATGAGGAGCCTGTCGCTCCGCGAAGCAGGCGGCACGAAGAATCATGCACAAGCGGATAAGAGATCTCCGAAGGCTGGCTGAAAACGAAGCCATTCGCGATCGAAGTTGGCATCTGACAGTGAGCGAACTCAGCGAGCGATTGAAGGAGTTCGACCCGGATGCGGAGATCTCGGCTTTTGTCGGGAATCCGCGCCTTACTCAAGGAATGGCCGTCATTGTCGTGGATCGGTCAGATGCGGCAATCGAAGGTCAACTGGTCGTAGAAACCACCGAGCCGGTTGATCTGGAGCTATCGCATTCCGAATTTCTGAAGAGCGGAATCGAGATAGACGATGTTTTTGGATCAACGAATGAGAGCTGCGCCGAGGATGAGTAGGCTCAAGTTTTTTCAGCGTGTTGGTTGGTGAAAACGGCGAGGCACGCTGCATCTAGGAGTAACCGATGGGTCTGTACGACGAAGTCGAGCTGAAGAGTGATCTCTTCGGGGTCCATAAGGGAGAGCGGCATCAGACGAAGAGCCTGGATCCGAACGGGGGATCCTTCGAACTGTACGAAATAACCGAGGCCGGGCGCCTGGAGTACCTCGAATACAACATCGAAGATCACAGCAACCCGAATGCAAAAGGTGTCGAGAGGTGCTTCGGTATGTTGAGCCCCGTCTACACGGGCAAACGGCGCGACCTAAATTACCACGGCTGGCTGGAACTATCCTGCTTCGGCCGCGCCAAGTTCACCGATGGCACGCTTGTTGCATTTGAACCTGAAGTGGGAGATCGGACCGTCATCGCTCCCGAAGAAATGGAAGTGTCCATCTATGCGGAAGGGGATGTGTGTGGCACCCTGCAGTTTCGCGAGGGCAAGGCGAGCGCAATCTGCGATTACTGCGAATGCACCGTGACCGATGTGCGAGGTCCCAGATATGTCATTGAAGGAATCTGGCGGCACCTTATCTTCGAACACACGGAAATCATCGATGTTCTCGACGTCGAAGGACTGGACCGTATAAGCAAGACCGGCATCCGCTTGCCGGTGCGGATCGTCGTGAGATCGAAATGAAGGCCGCGGCTGCGACAGATTGAACGAGGAGCAGAGCCGGTCGCAACGTGTGGGCAAGGAGATCGGCCTGCTAGGAGGGATTCGCAATGAAAGTGAGTGAGCTGATCGAGCAGTCGCAAGCGTTTGGATCCGACGCGGACGTCTTCTTGCAGGTTGACAGCAGGATGTTCGCGCCTCCTGCCTGGATCGGGATCATGGATACGGCCGAACTGTTCGACGAGGAGAAACACTTCGAGTTGGTCATCTCGGCCTGGGAGCCACCCGCGTATCTGCTCAGGCCGGAGAAGTGATCATTCAAGGCGCCAAAAAGAAAGATCGATTGCCATGCGTGCACTCATTATCTCGGACATCCATGCAAATCTGCCGGCGCTCGAAGCTGTTCTTGCTGCCGCTCCGCAGCATGACGTGGTTTGGAACCTCGGAGACATTGTTGGTTACGGCGCAGATCCCGATGCGGCCGTTGCTGTGGCAAGGAGTCTCGGCGGAGTCGTCATACGAGGAAATCACGACCGAGCGTGTAGTGGAGACTCTGGCGGGAGTTTCGATTTTAACGACGATGCGCAATGGGCAATCGACTGGACCCGCCGAGTATTGAGCGAAGAGAATGACAAATGGTTGTCGCGGCTTCCTCGGGGGCCGCTTCGACCACTCGGAAACAAGGTGGCATGTGTTCACGGGTCTACCTGGGACGAGGACGAATATCTGTTCTCCCGAAACGGCGCCCGGCTTGCCTTTCGCCGAAGCCATGTCCAGATCATTTTCTGTGGGCATACCCATTGGCAAACTGCCTGGTCCTCCAATCGAAGGCGTGAACTGAACCAAGTCAAACCAGAATTCCGTCACGACGATTCGGCAAATCAATTTGAGTTGCAGTTGTGCGAAACGGATCGCTATGTACTCAACCCGGGCTCCGTCGGCCAGCCTCGTGATGGAGATTGGCGTGCAGCATTTGCTATCTACGATGACGATCGGTCACTGCTCACCTGGTGCCGTGTGCCGTATGACGTGGCGACTGCGCAGAGCAGAATACGAGAGGCTGGGCTTCCCGAAGGTCTGGCATCGCGTCTCGAAGAAGGCAGTTAGCTATTTGTCGTGCGCAATGATGAGGACGACTGTGACGACAAATGAAATGTGGGCCAAATGTTGAAACGCGACGTAAGACTCGCGCACGGGAATCAACCCGCTGCAACTTGGCGGGGGTTGAGAGTTCGAATCTCTCTGCGGCCCATCAATGGCAATCGAAGGTCTATCGAGAGCATGAATTTACAGGGCCCGGCGCGGCTGGGCCCGTCTGCCCAGGCCCGCATAACGACAATTGCAACAGACTGGAAAGGAACGTATGACCGCCGAGGAGTATCTGGGTCGGCACTTCGCCCGAATGGGTGCGCGCGTTGTTGTTCGCGCAGCCCGCAGACGTGAGACGAAGGTCTCAATTGATGTAGGCAAAGACGGTTCCGGCGAGATGTTTGTGATTCGTTACGCGGGAGAGGTAGCAGCCGAAGTTCTTGACGTGCAGCCTCGCATGCATCATCTTTTGCTGATGGTTCGCGATGGGAACGAAAAGCACAAGTTCCTGCTTGGGCGCGATGAACGCCACTGGTTTGCTGCGGCCGTGCCCGGCGATAGCGTTCGCGACGTGCGAACCGCCATCGACAGCCTGCGTCCTACGGAGATCGAGCGGTGCGAGGCGATCCGGCAGGGCGAGTGGTTCTTTGTCCCGGAATCCGGCATGAACGACAAGGACGGCGTAATCCTGCGAAATGAGCCGCTCAGCCGTGGACGACGCAGCAAGCCTCATGTCTGTGCCGAAATGATAAGAAGAGGTGGGCAGACCGTAATGGTCTCGAGGCAATACCCGACTGGAATTGGTCTCGTGAAGTATCAAAATCTCATCTCATGCAACCCTGGCTTGCGGTGGCCTGGCTGGAGACGCATGGTGCATGATGCCGAGGTGTATGTACGTGGCGAGGTCCGACACCCGGATCACAAGACGATTCATCTCGGGTGCTGGCACCGCGTGTTCATGAACCGGGAACCCCTTGCAAAGCATGCTCTGCACATTACGTTTCTCGATTGAAACGCGCGGTTCAGGTGAGATGGTCTTTGTTTGACTGACCACGCAAAATGAAAGAAACGGATCGATGGCGATTGGAATAGAAAGAGTCAAAGCCAGGTATCCCAATGCAGTAGCCGATTGTGACGACAATGGCAAATGGCGGATCTTCGGTGACAGTGATCATTCTGAGATTCACATCGGCGTTGGTGACACAGAAGCACTGGCGTGGGAAAATGCGGTTTGGAGAATTGACCGTGAGGCTGCCCTTACCGAATTAGTGGGTTACGACCAGGAGCTGGACCTGTAGATCAGAGCAAGGTTGAAGACATGAGCAAGCGCGCTGAAAGCAGACCGAATGCCGACGGGGTCATCGTGAACACCAAGCCAGTTGGATGCGTAACGCTCATCAGAAGGGAGATTTTGCGCTGCTCAGCGCTCTGCCGGATGAGCAGATTGAACCGACTAATATTCCGGGTGCCGAAAGGAGTAAAAAAGATATCGTTGCGACGTTGCTCATCGACGACAGGGTAATCTGCCGGCTGGCGCTTCGAGCCCGTGGCACACCGGTGAACGCGTGATATATCGCAAAGTCACCATCACGAGATTTGTGAAGACTGATGCCGGATCAGCATGCCGGGAAGTGGACCTCTTACCCGCATCCGATGACCGATTTGTGCTGCGTGGGGAATCCGAGGTCAAGAGTGACTTGGACTGTTAACCTAGCGCATTTATCAGGCTAGGCGGTTTTACGTCAAAGTGTGGGGACTCGCGGGCCTATATGAATTGCTGGATGAGCTGTTTAGTCTGTACGCACCATTTGAGCTTTAGCTGACCTCGCCAGGCGATTTATCAATTGGCGGCTCAGCAATTTCGAGGCTATGTTCGACTCACTTGTGGTTCGTCTCGTTGCATCCCTTGATGCCCTCAGAATTCCCAGTTTTGTGCTCCAGATCAATTGGAATGGGGATGGATGGCGTGGCATTCGTAGAGGATGAGCAAGACCACTGTCCAAAGTAGACAAGCGACGACGAATATCATAGTCAGCCAATCCACAAATCTGCGAATTTCGGCGTGACGGGAGCGCTGACGGCGTCGCTGTATCGTCGGCGAATGGCGGCCCTGCATAACAACGACTATCAAGCCCTCTTTAACTTCTGTTTCCTTTGCAAATCATATTTATACGAAAGATATGCGTGTCTATCTTGCGATAGAAAAGGTGTTCTCTAACGATGCTGAAGAAATGCCCGGAAGATACGCTCGCCAAGCCAACGGCTGAAAATACACTTTCAAATTGAGAGGTCACTCTCTTTCCAATAGCAATTCAATGATCCATTGATGAGATGAGAATCCGTACGAGGGCGCAATAGCGCCCAAGATGACCAACTCAAAACTACTGCTTCGTTCATATTGGCGGAAAACTCACAGCAGAATGATTCCTCTAATCCGTATTACGAAAAGCTATCTGACCGGCTTGTTACTTGCCGGTCTGTTTCTGGCAGTTGCTATTTCGGAGGCATGCGCCCAGACCGGCTACACCTGGGACCAGGTTAAGGCGAAGTTTGAAGCGACCAACCCCGCGCTGAAGGCCGACGCCGACAATGTGGATGAGATGAAGGCCGAAGAGATTACAGCCTTTCTCCGTCCCAATCCACAGATCGGTCTATTGGCGGATGGAACGCAGATTGCTCCGCACGATGGTGTCTGGACTCCATTCAAGGGAACCTACGAAGAGCCCAGCTTCAGTTACCTGCACGAGCGCGAGCACAAGCGCGAACTACGCCTCGAGAGCGCTCAGGAAGGCACGCGCATCACTCAGTCGCAGCATGAGGACCTGGAACGGAACATGGTGTTTGCGCTGCGCACGGCATTCGTCGGGACGCTCGAAGCCAAGTATGTTCTGGAACTGGCGAAAGCCGACCTGGATTACTACGATCACATCATTCAGATCAGCCGCGACCGCTTTAAAGCCGGCGATCTCGCCCAAATCGACCTGGATCGCATCGAATTGCAGCGCGTCCAGTACGAGTCGGAGATCGAAACAGCGATC
>Ga0335073_10012850_pt1 | contig 11742 bp, 8 predicted proteins | sample Lox_Sample_22_FD_207093 | JGI IMG/M metagenome (GOLD analysis project Ga0335073, IMG submission 207093) | Soil microbial communities from Loxahatchee National Wildlife Refuge, Florida, United States - Lox_Sample_2.2 | ecosystem: Environmental > Terrestrial > Soil > Wetlands | place: USA: Florida... | reverse complement strand
CTCCGCGGATCCGCGCAGAACCCTGACGTCTTCTTCCAGGCGCGCGAAGCCTGCAGCCCGTTCTACGCCGCAGTTCCGGGAATCGTGCAGTCCGTCATGGATCGCGTAGCCGCGCAGACCGGCCGTGCCTATCATCTCTTCGACTACTACGGCGCTCCCGATGCAGAGCGCGTCATCATCATCATGGGCTCCGGCGCAGAAGCTGCTGAAGAAACCGTCGATGCTCTGGTCAAGCAGGGTGAGAAGGTCGGCCTCGTTAAGGCTCGCCTCTATCGGCCGTTTGACGCATCTGCTTTCCTCAAGGCGCTCCCCGGCACCGTCAAGTCCATCGCTGTGCTCGACCGCTGCAAGGAGCCCGGCGCCGCCGGCGAGCCGCTCTATCAGGACATCGTCACCGTCCTCGCGGAGAATGCCGCGACGCTTCCGTTTGCGGTAACGCCCATCGTCATCGGCGGCCGCTACGGCCTATCCTCGAAGGAATTCACGCCGGCCATGATCAAGGGCGTCTTCGACGAACTGACCAAGGCAACACCGAAGAAGCACTTCACCGTCGGCATCGAAGACGACATCTCGCACTCAAGCCTCGCCTACGATCCATCGTTCTCCACCGAGGACCCAAAGACCGTCCGCGCACTCTTCTATGGGCTCGGTTCAGATGGGACCGTCGGCGCGAATAAGAACTCCATCAAGATCATCGGCGACCAGACACCGAACTATGCGCAGGGCTACTTTGTCTACGACTCAAAGAAGTCGGGTTCGATGACGACATCACATCTGCGCTTCGGTCCCAACCCGATCCGGTCTACCTATCTCATCACTCGGGCCAGCTTTATCGCCTGCCACAATTTCAGCTTCCTCGAAAAGATCAACGTTCTGGAAGCAGCTGTTCCCGGTGCAGTGTTTCTGCTCAACTCACCCTACTCAGCCGAAGAGGTGTGGGACAAGCTCCCCAAAACCATTCAGGATGAGATCATCCGCAAGAAGATCGAGTTTTATGTCATCGACGGCTACAAGGTGGCCCGCGATGCCGGCATGGGCACACGGATCAACACCATCATGCAGACCTGCTTCTTCGCCATCAGCGGCGTGCTGCCGCGCGAAGAGGCGATCGAGCAGATCAAGAAGGCCATCAAAAAGACCTACGGCAAACGCGGCGACGCCGTCGTCCAGAAAAACTTTGCAGCAGTCGATCATGCCCTGGCGCATCTCGAGAAAGTTGCGCTGCCCGCATTTGCCTCTGCAAACTTCGACATCACTGGTGTCATCTCAGAGACGGCGCCGGCATTCATCCACAACGTCCTCGGTCAGATCGCGTCCGGCAAAGGCGACCTGCTTCCGGTCAGTGCGATTCCCGCCGGCGGAGCGTTTCCCACGGGCACCGCGCAATGGGAGAAGCGCAACATCGCGCAGTTCATCCCGGTGTGGGATCAGGATCTCTGCATCCAGTGCGGCAAATGTGTCATGGTTTGTCCGCACGCCGTCATCCGCGCCAAGGTTTACTCGTCTGAACTCGGCGACAAGGCCCCGGCAACTTTCAAATCGGCCAAGCCCAAGTGGAAGGGCATGGAAAACGAACGGTACGCGCTCCAGGTTGCGCCCGAAGATTGCACCGGCTGCGGCGTTTGCGTCGAAATCTGCCCGGTGAAGAGCAAGAGTGACGCCAGTCACAAAGCGATCAACATGGCCCCGCAAGCACCGCTCCGCGAGCCCGAACGCGAAAATTGGGACTACTTCCTGAGCTTGCCTGAGGTCGATCGCGCGAAGCTCTCACATTCGCAGGTGAAGGATCTCCAACTGCTCCAGCCGCTTTTCGAGTTTTCCGGTGCTTGTGCAGGATGCGGCGAGACAGCCTACATCAAGTTGCTCACGCAGCTCTTCGGCGACCGCCTCTACATTGCCAACGCTACGGGCTGCTCCTCGATCTATGGCGGCAACCTGCCCACCACGCCCTACAGCCAAAACGCTGCCGGTCGCGGTCCTACTTGGGCCAACTCGCTCTTTGAGGACAATGCGGAGTTCGGTTTTGGCATGCGCACTGCTCTCGATCAGCAGAAGGCTTTTGCTGAGGTGCTCGTTACCCGCCTGGCATCCGCCATCGGTCCTGAACTCGCCGCAGAGATCGTACATGCCACGCAGAAGACTGAGGCTGACGTCGACGCCCAGCGCGAGCGAGTGAAGATCCTTAAGGCAAAACTGTCCGGCATCGATTCCTCTGACGCACGCAACCTCGGGGCCATCGCCGACTCGCTGGTCCGCAAGAGCGTGTGGATTCTCGGCGGCGACGGGTGGGCCTTCGATATCGGTTTCGGTGGCCTCGATCATGTGCTTGGCTCGGGCAAGAATGTCAATGTTCTGGTGCTCGATACCGAGGTCTACTCCAACACCGGTGGTCAATCATCGAAGGCGACGCCTCGCGGCGCAGTCGCCAAGTTTGCCGCCAGTGGCAAGGCCAACAGCCGCAAAGACCTCGCCATGGAAGCTGTCAGCTACGGTTCGGTTTATGTAGCTCAGGTGGCCATGGGTGGCAATGACAGTCATGTGGTCAAGGCATTCCAGGAGGCCGAGGCCCACGACGGTCCGTCGCTCATCATCGCTTACGCAAGTTGCATCGCGCACGGCTACGACCTGGTCCATGGACTCGAGCAGCAAAAGCTTGCTGTTCAGTCCGGCTACTGGCCGCTGATTCGCTACAACCCGGCGCTGCGCCTCGAAGGTAGGAATCCGTTCCAGCTCGACTCGCGCGCACCGGCCGTTCGTCTCAAGGAGTACGCTTACCGCGAAGCTCGTTACACCATGCTCGCGCGCAGTAATCCAGAGCTCGCTGCCGCGCTGTTGAAGGAAGCACAGGATGACGTGGAGCGCCAGTGGCGCGTCTACTCCGCCCGTGCCGCCATGCCCGGCCGCGGCGAGACGCCGAACATCGCGCCCGCAGAGAAGTCTGAAGATAAACTGGCAGCTCCGCCTGCCGGAGGTACCAAATGATCGATGTATCCACCAAATACCTGGGCCTGAAACTCAACGGACCCATTGTTGTCTCTTCCACGCCGCTCTCTGAATCGCTGGAGAACCTGCGCAGGATGGAAGACGCCGGCGCATCGGCAGTAGTGCTGACCTCACTCTTCGAAGAGCAGCTCGCGTTAGAGTCGCGCGCACTCGACGACGATTTGTCGCGCGGCACCGAGTCCTTTGCCGAATCGCTCGGCTACCTTCCCGACCTGAACGACTATCGGATGACCCACGAGGTCTATCTCGATTACATCCGGCGCTGCAAGCAGGCGGTGAGGATCCCGATCTTCGCCAGTCTTAACGGCGCAACTTCGGGTGGCTGGGTTCGATTCGCGCAGGAGTCTGAGCAGGCCGGGGCCGATGCGATCGAGCTGAATACCTTTGCGTTGGCTACGGATCGCAGTCAGACTTCCATCGAACTCGAATCGCAATTGCTGGAGCTCGTCGAAAGCGTCTGCAAGGCGGTCAAGGTTCCGGTTGCTGTCAAGCTCTCCCAATTCTTCACCAGCCTGCCCCATCTCACAGCGAAGCTCGAAGATGCGGGAGCGAGCGGAGTGGTTTTATTTAACCGCTTCTATCAGCCCGATTTCGATATCGAGGGATTGGAAGTGCGGCCGACGCTGCATTTCTCCACGCCATCGGAATTGCTGCCTCGCCTCCATTGGGCTGCAATCCTCTTCGGCCATCTCAATATCGACATCGCTATCACCGGCGGTGTGCACTCGGCCGAGGACGTGATCAAGAGCGTGATGGCGGGCGCCCACGTCGCCATGATGTGTTCGGCTCTGCATATCCACGGCATCGAACACATAGGCCGCGTCCTCTCCGACCTGCAGTACTGGCTGGAGAAGCGTGAATACTCGTCTCTCTCTGAGACGCGTGGCTGCCTGAGCCGTCGCTCGGTTCCTGATGTCTCGCCCTTCGATCGCGGCAACTACATCAAGACCCTCAGCTCCTACAGCCTGCGCCAAACCGTAGCGGCATTCTAAAGAAACCTTCCTAGGAAACAACGGCGGCTGCACAAGTTCTGCGGCCGCCGTTCGCTTTTACGGGCGATTACCAAAAATCCGTGTCATTCCGAGCGGAGCGAAGCGGAGTGGAGGAACCCGCAGTTGCGTTTCTGCCCGTCTATACCTGGGCTTCACTTCGAGCTTTGCACCCAAAGGTTTCGCACCTGAAAATGCTGGAGCATCTTGCTCCTGGAGGGAACGCCGAAAATAGCCCAGGGCGCAAGCTCTGGGTTTGGAGTGAAAAACCTCACCGCGTCCCGCGGGGCCGCACGAGAAGATCTCGGCGTCTACCGGGCTCAAACTCTTTGTCTCGCCCTCTGCCACAGGCACTGCTTCCAGCTATCCGGCAGCGCTTCCACCTTGCGAGCCCTCTCGACCAGCCGCAGATCTTCATCTGCGATACTCGTTCGCAACATACAGCCGTGTAATCGCTGAAACCGGAATAGAGTCCTTTGCGCGTCCAATCAGGCTTATCTCGTCTCCCGCGCCAACTTCGCCCTCCCGCGTGACGGCAACATAAAACCCGGTCCGCCCGCTTGCGAGGAACCACTTCACCATGTCGCTCGATCCGAAACGGATGCCAAGCTTGTAGCAGGGAAGTCGCGGCTGCGTCACCACTACTTCGGCCGAGCCGACCGCAAACCGATCGCCGATATAGACCGAGTCCTCATCCATGCCGCCCTCGATCGTGAAGTTCTCTCCAAACACACCGATGGGCAGTTCGCGGCCTGGTAATTCCTCCCTCCAATACTCGTAATGCTCGATGGGGTAGCAATAGACCGCTTTGTACTCACCCCCATGCACCGTGAGGTCTGACTGTCTATCCCCATCGAGATTGAGCTTTCGCAAAGCCACCCGTCCTCGCACGGGTTCCTTGTAGATCGACGTGACAACTCGGGTCCCGTGCCAGTGAACTTCCCGTGGCAATCCGCAATTCACAGATAAAAGTTTCATCTCAGTATTCGATTGGATGTCGCTCCACGCCAACAGTCGCGAGAATCACTGCAGTTGAGACCAAATCCACCGCTTATCATTCCTGGGTAGCGCACATGAGGCCAAAAATGACCCTGAAACGCCGCCTGGCGGTTCTGATCTCCTCCGCTTTCATCCTTTCCGCAACCATTTGCTTCGCCCAAGCTCCGAACCACTACGAGCCCACGCTCGATTCCCTCGATCAACACCCGCTTCCACAGTGGTACGCCGGAGCAAAACTGGGCATTTTTATCCACTGGGGACTTTACTCGGTACCCGGCTGGGCGCCCATTAACCATCCAGATCACGACTTCTCGTCCAACGACTACATCAAGTACGACCCTTACGCGGAGTGGTACTTGAACACCATGCGTGTCCCCGGCTCTCCTACCGCCGAATACCACAAGCAGCACTACGGCAACCAGGGTTATTACGACTTTGCGCCCGTCTTCAATCGCGAATCGAAAAGGTGGGATCCCGGCAAGATGGCCGCTGTCTTCAAAATGGCCGGCGCACGCTACGTAGTCCTCACCTCGAAGCACCACGAGGGCTTCACGTTGTGGCCAAGCACCACGCCGAATCCTTCGCCGACCCTCAAGCCTGGCCAGCTTCACGCCGAGCGCGACATCGTCGGCGAACTAACGGAAGCCGTCCGCAAGCAGGGCATGAAGATGGGACTTTACTACTCCGGCGGATACGACTGGACCTTCAACACCGGTCCCATCGTCGTCGACTCGGATTATCAGGCGGTGAAGCCCGAATCGAAGGCCTACGGTGATTACGCCTTCGCCCAGATCCACGAACTCATCGATCGCTACAAGCCGGCGATCCTCTGGAACGACATCGACTGGCCCAAAACCGGCAAAGCCCTCCAGGTCGAAGCCGACTACTACAACTCCATCCCCGACGGCGTGATCGACGATCGCTTTGGCATCAAGCACTCCGACTTTACCTCGCCGGAATACGAGAAGCTCGACAAGATCAGCCCCAAGAAGTGGGAAGAGTGCAGAGGGCTCGGCCGATCCTTTGGATATAACAGGGCTGAAGGCGAGAAGGAAACTATCGCTCCTGGCGACCTGATCGCACTACTTGTCGACATCGTCAGCAAGAATGGCAATTTGCTGCTCGATGTTGGACCCGAAGCCGACGGTACCATCCCACCCGTCCAGATGGAGCGCCTGGAAGCCCTCGGCGCCTGGCTCAAACAAAACGGCGAAGCCATCTACGACACCGTGCCATGGACGGAAGCGGCTGCTAAAAGCTCTGAGGGCGACGATCTAAGGTTCACGCGCAAGGGTGACGACCTTTATGTGACGATTCTGGGCAAGCCTAGGGCACAAACAATAACGATTCCCGATCTTCCCTCAAAAGTCGATATACCGATCACACAGCTTGGAGATAACAACGAACTCGGTGCGAAGGTACAGACCGGCGGAATGCGCATCGTTCTGAGCGCCAATCTAAAAGGGAATTACGCTTACTCATTCAAGCTCGCAGGTTACGCTCGCTGACCTAACCTAACAGGCGCCGCACGGATTCCTCGAGTAATCGCTGCGCTTTCGGCAGCGCCGCCCTTACCGCTTCGCTGAACCCTTCACGCATTTCGAGTGAACCCGCGCCAATGGTCAGCAGCAGGGAACTGTGCGGCGTCTCGCCGTAGAGTTCTTTGCTCGACGCCAGCAACTGCCCAGCATCCAGATGATGCGTCCCCAGCTTCGTTGCATCGGTAGCGGGCTCGACCGCCATCGTGCGCACCTGTCCAGGCTCACAGTCCGTCGCGCAGTCTACAAAGATCACGGACTCGGCCTGTGCAACATCTTCCACCATCTCCGGCGTCCACTGGTGATCGCAGAGCACGCGCACCCGCGCATCATCACGCCATCGTTGTTCCGCCCACTGCGCAAGAAAAGGCCCGATGCCATCGTCCTCGCGTAGCGCATTACCGCAGGCGAGAATGAGACACCGGGCCGAAAAAGTCATACAGCCATCCTACTCAGCGAGTGAGCGTGTCCACAACCTCACCATCCGCCGACATCAACGTCATCTGCAGCGGCATCTGGCCAAACGCATGGGTTGAGCAGCTGAGGCATGGGTCAAAGGTCCGAATCACAGCTTCAACGCGATTGAGAGCCCCTTCGGTAAATTTTCCTTCCTTCACGTAGCACTTGGCTGCCTGAAGCACGCCGCGGTTCATAGCTTTGTTATTGTGGCCGGTGGCAACCACGAGATTGGCCCAGAGAATCTTTCCGTTATCGTCGACTTTGTAGTAGTGATTCAATGTGCCGCGCGGCGCTTCGATCTGGCCCGCGCCTTCCAACCGGTTCACGCCGGCAGTCGCTCGCACGTGCTTGTCGAGAATCTTCGGGTCGGCGAGAATCTGCTCGATCTTCTCGATTCCATGCATCACTTCCACCAGTCGCGCATGGTGGTAGAAGAACGAGCTTTCCACCGGGCCGCCGGCAAACTGCTTGAACTCGGCCAGTTCCTTGTCGGCCTTCGGCGTGCCCGTCGTCTTTACAATGTTCAGCCGCGCCAGCGGACCCACGCGATAGCTGCCTTCCGGATACCCCAGAGGCTTGTAATAAACGAACTTCGTATAGCTGTAGGGTTCAACTGCCTCGCCAAACTTCTCTGTGAATTGCTGAGCTGTGATTCCATCCTCGATTACGTTCCCGCTCGGTCCGATCAGCCGCAACGCGCCGTCTGTGAATTCGATCGACTCGTCCTCGTTAATCAGGCCCAGGTAATTCGACGGAAAGTTGGCAAAAACCAAAATTTCCTGCTGGAATTGGTCCGCGATCTGCTTGTACGCCTCCAGCGCTAGACCCAGGTTGACATAGGCTTCAGGAATCATCGCCAGGATCTCATCGCGTTTCGCCGAACTGAGCGGCTCGGTCACGCCGCCGGGCACTACCCATCCGGTATGGATGCGCTTGGTGCCGAGCAACTCGATGATGTGCTGTCCAAAGCGTCGAAGCGCAATTCCTGCTCGACCCAATTCAGGCCGGGCAGCTGCGACGCCGAAGATATGCCGCTGCGCGGGATCTGACTCCATCCCCAGAAGCAGATCCGGCGATGAGAGATGGAAGAAGCTCAGCGCATGCGACTGGACCATCTGGGCCAGGTTCAGCATCCTGCGCAGCTGCGCGGCGGTGTGCGGAATGCGCACCGACATGATCGCCTCGCACGCCTTGGCGGATGCCAGAAGATGCGAAACAGGGCAGATGCCGCAGACGCGCGCCGTCAGACTCGGCATCTCGTAAAACGGTCGCCCTTCCGAAAACTTCTCAAACCCACGTACCTGCGTTACATGAAACTGTGCGTCCTCGACCTCGCCCTGTGCATTCAGGTGAATCGTGATCTTGCCGTGTCCTTCAAGGCGGGTGACGGGATCGATCGTGATGGTCTGGGTCATGACACGCTCCTGGGATCAGGCTCCAAAGCGGGTGAGCGCCGGAATATCCAGCGGCTCGCCGGTAATCAGCGCCGTCAGCGCTGTGTGAAATGTGTCGGCAGATGGCGGGCAGCCGGGCAGAAACACATCGACCTTCACAAATTCGTGAATCGGCTTCACCGTCTTCAGCAGCTTGGGGACGACAACGCATGGAATCTGCGGCTGTATCGTCGCGTTCTCGATATAGGCGCGATCCAGAATCGCATCTGCTCCAACCGGGTTGCGCATCGAAGGCACGTTGCCGGTAATGGCGCAATCACCCATCGCGATCAGCATCTTCGAGTGCGCGCGGATCTTTTTGATCTTCTTCTCGTCATCGACGGACGCCACGGCTCCCTCGACGAGCGCAATGTCCACGTTGTCAGGGAACTCCTTTGCATCCACCATCGGGCTGTACACCACGTCAACAAGCTGGGCGAGTTCGAGCAGCCGTTCATCCATATCGAGGAACGACATGTGGCAGCCCGAGCATCCATCCAGCCATGCCGTTGCCAATCTCAGTTTGCTCATTGCGCTTCCCTCATCATGTTCAGATAAGGCAGAAAGTCGGGATACTTAGGGTGATCCGAGCCGATTTTGCTCTTGTCGAACAAGGCCCCGGTCGGACATACCTGCACGCATTTGCCACAACGCGTACAAGTCGATTTGCCCCACTCCTCATGCAGGTCGGTGATGACCATCGAGTCGATTCCGCGTCCCATTACGTCCCACACGTGCGCGCCTTCAATCTCCGCGCAGGCCCGTACGCAGCGCATGCACAGGATGCAGCGGTTGTGATCGGCAGTGAAACGCTCGTGCGAAGCATCTACCGGCAGCTGTGGATTGCGATACGGCAGCCGGATGTGGGTCAGCCCCTGATCTTGTGCCAGCGACTGAAGTTCGCAGTGGCCATTCGATACGCAGACCGAGCAGACATGATTGCGCTCCGCAAAGAGCAGTTCGAGAATAGTCCGGCGATGCTTGCGCAGCCGTTCGGATTGCGTCGTAACCTCCATCCGTTCGAAAACTGAAGTGACGCAGGCCGGCAGCAGCTTGTTCTGGCCCTTCACTTCGACCACGCACAACCGGCAGGCACCGATATCGGAAAGCCCGTCGAGATGGCACAGCGTCGGGATTGGAATGTTGTGTTCCTTAGCGACTTCGAGGATGGTTTGTCCGGCGCGGGCGCTTACGTCTTTCCCATCGATGGTCAGCGTTTTTACATCAACGGCTGCGGGACTCATGCCACCACCTCCTCGGGCACATCGTAGGCTTTTGTAGCCTCCATGTTGCACACTCCCGCTGGGCAACGCTTATGCACAATGTGCTCGATGTACTCGTGTTTGAAGTAGCGCAGTGTGCTCAGCACCGGGTTGGGAGCTGTCTGCCCCAGCCCACAGAGGCTCGTCTCCTTGATCGTTCCGCACAACTCGACTAACAAGTTGAGATCGTCCATCGTACCCTGACCGGTGCATATCCGCGACAGGAGCGTGTACATCTGCGCTGTCCCTGCGCGGCACGGAATGCACTTGCCGCATGACTCGCTCATGCAGAACTCGACAAAGAAACGCGCAACGTTAACCATGCACGACGAATCGTCCATTACGATCATGCCGCCCGATCCCATCATCGATCCCACGCCGATCAGCGCGTCATAACTGATGTTCAGATCAAGCAGTTCTTCGGGAATGCATCCGCCCGAAGGTCCGCCCGTCTGCACCGCCTTGAGCTTGTGCCCGCCGGGCACCCCGCCGCCAATGACGTCGATAATCTCCCACAGCTTGATGCCCATCGGCACTTCGACGAGGCCGGTGTTCTTGATCTTGCCCGTGAGCGCGAAGACCTTGGTACCTTTGCTGCGCTCCGAGCCCATGTTGAAGAACCACTTGCCGCCGTTGCGGATGATCGGCGCGATATTTGCGTACGTCTCGACGTTGTTGATAAGCGTCGGTTTGCCCCACAGGCCGCTCACGGCAGGATAAGGCGGCCGCGGCTTGGGTGTGCCGCGCCGGCCTTCAATCGAGGCGATCAGCGCCGTCTCTTCGCCGCAGACAAAGGCTCCGGCGCCCAGGCGGATCTCCACATCGAAGCTGAACGTGGTGCCGCCGATCTCGCTGCCCAGCAAGCCCCGCCGCCGCGCTTCGCGGATGGCCGTGGTCAGCCGGCTCACCGCCGTCGGATACTCGGCGCGCACGTAGATGTAGCCCTTGCTCGCGCCCACGGCGTACGCGGCGATGGCCATGCCCTCGATCACGCGATGGGGATCGCCTTCCATCACGCTGCGATCCATGAACGCACCGGGGTCGCCCTCATCGCCGTTGCAAACCACGTACTTGGGACGGTCCACGGCCTTGGCCACTGTGCCCCACTTCAGGCCGGTCGGATATCCGCCGCCGCCGCGGCCGCGCAGTCCGCTCTCGGTGATGCGATGCACTACGCCGTTGGGCGTCATCTCAACCAGCGCCGTCAGCAGCGCCTTGTAGCCATCGCGGGAGATATAGTCATCGATTTTCTCGGGATCGATGTGGCCGGCATTCTCAAGCACCACCCGCACCTGCTTGTCGAAATGCTCGTTCAGGTCGCATTGCAATTCCGGAACCGGGTCGCCCCCCAGCCGATCGACGATTGGCTCAGCGTGAGCGGCGTTCACGCAGCGATAGAGCGTGTTTGCAGGATCCACTCGCACCAGCGGCCCCGAAGAACAGGGGCCCATGCAGCCGGTGCGGCGAATCAGCACGTGCTTGCCCGAAGCCTCGGCGGCCTTGGTCAATGCATCCCGCAGTTCGCCGGCGCCCTGGCTGGCGCAGGCCAAGTCCATGCAGACGTTCAATTCATAGTCGTACTTCGCGTTTTCCTGGTGAACGTTTCTGGCGATCTGTTCCAGTTCTTCGATGGTCATTCCACGGCCCACCTTTCCAGTTGCGCCAGCATCTGCTCGCCCGTTACCTCTCCGCTTACGTCGCCATCGGAGAGCACAACCGGAGCGCGGCTGCACGCACCCACGCAGCGCGCGACCATCAGGCTGATATTGCCGTCCCGCGTCGTCTGGCCCGGCGAGATTCCCAGCCGGTCTTCGGCGGCCGCCGTGAGCTTGTCACTACCCTTGATGTAGCAGGCGGTACCCGCGCAGATGGTCAGCGTGTGCCGGCCGGGCGGCTTGAGGCTGAAGTAGTGGTAGAACGTCGCCACGCCGTAGGCCTGGCTGAGAGGAACGCGCAGCGAACCGGCCACAAATCGGATGGCTTCGTCGTCAAGATATCCGAACGAAGCCTGTACGGTGTGCAAGGTCTCAATGAGAGCGTGACGGGCGAACCCATTCTT
>Ga0335073_10012848_pt1 | contig 11742 bp, 10 predicted proteins | sample Lox_Sample_22_FD_207093 | JGI IMG/M metagenome (GOLD analysis project Ga0335073, IMG submission 207093) | Soil microbial communities from Loxahatchee National Wildlife Refuge, Florida, United States - Lox_Sample_2.2 | ecosystem: Environmental > Terrestrial > Soil > Wetlands | place: USA... | reverse complement strand
GCCTGGATTTTAGGTGGTGGGCGGTACAGGGATTGAACCTGTGACCCCTGCCGTGTGAAAGCAGTGCTCTACCGCTGAGCTAACCGCCCTTGAAGGGAGCCGAATTATGGCATCGCCCGGGGGCCAAGACAAACGGTCGGCCTCGCTCTGGTACACTCCTCGGCCCCTAACGATCGCTGCCGACGAGCCCGATGAGCGTACGTACCCGTTTCGCACCGAGTCCCACCGGCTTTTTGCACATCGGCGGCTTGCGCACCGCGCTGTTCTGCTGGCTGTATGCGCGCCGCCACGGGGGGCAGTTCGTGCTGCGCATCGAGGACACGGATCTCGAGCGCTCGACCGAGGCGGCCATTCAGCAGATCCTGGACGGCATGGCCTGGGCCGGGCTCGATCATGACGAGGGCCCCTTCTATCAGACCAAGCGCTTCGAGCGCTACCGGGCGGTGATCGAGCAGCTGCTCGCGAGCGGCCACGCCTATCGGTGCTACTGCACCAAGGAGGAGCTCGCGCAGCTGCGCGCGGATCAGGCGGCGCGCGGGGAGAAGCCGCGCTATGACGGGCGCTGGCGCGAGCGCACCGACTCGCGCCCGGAGGTGGCGCCCGTGGTGCGCTTCAAGAATCCGCTCGCCGGCGAAGTGGTGGTCGAGGATGTGGTGCACGGTCGCGTGGTCTTCCAGAACGCCGAGCTCGACGATCTCATCATCGCGCGCTCGGATGGCACTCCCACCTACAATTTCTGCGTGGTGGTCGATGACATGGACATGCGCATCACGCATGTCATCCGCGGCGACGATCACCTCAACAACACGCCGCGCCAGATGAACATGCTGCTCGCCCTCGGGGCGCAGCCGCCGGTCTACGCCCATCTGCCCATGATCCTGGGCGCGGATGGCACCAAGCTGTCCAAGCGGCACGGCGCGGTGAGCGTGCTCGAGTACCGCGACGCGGGGTTCTTGCCGGAGGCGGTGCTCAACTACCTGGTGCGATTGGGATGGTCGCACGGCGATCAGGAGTACTTCACCCTCGAGGAGATGGTGCGCCTGTTCGACATCGCCGATGTCAACAAATCCGCCTCGGCGTTCGATGTGGAGAAGCTCGCCTGGCTCAATCAGCAGCACCTGATGCGCCTGCCGCCGGCCAGCGTCGTCCCGGTGCTGCGCTGGCATCTGAGCCGGCAGGGAATCGAGGCCGCCGATGCGGCGAAGCTCGAGCAGATCGTGCTCGCGCAGCGCGAGCGCGCCAAGACGGTGCTCGAGATGGCCATGAACAGCGTGTTCTTCTTCCGCGCGCCCGGCGCTTACGATGAGAAGGCGGTGGCCAAGCACGTGAGCGCGGCGGTGCCGGAGTGGCTCGCGGCCGTGGCCGAGGCGCTCGCCGGATTGCCCAGCTGGTCGGCGCCCGCGATCCACGAATTGATCACCCAGTTTGCCGCCGCTCGCGGTGTCTCCCTCGGCAAGCTCGCGCAGCCGCTCCGCCTCGCGATGTGCGGCGGAACGGTGTCCCCGCCGATCGATGCCACCTTGGCCATCCTTGGCCGCGAGGAGTCGCTCGCCCGCTTGCGACGGGCGCTGCAGCGCTGGAGCGCCGCGTAGCACGGCGCCGCGCCCGCACCGCGCCCGCGCCTCGCCGGCCTCGCGCGCGCATTTTTGGACGATCGCGGCGGCTATCGGCCTGGCGCGCGGCGTCGCGCTCGCCTAAGTTGTCGGGAAACCGCGAGGGCACTCCATGGCCGCCAAGCCGCTGCGCGACCGACCGGAGGAGGTCTATTCGGTCGAATCGGCCTGCAAGGACTATGTCGAGGACCGGCGCAGCGAGCGCAACCAGGCCTGCGCTCATGATGCGCAGAAGCGCTTTGAGCGCACCGTGTACGGCACGGCGTTCGGCCGCATGCCGATCGAGCGGCTGTCGAGTCTCGATATCAAGAAATGGCGCTACCAGACCGGGTTGTCGAAGAGCTCCCAGAATCGCACCATGACCGCGCTGCGCGCCGCGCTCAACCTCGCGCTGCAGAATCGCCGGGTCGCCACCGAGCGGCGCATCGAATGGGCGTCGGTCAGGCAGCACCCGGGCGCGAGCCGGCGGCGCAGCCTGTTTCTGGACCTCGAGCAGCGGCGCCTGCTGCTGCGGCAGGCGAGCGGCGCGGTGGGTGACCTGATGGCCGGCATGGTGCTGACCGGCGCGCGCCCCGGCGATCTCACCGGCGCGCGCTGCTCGCAGTACGATGCACGCACCCGCTCGGTGACGTTCAGCTCCAAGAATGCGGTCCGCACGGTGCCCCTGTCGAACGCCGCCGTTTCCCTGTTCGATCGTCTGGCGCGGCACAAGCGCCCGAGCGACTTGCTGTTCACTCGCGACGACGGCAAGCCCTGGGCGCATTCCGATTGGGATGAGCTGGTGCGGGCCGCGGCCGAGCAGGCCGGATTGCCCGCCGGCGTCTGCCTTTACACCCTTAGGCACAGCTTCATCACGCAGGCGCTCATGGACGGGATGACTACCCTCGATGTGGCGCGAATCTCCGGCACCTCGCTCGCGATGATCGAGCGGCACTATGGCCACTTGGTGATGCATGCCGCGCGCGAGCGGCTCGAGCAGGTCAATCTGCTGTAAAGCCGCCGTGCTCATTTCGCGGCGCGAGCGGCCGCGGGCGAGCGTTGTTTCCCAGCGCTTTCTCTGAAAGAATAGTCGGCGAGGAGATGGCATAGCTCCGAGAAGCGCTGCGCTGGCGGCTGATGGTGCCTTGCGCCTCGAGCGGGCGATGGGCGTCGGTCCGGCGCCGCCTGCTCCGATCTGCGGGTGAGGGCAGGTATCGCTTGAAAGCCATCGTTGCTATCTTTGTCGGTGCGGGCTTTGGAGCCTTGCTGCGCTGGTGGCTGGGCCTCACGCTCAACAGCTATTTCCCGAGCATTCCGCCCGGCACGCTCGCCGCCAATCTCATCGGCGGCTACATCATCGGGATGGCCATCGCGTTCTTTGCGAGCTCCACGGCGATCGCGCCCGAATGGCGCTTGTTCGTGATCACCGGTTTCTGCGGCGGCCTGACCACGTTTTCCACCTTCTCATCCGAGATCGTGGCGCTGTTGCAGCAGGGGCGATCGCTCGGTGCGTGCGCGGCAGTGGCTCTGCACTTGATGGGCTCGGTCGTCATGACCTTTGCGGGGATTGGCACGGTCGCGTGGGCCAGAAGCTGGAGCCACGGGTGAGGGCATCATGAACGGATCATTTCTGCGATTTTATGTGCACGAAGGGCATCGTCATCACCATCAGCTCGTATGGGAATGGTTGATGCAGCAGGCGAATAAGCTCGGCATCCGCGGAGGCTCCGCCTTCAAGGCGATGGCCGGCTTCGGACGGCACCACATCCTCCATGAGGCGACCTTCTTTGAGCTCGCGGGCACGCTCGCCGTGGAGATCGAGTTCATCGTCACCGAGGATGAGGCAAGCAGATTGCTGGAGCTGCTTCGCAAAGAGAAGATCAGGCTCTTCTACGCCCAGATCCCGGCGCGCTTCGCCGTGATCAATGCCGATTCCTCCGATCCACCGGGCAGCGACCGATGAATAACCCCGCGCGCGCTGAGCGCGAGGGAACTTGATCTGCAACACGCTTCTCTGTAGGCTCAAGCTCAATCGGGAGATGGCATTCCTCCCGCAACAATAACCGCCGCGCCGGCTGATGATGCCTACCTGGTCTCTCGATGAGGGGGTGGGTATGGCCATCGGTCCGGTGTTGCAGACTTCTCCAAGACTCTCTGTGGGCGCGCGCCTGGGGCGCAGCACCTAGCCGTGCGCGAGCGCATTCTCTTCAACCTCCTGCAGGCCGCCGTGGTGCTCATCTTCGCACCGCTCGCCTCCGGGGTGTCGTCGCGACTCAAGGAGATGGTTCAGTCCAAGCGCGGGCCGAGTATTTTTCAGCCTTACCGCGACTTGTGGAAGCTCTTCCACAAGGACGAGATCGTGTCCGAGGACAGCTCCTGGATTTTTCGGTTCGCGCCTTACATCATTTTCATCACGCCCATCTTTGTCGCGTTGTTGATTCCGGTGCTCACCCGTTATCCGCTGTTTTTCGCCTTCATGGGCGACATGCTCGGCGGCGGCTTCGTGCTGGCGCTCGGCGGATTTTTCGCCACCCTGGCCGCGGTGGACGCGGCCAACCCGTACGGCGCGATCGGCACCAGCCGCACCCGCATGGTGGGCTTTCTCGCCGAGCCGGTGTTCATGATCGTGTTCTTCACCGTGTCGTTCGTGGCCGGCTCGACGATTCCTTACATCGTCCAGCAGAAATGGGTGACGCCGCTCGCGAATTTCTTCGCGCCCTCGCACGTGCTTCTGCTGCTGGCCTTCGTCATGCTGATTCTGGCCGAAGGCGGGCGCATCCCGGTCGATAACCCGAGCGGTCATTTTGAGCTCGCCATGATCGACGAATCGAAGTCGCTCGAATACTCCGGCCGCGGCTTCGCGCTGGTGAAGTGGGGCGGACAGATGAAATTCTTCGTGCTGCTCTGCATTTTTCTCAACGTGCTGCTGATGCCGTGGGGATTGGCGAGCGAACAGAGCTACCGGGCGGTGCTGCTGGCCATACCGCTGGTGCTCCTGAAGGTCTTGGGTTTCCTGCTGGTGTTGGTGGTGATCGAGTCCTCGCTCGCCAAGCTGCGGCTGTTTCGCATCGCCGAATTCCTGGGCGCGGCGTTCATCACCTCGGTAGCGGCGCTGATCGCGCAGGTCTTTTTGCCCTGAGCGACCCATGAGCGCGGCGGCCCAGCAACTGCTCGAGAATCTCAACGCGCTGGCCGCCGGCCTTTTCTTGCTCACGGCGTTCGGCATCGTCGCAATGCGTCAGGCGAGGGCGTGCCTGAATCTGTTCATCCTGCAATCCCTGCTGCTCGCGGCATCCGCGGTGCTTCTCGGCGTGCGCTACGACTCCGGGCATCTCTACGGCGTGGCGCTCGTGAACCTGGTCAGCAAGCCCCTCATCGTCCCATGGCTGCTGCGCAAGACCTCGCCGGCGGAAATCTACACTCGGCGGGAAATCGAGCAGGTGCTGGACATCCCGATCGCCCTGCTGATCGCGCTCGCGCTGGTGATCGCCGCCTATTTTGTCGGCATTCCGCTCGCCAATGCGGTCGGGCCGGGGTTTCGCGGACCGAACGTACCGATCGGCATCGCCGTGCTGCTCTTGGGGGCGTTCACCCTCACGGTGCGGCGCGAGGCATTGTCCCTGCTGATCGGGCTCTTGGTCATGGAGAACGGCGCGTTTCTCGCAGGCATTGCCATCGCGCGCGATCTTGGGATGCTGGTCGAGCTCGCCATTGCCACCGACGGTCTCGTCATTGTGTTCATCATGGGCGTACTCGTGCGCGCCGTGCAGCAACAGATCGGCACCACGGCCATCGGCGCCTTGGCGAGTCTCAAGGAAACCGCCGCGCAGGCAGCGGCCGCGCGGCCATCGCCGGCGGACCGGGCATCGTCATGAGCGTCCTCCTCCTCTTGCTGCTGCCGCTCGCCGCCACCCTGCTCATCTGCATTCCATTCGGGAAGCGCTGGGTGCCGGCAGTGACGCTCCTCTCCTGCCTCGCCGAGCTGGTGCTGACCGCTCGGCTCGCACTGCAGGTCGTGGCCGGCCACGCTCCCGGCGAACTGCTCGCTGCCTCGTGGTCAAAATGGATCGCCGTGGACGGATTGAGCGCCTTGATCTTGCTGCTCATCGCCCTGATCGGAACCACCGCCGCCCTCTACTCCGTCGGCTACATGGCGGTTGAGGAGCTCACGGCGAGAAAGCTGCGGCTCTATCATGCGAACTACAACCTGTTCATCTTCTCGATGCTCGCCATCCCCGTGCTCGCCGAGCCGACGCTGGTGTGGATCGTCGTTGAGCTGACGACGCTGTGTTCCGCGCTGCTCGTCTCCTTCGACAACACGCGCGAAGCGTTGGAGGCGGCATGGAAGTACGTCGTGTTGTCGCTGATGGGGGCGGGCGTCGCCTTGCTGGGCTTCATGGTGCTGTTCGCCGCGATGCACGCCGGCGGCGGGGGCACCTATACCTGGGCGGGGCTGGTGGCGGTGGCGCCGCGGATGCCGCCGCTCCTGCTGCAGGCGGCGTTCTTGCTGATCTTGATCGGCCTCGGCACGAAGGTCGGTCTCGTGCCGATGCACACCTGGCTGCCCGATGCCCACAGCCAGGCGCCCTCGCCCGTGTGCGCGCTGCTCTCCGGCATCGAAACCAGCTCGATACTCTATGTGATTCTGCGACTGTTTCCGCTGATGCAGGCCGTGCCCGGCGCGCACGCCGAAACCTGGGCGATGGTTCTCGGCCTGATCTCGGTCGGCACCGCCTCGTTTCTGCTGCTTCAGGTGAAGGACTACAAGCGGCTGTTCGCCTTCTCCACCGTCGAGCACATGGGCATCATGCTCGCGGCGATCGGACTTGGCGGATCCGCCGCCAACTACGGCGCCCTGCAGCAAATGGTCAGTCATTCGGTGACCAAGTCGTTTTGCTTCCTTGCCGCGGGCGCGGCCTTGCTCGCCACGGGAACGCGCGAGATCGGCGCGGTGCGCGCGCTGATCCGCCGCTCCCCGCCAGCCGGCGCCGCGCTCATCCTCGGCGGCCTCGCGATCGCGGGTGCACCGCCGATGGCAGTATTCCTGAGCGAATTCGCGATTCTGAAGGCGGGCCTGGCGCGCGGGCAATACCTGGCGACGGGACTGCTGGCGACTTTCATTGTCATCGCGTTTTTCGGTGTCATGGCGCATTTGAACCGGATGGTCTTCGGCGCCCCCGCGAATGCCACGGCGCAGCCAGCACAGAGCGGGCCCGAGCCTGCCGGAACGTTCCAGCTACCCTTAAGCTGCCGGCTGGCGCTGATGCTGGCGGCCGTGCCCGTGCTGGTGCTCGGGGTCTACCTGCCGAGAACGCTGCATGATCTGCTGATGCTGGCCACGGCCGCCATCATGAGATGAAGCGCTCATGAACCGCACCGAACTTGAGGAACAGATCGAACGCCAATGGCTTGGGCAAGCGCAGGTTGGCGTCGATGGCGCGACTCGGGCGGTCGAAGTGAGCTGCACGCGCGCGCTGCTCGTCGAGGTGTGCCGGCACATGGTCGAGCACGGGGACCTCGGTTTCGCGGGTCTTATCGTCGAGGAGGCCGCAGCCGAGTGGCAATTGCGCTATGTGTTCTACGGCGATCGCCCGACCGACCGGGTGCAGGTGCGGGTGAGCGCGCCGCTCGCCGAGAACGTCTTTCCGAGCCTCGTCGCCTGGATTCACGGGGCGGATTGGCACGAGCGGGAAGCGCAGGACCTGTACGGCGTGCGCTTCGCAGGTCATCCGCATCTCGGGGACTTCGTGCTCCACGAGGATGCCTGGCAGGAAGGCGTTGCGCCGATGCGCTCGGGATTCGACGCGCAGGCGGCGTTGCACCATCGGCTTCCGGACGCCGACTGGCGGCCGCGGCGCATCGTGCAAGAACCCGGTGCGTTCGTCATGCCCGTCGGCCCGAAATTCTCCGGGGTGACGGAATCCGCGCACTTTCTGCTTGAAACGGTCGGCGAGGACGTCATCCGCTCCTCGACGCGCCTGTTCTACAAATGGCGCGCCGTCGAGAAGCTCGCCGAGGGCAAGACCGTCGAGGAGGTGCTGCTGCTCGCGGAACGCTTCGCGGCGATGACCGCCTTCGGTCACGGACTGGCTTTCTCGCAAGCCATCGAGTCGATCGGCGGCACCGAAGTGCCGGCGCGCGCGCAGACGCTGCGGGTGTTTCTCGCCGAACTGGAGCGGCTGCGGCAGCACGCCGGCGCGATCCAGGAAATCTGCGAATCCACGGCGCTGGCGATCGCTACCAGTCAGGCGGGCATTGTCGAGGAGGAGCTGCTGCGCGTGTCGGGCGAGCTCACGGGGCATCGCTACCTGTTCGGCCTGCTGGCGCCGGGCGGGCTGCTGTGCGATCTGCCGACCGCGGCCTGTCGCCGCGCGCTCGGCCGCTCGCAAGAGATCCTCGCGCGGCTCAATGAACTCGAGCGCCGGCTCGGCAGCTCCAGCAGCTTTCTCGATCGAATCGAGGAAGTCGGCGCGATCTCGGCGCCGACCGCGAAGGCCTACAGTCTGGTCGGGCCGGTGGCACGTGCCTCCGGGCTCGCTCGCGATCTGCGCCGCGCCCAGCCCTATTGCGGTTACCAGGCCTTCGATTTCGAGGTGCCGGTCGAACAGGAAGGCGATGGCTACGCGCGCCTTCGGGTGCTGTTCGCCGAGGCGCGGCAATCGGTGCGCATCATGCAGCAGGCCGCCGCCGCGTTGAGGGAAGGGGAGGTCTGCCGGCCGGTGCATGCTCGAGGGGGCGCCGCCTTGGGCGCAGTCGAGGCGCCCCGCGGCGCGACGTTTCACTGGGTGAGAGTCGATGAGGGCGGACGGATCGTGCGCTACCACGCGATCACGCCGTCGTTCGCGAACTGGCATAGCTTCCACCTGGCCGCGGAAAATTTCGCATTCCAGGACTTTCCCATCATTCTCTCCACGTTCGATCTATCCGTGGCGGAGAACGACCGATGACAACCCCAAGGACGGAAAGCCTATGAGCCAATGGGTCATCAAGGGTATTCGGACCGGCATCAAGACCAGCGCTTATCCGCGCCGCGCAGAAGGCGCCGCCGGCATCACCCCGGGGCTGGCTCGCGGCGGCGGCTTTGGCGCCGGTGCGGCGGGGTTGGTGGATCGCTGCCTCACGCATGCCCTCGATCGGACGGAGGGGGAGATCTCCGTGGACCAGCGCCGTTGCGTGCACTGTTACCGTTGCGTGCGCGGCGTGGCGCAGCCGCTCAACTGGGACATGACCTACGAGTGGACCGGCCCGATGCTGCGGCCGGCGAATGAATTGGGACCGCCCTTCCAGCGCTCCATCCATATCATCGTCGTGGACGCGGGCGACTGCGGCGCGTGCTTGAACGAGGTGAAGCAGCTCAACAATCCGCATTACAACATGCACCGGCTCGGATTCTTCATCACGCCGACCCCGCGCCACGCGGACGTGCTGCTGGTCGTGGGTCCCGTGACCGATCAGATGCGCTTCGCGCTGAAGAAGGTCTACGATGCCATGCCGACGCCGAAACGGGTCCTCGCCGTCGGCGCCTGCGCACTGTCGGGCGGCGTGTTTGCGAAAAGTTTTGTCTGCGCGAACGGCGTGGCAGAGGTGTTGCCGGTGGATGTGGAGGTGCCCGGAAATCCGCCGCCGCCGCTCGCCATTCTGCATGGCTTGCTGGTTGCGGTCGGACGCCAGCCGCCACGGCTCGCGCCGGCGGGGCACGCACCGGCAACGGCAGAACGCTGATGGGTACGGGGACGCTCATGATCCTGTTCTTCGCGGCCTGCGGCACCGGAATCCTGATCTCCGCGGGCGCGCGTCCGGCCTACCAGGGATCGATTCTCGTCGGTCTGGGCTGCCTCGCCGCGCTCGCGGCGGCTGCGGCCGGCGCCCAAGTCCTGCTGTCCGGCGAGTTGTTCACGCAATCGCTCTGGTCGTTGCCCGGGCTGACGACGCTGACGCTGCGCCTGGATCCGCTCTCGGCCGCGTTCGTGCTGGTCACCGGTCTCGTGCTGTTGCCAGCCTCCCTATACGCGGGCGGTGAATTGCGGCGCGCATCGCTTCGCGGGCGCGAGCGTGCCTTCACCGTGCTGCTGTTGGCGCTCTATGCGTCGGTTGTGCTCGTCCTGATCGCGGGCGATGCGCTGCTGTTGCTGCTCGCGTGGGAGATCATGTCCATCTTGTGCTACCTGCTGGTGCTCACCAGCCCAAGCAGGGAGGACGGGGAGCTCGGCTCGGCGTATCGGCTGCTCGCGATGGGCGAGGCCGGCACGCTTGCCGCGGCACTGGGGTTCCTCGTGCTCGCGCTCGGTGCGAGCTCGCTGCAATTCGATGCGCTCAAATCGGCTGCAGCGGCTCTGGGCGCGAACGCGCGCTTCGGCGTCTTTCTGCTCACCTTCTTCGGATTCGGCGTGAAGGCCGGCCTCGTGCCGGTGAACTCCTGGCTTCAGCCGGCTTATGAGGCCGCGCCGCGCGCCTTCGCGCCCGTGCTCGCCGGGGTAACGCTGAACTTGGGTCTCTATGGCATTCTGCGCGTCAACGCCGATCTCATGCCGGCGGCGCAAGCGGGGCCGGGCCTGCTTGCACTCATCGTGGGGACGGCCTCTGCGCTGATCGGTATCCTGTACGCGACCATCGACAACGATCTCAAGGCAATGCTGGCGCATAGCTCGATCGAGAACGCCGGTATCGTCGTCGCGGCGCTCGGTGCGGGGATGGTGTTCGTCGCCACGGGGCATCCGGCGCTCGCGGCCATCGCCTTCGTCGCGGCGCTTTACCACATGATCAATCACTCGCTGTACAAGGCGCTGCTGTTCGTCGGCGCCGGTGCCGTCGAGACGCACACCGGCACGCGCGATATGGACCGGCTCGGCGGCCTGATTCGCTGGATGCCGCTGACCGCGCTCGGCTTCCTCGCCGGTACGCTCTCGATCGCGGCGCTGCCGCCGTTCAACGGCTTCGTCAGCGAATGGCTCACGCTGCAGGTGATGCTGCGCGCGGCAGAACTGTCCTCGATCGGCTCGAAGATCGTGTTCGCCTTATGCGGAGCCGCGCTCGCGTTGACGGCGGCGCTGGCAGTGACTTGCTTCGTGAAGGTGTTCGCGATGAGCTTTCTCGGAATGCGCCGCCTCGAGCAGCGGCGGGTGACCGACGCCGCTCCGGCCACGCTCGTCTCGATGGCCATCCTCGCGGTGCTGTGCCTCGCGTTCGGTGTGCTGCCGACGTACGTGATCCCGTTGCTCGACCCGGCATCGATGCAGCTGCATGGGACGAGTGCGTCCGATGCGCTGGTGCCGCCCTTCTTTGCCTCGGCCGAAGGGCATGGCGGGTTGCCGGCGCCATTCGCCCAAGAATTCCATGATCTCGGCGCGCAGGTGGGCGAAGCGGTGCTGCCGGGACGAGGCCTGGTGGTATTGCATCGCGGCGGCACGGAGAACCCGGTGGTCTTCGCCATGTCAACCTCCTACATGCTGCTGGCGCTGATCGGTTTGCTGCTGGTGAGCTACCTCGTGATCCGTTTGTGGCTGACCCGCCATCGGCAGCAGAGCCGGCGCGAGCGATGGGATGGGGGCGTGCGGCAGTTGCTGCCGGAGATGACCTATACGGCAACGGGATTTTCCAACCCGGTGCGGGTCATCTTCGACGCGATATTCCGCCCGACCACGGTGGAGGACACTCGCGAGACGGTGGCGGCGCATTTCCGCATGGCCATCCGCCGCGAGAAGGAGCGCGTACACTTGGTGGACCGGCTGGTGTTCCAGCCGGTGAGGTCGGCGACCCTCGGGTTGGCGCAGCGGTTGGCGGCGATGCACCATGGACGCATCAACGCCTACGTGACCTATGCATTCGTGGCTCTGCTGATCGTGTTTGCCGTGCTGGCGATGTCTTGAGGGGAACCTGCGTGCGATCGGCGTGCGCCCAGCGAGATACTCGGCGCGCCGCGCCTTGATGCCAGTATGGGCATCCCGCCGGATCATCTGGATCAGCTGTACGCGGCGATCGAGCGCGGACACTACGTGCTGCTGTTGAGGCAAGCGAGCGGCGAGATTCAGGTCTGGAGTAAGCGAGGGCGGCATCGTGGGGGCCCTCGCTGCTGCGCGCCGGTTCGAGGCGCGGAAGGGGCGAGATCGTTGGCGCGACCTTGCACCTGCAGCGAAAGCCCACTGCAATTTCA
>Ga0335073_10012847_pt1 | contig 11743 bp, 8 predicted proteins | sample Lox_Sample_22_FD_207093 | JGI IMG/M metagenome (GOLD analysis project Ga0335073, IMG submission 207093) | Soil microbial communities from Loxahatchee National Wildlife Refuge, Florida, United States - Lox_Sample_2.2 | ecosystem: Environmental > Terrestrial > Soil > Wetlands | place: USA: Florida... | reverse complement strand
AAAATGTAGAATGGAGAGTCGAGCTAGTTTAGACCAGTTGTTAGACAAGATGTAGCATCTGCATTGAGGAAAATTGCCTCATATCTCGAGTTATAACTTTGCTGTCTGGGGGGGCATATTCGCCAGCCGTATGCCCTGCTCTTACAGCAGATCGTCAGCCAGAGTCCACACCTCACATCAATAGGAAAGCTACTCGACTAGCTATGCTGATGCTGTGACTCACCCTGCCGATCTCTAGGGCCCATAGAGATGTGGACGCATGAGCAGGGTCTGCTTAGGACAGAAAGAACATCGGCATAAATCCAGATCGAAAGAACATCAGTCAAGGACCAGCGTATGAAGATTTTGTGAAGGAAGCGCAAGCTGTCTCGCTCGAACGCCGATGAAGAGGCTGCGTGTTGTTAAAGCAGCTCCCAGACATGTATCTCAATGCCAGGCATTTCTGCCTCTATGATGCTTCTTTGCTACCCCGAGCCCGTCCATTTTGGTACCTCTTCTGCATTCTCCGACCTCTTCAATCTACCACGATGCGTGTTTAGCGCTTCATAGAACTCCTTTTCAACGCTTCCAATAACTCCGGTCTTGTTGTCAACGCCTGTGCTGCTTGGGCATAGCTGACCCACTGCCTAGCTCTCTTGTGCATCTCTGGCCATTGCGCCTTCTCTTCCATGACTGTACACTCCCAGAATTGATAGCATGCTTTCGGAGCGTCTTGCGTCAACTGCGAAGCTGGTCTTGTTTCAGGGATTTTACCGAGGTCCTTCTCCACCTTGCAGATGATGCCAGCTTCCTCCCATGCTTCACGACAGGCAGCTGCTTGTGCCGTCTCGTCAAGCTCCCACCCTCCCTTCGGTAGCACCCAGCCCCCACGCCGAACAGACTGAATGAGGAGGACTTTGGTTTTGTCGGCAGAAAGTGGCACAACGCCGGCAACTAGACGTTCTCCCTGCGAACCGTAGCCTAGGACAAGATTAGCCAGGCATCTAGTGGAGATGGCAAGCTGCTCAGCATACGCTGGTTGTCTCTGCCTGTTCTAGACTGCATAGCCATTTGTTGCTGAGCCATGCTAGGTGGGGTTCGATTGCTTTTTCCAAACTTCCCGGCAGGCGAGATCTTCTGTAGGATAAGCCGAAGTCTTGGTGTGAATTGCGCCAGCGAATAGGGTTAGAGTGAAACTTTCGCAGGTGTTGTCAGCTGGGCCGGGTTGGAATCAGGTCGCACGTGGGTATGTGTCAGCCGAGCAGCTGGGGGAGAAACGAGGGAAGAGGATTCAACAGTCAGGCATCTTGAGGGGTGGATAGGGTTTGTGAGGGTGCAATGCCTTCAGTCCCACGGAGGATGGGGCTCAGGGAGAGATCTGAACGTGCAGGGAAGCTTGGAAGAGGAGAGAGCTGCCATAATAGAAATTGTTTTAGGAAAGGAAAGAGGGTACGAGCTCCGCGGCGGGAAGGCAACAGGGACAATGCTCGGAGTCACACTAAAAACGGCGTCAGAGTGGCTTGTAGCTTGACAGACACCCGGGATCTGCCCCAGGCGGTCTTCTGGGGCGTAAAACTAGGGACCTGGCTATCCAAGTGCTAGTTGAATAAAGTGCAGTGGGGCAGGTGCGTGGGACATTTTCTACGGCGACTTGCCAAAACGTGCTGGAAAGAACGTTCTTGGACCGATCAATCAATTCGAGGGGCCGCATGCCGCACAACGATGGAGGAAGGTTTTGTTGGTGTCGGCAGTACAGGTAATGCAATTACATCTAGGCAGAAATTCCCGGCGTGCATGTGGTGTATGTGTTGTGCGGTTGGAAGCGGTCCAATGCCCATTGCCCGCATGCAGCTGGGCAACCCCATTTATCGTGGGGCGTCGCCCGTGACCCTGCGAGGCTGCCGACTTCCTGGATGCTTTCTTGCTGGCTAATAACCCTATGACACGCTCGTCTTACCATTACGCTCGACTAATTCACTTGATGAAAACCTCCAAGCACACTCCTGTCCACGCCCTCTCGAGTCTCCCCACTCTAGATGACCAGCAAGCGCTCGTGACCTCTTTCCTTTGACAGACATCCCCACAAGGGCGTTTGGTCCGTAACAAGTCGTTGGGCTAATCATGCAGTCGCCGGGAGAGTTAACCGATCTGTCGCTTATCAAACCTTTGGGTAAGGGGCTACTTGAACCAGTTGAAATGCTCGTTCCGCCCTCGTGCTCTTTTGGCAGGCTTTGATGTACAACGTCTTTCATGCCAACTGCGTCTGTCCAGTGACACACAAAGACTGCAGAGATATTCGGTCACTGCTGGTCGGGAAAAAACACAGTAACTGACGTGTTCACGAACTGTGGCAGGTTACCAGAGAAATAGGTCTTGTGGCTACTGCAAGACCAGTGATGGAAGTATGCAGATTCCACTCCATTCTACTGCATTGACTTTTCTTTTTCTTATCCACCGAAGACAACGCCACTGTCCCGACTTTGTCAATATGCTGGTAGTTCAACTAGCGCACATTAGACTGATAACTATGGTGCAAAGGTTCGTCATACTACATCTCGAGCGACAAGTTGAGAATAGACCACTATCAGGAACTCGTGGACAGAGGCTGGAGACGGTAGGCTCTCTCCATAGTGGCAAATCGAAAACAGGGCAAGTAACTGATACGCCCCCCCCTGTACAGCTCCGGTACTACATACTACAAACCAGACCTGCTACGATCATGCTGTCCACATTATACCATCAGGTACAGGCCATTCAACAGAGCGCTTCGATGAATTGACCTTTTTACCAGGCTCGACAGTTCGGCCTTTAAGGCGACGAGAGATCAAAGGAAGGTTCTTCACCGTTGGAATCGCTTCATACTCGGCCCAGAATATACACGCAAAGCAGCCAGACTTTGCCCAATCACTCGAGAGTAAGCCATCAGTCTTTTCAGGAAAGGCACAATCAAGGATAGAGTGGCAACGCCTGCAGGACAGAAATTTTCATCCCATTTTCTCTTTTAGCGCGGATTGAGATGTGGTCTAGCTTGGGCAATGGAGTGATTAACGCAGCTACAGGGAGAAACGTAAGCGACGAGACAAGTTTGACCTCGCATCTGCGGTAAATGTGTCGGAATACACATTTATTAGGAGACCTACGGATCCTGGGACGAAGAAACCCATAGAACCTGCCCACAAGTTCGAAGTGTCACTTGAATCAGACGCTTTCTCCGTCGAGAAGTCCGTTGTTTTGCCTAATACAACCCGTACACGCCGCTGACGATTCCTAGATGGAACGTCTTCTTAGCCTACCAGATGAAGGTGCACAAGGAACCAAAGTCTCGTTGGAACCATCAAAGCTTCAAACGATTTTTGTGCTCAGGGCTCGATCGAAGAACACTACGAATTAACGACATAACTCAAAAACTTGGCTCATATCATCAGTGCTACCGTTTGGATGGAAAATTGATCGCGGTTGGCGTGCTCGATCTTTTGCCCCATGGTGTCAGCTCTGTCTATCTCTTGCAAGTCCACACGCTTCGAAGCCGGCTGTCTTTTCGTTAATGCTAACATGAACAGCTACGACCCCGACTTCGAAGAATGGCAACTCGGCAAGCTAAGCGCATTACGAGAAATAGCCTTGGCGTTCGAAGGACAGTATAAATGGTACTACATGGGTCAGCATCATATAAGCTTCCTAATCGCGAGCCGCCTGCTGACTTCTTCCAGGATACTACATACACTCCTGTATCAAGATGAGATACAAAGGCGAATACCAACCGTCGTTCATCCTTGGTATGCCCACCAATCAAGCAAGCCGCCCAGCCCGTGCTTACCCAAGAACAGATCCGGAGAGCCTCGAATGGTGTAGTTTTGATGACGAATACCGCAAGAAGCTCGATCGCAATCCTTACGTCTCCCTGTCCCGAGAAAAATCGCTAGCCGATCGAGCACGTTCTAGTCAGGATGCAGATGAAGTAGAGAACGGGCCGCAACCAGGAGAGGTCGAACAAACACAGGACAAAACCTCATCGACCACTTTGATTGCGCCTTCGGCGGCGAATGTTGCTGGCGTCGCGGACTATGAGCTTGATTCCGAACCATCGGATGAAGATACAGAAATACCAGAAGGGTCTCTATTCGATTACAATGTACCTGGCGTCCTCAAAGCAGAAGAGGTCGCAAAGCTAGATCTCGATCACTGGAAATTGCTAGTGAGGAACATGCTAATAGATTTTGAGGTGAGATTTGTCCCGTTGTTCCTGCCTTGACGGATCCAAACTGACTTCAAGTGGTAGGATTTGACAGGCTGGGAAGAGTCTAGTATCAGGGACCCTCAATCTATCAAAGGCATTGCGGCAGAGCTTGCTGCCACGATTGGACCTAAGGTAATGGAGCATTCCGCTGTGAACCTTTTCTGAAATAAAGGTACCCGCAACGCTGTGCCAATTAGCATGTGTCAGAATGCAACATTATCCTCACGATCTTCCTTTACATGGCACATGTATGAAACACAGGTAAGCCACATTCATGCTAAACCATGTCACCAATTACTAACGAAGATTTCTCTCGCAGCTGCGGCCCTGACAAACTTATGGTGCCTGCTCTCAAAGAGTGACTCGCAAGAGCCTGAGCTGAGCTGACCTAAGCTGACCTAAGCTGACCTTGGACGCCCCGTGGGCCCAAGCATCTCTCAGCCTTGCCGAGAGTGAATCCTGCGTTCGATCTTATCAAAACAGTCATAGGTCATGCCACTTCAATCCAGCGAATCAAAGGTCAGGATTGGGGGTCATTTTGGATCCAAGAACAGTGAAATTTCCATTGTCAGAGTGACGTTCATCCCTATCAGAGACGACTTCTTTATTCTTCATTGATAAGTGTGCTGAATTGTCGTCGCCTATACCCGTTATGATTCACGGAGTTATACCTACTTGAGAACTCTTGTCTTGCATCAAAGTTTGAACGGCTTCTGCTCCGCCAAATTTCTTTCGGCCTACTGTTCAGCCGGAATTCACCATATCTTGAGGTTGCGTCTAGCACCTGTACATCTTCAAGCAGCAGTGAGCCACAACATTTGGGTTTAAGACCTTTGCGAGCTGTTCGAAATTAGAGAGTCCTGACCTGCACCTTTACGCTACACCCGCCAAGACACTTCAAACCCGTAGTCCCCCTCCTCTCATTTCTTTCTGAGGGACGTGTGCAACCACCCCCCAAATCAAGAACATATGCGACGGTCATCCTTGCGTCATAGCAAATGGGACTAGGCATCGATCCTCGAAAGCGCAACCCACCATCCAGGCCGCAGCTATGATCGAAGTGACGGCGGCGGCTCACCATTCGGTCCAGAGAACCCTGACTCTGCGGCTCCTCGTTCAATGGCAAGCCCAATGCGCTATCCATTGTTCCTAGCACAATATCTTGTGTCTGCTGTTCGTGCGGGTGTCGGAACCAAAGGCCATCGCCATCAGCCGACCGGCCATCCAGCCACATTCTGCCCCACCTCAGCCGCCAGCCCAGCGCTCCAGTCCATCCCCGTCGAACGCTGCGGCCACTACCCCAGTTCCTGATGTACATTACCTTGTCTCTACTGCTCGCGCTAGTTTGCTAGGGGCCAAATTTGACACTTCGGGAGCAAGACGAAGAAGCGAAGATCAATGAGACCAATGACATGTTGCAGAAACGGCTTCTTGCTTGTCTATCGTCTATTCGTGTGTCTGTGTACACTCGAAGCTCTCTAGAAGAAAAGTAATCTCCTCTACCCATAAGGGGTAATTACCGTGTGATCGCACTGTACTCTCGCAAGGGTATGTACGCTCATCAGCGACGAAGTTGGCACAAACATTGTGTAAAGTATTGTCTATTATCTTTTCCTCTGCTGGACTCTACCCCAGCGGATATCGGTTCGTTCAATCCATCTCGATATTGGGTGGACACTATTGATGTTGGGAGTGGTTTTCCAGATAGGAAGTGCCGGTAGAGCAGCATAGCATATGGTGTGGACGCGTACGTGAACAAGTTCGTAGTCCTCCATATTCACCGTACCGGAGTGGTAGTAGTAGAGTAATGCCGAATTTCAGCTCTTGTTCGGAAAATAGGTCCCAGTCAATCATACGCAACGCAACCATCAATAGCATGCTGGTTCTAGCAAGTTCTGCCCAGTTGTAGAACGTGGCGCCAGTACTGTGAAAAGAAAGCAAGCGGCTGTCCTGCTCTGGGGGGCGAATGCTGGCCAAATCCCGCTGCTTAGTCGATAGACTTCCCCATGGAGAACGTCCAACTCGCTGAAGTGTACATCCCTGGTCAGTAGAGATCAGAAGTGAACGTAATCAGCGTGTTGTCAGTAGGCTCTCCGGCCACAAAACCTCGCTATGGAGATCATCAGTGCGTCGGTAGGGTTTGTTGTGGATGGTTCCAGGACCAATATCGGCGCCGCCCGGGAGCGACGGCGGGGAAATCGCCCTGGTGGAATAAAATGTCGAAATTGAGAAGTGGCTGTGCGGGCGGAAAGTGTCTCTAGTCGATGACTGTCCGAGTTGGGAAGTCTTGCCTCTTCATAGGAAGCACTAGACTGTCATGGATCTACCTGTTGCTGACCATCTTCAAGGTTCAAGCCGCGTTCTTGGTGCCTGACAGATTCCACGTCTCTTTGTTCAATACACCTAATAATGCATGCATTTCCGAGCCGGCATAAATCCTGATAGACTCTGCATCATAACCAGCAGCTATTGGTGGGCTCTTCAAGCTCTCTGGGCTCTGTGGTGGTGTCTGCTCTCTGCACACTTCTAATCCCCCACCGGTTGCTCGTTTGGTGTTGATAACAGAAGGGATCACTAGCACTGCAGCTATATGCTCGAGTAGCCTTTGCCGCGCACGTAGCCGCTGGTCCTCAGCACGCTCAAGTTTCTTTGCCCACTCGTCGATTGTTTCGTCCAGATCCGCGAGCGTCTCGACCTTCTGGAGCATGCTTTGGCGGGGAATTTCCGATAGAGCGGGTGATTTGAAATAAGATATTGTTTGGGCGTGCAGCGTCCTACGATTGCGGCGGAGAGATTTAGCGAAGCCGCGGAGATACTCGCATTGCTCATCAAGTAGGCGGACTTGCTAATCATCGCGTTAGCAATTGCTTATTCTTATCACCGACCAGGCAGGTACATACCTGTGACAGAGCCTTCACGTCTTTGACTTGTAGCACCTCGAACCTTGCTGCTTGACTTCTTGCCTGATGCCCCAGCCTCCTAAGCTCCTCTCTTGAAAGACTCGTTGAGGCAGTATTTGCAGGCAAGCCCTTTGGTAGAGTGTCACAAGTCAAATCATCGGATGAGGGATTTCCCGATCCCATAATTCCCTTCTTCGTTGGACTGCGAGTCCGCGTCGGTGGCCTCCCACGATCCATCACAGAGTCCACTGACCCCTTCCGAACATGATTTGACAGGCCTTGACCCTTAGGGAAGTCACTTGTGGGCGGTGGGGTGGTTTTGACTGGCCCAATTTGCGGCAATGCTTTATCGCACGCTGGCCCGTTTGTGGGATGCAGCTTCAAAGGTGACACGTGCAAATTTGGCGCCTGGTCCCCGGGAAGAGTTTTAGGAGGAACGGCCGGTGGTACCTCGTTCCCTGACTCTTCCTTGGAGACGTTGGGGTGTGATTGTCCACAAGACGCCTCGACCTTCCTGCAATCTGCATCAAACGCTTCACGTTGAAGCCTTGAGAACACGAAATCATTCAATTCGGCCGGTAGAAGGACGGACGATGCTCGCTTCAAAGATTTTGTGCGTTCTCCATTTGTCAGGGCTTCCTCTTTGAGATCTTGTCGAGACGGAGAGGTTGTCTCATAGTACTCCATACCCACTTCTTCATGCTCGCTCAAGGTATCCTGCTGATGGGTTCGGCCTGGCGCGCTGCAGGATCGCCGGTTTGTACGAGTAGTAGTATTGGTGACGTTCGCTAAGCAAATCAGCATTGAGCAAAGAACAAATAGGTGATAGCTACGTACCAACGTCTGGCACCCCCCGTCGAACATTTTTTGGCAACGCTTGACTTCGCTTTGAGGAGCGCTTACACTGTGGAGGGTGTAGGTCGCATCCTCGGCCATAGACAAGCCGCATCTGGTCTGCAGATTGGTGTACACGAACACTTCGATTCCGATTCGCAGTGGGCACAGTAGCTGGTTCCAGAGTACCTGGTAAGGATCTTGGGATGCCTTGGTCGAGGGCGGGCCATAGCTGGTATTTCGACCTCTCCCCTGGAGCAGATCGAGTTGTCTGTGGTGTAGACTCCGAAGCATGGCTCCGATGTCCCTAATTCTACCATGAGCTTTGGAGCTTGGTAGTGAAGGCTGAACGTACCGCTGATGCCTTGGAGACTTGCGATGTGTCAAGCGTAACGACGCTGTTCAATCTTGTAGAAGATCCAAACCTTGACAATGTCGACATGCTTTTGGAAAAGGTCCTTGTTGTGCGTTACTCAGCAAGGCAAGACGACCAACACTCCTCGTGCAGAATTAAGCATGTCGTCCAACGTGTTCTGTTCCTTCAAGTCTCTTTAGATATATGCCGATCCAAGCATGCTACCCGCCCTATTCGGCACCGTTCATCGTGAAACTCTGATCCTAGTCCCTTTCGCCTGCCCGTGGCGTCGCCACCTCCATGATCGTAGGGGCTCACGTCCATCACATCGAAGTGGTGCTAGACGAGTTTGGGGTCAGCGCGGCGGGTGCATACCTCGGGACGACAGCCTCAGGCTGTCTAGGGTATGTTTCTCCCTGGCTTGAAGATAGCGCACCCACTCAAGAGTGGTGCGGATAACTCTAGCGTCAGCCGTTCATCACATTAGAAGCAGGGAGGCCTAACAACTCTTGAGTAATGTAGAGGGCATGATTGGTGGAGCTGGAAGGGTCGGTACTGGCGAGATGCCGTTGTTTGAGCCCCTGAGTCGAACGCCAGACGCTCGGACCTTATCGACGTTTCTCACCGTTAAACTTTGAATTTAAGCTTTTTGATGCACTGGCGCCAGCGGAGTTTCAACTGGAAAGGGAAAATCTTCATCTCCTCCCCTCCCCCTTCCTTCGTCCCCAGCCAGCTGAGGGCAATGTTGAACTTGTCACCACTGAAATAAGACGAGGACGGCGGTGTTTGGATAGACTCTACACCACAGTCCCATCCATACCAGCCACCTGTTGCACTTCCCCCCAATTCGGAGATAAAAGGAGCCGGGGAACAGCGAGTTGAACGTTCCGGAGCCCGTTGCTATCCTGGCAACGAGCGTCGTCGAAAGTTGAGCTGGGACGATCGTTGCCACATCAAGTTGCTTCTGTCTTGCCTTCCCATTCTGCCCGGGCTTCGTGCATATGCAGGACTCCTTGCCGTTAGGGCAACCCCGCTTAGAACCCTTTTCCGGCTGTCTAAAACACCATCCTTGGCGCCATGAGACAAGCTACTTGTATCCCCATCGCGACTAAGGCTATGTACTTCGCAGCACCAGTCACACATTACCATACAAGGACTTGTCACTGTCGCCTTGCCAATGGCCCATCTCCTTAGCTGCTTGGGCCTACCCGGCTCCCACGTGGAGATGAAGCAGCTATCACCCATACATGAGATCATACGAGCCAGCAACTAGTCTTCTCGGACCTTTGTTGCCGTTGCTGTGGAACCAATTAATTCTCCAGTAAGACTTAGAAGTGACCTCGCGTATCCGATAGCCGTACCTACTAAATCCTCGCGTCTTGGCTAGAAACACGAAGGTACCCTACGATTTCCTTAACTCTACAGCAAATGGCTCTGTCAAAAGACATCCCCAGCTGGCTATGAGATAGAGGACTCCCCTAAACCCCTTGCTAGCAGGTTCAAAATCTCCTCTACAGCCGGACATCACTCGGGCAAATGTAGAAGCTTGGGCCTAAAAAGGTCAAAGTTAATAACCGAGGTCGTGCCGCAATACGAAAGGAGACTTGGTATTTTTCCGAACATCATCCTCAGACCCCTACTACACCCTTTTCAGATAAGAATGATCTTTAAGTCGGCCGTTGAGCATAACAAAGCATCACTTGCCGACACCAGCGCTTTGGACATAGAAGCTGAGGACTAAAGATCATGCTCCAAGGGCCATCCCTTTAGGCACCCTTGCCCCTGCTTCCGCTTTCCGTCGTACCATGAAACCCACCCTCTCGTTGGACCGGAATGACTTTCAAACTAACCAGCGACCACTCGGAGGGTATGACACACGCCCGCGCAGAAACGGCAGCAGGTTGCGAATCGACATCAAGAACAGCTGCAGAATGCCGTGCTACGAATCACAAGCTCTAACCCAAAGTAGTGGAATATGGAACGACAATGTCTTACCCATCCAGTTAGAAGTGAAATTAGGAGGTCATAGCTTTCCGTCGATGACTCAGAAGCCTGATGCTATCTAGACGGCCGAGACGCTAACGGACGCGAGAACAATGCTGCCAGGCATTCAGCATGCTTGTGTAAGGCCTCCCAGATCTAGACACGAGCCGCAAGTATGCGTGATGTGGTCCGCTCTTAGGATCGACAGCAATGCAGTTTAGTTAGGATGGGCATTGCCTGCCCCCAGTGATGTTCCTGAGAGCCAGTCCCTGCACGCTGTGAAACAGTGAAGAGACTACTGTTCGGCGTGCTTATGTCAATTGCACTCACGGTAACGGAGGCCTCGGCGAACTTACCCAGATCTATCTAGTGCTGTGTAACTTGTCGAAACCGGAGATGTAGAAAAGACATAGCACTGAGTAGAGTTTGCATGGTGAGGAGTCGCAAGTTCACAACATGGATGTAGGAAACATGACACTCTAGAGGTCACAGGCAAAGCATTTGTAAGGGAAACTTTTGATTCAAAGGGAGAACACCGGAAGCCGCCATAGGAGGCCCGCCTGCGGCTCCTTGTCGTCGACCTAACTTGTCTTCGGCATTCCGTAGCTGCCGGGGGTAAAGATAAGCCAGTTCTCTCGGCATTGCCGGTTATGCTGTAGATGGCTATCGCAACCCCGCCTAGCAAATAAAGTCAATGATACCGCCCCTCGCGTTGCATTTGGTACATTCTTGAAGACTAGCGGCGAAAGCAAGCTAAGGGCCAATCGGAATAAAGCCGCATTTCTGGGTCAATTGTTCGAAAGCCAAACATCAGCGATACGCTGTCATCGGTAGGCTCGTGGTATGCTCGTGGACTAGGTCATCACTTCTTCCGTACTATAGAGCGGCTCTTCCGCTCTCGCTAACAAGGAAACGAGATGATGATCCAGAGTTTGGCTGTGGTAGAGGAAATCATTGAAAACGCGTCGGAGATCTTGTGCTGATCGCAAGCCGAGCTTTCTCGTCAGAGCAAAGAATCTATGGGCGTGTCCAGATTCTTTCCGCTGACCACGACAACGGTCAATTTGCTCTACTGTCGCTGCAAGGAAATAAATCCACGGTGTCAGATGAGGGCTCACGAGGTCTTTATTGGGTAATAGATCGTCAAAAGACGGCCGAGGATGGTGAAAGGGAACGTGCTCTGTTCGTGCTTTGTGCCGAGTATGCCAGATGAGCTGTTGAAAATAGTCGACCGCCACGCATATACAAAGCTCTGATGTGCGCTTTCCTATGACTATTGACGCAGCTGCGATGTCAATCCGCCTTTGGGTGACTCTCGAATTCAGAGCGTATTGGCGGAGTTGAGCCCAACAGAGTAGCTCTGTCCTTCGAGACTCGTCGGGCATAGTCTCTACGAGTTCATAGACAGCCAACAGCTCCCTGTAGTCTCTGAAGATATCTGTGACGCTTTCCGGA
>Ga0335073_10012846_pt1 | contig 11743 bp, 10 predicted proteins | sample Lox_Sample_22_FD_207093 | JGI IMG/M metagenome (GOLD analysis project Ga0335073, IMG submission 207093) | Soil microbial communities from Loxahatchee National Wildlife Refuge, Florida, United States - Lox_Sample_2.2 | ecosystem: Environmental > Terrestrial > Soil > Wetlands | place: USA... | reverse complement strand
AGCTCGAGGACCCTTATATCCTCATCCACGAGAAGAAGCTCTCCTCGCTCCAGCCGATGCTCCCCGTGCTTGAGGCGGTCGTGCAGACCGGCAAGCCTCTGCTCATCATCGCCGAGGACATCGAGGGCGAAGCCTTGGCGACGCTGGTCGTCAACAAGCTGCGCGGCGGCCTGAAGGTCGCGGCGGTCAAGGCGCCGGGCTTCGGCGATCGCCGCAAGGCGATGCTCGAGGACATCGCCATCCTGACCGGCGGCACGATGATCGCCGAGGACCTCGGCATCAAGCTCGAGAACGTGACGCTGCAGATGCTCGGCAAGGCCAAGCGGGTCAGGATCGAGAAGGAGAACACCACGATCATCAACGGCGCCGGGGCGAAGAAGGACATCGAGGGCCGGATCGGGCAGATCAAGGCGCAGATCGAGGAGACGACGTCCGACTACGACAAGGAGAAGCTGCAGGAGCGGCTGGCGAAGCTCGCCGGCGGGGTTGCGGTGATCCGGGTCGGCGGCGCGACCGAGGTCGAGGTCAAGGAGAAGAAGGACCGCGTCGACGACGCGCTCAACGCCACCCGCGCGGCGGTCGAGGAAGGCATCGTTGCCGGCGGCGGCGTCGCGCTCTTGCGCGCCAAGGCGGCGGTCGCCAAGCTCAAGAGCGAGAACGCCGACGAGCAGGCCGGCATCAGCATCGTCTTGAAGGCGCTGGAGTCGCCGATCCGTCAGATCGCCGAGAACTCCGGGGCCGAGGGCTCGATCGTCGTCGGCAAGGTCAGCGAGCACAAGTCCCAGAATTGGGGCTTCAACGCCCAGACCGAGGAATATGTCGACATGATCGAGGCCGGCATCGTCGATCCGGCCAAGGTCGTGCGCACGGCATTGCAGGACGCAGCCTCGGTCGCCGGCCTTCTCATCACCACCGAGGCGATGGTCGCCGAAATGCCGAAGGAGAAGCCGGCTCCGGCCATGCCGGGCGGCGGCGGCATGGGCGGCATGGACTTCTAAGGTCCATTCCCTCTACGCAAGGAACGGAAAGGGCGGCTTCGGCCGCCCTTTTGCTTGCACCGCCCGGCGCGCTCGAAGGTGACTTTAGCCCACGGCGCGAAACACTTGCCAAGGCTCCGGAATCCCCTTCAGCGCGTGGGCGCCGAAGTCCTCGAACTTTATGCCCGAGCCGGCCACCAGGTCCTTCACGGTGCGCGAGACGAGCACATCGTCGGCACCGCCAAGCTGCGCCACGCGCGAAGCGATGTGCACCGCGATCCCGCGCACGTCATTCTCGGCCAACTCGACTTCGCCGGTATGAAGGCCGATGCGCACCGGAACGTCGAACCCGCGCAGCGAATCGCGAATGGCGCTGGCGCAGTGGATCGCCCGGGCCGGCCCATCGAAGGTGGCCAGGAAACCATCGCCCAGGGACTTCACTTCTCGTCCTCGGAAACGCGAAAGCTCGCGGCGCACCGTCTTGTCATGCGCTTCGAGAAGGTCGCGCCACGCTTGGTCGCCCTCAGCTTCGGCGCGCTTGGTCGAATCGACGATGTCCTCGAACACCACAGTCGCGAGCACGCGATCGACCACGGGAGCCGATCGCGCGCCAGTAAAAAACTCTTCCAATTCAGCGGCCATCACGTCGCTGGCGCCGGCGTCGAGAAAGAAGAGGTGGTCCGCCCCTGGAAACTCAAACAATCGGGCGCCGGGAATCCCCGCGGCCAGTTCGCGGCCGCCTTCTACGCTGACCAGTTTGTCCTCCGTCCTATGGATAACCAGCGTGGGGACTCTTATCGAATGCAGAATTCCGGTGAGGTCGATTTCGCGATTCATCCGCATCAACGCGATGGCGGCTGACGGGCTTGCGCCGAGCCGCTCGAATTTGCCCCACCATTGCCGAATGGCGGGGTCGTTTGCTTTCGACGGGGCGAAGGCCGGCAAACTCGTGCCGCTCCCCCAGTTCTCGTCCATGTACTTCATCAACGCGTCCCACGCCTGGTCGGTCGCGATCCAGTGGCGAAACCGCGCAAAGGAGCCATAGAGGACGAGTGATCGGGTTCGCTCGGGATGACTGGCGGCGAATAGCGTGGCGAGCGAGCCGCCCTCCGAAATCCCAAAAAGGTGAGCGCACTCGATCCCGACCGCGTCCATGACGGCGCGCAGGTCGTCCATTCGCTCGTCCATATGCGGCAAGTGCGCGACGGTGTCGGAAAGACCGGTGCCGCGCTTGTCGAACAGGACGACGCGGCAGAAACCGCCGAGCTTGGTCAGCGAGCGAGCGAAATGCGGCTCGTCCCAGTAATTTTCGATATGGGAGACGAAGCCCGGAGCTACTATGAGATCCGGACCTTCGCCAAATACTTGATAGGCTACGTGGACGTCGCCACTCTTCGCATACCGCGTGACGGGATGCATGCGGAACGTCCTTCCCGTTGTTGGATCACACAGCTCGGCGACCGGGCGGAGGCTCTGCCGATCAATTCCCCTGGCTCCGCCGTGCGGGCTCGATGAGGATGAGAGCGACCCATACTGTCACAAGCGCCGCTTCTTGTCCACGTCGGGGGCGCTGATTGGCCCGGGCTGCGCGGGGAAACCGCGCCCATGAAACCGCCTTGAAATTTGACCAGCCTTGGCGATCGGCAGAGCGGAGATCCTGCGCAATTGCTCCGGGCCAGCTCGGCGGCGCAGGTTCCGGTCTGCCGCCGCGTGATAGCGGCGGAAATGGCGCCGTAATTGTATACACGGGCGCCCAATTTAGCGGCTGGAGAGCGGCCCGCCGGTCGCTGAAATCGGCCGAAATCACCTTCCACACAATTGTTTGCTCAACGCCTTCGCTAGAGCCGCCGCTGGCACGAGCGTTGCAGACTGCCCCAGACGTTCGCTCAATCGTGAGGTGGTGTTGGAGCCGGCCGACCTCGAACTTGTTCACCTCACCAAGCGTTACGGCGCGGCCACCGCGGTCGATGCAATCGACCTTAAGGTCCCGGCCGGCGCCTACTGCTGCCTGCTCGGACCGTCGGGCTGCGGCAAGACGTCGACCTTGCGTATGATCGCTGGCCACGAGACCGCGACCGAAGGCGACATCCTCATCGGCGCGGCCAACGTCACCGAACTGCCGCCGGCCAAACGCGGCACCGCGATGATGTTCCAGAGCTATGCCCTCTTTCCCCACCTCTCCTGCGTCGACAACGTCGCCTTCTCGCTCAAGATGAAGGGCGTCGACAAGGCGACACGGCGCAAGAAGGCGATGGAGTTCCTCGACCTCGTCGCCATGACCCAGTACGCCCAGCGCGTGCCGGCGCAATTGTCGGGCGGCCAGCAACAGCGCGTCGCGCTGGCTAGGGCGCTGGTCACCAATCCCCAGATCCTGCTGCTCGACGAGCCGTTGTCGGCGCTCGACCCGTTCTTGAGGGTGAGAATGCGGGCCGAGCTGCGGCGGTTCCAGAGGCAGCTCAACATCCCCTTCATTCATGTCACCCACGGCCAGGACGAGGCGCTCGCGCTCGCCGATCTCGTCGTGGTGATGAACAAGGGGCGGATCGAGCAGACTGCGACCCCGCACGAGTTGTTCGAAAAGCCGGCGACCGAGTTCATCGCCCGCTTTCTCGGCGGCCATAACGTGATCGCGACCCCGCTCGGTCCGGTCGCGGTGCGCGCCGACCGGATCACGCTGCGCCGCAACGCCAATGGCGCGGGCTTGAACGACGCGCGGCTCGTCGCCGCGGTGCGCGCAATCGAGTACCAGGGCGCCCAATATCAGGTCTCCCTCGACCATCCGGGCCATTCCGAGCTCACCGCCCTCGTCAGCGACGAAAGTTTCGCCGGCGAGCCTCTGAACGTCGGCGACAATGTCTCTGTCCTTTGGGCCGACAAGGACGTGCACGCGCTTGCCCCGGCGCCGTGAAACTTTGGGAAATAAGGAGGAGAGAACGATGTCAATGAAGCATGTGAAGACCGCGAAGGGCGTGAGCCGCCGCGCCCTGCTCAAGGGAGCCGCCGGCCTCGCCGGCGCCGCCGCGGGAGGAGGAGCGATCACCGGCTTTCCGGCGGTCTGGTCGCAAGAGGAGAAGGTGCTGCGTTATCTCGGCACCGCGGTCAACCAGTCGGACGACATCACCAAGAAGGTGAAAGAGGATACCGGCATAACCATCCAGAACATCGTCGCCACCACCGACGACGTGACCAAGCGGGTCATCACCCAGCCGAACTCCTTCGACGTCCTCGACACCGAGTATTTCAGCCTGAAGAAGCTCGTGCCGTCGGGCAACATCCTGCCGATGGACGCCAAGAAGATCAAGGAATTCGACAACATCACGCCCGTTTTCACCAAGGGCCAGCTGCCAAACGGCAAGGTCATCGGCGACCAGGGCACCGCGCCGAAGAAAGTGATGTTCCTCGAGGCCGAGAACTCGACCAAGTTCTCGCCCACGCCGACTGAATGGGTGACGCTGATCCCGACCGTCTACAACGCCGACACGCTCGGCATCCGCCCCGACCTCATCAAGCGGCCGATCGAGCACTGGTCGGAGCTGCTCAATCCCGAGTTCAAGGGCAAAGCGGCGATCCTCAACATTCCCTCGATCGGCATCATGGACGCTGCGATGGTCGTCGAATCGCTCGGCAAGTACAAATATCCCGACAAGGGCAACATGACGAAGCCCGAGATCGACATGACGATGGGCGTTCTCACCGAGGCCAAGAAAGCCGGTCAGTTCCGCGCCTTCTGGAAGGACTTCAACGAGAGCGTCAACCTGATGGCCTCGGGCGAGACGGTCATCCAGTCGATGTGGTCGCCGGCGGTGACCGCCGTGCGCTCCAAGGGCATCCCGTGCATTTTCCAGCCGCTGAAGGAAGGCTACCGCTCCTGGGCCTCGGGCTTCTGCATGTCGAAGGGCGTCACGCCGAAACAGGCGGACATGATCTACGAGTTCGTCAACTGGTATCTCTCGGGATGGGCGGGCGCCTATCTCAACCGCCAGGGCTATTATTCGGCCGTCCTGTCGACCGCCCAGAAGTACATGGAGCCCTACGAGTGGGATTACTGGATGCTCGGCAAACCGGCCGCCAAGGACATTCATGCGCCCGACGGCTCGCTGATCGAGAAGGCAGGCGCGGTCCGCGACGGCGGCTCCTATGACGACCGCATGGGCAATGTCGCCTGCTGGAACGCGGTCATGGACGAGAACGACTACATGGTCCGCAAATGGAATGAGTTCATCGCCGCCTGACGTATTCCGGCCTCTGTCGTGGCGCCCCTGGATCGCTTCCCCCCGGACTCTGATCCGGGGGTCGCGATGACGGTGTTGATCCGATGACCGCAATCGCCGACACGACATCCAACACCGCCCCGGAGCGCACGGCGGCGGCCCCGACCGCCATCGACCGGGTCGGCGTGCCGGGGTGGCTTCAGGCCATGCCGTTCGGCCTGGTGTTCCTCTTCTTCTTCGTCATCCCTCTCATCCTGGTCGTCATCGTCAGCTTCTGGGACTACAACGACTACGCGATGCTGCCGTCGTTCACGACGCGCAGCTATACCGAGACTTTCGAGGGCTGCCTCGCCCAGTTCCCTGATCTTTGCACTATCCTGAAGACTTATCTCTCGACGGCGAAGTTCTGCTTCATCGTCTGGCTGACGACCCTTCTGATCGGCTTCACCATCGCCTATTTCCTCGCCTTCCACGTTCGCACCGTGACCATGCAGATGGTGCTGTTCCTCGTCTGCACGATTCCGTTCTGGACCTCCAACGTGATCCGGATGATCTCGTGGATTCCTCTGCTCGGCCGCAACGGGCTTGTGAACCTCGCGCTGACGCGCGCCCACATCGTCGACAAGCCGGTCGAGTGGCTGCTCTACTCCCCGTTCTCGGTCGGGCTCGCCTTCACTCACCTCTTCACCTTCTTCATGGTGGTGCCGATCTTCAACTCGATGATGCGCATCGACCGCCGCCTCGTCGAGGCGGCATACGATTCGGGCGCGTCGGGCTGGCAGACGCTCTGGAACCTGATCGTGCCGTTGTCGAAGCCCGGCATCGTCATCGGCTCGATCTTCGTCGTCACCATCGTGATGGGCGATTTCATCACCTTCGACGTGATGGGCGGCGAGCAGATCGCCTCGGCCGGCAAGGTTGTCGAGACGCGCCTCAACGCCCTTCAGTTCCCGCCTGCGGCGGCGAACGCGGTGATCCTCCTCGCCGTCACGCTGCTCATCATCGTGGGCTTGAACCGCATCGTCGACGTGCGCAGGGAGCTCTGAGATGGGCGAGGGCCGCTCTCCGGCGTTCTACTGGCTCGCGGCGTTCTTCGCCCTCTTCGTGCTGTTTCTCTACGGCCCGATGATCGTCATCTTCATTCTCTCGTTCCAAGGCCCGACCGGCGGACTGACCTTTCCGCTGAACGGCGTCTCCACCCACTGGTTCGAGCGGCTCTGGCATGGCGGAGGCATCGTCGACATCAGCGACGCCTTCAAGCGCTCGCTCGAGCTCGGCTTGGTGGTGATGATCCTCACCGTCCTGCTCTCGCTCAGCGCCGGGCTCGCCTTCCGCAAGCGGTTCCGGGGCTCGGACCTTTTGTTCTACGTCGCTGTCGCGAGCCTCATCGTCCCCTCGATCGTGACCTCGCTCGGCATTGCCCTTGAATTCCGTCTGCTCGACGACTTTCTCAAGAACCACGGGCCCGCGTGGCTGGCCGGCGACCTCAAGACGACGATGGGCACGTTCACCTCGGGGCTCGGCGCGCATCTCACCTGGACGCTGCCCTTCGGCCTCCTCGTCATGTTCGCGATCTTCAACCGCTTCGACGGCCGCTACGAAGAAGCGGCGCGCGACCTCGGCGCGACGCCCTGGCAGACGTTGCGCTACGTCATCCTGCCGATCATCCTGCCCTCGGTCATCGGCGTCGGGCTGTTCGGCTTCACCTTGTCGTGGGACGAGATCGCGCGCTCGAGCCAGGCGATGGGCGAGCACAACACTCTGCCGATGGAGCTTCAGGCGCTGACGACGACCGTCACGACGCCGGAAATCTACGCGCTGGGAACCGCGACGACCGGGGTGTCGTTCGCGGTCATCGCGCTCGCGCTGATCGCGATCACCTTGATCCGCGCGCGCCAGGCCCGGTTCGGCTCCGACGCCGGCCAGGCGTGAGGCTTGTCAGGGGCGCCGTGGCAAACTGACGCCAATCATCGCGTCGCGCGACACCAAGCCGGCGAGCCGGTCCTCGCTCCATCCCTCCGTGCCGGCCGGGCGCTGCGGCAGCACGAGATAGCGCATGTCGGCGGTGGAATCGTGCACGCGCACCGCGACATCGTCCGGGATCTCGGTTCCGAACTCGCGCAGAACCGCGCGCGGCTCACGCACCACCCGCGAGCGATAGGCGCGGCTCTTGTACCAGTCCGGAGGCAGCCCCAGGAGCCAGCGCGGGTAACAGGAGCAGAGCGTGCAGACGATCACGTTATACGTGTCGGGAGTGTTCTCGACCACCACCAGCTTGTAGGGGCCGCGATCGAGGCCTGCGACGACGCATGCCTCGCCGCCGTCATGAAGCAGCAATTTCCTGTACTCGGGATCGACCCAGGCCTTGGCAACGACGCGCGCGCCTTGGGCCGGGTTGCGACGATCCATGTCCTCGACCTGCTTGCGCACGTCATCGGCAGTGAAAACGCCCTTGTCGATCAGGAGCTCGCGCAGCGCGATCTCCATCGCCCGGTAATAGGTGAGCGTATCGTCGAGATCGGCGCGAGGCGGATGGCGATGCGCGCTCTCATGCTCGTGCGAATGGCCGTGGTCATCATCATGATGGTCGGCGGTCATGGCGACGGCTCCAGCCAATGCTGAAAGATTTCGATATCGATCGTGTCGCCCGCCCGCCCGCCATAGTCCGGCCAGACGTCGCCCTGCCGGAAGCGCACCCGGTAGAGCGGCTGCCGCGGCAGGCCCGGCCGCGCGTAGGCGAGCTCTTCGGGGTTGCCATAAACGCCGCACAGGCGCTCGACGACCCCCGCCTTGCCGCGGACATAGTATGGCGTCCGCACGTGGCCTGGGGGATAGGCGATGCGCACCGCGACGCGGTCGCCTGGCTGAAATCGAGGCTCGACGGCTTCAGCGCGAGCCATCGGCGCGCCCTTCGACCTCCGCGATCTTGCGGCCGAGTTCGTCAAGGCTGACCACGCCGCGCTGGATCATCGTCTGGGCGACGGAATGCATCCAGCGCTCGTAGTAGGTCATCCGGTCATAAGCGTCGGGCCCCAAAGCCTCGATGTTTCGCCTGAGCTCGTCGACGGTCATCAGCCCCCTTGACGACAGCAGGATCAGCATCGCGTCGACGCGTTTCTCCCAGAGCGCGTAATCGTGCTCGCCCGCCTCGACCCGACCCGCAGGCAGCCCGCCCATGTCGTGATGGGCGCGCCTCGGATCGATCGAGGCGTCGTGGTCGGCCATTGCGAAAGATCCCCGTGAGTATTTTCCGACAGACGCTTCCTTAAGGACGGATGTCTCCGGCCGGCGACGATCCTGCCCCGGCCGCGCGACGATCGCAACTTCGAGCCGTTATCCTCCCGCGTCGCGGGCGAGGCCGCGCCAGGGGTATCCGGATTGCGTCTGTCGAATTGTCGGGTGGCGTTGTAGCTCCATGCCTTCATCGCGGAGGGTGAACCACGCCAAGCGCGGCGGGTGGGGCAAGCGACCTTCGTTGACACGGGAAGCGATCGCGCTGGATCGGAAGCATTCGACTAAGGTTGCGCCTGTTGCGCCTTCTCGTGCTCGGCCATGCCGATCGCCTTATAGTCATAAGTCGGATAAAACTCGGTGCGATATGCGCCCCAGGCAGTGTCCTCGAGCACGCGGTTGACCTCCCTCAGCCGCGAGGCCGGCAGGCGAAGGGTGATCACCTGGCCGATGCCCATCTCCACATACCAGCTCACGACCTCGATTCCCGGCGGTGGAAAGGCCTTGTAGAAGCCTTGCCGCGCCAGTTGCGCGTTGAGCTCGCTTAGCGGCCTCGACTGGTCATGCTTGAGGAAGATTGTGAGCAGAATGGCGTTGTCGGCCGTCGCCTCCTGGCTGCTGGCCGGCGGCGCAGCGCCTGTCTGAGCCAACGCGCCGCCGGCGACGGCGGCGAAGCCGAAGATTGTCGCCACAAGAGCAACGCGCGGCGAGCGGCCTGACTTCTCTGCTCTGACCATATTGATCTCCTCGCGATTCTCGGAGAACGTCGGCGCGCCGTGGCCGGCCGCGTGGTGCTGGACTCGCCTTTTCCGAAGTGGTTCACTTCCGAAATTTACTGCAGAGGGGCTCAAAGATGAAACGAACCTTGTTCAGCCTAGCCCTCGCGTCCTTCGTTTCGCTGGCTGTCTCGCTCGCCTTCGCCGCCGATCTTTCCGGGAGCTATCAGAGAAACTACACCCCGGCAGACCAAGTTGGCTGCTCGTGCGACGCCCCTGGGATCGTTGGACTGGTTTGCGCAACCCCTTATCGCTGCAGGGAAATGAGCGGCCTGTGCGTGGGCGGCTGCGCCAACGGTTTCGCGGACATCGTCGGCTGCTCGTGCGACGCCCCTGGGATCGTTGGGCTGGTTTGCGCAACCCCTTATCGCTGCAGGGAAATGAGCGGCCTGTGCGAGGGCCGTTGCTGACTGGCCGCCAAGAGGCAGGCGGGCGACTCGATCTGGCCGACAGAACTCGACAGAAGCATGACCAACGCCGCGCGCGCGCCCGACGCAGCACGCAAGCTTGATCCCCGATTGCGGCTCCCGCCTCGCGAGGGCCGGCAGTCTGCCCGAGCACGCGCATCGTCGCGGCCCTTTTCGCCGACCTCCCCGCCCGCATGATCTTATTTCACGAAGCGGGGAACGTGGACGTCGTTTTTGGGTTGGGCCGGCAGGGGCGCCTGCGCGCCGCACTGGGTCAGAGTCTCTCATTCGCAATGCGGTCATCCTGCCGTTCGGATTGCGCCAGACATTGCCGAGATTTCATGGCCGCGGCCGCCCCGTCGCCCTTCTAATGCCCCGGCCGGTCTGCTAGGGCGCCTTCTTTCGTTTTCGCCCGTCAAGGTCCCGCCCCATGCGCATGTTGAGCCTCGCCGTATTCGCGACCCTCGCCCTCGTCGTCGGCGTCTACGAGGAAGACGCGATGATGATCATCATCGGCGTCGCCTCGGCGCTCGGCGCGGTTGCGTCGCGTCCGCGATGGAGGCTCTCGACCTTCCTCACCGTCCTCTTCGATCTCTTCGCCTTCGAAACGATCGTGTTCGGACTGGCCGACATCGTTTCGCTCCTAGGCTACTGGCCGGAAGCCTATGCGGACTATTCGCTTCCGCGCTACCTTCCGCTCGCCACCGCCCTCTTCGGCGTCGCCATCTTCGCCATTTCGCACTTTGCCTTCGTGCGCAGGATGATGGCGCTCACCGACCCGTTCTTCGAAGCCCAAACGCCGATCTCGATCCGGCCCTTGCCCATGCGGCCGATCGCGCTGCGCCAGAGCCTCTACGCCCGCATCAACATCTTCTTCCTCATCCTGATCAATCAGTTTCAGGTCGCGCTCGGCGTTCGCCTCAATTTCTTTTACCGCGATTTCGGCAACGCCATTCAGGTTCCGGACGAAGTCCACCGGGCTGCGTTCTGGCATCAGCTCATCGGCGTCTTCACTCCCCTGGTGACGATCTCGATCCTGGCCTTCCTGCTCGAGTTCTATGTCGCGCTCAATTTCGTGCTCCAATGGCGGCGCTGGATGACCGCGTCCTACACGTCGCGCTGGCTCCTGCATTCGATGCATTACAAGCTCGCGCTCAACGCGAATTACGAAGACAATCCCCCTCAACAGCCGTCAACTTTGGGCCAGCGCCCGCCGACCGACAACCCGGACCAGCGTATCTCCGAGGACATCGGCGGCTTCATCAGCGGCGCCGGCGGCGTCGGCTCCTACATGAACGTTGGCATCTACAATTACACCATCCAGGCGATGACCACCGCGACCAATCTGGTCGCGTTTTCGATTATCCTTTGGGGAATCTCCCGGAACATGAACCTGTCGGTCTTCGGGGTTCCCATTCCAGGTTTTCTGTTCTGGGTCGCGATCCTTTACGCGGTATTCGCCACCGGCATGATGCATCTCATCGGCCGGTCGCTATCGCGGCTGATGTTCCGTCAGCAGGCGGTCGAGGCGGACTTCCGCTTCGATCTCGCCCGCATCCGCGAGTTCAGCGAGCAGATCGCCCTGCTCAAGGGCGAGCAGCGGGAGATCGACCGCGCCAACAGAGTCTTCAACAACGTGTTCACCACCGTCCAACGGATCATCCGCGTCCGGACTTTTCTCAACACATTCCTCCAGTTCTATACCCAGATCACGGTGATCATCCCCTACGTGGTGATCGCCCCGTTCTACTTCGTGGCGAGGAAGGTCGACTTCGGAACGTTCAGCCAGGCCGCGGACGCCTTCGGCAACGTCAACTCCTCCATGAACTTCTTCGTCAATCAGTATACCGGGCTCGCCAGCTTCAGCGCGACGATCCAGCGCCTGACCTCGTTCGAGGAGGCCTTCGCCCGTACCCGCGCGGCAGAAGGCCAAACGCCGCGAATCGTCGCCCAAGCCGCCGGAGGTCCGAACTTAGCGCTCAACGACGTCGATCTCGCGCTGCCCGACGGCCGCAAGCTGGCTCATGTCGCCGACCTGGTGCTCGTTCCCCAGGAGTCCACGCTGTTCGTTGGCCCCTCCGGCGTCGGCAAGTCGACGCTGTTTCGCGCCATCGCCGGCTTGTGGCCGTTCGGCTCGGGCG
>Ga0335073_10012844_pt1 | contig 11744 bp, 8 predicted proteins | sample Lox_Sample_22_FD_207093 | JGI IMG/M metagenome (GOLD analysis project Ga0335073, IMG submission 207093) | Soil microbial communities from Loxahatchee National Wildlife Refuge, Florida, United States - Lox_Sample_2.2 | ecosystem: Environmental > Terrestrial > Soil > Wetlands | place: USA: Florida... | reverse complement strand
TTGGCAGACGCGCATGGTTCAGGTCCATGTACCCGCAAGGGTGTGGGGGTTCGAGTCCCTTCTTCGGCACCAAAGTCAAGGTAAGCGCACTCCTGGCGGAGTGTTAGCTGGTAACGAATTCCCTGGCAAACCCATTTGGCTAATGCAGCTTTTGCCCCATCGGTTCGGTGCGATTGGCTGGACATCTCGCGCGATCCAGTTGCAGCTGACACACCCCGGATTCTCATCCATTCATCACTGGAGACTCCCGGTTGTTGACCCGTCTGTCGAAAAGGGGGATCCGATCCAACACTGTCAGCATCCGGATCAAAGCCAATCATGACCGTTCGCGAATCCGCTGGTTTTCGTCCGATCTCACGCGGCGTTCGGTTTGTTGTGCGGCCAGCGCTGCGTCACGACCTTGGTGCGAGTGAAGAAGCGAATGCTGTCTTCGCCATATTGGTTGAGATCGCCAAAGGCTGAGTCCTTCCAGCCGCCATGGCAGTAATAGCCGACTGGCGTGGGCATCGGGAAGTTGACGCCCACCATCCCGACCGCGACCTCGGCCACGAAACGCTGAGCCCAGTCTCCATTGCGGGTGAATACCGTAACTGCGTTGCCCTGGTGATGGAGGTTGGGGTAGCTCAGCGCCTCCTCGAAAGTCTCAGCGCGAACGATTTGCAGAACCGGGCCGAAGATCTCGTCCTGGTAGCTCCTCATGGAAGGAGTGGTGTAGTCGATCAGAGTCGGCCACAGGAAGAATCCTTCGTCGTGCCCTTCGAGTTTTCGACCGCGCCCATCGATGACCAACTCGGCGCCCTCGTCGACCGCCATCTGGATATAGCTTTCGATCTTCTTCTTATGTTCAGGAGTCACAACCGGTCCCATTTGTACGGTGGGGTCGGTAGCGACCCCAATGCGGAGATTGGCAATCTCTTTGACCAGGCGCTCGCGAACTGCGTCCGCGGTCTTTCGACCAACCGGCACAATCACCGGCATGGCCATGCATCGTTCGCCGGCAGATCCGAAGGCCCCTGCAAGAATGTCTGCGACAGCCTGGTCGAGATCGGCGTCGGGAAGAATGACCCCGTGATTTTTCGCGCCGCCCATGCATTGCACGCGCTTGCCGTTGCTGGCGCCGCGCGCGTAGACCGATTTGGCGACAGTGGTCGAGCCGATAAAGCTCACGGCTTTGATGTCGGGGTGATCTGTGATCGCCTCACCGATATCCCTGCCGCCCTGCACGACGTTGAGAATCCCCGGTGGCACACCGGCTTTGTGAGCCAGTTCCACGAGCCGGACGGCAACGGACGGGGCACGCTCTGACGGTTTCAGGATGAAAGCATTGCCGACAGCAATCGCTGGGGCAAGCATCCAAAGCGGGATCATGGCCGGGAAATTGAAGGGCGTAATCCCGGCCACGACTCCCAGTGGTTCGCGGATCGAGTAAACATTGACGCCTGGGCCGGCGCCCTGGGTAAATTCACCTTTCTGCAAATGCGGAATGCCGCAGACAAACTCCACCACGTCAAGGCCGCGCTGCAATTCGCCGCTGGAGTCGTCGAGCAATTTGCCGTGTTCCGAGGACATCAGTTGGACCAGTTCCTGCCTGTGTTCTTCGATCAGCCCCTTGAATCTGAACATCACCCGGGCCCGGCGCTGCGGGTCGATGGCAGCCCAGGCGGGTTGCGCCGTCCTGGCGACCTCAACAGCCCCGGCCAGGACTCGGCTGTCCCCGTGAACCAGAATGGCTTGCACCTGCCCTGTGGCCGGATTGTAGACCGGGCTCGTAACGGCACCGGCGCCTGTCACGGTTTGGCCGCCAATGAAATGGCTGATCGTGCGCATGTGTGTTCCTTCCTCAGCGTGCAGGTGTCATTAGGCCACACGCCGGCAACAGACACCATTGGACTTAGGTGTCGCCGATACCTTGGTAGGAACTCGCGAATACGCCGATTGGATGGACAGGAGAACCGCCGGATTGACGTAAGGATTTTCTTCGATCGCAGTCGATCTGGAGATTGCTGAATCTACTCTCGGGGACCAAAGACCGTGCGTAACACGACATTCAGGTCGTCGAGCGCTCGTGCGCAGTCGCCGGTGAAACTGGAACCGTGCATGATGGCAAGCGTTGTGGGTTTGAAGGCGGCGAGCTTTTTCAGGTTCTGATCGGTCAATGGAATGTAGGGCATATACTCTGCCAGAATACCGGCCTGATACTGCCTAAGCGCCTCATCCGTGCGACTCACGACATCGCCCGAGGTGAGCGGTTCGACGTCGCCGGCCTGATGGAAAAGGTCCGAACAGAAAAGCGTTTTCTGCGTTTCTTCGAAGAGCACACCAGAGTCCCAGCCATGGGGCAGATGGGGCGTGTGGCAATAGCGAAAGCGGTGTGTTCCTGTGGAGAAACTTTCTTCATCCGCGAGGGCGTGGGCCTCACGGCCGGTGAAATCGTTAATGTTCACGCGGGCTCCAAGCTGGCCGCAAATCACATCGGCATTGGGCGCAGCAGCCAGCCACTCATTCAGCGAGCCGCACTCGTCTGACTCGAAATGGCTGAAACCGATGTGGCGTAACCTGGAAGGGCTGATGAGCTTTGAGACGGCATCGCGAATCTCCGGATACATCCCTCGCAGCCCGGTATGGAAGAGCAGAGGCTCGTCGTCGATCACCAGAAAATGGTTGAACTGCAGATTGGCCCGCTGGGCAAAGACCGAGATGCGATAAATATTGGGCGCGATTTCCGTGGTCACTGGCATGTAAGCCTCCGGTTGAGTCGCGCAGTCCTGACTGCGTAAATTCGCATTAGCCTAAGACACCTTCTGCCTCTGTTGCATGTTCAAAGGCGATCAGCTGTTCTTCCCGATCGGTACAGCATTTGCCTGATTGAACAGTCTCAGGCGCGCGAGAACTACCTGCCTCACCGAATCTACGGCGAACGGCAGGATCTTATACGGGACGACCTGGTGAGGCTCCGCTGCCAGGCCGGCCTCGAGGCCGTTTCTCCAGGCTACCCGCAATTCGGTGTTGATGTGAACAATGTCGATTCCCGCGGCGACCGCCTGACGCAGATCCTGATCATCGGTTCCCGAACCGCCGTGCAGAGTGAGCGGAATCTGCGCCGCTTCACGAATTTGAGCGATTCTTTCAATGTCCAGGCGTTTCTTGTTCTGCCCCTCCACCATCTTTTGCGACATGCCGTGCATGTTCCCCACGGCGGGCGCGAGCACGTCAACCCCCGTGAACGCGACAAATTCTCTTGCTTCTGCGGGCGTGGTGAGGAACTTCGACAGATCGGGAGAAAGTTCATGGATCTCAGACCCGGACCCGATGTTGCCGATCTCCCCCTCGACAAGGATGGCGGGGTTGATCGCCTTCAGAACTCGAACTGCTTCTTTGGTCTGGCGGGCGTTGTCCTCAAACGGCAGCGAGGAGGCATCGAAGACGATGGCGTCAAATCCCGCTTTTGCGGCTTCCACGGCTTTCTCCAGCGAATGCGTGTGATCCGCATTCAAAAAGACAGGCAGGTTCAGCTCTTCGCGCAAACTTCGTACCTGCGCTGCAATCTGACGCACTCCCATAAACTCGCGCTCACCCTCGGACGCCCCGACGAGAACCGGGACCCCGAGTTCCTGCGCGGCCAGGACGACTGCCTTCAACAGAACCAGGTCGGATACATTGAAATGCCCGACCGCCACTCCACTCTCGCGTGCGTGGTCCAAAACACTCCGTATGTCGTCCACATGTCCTCCATGGCGAGCGCATGTTTGCCGTCGCCCCTCCTTCTGTCAGGGGTCAACACCGAACACATCGGGCGTGCCCGGAGAAACGATTAGGCCTGAGCCGCGAGGCCGAAGCAATCAGACGAACGTATGGTGGATACCTTCGTATAAGTCGGAGCGGAACGTGGGGTGTGAGTTCAATCGGAGACGTGCCGCAAACGCTTCACAGCCGATTGATAGCGATGGTGGCGCCTCTGAACTCATGGGTGGCTGTCAGGAGGCCGGAATGCCGTCGCGGGGGGCTGATTCCTCAGCAAGTTCCCGGTGGCGAACTCGAGATTGACCGCCTCAAGCAATAACTCCGATCGCGCGGACACGCTGGACAACCGGGCCTGGGCCAGTTGATTTTCTGCGGTGACCACGTCGACCAAATTCCTGACTCCGTATTTGTACGCATCGAGCGACGCTGAGTAAGACTCATTGGCAGCTCCAAGAAGGGCTACAGCGGCATCCTGCTTGCGCAAAGCTGTCCGGAATGCAATGTAGGCGATCCAGACCTCGCGGGTGGTTTGATCATGGATCTCTGTCAGTTCATCCTCCGCCTGCCGGCGCTCCGATTCGGCGATTGACAGTTCGTTTCTGCGAGCGCCTCCATCAAAAACTCGCCAATGGACGCCGAGCTCGATGGACCATGTGGGTTCACTTGCAGATCCGAGCTGGCCGTAGTCAGCAGACGGCCACAAGGACGTTTGCGCAACTGTGCCCGACAGTGCAACCTGCGGTTTGTACTCGTCCCGCGCGGAGTGGATGCGAGCTTCGGCGGCGCGGATTCGCAGGGCCTGCGCCATGAGTTCAGGCCGATTCTTTATCGCGCGATCGATCAGCGCCTCAATGGACAGCGTGAGTCTGTTTGGAAGCGGCACGCCCTTCTCGCCGTCGATCACGATGTTGGGTGACGGATCGGCTCCGACCGCTTCAGTCAGTTTGACGCGCGCAATCTTTTCGTCTCCATCCGCGGATTCCTCATCGAACTCGGCCTGTGATGTCTGCGCGCGGGCGTTGAGAACGTCGGGAAGAGTTGCGAGTCCGTTTTTCAATCTGACCTCAGCCGCATCCTGCGTGGTTTGTGCAGTGCGTAGCGTGTCCTGAGCGGCCCGCAGTCGCTCCTGTGCGGTCACCAGCTGGTAGTACGCGCTGGCGACACGAAATGCCAACGCCTGACTGGCCTGAATAAAGTCCGCACCCGCGGCGAACTCCTCCTCTTTCGCTGATTTGACGATCGCTTCGCGTTTGCCGAAGTCAAAAATGAGGTACTGGAGGGTCACTTCCGGCCGGACTTCAGGCACCTCAACCATCACGTAACCACGGGGAGCGAGCGGTTCAGGGAACGGGTTGATCAATCTCTGATCGCCGAATACGGCCAGGCCATCCAACTGGGGATAGTAAGCACTTTTAGCCAATCCGAGTGCGCGCGCCTTCTGTTTGGCGCGTTCCCAAATCGCCCGCGTATTCGGATTGTGCTCCTCGGCAATTTCGATCAGTTCGGCCAGCGCGTAGGGATGAGCCGGATCCAGAATCGCCGTTCCTTCGCGAGGAGTTGCGTGCGCAGCACAATTCGCGACGGCCTCAGGAGACGACACGTAACCGGCACATTGCCCTGAACCTTGCACTGCGAAGGAAGCGAGAACCAGCGTCAAACTCAGAGGCCTGAAGGATGCCCACGACCTGGCCAAACGGGGCGTCTTTCGGTGCAGAGCAGGCGAAGCTCCGGCAGTGGCGGAGCGCACGTCTCTCGACAGGGAGTTCGCTTCCACAAAAATGCCTCCGCGCTGGCGGGCCCTGGATGCGCACACCAGCGATTAACACAGAAGCCCAGCGTCGAATCCATTGGACGAAGGTATCGATCAATACCTTCGTGCCATAGATTCAGGCTCGACGGTATGGCTGAATCGAGAGGTGGCAACGGGCGCTGCCAGCCGCACGGGCGGGCGGCAGGCAGGAACGGAGTGATTGCGGCCAATGTCGAATACACGAGCGAGGAGCGCCGTATTGGCGCAGAACAATCGGCGACGGTGCCTCTCCATGTCCCGGCTCGGATTTTCAACTCTCGCGGGATCGCTCCTGCTGGTGGGTTGCTCGCATTCGCCTGAATACAGCATCTTTGGGTCCTTTTTCCCCGCCTGGATCTTCTGCTCTGCCTGTGGGCTGCTGTTCACGGCGGGGGCGCGTGCGGCGATCGCTCGTACTGCTATCGCCGAGCACCTCGCCGCACCCGTGCTGTTCTATCTGAGCATGGCGACGTTTCTCGCCTGCGTGTTGTGGTTGTTGCTTTATGCCTAGGGAAACGCGATGACGGATCAGGAAATTGCCCAGCCTCGCGAAGACGACCGCACCGGAAGACTACACGAGTACGGCCGCATCCTGAGTGCGGCCATGGTGTTGCTGGCGATCGTCGGCTTGATTGCCGTCTATATGGTCGCAACGCTCCATCCGCAAACCGACGATGCCGAGGTGTTTGCGAACTACATCGGGATTGCCCCGGTTGTGGAGGGGCCCATCCTGCAGCTGAACGTGGCCGATAATCAGCGCGTACGGCAGGGCGATCTGCTGTTTGAAATCGATGATCGCCCGTATAAGTATGCGCTCGACCACGCGATCTCCGATCAGGCGGCGCTGGAAGGCCAGATCGTCGACGAACAGCGGCGCATTCAGGCTGAAGTGCACGCTGTGACCGCTTCAGGAGCGGCGACCCGCAGCGCCACCGCGAACGTCGAACGGGCGCAGGCTTCGGTGGGCGAAGCGGAGGCCGATGTGACCCACTCTCAAGCCGCGCTGGATCGAGCCAGGACGGAGTGGGCCTATGCTCGGGATAATCTGCAACGCGTTGAGCCCCTGTTGGCCAGGCAGTATGTAACCGTCGATCTGGTCGATCAGGCGCGTACAACAGAGCGCGCCAGTGAACAGTCTGTGCACGAGGCCGAATCGCAACTGGCTCTCAATCGCGCCCATCTTACTTCCATGCTGGCTGCGCTGGCGCAGGCCAAAGCATCGGCAGAGCAGAGCACCGCACAGCTACAGCAATCGCAGTCCAGCGTTCTTACTCTCGATCCTCTCGTGGCCCAGCGAGAGGGGCGCGCGGCCGCCGTGGCCAACGCGCAATACAACTACAACGAGTGCCGTGTCTACGCCCCTTTCGACGCCCGAGTCACTGACCTCGTGATTTCTCAGGGCGCTTACGCCCACACCGGGCAGGAGATTTTCACGCTGATCGATACTCGCGTTTGGTGGGTGCTGGCGAATTTCCGCGAGACGCAGCTGAAACACATCCAGCCGGGCATGACTGCGGATGTGTATCTTATGTCCGACCCTGGATTGCGGATGACGGGTGTCGTCGACAGCACCGGATATGGTGTCGTCCCTGATCCTTCCGTGCTCGGTAAAGTCACGCCCGGACTCCCCGATGTCCAGCGCACGCTGAGCTGGGTGCACCTCGCCAGCCGATATCCGGTCCGCATCCGGATCCAGCCACCGCCCTCTGATGCCGTACGTCTCGGCGAATCTGCCGTGGTAGTGATCCGCGGATTCGAACGGAAGCCCTGATATGGCGACGCAGGTCACACGGATGCCCAGCGAACAGGAATCCGGAAGACCGTCATGGAGCTGGCTTCGAGAACTCGTTCGCTGGGAAAGTGCCCCGTATCCAGGCCGCGTGAACACCGTCGCCCGCATGACGATTACGGCGACGCTGGTCATGGTTGTCGTCGAAACCTTCCGCATTCCGAACGCGTTCCTGGCCGGTCTCTACGCAATTCTTCTGGCTCGCGAAAACCTCGCCGCTACCTGGCGCAACGGGAGAATCCTCGTCACGGCTTTCGTCGGAGCCAGCCTGTACACGCTGCTGGGAATGACCTTGTTCCGTGGCTCTCCCGTCACCCACTTTTTTTGGGTGATCGGAAGTCTGTATCTCGCTTTTTTTGTGATGCGCACGGCTACCAACTACGCGGCCGCGCTGGTGTTCGCGATTCCCGTTGGAATTGCTTTGCCGATATGGGATCGCCCCCTGCCGAGCCAGATTCAGGTGGAAGGCACACTCTGGCCGGTTTTGATCATCGCCCTCGGCGCCGGCGTCACCGTGGGAACCGAAGCGATCTATCGCATCTTCGATCGCTCCGATCCCTTCGTTGCCTCTGTCAACGATCTGTTGCTCGCGGTTCAGCAAGTCCTGGAAAGCTTGGCAACACAGCAGACCCCACCCAGACCGGTCCTGAACCGAGTTCTCCAATACCAAATGACCGGCACCGGCCGACTCAGACTGACTTTGTTGCGCCAGGGCCTCGACCCAACCCGGCGGGCGCACCGCAGCGCTCTGATTTCCCTGTCCGGCCGCCTCATTGGTTTGGCTTCGGATCTCGAACGCAGCCCTCCCGACCTGAAGGAGGAGGACGTGGCCCGGCTGCGCACCCTTTGTGACAGGCTCGCCACCATTCGAACGCAACTCCTCGAGTCAGGAAGCGTCTCCGCGCATTTTCCCGTAGTCGCGGGCCTCCCGTCTGCTGGTTTACCTGTGCTTCCGGAGATGGAACAAACCGTCGTGCTGATCACCGAAGTCTTTCAAACGGATCAGAGTTCGGATGATTCTCAGAACAGCCGGGAACCAAACTGGTGGCGTGCTTTGTTTCTGCCGGACGCGTTTCAGAATCCGGAATACCGGCGTTTCGCGCTGGCCGGATGCCTGGCTTCTTCCGCTTGTTACGTGCTTTACAACGCGCTCGACTGGCCCGGAATCGGCACCACCTGCGTGCTTACGTGCGTTGTTACGGCCTTGACCACTATTGGAAATTCGGTCCAGGCGCAATCCCTGCGTCTCGCCGGATTTGTGATTGGAGGGGTGGTCATGGGGCTCTCCGCGCAAATGTGGATCCTGCCTGGTATCGATAGCGTGTTTGGGTTCGCTCTCTTGTTTGCGACCGCAACCGCGATTGCAGCGTGGTTCGCCACCTCCAGTCCTCGACTCTCCTATTTCGGCCTGCAGATTGCGCTGGCCTTTTACTTCGTCAACCTGCAGGATACCCATTTCGTGACCGACCTTACGATCGTGCGCGATAAGGTGATTGGCGTTCTGGTGGGGATTCTTGCCATGGGATTGATCTTCGATCGCTTCGGGACGAAGAGCGATGCGGATCAACTCCAGAAGCTGCTCGTGCGGAACGTGACTCTTCTGGCTGAGTTCGGGGCGTGTCTCGCAGACGCCGGAAGAGCAGGTGCTGCCTCACAGATCAGGCGTCTCCGCAGCCAGATCAACGACAACTTCGCCAGTCTGGAATCTCAGACGGACGCCGCACGGTTTGAATTTGAGTTTCGTCACCGCCGCGAAGGAGACATTGCCGAGTGCGGGCGGATTCAACGAGTGCAGCCATGGCTGCGCTCGATCTACCTGCTGGAGCTCGCTCTGTTCTCGCATCGTGTACGCCGGGACGTCGACTCCGAACTGACTCAGGTCCACAACAACACGCTGCGCCAGTTTCTGAATGAATACAGCGACAAGCTCATGCACATCGCCGCATGGATCACGAACAGGGAAGACGCGCCTGCGCCTGTTGGCGATGATTCCGTCCGGCTTATACAGCAAGTGTTTGGGAGCCACGCTTCTGCCAATGCGCGGGTCATTGATGATATTTGCGAGAAGATGGTCTCCTCGTTCCTCATGCTCCGAAGCGGATGCTGAGTCGCGAGCCTGTCACGGAGCGACGCCGGACAGACGACGCATCGGTTGCTTTCTGGAGGGCGAAAGGTGGCCCGGACATCAGCACGGCACGGTGCCGGGCCCTGGACTCTCTCCATCGGTCATGACCGGGTTGTGCCAGCCCCCTTCAGGCGCTAATTGCCTCTCGACTTCGGATGGTCCCCAGGAGCCTTGCTCGTATTCGTAGACGGGGGTATCTGTTTTCAACGCCGGATCGACGATTCTCCACGCCTCTTCCACATAATCCTGGCGTGCGAACAGAGTGGGGTCGCCGGCCATGGCGTCGCCCAGCACGCGCTCATACGCGTCCATCTCGTCAGGGCAGGGATTGCGGCTGGCCATGATCTCGACGTGTCGGCCCTCCAGAACCTCTCCAGCCGACATTGCCGTAGCGCCGATCGCGATGATCATTTCCGGGCTGATCCGGAAACGCATGTGATTGTGCTTCACAACACTGGCCTTCAGAACGGTAGGGGGCTTACGCAGGCGGGCCAAAACCTCGGTGCACGTGACGGGCAAATTCTTTCCCGCGCGAATGTAGAACGGCACACCCTTCCAGCGCCACGAATCGATCTCCAGCCGCAAAGCCGCGAAAGTCTCCACGTTCGAATCGGGACGAACTCCGCCCTCCTGCCGATAACCGCGGAATTGCCCGCGAATCAAATCTTTTGCATCGAGAGTTTGCACTGCCTTCAGCACCTTCACCTTCTCGTCCCGAATCGTTTCGCTGTCGGTGCGGACCGGTGGCTCCATGGCAAGGTTGGAGAGGACCTGAAACAGATGGTTTTGGACCACATCGCGAATCGTGCCGGTTTGATCGTAGAAGGCGCCTCGGCCCTGCACGCCGAAGTCCTCTGCCATCGTGATCTGAACGCTCTCGATGAAGTTGCGATTCCAGAATGGCTCCATAAACGCGTTCGCAAACCGGAAAATGACTACGTTGTTGACCGGGCGCTTCCCGAGATAGTGGTCGATGCGAAAGATTTCCGATTCGGAGAAGGTGGAATGAAGGATCCGATTGAGCTCCTGCGCTGAGGAAAGATCGTGGCCGAACGGTTTCTCCACAACGACGCGAGCCCCGTGTGAACATCCTGATTTCGCCAACTGCTCGACGACGGTCTCAAAAAGCAGAGGGGGTATGGCCAGGTAATGGGCCGGCCGTTGTGCCCCGTTTAGCTCCTTCCGAATTGCCTGGAAGGTGAGAGGGTCGTTGTAATCGCCGTCGACATAACGGAGCAGGCTGGACAACTTGGTAAAGGCTGCCGTATCGAGGTCGCCGTGTTTTTCAACGCTGTCGTGCGCGCGCTGGCGCAGTTGCTCGAGGTTCCAGCCGGCCTTGGCGACGCCGATCACGGGCACGTCGAGGCGGCCTCGCTTCACCATCGCCTGCAGAGCCGGAAAGATCTTCTTATAAGCAAGGTCGCCGGTTGCGCCAAAGAAGACCAGGGCATCCGATTTGGATTCGCTCATGAACAGTCTCCGTTTTCCCGCGGACTTATTTTCCGGCGGCTTTTTCGAGGTGGCCGCCGAAGCCGAATCGCATCGCGGAAAGGAGCTTATCCTGATAGTCCGCTTCACCGCGTGAACTGAAACGCTGATACAACGCAGCCGAAAGAACGGGCGCCGGCACGGCCTCGTCGATGGCGGCCTTGATCGTCCACCGGCCCTCGCCCGAATCGGAGACGCGCCCCTTGAACTGCGAGAGGTCGGGATCCTGGACAAGACTGGCCGCTGTCAGATCGAGCAGCCACGACGCAACCACACTCCCGCGCCGCCACACCTCGGCAATATCGCGGAGATCGAGATCATATTGGTAATACTCGGCATCGCGCACCGGCGTAGTTTCTGCATCGTCCGCATCGTGCTGTTTTCCCGCGTTGGCAGCGCGCAGGATGCCAAAGCCTTCGGCATAGGCGGCCATGATGCCGTACTCGATTCCGTTGTGGACCATCTTGACAAAGTGACCGGCGCCATTGGCGCCGCAGTGCAGGTATCCCTGTTCGGCGGTTCCGCCAAGCTTTTCACGCCCCGCCGTCCGCGGGACGTCGCCCATCCCAGGCGCCAGCGTGGAGAAGATCGGATCCAGGCGCTCAACAACCGGATTTTCGCCGCCGATCATCATGCAATAGCCCCGCTCGAGGCCCCATACGCCACCGCTCGTGCCGACGTCGAGATAGTGAATGTTCCGGACTGCCAGTTCTTTCGCACGCCGAATATCGTCCACGTAATAGGAATTGCCGCCGTCGATGAGAATGTCGCCTGCTTCAAGATAAGGCAACAATCCGCCGATCGAAGCGTCG
>Ga0335073_10012843_pt1 | contig 11744 bp, 11 predicted proteins | sample Lox_Sample_22_FD_207093 | JGI IMG/M metagenome (GOLD analysis project Ga0335073, IMG submission 207093) | Soil microbial communities from Loxahatchee National Wildlife Refuge, Florida, United States - Lox_Sample_2.2 | ecosystem: Environmental > Terrestrial > Soil > Wetlands | place: USA... | reverse complement strand
TTGCCGATCACGCCCGGCACGTCATAGTTGCGGCAGACAAGCAGATTGCCATCAAGCGGGGTTTCGATGTCGATGCCGTCGAACTCGAGCAGGCGCGGTTGCTCGCCGTGGATCACGGTGCCGGTGGCACGGCTTGTCCCCGCGGACGCGTGCAGCTCGATGGTGAGCACGCTGGCGGCGCCGCCGCGATAGCTCTCCTGCTTCTGTTCGTGCACACGGATGCCGCGCTCCTGCGCGATGGCCGCGGCGTTGATGCGGTTCACATTCTCGGAGCCCTGCAGCAGGCCGGCGATGGCTGAGTTGCGGATCAGTTCGGTTTTCACCTCGGTGAGCGTGCCGCCGTAGATGAGATGAATGGCCTCGATGCCGCTCTTTCCGGCCTGCGCGAGAAAGGCGCCGAGGCGGCCGGCGAGATCGATGTACGGCGCAAGCTGTACGTACTCTTCGTGGGTGAGCGAAGGCAGATTCACCGCGTTCTGCACCACGCCGAGCTTCAGGTATTCGCGCACCTGCATGGCGATCTGCACGCCCACGGCTTCCTGCGCCTCACCGGTTGAGCCAGCGATGTGCGGCGTGAGGATGACGTTGTCGAGGTTGAAGTAGGGCGACTCTTTCGGCGGCTCCTGCGCAAAGACGTCGAGCGCGGCGCCGGCTACCTGGCCGCTCTTGAGCGCGGCGATGAGAGCGGCGTCATCGACCAGCTCGCCGCGCGCGCAGTTGATGATGCGCGCACCCTTCTTCATCGTTGCAAGCGTCTTGGCGTTGATGATGCCGACGGTCTGCGGTGTGAGGCCGACGTGCAGCGTGAGATAGTCAGACTTTGCAAAAAGCTCGTCCAGGGAGACTAAAAGAATTCCGTTTTCGCGCGCGACGGCTGCGGAGACGAAGGGATCGCTGCCGATGATTTCGAGACCGAATCCACGGGCGCGCCGGGCCACTTCGAGTCCCACGCGGCCGAGGCCTAGAATGCCCAGCGTTTTGCCGCGCAGCTCGTTGCCTTGCAGATTTTTCTTTTCCCACTTGCCGGCGTGCATGGTGGTATTGGCCGCGGGCAGCTTGCGCGCCAGTGCGATCATGAGGCCCAGTGTGAGCTCGGCGACGGCCACGGCATTCGCGCCCGGCGTGTTCATCACCACGATGCCCCGACGCGTGGCCGACTCGGCATCGATATTATCCACGCCTACGCCGGCGCGGCCAATGACGCGCAGTTTCGGCGCGTGCTCGAGCAACGCGTCGTCGACCTGCACCGCGGAGCGGACCACCAGCGCGTCAGCCTCGGCGAGCGCGGCGGGCAGGCCGTCGGCCAGTTGATCGTGCGTCTTCACTTCCCATCCCGGCTCGGCCGCAAACACGGCCAGCGTTGCCGGAGACACCTTCTCGGCCAGAACGATCTTCATCGCCTTCCCCTTCTCCCCTTCGTATTCGTCAAAGCGGACACCCTGCTGCTCGCAGAAGAGATCGAACATCCGCACCACCGCCGCGTGCGGCTTGCCTTCGCCGCGCTCGTACTTGGTGAGCGAGTTGGGATGCACGCCCAGCCGCTCGGCCATCTGGTACTGATAGAGCCCGAGTTGCTTACGGGCGATGAGCAGTTTTTCTGCGAAACTCAATTCAGCCATTTGCTTCTTCCATTTGGTTGCGACTTGAAGCGAAGCTAGCGCAGTTAGCGGTGTTAGCGGAGCTAGGAAGTGCCCGACCCCCTGTATTTGCCAACTCCGCAAACACGCGCGAGCGCGGCTAACACCGCGAACTCCGCTCGCTTTTACGCCTTCACCGCTTCCGCGTACACCCTCTGCGCGGCTTCGACGGCCTGGCCATAGACGACCGGCAGGCCGAGTGTGTCCTTGGCAATGTGCTCCATGGCGCCGAGCAGGGCCACGGTGTCGAGGTAATCGAAGAAGCCGAGATGCGCGACCCGGAAGATCTTGCCCTGCATCTCGCCCTGGCCGTTGGCGGTGACCAATGCAAAGCGCGACTTGAGCGCCTTAACCACCGTGCCTGAGTCCATGCCTTCCGGAACGGCGACGGCCGTGGCTGCGGCGGCGGGCGCGGTGGGCGCGAAGAGAGTAAAGCCGAGAGCTACGAGGCCGGCGCGCGTGGCGGCGGCGTTGACCTGGGCATTATTCACAAGCGCGATGCGGCCTTTTTCGAGATCGCCACCCGCCTGTCCGGCGATGTAGTCCAGCGCCGCGCCGAGTCCCGCGATCAGTGCGACGGCCGGCGTGTAGGCGCTTTCGCCCTTCGAGGCGTTCTTGCGCTCCTTGCGGAGATCGAAGTAGTAGCGCGGATTCTTCGAGGTCTCCATTGCGGCCCAGGCGCGGTCGCTCACGCTCAAGTACGCAAGGCCGGGAGGGATCATGACAGCCTTCTGCGAGCCGCCAATCAGCACGTCGATGCCCCAGCCGTCGACGTCGAAGTGCGTGGTGCCGAGGCCGGTGATGCCGTCGACGACGAGCAGGGCCTGGCTGCCGGCGTCTTTCAGCAGCTTGGCGATTGCTTCAATGTCGTGGCGCACGGCGGTCGAGGTCTCGGTGGCCTGGACGAAGACGGCCCTATGTTCCGGCTTGAGGGCAGCGCGGATCTGCGCGAGGTCGAAGGTCTGGCCGTAGGGAGCGGAGACCACGTCCGGCTCGCAGCCGAACGCCTTGACCAGCCCCGTCCAGCGTTCGCCGAACTTGCCGGCGGTGAGCACGAGCACCTTGTCGCCGGGCGACGTCAGGTTGGTGACGGCTGCCTCCATGGCGCCGGTGCCGGAGCTGGAAAGGAGCAGTACATCGTTCCTGGTGCCGACGAAGATCTTCAGCTGGGCAAGGACCTTCTGGAAGAGGGCGCGAAACTCCGGGGTGCGGTGATGGATGTCGGCGGCGGCCATGGCGAACTGGGCGGCCGGCAGCAGCGGGGTGGGTCCGGGCGTATAAAGGCGCGTTTTGCGGATCATGGTTTCCTCGTTTTCGGGATGGAATCTTGCCACTACCGAAATCACAGAATACACAAAATTGTGATTTTTGTGAATAGGCATCGACAGAAAGTCCGTCGGGGCCACCTTGGACCCGACGGATTTCGGCTGACTGGTTGGTCCGAAGCTATTCCTTAGCGACCGCCTCTCATGCCGCCGCCTCCGTGGAAGCTGGCGCCACCACGGAATCCGCCGACCGGGCCGGGGTGCCCATGGAAACCGCCGACTATGCCGGGATGGCCGTAGTAGCCATGGCCGAAGTGGTGATAGTAGCCGCCGTAGAATACCGGTCCGGGATAGCCCCAGAAACCGGGTCCGCCCCAGCCCCAGCCCCCCCAATGTCCACCCCAAACCCCAACAAAGCCCCCGGGGTTACCGTACCAGCCAGGGTAGCCAGCCCAGCCATAGGCGTCGGCATATTGCTCGCTCTGTTCAGCCATGTACTGCGAGCGCAGTTTGCTCCAGCTCACCAGGCTGTCCTGAGCTTCGCTGGTGTTGAATTTTTGCGGCTTCATCGTGGCATCGGGCACAAGCGCCATCTCACGGCCCTTGCCCAGGTCCTGGTGATGGCCGTCGCCGGTCTCCACCTGAGCCTTGCCGGAGAAGACGAGCACCTTCGCCTGATCGCCCGCGTTGTTGCCTGACTGACCGGCCAGGAACTCGTAGAATCCCGTCTTCCCGAGCCGGGTGGTCACGCCGTTGTCGATGATCTCGAGGTTGTTTTGCGGATGGAGTTCGTCGACCTCGACGCCCGCTTCGCCGCTCAGGAGCTCCACCTGCGTGCTGGCCAAGTCCGGCGAGATCATCTTCACCGCGCTGTTTTCGTTCACGCGCAGAAAGACGCCCGGCGTGAGCAGCACCTCAGCCTTGCCATTGGCGGTGTGCAGCACCTCGCCGGGGTCCATCGTGCTGGTGCCGACACTGCTGCTGTTGAGTTTTTGACCTTGCAAGAAAGCGGAGCCTTCGACGTAATTCAGCGCGCCTGGCATGGGCTGGTTTTGAAAGCCCGGCGCGGCTGGAGCGTTTCCCCAGGCAGGCAACGCAGCCAGGCAAACAACCCCGATACCCAGCAAAGCAGATTTAAGACCTTTGTTGTTCATTTCTCTAATAACCCCCACAATCTAATAAATGCGAAGAGGAGGAGAAAGTTCCGGCGTGCAAGAGGGATGGATTGTGTACCGTCAAAATTGGTAGATTCCGCGTATCAATAGAGGTTTATCGATATGCGGAAGCTGCCGATCGGGCTGGGGACCTCCTTTAGAATCGGAGCTGAGGAATCTTGCGATGACCGATAGAGGGGCGCTGGAGGCCCAAATCAGCCAGCAAATTGTGACAGCGATGAAGGCTCATGACGCAGAGCGCACCGGCACGCTGCGCCTGATCAAAACTGCGTTGATGAATAGGTCGATTGAGAAGCGCGGGCCGCTCACGCAGGCCGAAAGCGAGCAGACACTGGCCTCGATGATCAAGCAGCGGAGGGACTCGATTGAGCAGTTCACCAAGGGCAACCGGCCCGAGCTGGCGGCGAAAGAGGCCGCGGAGATCGTGATTATCGAAGAGTTTCTGCCCAAGGCGCTGGACGAGGCCGGATTGGCCGCATTGGTGAACGACGCGATCGCGGAGGTTGCCGCCTCTTCCGGCCAGAAGCCCGGGCCCAAGGAGATGGGTGTGGCGATGAAAGCCGTGCAGGCCAAGCTGCAGGCCGCCGGCGTGCGCGCCGAGGGCCGCGTGGTGAGCGAGATGGTGAAAAAGGCGCTGGCGGGCTGAGGGCTCCAGCTATTCTGCGAGCCAGGCGATTAAAAGTCTTGAAGCCAGAGCAACAGTGACGCAAAGTCGGGCTGCGGGATTACGGCTTTTGTCGAAAACTGTCGAAACTATTCCTTGGAGTCAGGGTCAGAGTCATCATCCCTCCCCCAGAGCGGCGGCCAAAGCATGATGCCCTCGGTCGAGCCGGCGGGGTGCAAGCGGAAGTGCGAGGCGAGATGAAACCCTGGATGCATGAGTCCGTTAACTGGCCTGCCCGCCTTGCACCTCCGGCGAGACGTTTTCCTCCCGTCAAAATTGGCTTCCATCGCGTAGTGGCGCTGGGATTTGCTCTTGGTTCTCTCGCATTGGGCGCAGCAAGTGCTCGGGCTCAGCAGCCCTATGGATATGGTTACGGGCAGTATGCGGCTCCGGCACCGCAGTACAGCTATGGGCAGCCGCAGTACCAGCAACCACAATACGCGCAACCGCAATATCAACAGCAGCCCCAGTACGGGCAGCCTCAATACCAGCAACCGCAGTATGCGGAGCCACAGTACCAGCAGCAACCGGGGTACGAGCAGCAGCCTTACGCAGGCCAGCAGCAGCCGATGGCCGACCTGGGAGCCGATCAGGGCATTCCGGATCTCGGGGCGCCAGATGCGGGCCCGGCGCAACAGCCGTTGAGCGCGGGTGATCTGGAACAGCTTCTGGCGCCGATCGCCCTCTACCCGGACAATCTACTGGCACAGATTCTTGCTGCATCGACTTATCCTGCGCAGGTAGCAGTGGCCGACCAGTGGGTGAACAATATGCGCGCGCAGGGCTACGGGTCGCCAGACCAGATCGCTGCCGGCGCGCAGGCGCAGGGCGACTGGGACCCGAGCGTGAAGGCGCTGACGGCGTTTCCGCAGGTGCTGGACATGCTGAACCAGAACCTGCAGTGGACCACAGCGCTAGGTAATGCGTACTATAACCAGCCGCAGGACGTGATGCAGACAGTGCAGGTGCTGCGCGATCGCGCACAGCAGGCGGGCAATCTGCAGAACACTCCGCAGGAAGATGTAACGAACGATCAAGGCTATCTGGAAGTGGCGCCGGCGAATCCGGAGACTGTGTATGTGCCGGAGTACAATCCGTGGGCCGTCTATGGAGCGCCGATCTCGCCTTATCCGGGCTTCTCCTTTGCAGACGCGCTGGGCTCGTTTCTGAGCGCGGGAATCCAGTTCGGCGGCGGTTTTGCACTGGACGCGTTTGAACGCATGCCGTTCGGGTGGATGGGCTGGGGGTTGAGCTGGCTTTCGCACGGGATCTTCTTCAATCACTCGCCGTATTACACGCACAGCACCTCGGTGGCGGATTGGGGCTTCCCGCACGGAGGCCAACGTGTATTTGGCGACCGCGGGCTGCCCATTTACCGTGAGAGCGGTTTCGGCCACCACCCGATGCCGATGGGCCGCTACGGCAATGGATACGAGTCGGCGCGTGGTGGAGCATATCAGCGGCCGGGTAACGGGTATGGAGAATCCGGGCGCAACGAATTCCGAAACGAGCCGCGTGTAGAAGGATATGGGCGCAGCTACGGCTATACGCATCCCGAGGCTCCCGGACAGATGGCCTACAACACTCCGCGGCCGCAGGAATATGCAGGCCGTGCGCAAGGCGACATGGGAGGCGAAGCCTACAGCCATCCGGCGTACCGGTATAGCTACCCGAACAGGACGATGCAGAGTTACGGGGGACAGAACTACGCAAGGCAGAATTATCCGGGTCGGGCCATGCCCTATGAGGGTTATCGCAGCCCGTCCTATCAGAGTCCTTCGTATCGAGCACCGCAATACAGCGCTCCGCACGCGTATAGCGGCCGCGGCTCCTACGGCGATTTTGCTCACAATGAGCAGCGCAACGGCGGGTTCCACTTATTTGGTGGCGGCCATTCGTCGGGCGGCTTCGAGGGCGGACGGATGCCGAAGAGCTTCGGCAGCGGCAGCTTTGGCGGCGGACATGCGCCGAAGAGTTTCGGAAGCTTTGGCCACGAGAGGGCTCCCAAAGAGAGTCACGGCGGCGGCGGACACGAGCACCGGCGCTGAGCTACAATCCGATTGCGGTTACAAATTGCTTTTTTTGATGTAGCTCCTTGGTTCGATTTTGCAAGGAGGATTTCGTGACGGATCCCATGCAGGTTGGGAGGGTCACTTCTCGCCGCACGAAGAGCCGCTGGCTTCTTCAGTTGCGGTTGACTTTTTCTACAGCGGCTGCAGTCTTTTTTCTGGCTGAGTCCTTGAACTCGGATTTCCTGCGGCCGGCAGACCCCTCCCAGACCGTCTTCGTTCACATCTGTGTGGCCATCTTCGGCGTCGCCTGGCTGGTGCAGACCTTTGCGCTCATCCGTCAGCTCTATCGCGAGGATTGGAAGTAGCGAGCAGAGGCTTGAGCTAATTCGTGAGTCTCATGCGCCCAGTTTCCGCGGGCCCGAGATTCTTCGCGGATGCGCTTCGTGCAGCTCGTGATGCAGCTCGTCCACTTTGACGGCGGCTTGCTCGAGAGTCTTTTTACCGGCGGCGGTGATCTTGTAGAAGCGCCGGCGGCGCCCTCCCACGTTATCGACGAAGGATTTGAGCAGACCGGAGCGCTCCAGGCCGTGAAGGAGCGGATAGAGCGTGCCGGGGCCAATGCGATAGCCGTGGTGGCCCAGTTCCTCCATCATCGCCAAGCCGAAGACAGGCTCCTGGCGCGCATGCAGCAGCACGTGCATGCGGATCAGACCGTAATAGAGCTCCCGCCCGTGGCTCTTCATTCCGCATTCATCATACTGCAATTCTGACGACGCGGCTTGAATAGTATCGAAGTTCGATATATAGTGCGAGCGGAAGGGCTTACCTAAAATTGCCCCAAGGATTCGTCGATGCGCACGGCCCGCAGCAAGTTCCTGAGACGGATGGTGGTTCTGTTTGTGATGCTGACGGCCATGCGGCTGCATGCGCAGGGACCGCCGTATTAGACCGACGATCCGGTTCCGGTAGATTATCGCCACTATGAGTTTTATATCTTCGGCGGCATGGATGGGACGACGGCGGAGATCGACTCGACCGGTCCGGCCTTCGAATTCAACTGGGGTGCGGTTCCCCGCGTGCAGATTCACGCGATTCTACCGTGGGGTGTGGTGGCGCCGTCGAACAATCCCGTATATCTGCCCGGGGGGTCGGGTCCTACTTACTTCGGGCTCACGGATACGGAACTGGGCGCGAAGATTGCCTTCATTAAAGAAGGAAAGCGCATGCCGCAGATCGGCAGCTTTACGATGTTCGAGATGCCGACCGGCAATTCCGACAAAGGTCTGGGCGTGGGCAAGGTTTGGTACAAGCTGCCAATCTGGTTCCAGAAGAACGAGGGGAAATGGCTGTTTGACGGCGGCGGTGGTTATCAAGTGGTTCCGCAGACGGGCTATCGCAACTTTCCCTACACCGGATGGTTGGTGAAACGCGAGCTGAACGAGAGGCTCGAGCTGGGAGTGGAGGTATTTGCCCACGGGAGCGAAGGCTATGCGGCCGCGCAGACGCAGGCTTCAACGATGATCGACATGGGCGGCTACTATCACTTCAAGAAAAATCCGAACGAGCAGTTCCTGTTCTGTTATGGGCACTCGGTCGCGGGCCAGACGGAGAACTACGCGTACGTAGGCATGTACTGGACCTGGGGCAAAGATGACAAGAAAGATGATGGCCCATCGGGTGGTCAGCCTTCGCAATAACCGCTTCTGTGAAAACAGACCTACTGGCCACACTGGTTTTGTGCAGGAAGGAATTGGGAAAATGGAAATTACGACGCGCAGCTTCTGGACTTTGATCCACGGCATGGGATTTGGCGCGCTGTATCTGCTGGCGTGCTCGGGCGCGCTAGTTGAGCTTTATCGGCGTTACTCACCTGTGGCTGAGGAGACTGCTGGTGCGCGCGACGAATCGTTTTTGCGGATCTATCTTGCCGTGATGGCCGCGCTGGCGTGGATTACGGTGTTCACTGGCGCCTACATCATCTATCCGTGGTATCGCGCCGTGCCTCCTGCAGGAACCTCGAATCTTACCGCGTTTCCGCAGCGCATGCTGATGGCGCATCCCGCAACGATCGGCTGGCACTCGCTCGGCATGGAGTGGAAGGAACACGTGGCTTGGATTGCGCCGATCTGCATCACGATGGCTGCGGCGGTGGTCTGGCAGTATGGGCGCGAACTGAAGCGCCATCCGCAGTTGCGCAGAGCCGTGCTGAGTTTTGTCTGGATCGCCGTGTTTGCCGGCGGCGTTGCGGGATTTTTCGGCGCGATGATCAACAAGAATGCGCCGGTTGAGGGCGGAACCACCATTCACCTGATGGAGGGAGAATAGCGATGCACGGAGCTGTTGGCGCAAAAACAAATATCGCAAACACAGCCGGAACGAGCGCCTCTTCCCTTTCGAACGGAGCAGGCGCAGCAGCGGTTCTGGCCGCGGGGATTGGCGCGTTTGCCGTGGGGTTGATTGCCACGGTAGCCGACAAGTCCGCCGCGATCAAAGCTGCCATGATCTTCTCGAAGCCGACGGGGCCGCTGTCTGGTGTGACGACATCGGCGATTGTGGTGTGGCTGATTGCCTGGGTGATTCTGCACGCGCGCTGGCGCGGCAAGACGGTCAACCTGGGACGCGTCGGCGCGGCTGCGTTGGTTCTTCTCGTGCTTGGTCTGCTGCTGACGTTTCCGCCGTTTGCGGATCTGCTGTAAACGATCTTGTAAACGATTTGGGGAAACAAAAAAGCGCCGGAGCCATGTGACCTTGGCTCCGGCGTTAGGGCGGATTCAATTTAGTTTTATTCAAACGCCGCGGTGGTAAAGTCGGTGAAGTTCAACCCGTCAACGTGACGAGCCCACAATATCACCTGCCCGTTGGTTGGATTCTTCAGCAGTAATCCGACCACGCGGATGTTGGCGCCGTCAGTCAGATCGGTGAATGCACCCATACCGTAGCGGAAGTCGCATTTGCCGCCCAGATACACCGTGATCGTCTCCGGGATCAGTACCCCCGCAAAACCCTTCACTTGCATCTGGAAGCTGCCTTGGCTGGCGTTCTCGCTTCCCTTCACAATGGTGCCGTTAAAGCCCCAGTTGCGAAGGTGGATGCGATTCACCGCGACGCTGGTCTCGCTCACCACGCCGCTATCCGGTCCGCCGATGGCCACATCCTGGCCGGCGACCAGCGCACTGGAGTTGAACAGGAATCCCGTCAACGGATTGCGCATGTTGTAAATGAAGTATTTCTCACTGCCGGTCAGGTTCACCTGCGCGATATTGCCCAGCGAAATGGGCAGACTTGACGGTTCAAGCGCGCGCACATACAGGTCGAAGTTGCTGGCTGGTTGACCGCTCGCCTCTGTCACGTAGGTGATCTGGCCTGTAGCGTAGAAGTTCGAGTCCGAAAGAATCGCCACTTCGTCTGCATCGAGGGTCTGGTCCGCCGGATCCAGCTTGCCCATGACCTGCACAATGCTATTTGTGTTCAGGCTGGCCAAAGTGGCGTCGCCGTCCCACTGCGTCGACGAGGTCGTGTTGATCGTAAATTTCTCGCCGTGCGGCCCCTGGATCACGAACGAATTAGGTTCGGTGGTGCCTGTTGGCGGGGTGGTTACGCCTCCGGACAATTCGTCGATGTAGCCGCCCCCGTCACTCGTCGCCACCGTGTTCACATTGAAAGTGGGAATCACGGTGCCGGTGAATGCGCCGGTCCCGTCAACCTCGATCGACTTCGCAAGATCGAAGTCAATGCGCACGCCCACGGGCACGCTCGCCGTACCGCCAATCACCAGGGGTTTATCCAGCTTAACGGTTACTGGATTCGAGCCCGTGGCATAGCTCGCCGCCATGCTCAGAATGGAAGGTGCGGCTGGGGTGCAGGGCGTCGGAGAGCACGTGGGAACGTTCAGGTAGCCGATGGTGCTCGTACCCAGCGTAATGGTCACGCTGTCGTAAGTCCCCGCTGCAACATCGTTCATGTCGAGCAGAGTCTGGAGGCCATTGAAGCGCGCAAAGTCGACCGTCGGCGTACTGCCGCTGGCCAGCAGTGACACGGGCTTGCCTCCGTTCGTGGGATTGGCAACCAGGCCTGTGATTGTCGCGTTATAGGAAACGACGCTTGCTAACGGAGCGTCGGTGCCGACAATGAAGGCCGGTCCCGTCGCGGCACTGGATTGGGTTGCGGTGCTGGAGGTGATTCCACTTGTGCATCCAGTTACCGCCAACACGGCAACGGTGAGCAAAGGTGCTGCCAGCCGGAAGAGTTTGTCGTGTGCATGGGGGAACATAGTCGGCCTCTTTCTTTCGATTGCGCGAGCCCGTGGCTTATGTTGAGCGAGCGCGGAGTGGGCGGTGCGGCAAGCCTCTCCACCGGAACGTTGACGAGGACGAACGAGCCAGAGAACCGGATACCCCCTGGGAACCGGCTTTCGATTGCTTTGTCCTCGGCAATGACAGCGTGATGGGTTCGTTCAGGTTGCGTTCGCGCACGGAGCACCGCTGGTGTCCAGGACCCAGTGATCCAGGTTCGCTTCGGCAGTGATAACCAGGTGTTCTGTGGCAGCTTGGAGCGTTTGCGGAGCAGCTGCCACCCGATGTGTGCAAACCCAAAGGGATTCAGAAAAGTTGCGCGGTTTTTTCGACTGCTGCAACTTTTTTCAGGCGATGTACGTCAAGCCTGCTAACGATCCCAGACCGCGCTCGTCGCCGAAACCGCAAATCGCCGCGTGTTCCCGCTCAAAACACCTCGGACCGGAAGCCTGCCGGCACGGGCGTGTGTTTCAACAGACCTAGCTCGCCGGCCAGGCGCTCGAGCCGCGCGCGGGTGGCCGCTGTGGGAGGCACCAGCGGCAGACGCATGTGGTCACTCGTGCGGCCCATCAGATGCAGGACGGTTTTTACAGGGCCGGGATTCGACTCCCAGAAGTTTGCCTCGAAGAGCCGCGCGAAGCGGCGCTCGAGTGCGCGCGCTTCATCCCACCGATTGTCGAGAGCGGCGCGGATCATGCG
>Ga0335073_10012841_pt1 | contig 11746 bp, 7 predicted proteins | sample Lox_Sample_22_FD_207093 | JGI IMG/M metagenome (GOLD analysis project Ga0335073, IMG submission 207093) | Soil microbial communities from Loxahatchee National Wildlife Refuge, Florida, United States - Lox_Sample_2.2 | ecosystem: Environmental > Terrestrial > Soil > Wetlands | place: USA: Florida... | reverse complement strand
GAGGCGGTGACTACGCTGCCGATTCTGCTGCCGCCCACGGTGCTGGGCTTTTATCTGCTGGTTCTGCTCGGGCCGCGCACCGCCTTCGGGCGCGCGGCTGTACATCTGCTGGGACATCCGCTGGCGTTTTCATTTTCGGGACTGGTCGTCGGATCGGTGATTTACAGCCTTCCCTTCGCTGTGCAGCCACTAACGGCCGGATTTCACGCGGTTGATGCTGGGCTGATCGAGCAGGCAAGGCTGCTCGGCGCGGGCCGATGGCGCATCCTGCGGAGCGTTCTGCTGCCGCTCTCGGCGCGCTCGGTGGTGGCCGCCGCTGCGCTGTGCTTTACACATACCGTAGGCGAGTTCGGGGTGGTACTGATGATCGGCGGCGACATTCCCGGAGCGACGCGCACCTTGTCGATCGCTATTTACGACCAGGTGCAGGATTTCGCCTACGCGCAGGCTAACCGGACAGCGCTTCTGCTGCTGTGTTTTTCGCTGGCCGCACTGGTGCTGCTCTACGCGCGCCGCAGGCATGAGGGACCGGCGCATGCCTGACATCCGCATCCGCCATCGGCAAGGCCATTTTGTGCTGGACGCTGAATTCTCGCTGACCAGCCCATGGACCGTGCTCTTTGGCCCGTCGGGTGCGGGAAAGAGCACCGCCCTGCGTGCAATCGCAGGGCTGATCGTGCCCGATGCGGGCCACGTGACGCTGGCGGGAAGAACACTGCTGGATACGGCCACAGGCATTGCCCTGGCTCCGGGGCGGCGTTCGATCGGATTTGTAACCCAGCAGCCCTCACTCTTCCCTCACCTGACAGTGCGCGAGAATGTGGAGTTCGGAATCCACAACCTGGCGCATGAGGAGCGGCGGCAGCGTGCGATGGAGATGCTGCGGCTCTTCGGTGCCGAGGCGCTGGCGGAGCGGCGTACGCATGGCCTTTCAGGAGGCGAGCGGCAGCGGGTGGCGCTGGCGCGGGCCCTGGCCCCGGCTCCGCATCTGCTGCTGCTCGACGAGCCGCTGGCGGCTCTCGACGACGCGTCCGCTCAGGACATTCTTGCGCGGTTGCTCAGCCTGGAGACGCGCGTGCTCTACGTCTCGCATGACCTGCCCGAAATCTGGCGTGTCCCGGCGGAAGTCGTCCTGATGGAGGGCGGCCGCGTGACCGCCACCGGTCCGCTGCAGCAGATTCTCGCCGCCCATCGCGATCGCCTGCTGCAGCAGCTCAGCTGATCGTCACGGCTGTGGGTGTCCCCACACGCGATCGAGAAAGAGCCAGCGGTCGCGATGCGGATCGGGCGCAGCCTGGGACTGAGCGTCGAGGTTCATCACCTGCCAGCCATCGGCGGCCGTGTAGGGCGGCCAGTTGGGGGTCCCACGCGCATTTGGATTCCCGGTGCGTGCGAAATTCGTCCAGTAGGTCTCGATGAGATCGCTCAGCGCGTAGTCCTGCGGCTGCCAGACCGCGCCGGGGCGCGAATCGAGCGTCCCGAAGACGTACTCGATCTCGTCGGAATGAAAGGCCCCGGAGCCGGCCGGGTGGTATTGGCTGGCGGGCGAGGGTCGCCGGAAATAGTAGCGGTAAACAGCCGCATCGCCGGTAGCAGCCTGCGCTTCAAGCCATTTCCATGTCGAGAAGGTAATGAACCGCGCGCCGGTCAGAGTGATATCCGAACGGACCGTCTCCGCTTCGGTCTGCGCAGGGAACAGGCGCAGAAACTCGTCTGCGTTCGCGCCGAAATCCTGCTGCGCCTGCGCGCGGAAACTTTCCGGGGTGGGAGGCTGCGGATCATCGATGGCCAGAGCGCTTGGCTCGTCACGGTTCCATCCGGCCAGCAGCGGAACGTGCGCCTGCTTGCCCTCCGCGTAGATTTGCGGAACGCTTTCCGGCAGGAAGTATCCATCGACGTCCGGTCCGATGCGGGTGTGTGCCACCTGGTCCGGGTGGTCCATCTTATCGATCAGATCCTGCACGCTCATGGCGCGAAGATCGGTCAGGCTCGACGTTCCGAACGTGGCCTGTGCCCAGGCGGAATCGGTTCTTTCGCTCTCCGCAAGCGGCGGGAATGACAGGCCGCGGCTGGAGAAGGCAGCTCCGCTTTCGCCAATCGCGTGGACGAAGAGCCCCTGCGCCAGCGGTGAAGCCATCTGGGCGCTGACGGAAAAGGAGCCGGCCGATTCGCCAAAGATGGTCACGTTGTGCGGATCGCCTCCGAAGCGGCTGATATTTCGTTTGACCCACTCCAGCGCGGCGGTCTGATCCATCAACCCGTAGTTGCCAGCTGCGTGGTGCGGCGACTCCGCGGCCAGCTCAGGCAGCACGAGAAAGCCGAAGACTCCAAGCCGGTAGTTCATGGAAACGACCACCACGCCCTTGTGCGCCAGATGCTCGCCGTCCTGGCGCGGCTCAGAGGTGGCGCCGGCGGTGAAGCCGCCACCGTAGATCCAGACCATCACGGGAAGGTTCGCGTGCTTGTTCCTGGCGGGCGTCCAGACGTTGAGGTTCAGGCAGTCTTCGCTCGGGCCGGGGTCGCGAAAAACCATGTCCTCGAAGGGATGGGGCTGGATGCAGCGGTGGCCGAAGCTGGTGGCGTCGCGCACGCCGGACCATTTAGACGCGGGTTGTGGCGGCCGCCAGCGCAACGGCCCGACAGGCGGAGCGGCATAGGGAATGCCGAGGAAAATCCGCACCTGGCCATCCCCGCCGAGCTTGCCGCGCACTTTGCCCCTGTCGGTCTTGATCGTCAGCTGATCGCTGGCGCCGGCGGCGCACACGGCAGCAAAGGAGAAGAAGAGTAACAGGGCACAGGCAGTCGCACGACGTCTCAGCATGGATCCTCCAATTCCCAACCCAGCCTACGCGGGTCGCCCAAGAATTTTCCACCGCACCCCGCTGGCTCGCGCGAGGCGGCGGATCAGAGTTGCTCGGGTGCAAGCAGGCCGGCGACTGTCTCGCGGCGCCGGATCAGGCGGGCGCGGCGGCCACTGACGAGAATCTCCGCTGGGCGCATGCGGGAGTTGTAATTCGAAGCCAGCGACATGCCGTACGCACCGGCATCGAGGATAGCGACCAGATCGCCCGGCGCCAGCGATGGCAGTGCGCGATCGCGCGCGAAGAAATCTCCGCTTTCGCAGACGGGCCCTACCACGTCTGCGACGACTCGGCGAGCAGAGCGGCGCACGACGGGCACGATCTCGTGATAGGCCTGATACAGCGCGGGGCGGATCAGGTCGTTCATCGCAGCGTCGACGATCACAAAATTCTTTTTCCCGTTTTTCTTCACGTAGAGAACGCGGGTCAGCAGCGCCCCGGCCTGCGCCACGAGAAAACGCCCCGGCTCCAGCAGCAGCTTCACGTTGCCAATCGATTCGGCGGCGGGAATCAGAGCCGCTGCATACTGGCGAACTCTTTTCTCCGCATCGAAGGCGTGGTCGGCGTGGTACTCGATGCCGAGACCTCCGCCCAGATCCATCAGGCGGATGGTATGGCCGTCGCGACGAAGTTCAGTAACCAGCGCGGCAACGCGCCGGGCCGCCGCCCCAAAAGGCTCGGCGTTTTTGATCTGCGAACCGATGTGCACGCTGACGCCGGACGGTTCGAGATACTTGCCGGCCTTGCGGTAAACAGCGCGGGCGCGGCGAATATCGATGCCGAATTTGTGCTCGCGCATTCCCGTGGATATATACGGATGCGTCTCCGCAAAAACGTCGGGGTTGACCCGCAGCGCAATGCGAGCGTGTTTGCGGAGCCTGGCAGCGCGTTCGGAGAGCAGTTCCAGTTCGCCTTCGCTCTCCACATTGAAGAGGAGGATGCCCGCGCGGAGGGCCAGATCCATCTCCGGCGCCGTCTTGCCGATACCCGAGAAGACCACACGTTGCGCGGCCTCGCGGTCGACGGCCAGCACCCGCTCCAGTTCCCCGCCGGAGACCACATCAAAGCCGGAGCCGTGCTCGGAAAACAGTTTCAAAACAGCCAGCGAAGAATTGGCCTTGACTGCATAGCAGACCTGGTGAGGAACAGCACGGAAGGCGCGCTCAAAGCGGCTGAGGCGGCCGATCATGTGGTCGGCGGAGTAGACATAAAGCGGGGTGCCGAAGCGGCGCGCCGCGGCTTCCAGACTGACACCATTGCAGTGCAGCGGCGATTGCGGATGGGGATGAGCAAACGGACGGCTGTCGATCGGAACACCTCGGCACAGCGATTCCTCCTGAGAGTAACGAGGTTCGACGCGCGCGTAAAGCCAGCACGGCGGCAGCTATGCGGCAGACGCGGGCGCCCATTCGCGTGCGGGCGAGCGCCTCAGGGATGTGCGTCCAGCTCGAAGTTCAGGATCGACGCCGCTCCGGCCGACGCAATAACGATGAGGCGCGCGGCGAGACCGTTTGCAGAGAGCGGCGTGAAGGTGACGGAGCCATCCAGGGCCGAGGCCGCCTGCACCGTCTGCTGCGCGAGAATCGGCGCCGGTGCGCACGATCCCTGGTTCGGACACGGTTCGGTCCAGCCGTAGAGCGTCTCGGCGATTGTGACGCCTGCGCCTGCGAGCGGGTCGCCGAAGGCGTCGGTGACATGGAGAACGACAGGAGTAAACGTCTGGCTCGCCGGAATATATTGCTCCGTGCCGGTCCATGCCACCAGCGCAGCCGTTTCAGGATCAACCGGTGTGACGGTGAAGTTCGCACAGGTCATGCTTCCGGTGAGGCATGCGCTCACCGTGGACGCAACGCTCGCGGTGAAGGGTCCCGCGGCAATCTGGTCCGACGCAATGCCGGCGGCTCCGCTGGAGCACTGACTGGCCGCGACCGCGAGGTTCGGCGAGTTAGGCGACCAGGTGATGGACTGCCCCTGTACCGCGGTGCCGGCAGCATTGAGCGCCAGGGCCTGCACGGGCCACTGCGCCGTGGCGCCCAGTACGAGGTAAAGGTTCGGCGTCAGCGCGACAATCGATGGCGGGGCGGTGCCGGTGAACTCCGCCAGCACGCTGCTGCCGTTCGTGAGGGAAGCGGTGAGCTGTGCAAGCGCCGCGGAATTGGCAGTGACCGGCAGGGTCGCGGTACCGTCGCCGGCTGTGACCACGCTGCACGTGGCCAGTCCGCAGCCCAGCGCGGCCGTGCCTTCCGTGACGGAAAAGGTCACGGTATCGCCGGCTGCGGGTTTCTGCGTGGCAAGGTCGATGGCCCGAACGGTCAATGGCTGCGGCACGCCAATCGGAACGGCTCCGGACGGGGCTGTCACGATGGAGATTGCGTCGTTCCCCTGCGCGTCGTAGCTGAAATTGTCGGCGATCGCAGTCACACCCAGCGTTTGCGAATCCTGCACCTGAAGCAGGACATTGCCGGTGACCCCGTTCGACGGAGGCGCCGTGGCCACAATTGTGTTGGGCGTGACGCTGAGCACCTGGGCTGGGACGCCGTTGACGGTCACCGTGACCGTCGGCCGGAAGCCCATGCCCTGGATGACAATCTGTCCGCCGGAGGGCGGCAACCGCGCCGGTGTAACGCTGTCTGCGTAGAGAATACGTCCGCGATAGGCGTAGTCGGGCCGGCCATCGCCGCGAAAATCGGCCAGCCCGATACGAACCTCGCTGTCGGCAATCGTCATGACGGGAAGCGTGGAAAGGCCCGGGACGTTGCCGTTCAAGGGCTGCAAAGTTCCCGTCACCGGCGCCGCGCCGGCCTGATCGGTTCCGTTCCACGCGCCGAGCACGATCTGCGCTTTGTTCTCCGTGTCTGCGCCAGTTTCGTCGAGCGCCTGTGCCTCGATTGTGAATTCCCGCGCCCCGCTGGCCCACCACTGGAACCATGCGGAGTGACCGTAGCCGTTGATGCGCGCGGTCCACTCCCCGCCGACAGGGACCGTGACAGGCGCGGAGAACGAGCCGTCGGCCGTTTCCGGAGGCTCGTCGGCGGCATCCTGAATGACAACGTTCTGAGAAACTGTCGAACCAGCGCTGAGGCCTGGGAGCGTAATCACGGGCATGGTCCCGGAAGGCGCAACCTGGCCCGTGGTGTAGGGGGCGACTGCAGAATTGCCGATGTAGAGAGGATTCACCTGCTCGAAAGTGAGCTGATAGTCCGACGTCGTGACGCCGGGGGGCAGCGGCACGTCGCTCAGATCGAAGTAGCCTTCGAGCGCGACGTCGTTGCTCCCGAACCGCGTGAGCGGATTCCCGTTCGCATCTGTCGAGCCGGTGACCGGGTTCCCCGCGTTGCCCTGGAAATACACGCCGCTGACGCCGGTGACGGTATGCACGATGTCCGGCACTCCGTTCACCAGCGGGCGAAGCACCACGTTCACGCCCTGCATGCCCTGGCCGAGCGGGAAAGAGATGGTGCCCGTTACGGAGATGGTCGCCGCAGCGGTGAGCGTCTTGCCGGTGAAGTTGCCGATGTTGGCAGAGGTGACGGGGTAGAGGCGGCTCAGCGATGCAAGGTCGTCGGTGCGCAGCTGCGTTGGGTTGGGCATGCACACTCCGCCGCTGCCGTTGCAGAGGCGCTCGATGGGATGCAGGATGGGCCAGCCGGCAAGCCCTGCCGAGGTGATCTGATCGTTGACGAACATCTCTTCGTTGGTCTGCGACCAGCCGAGACCCAGCACGTAGCCGAAGGCGCGAATGAGCTGGTACTGGATATTCGTGATCTGCGCGGTGGTGGTCGCACACTGGCCGTTCACCAGGATGAGCGCGTGAGCCAGGTTGCCGGTGACGGCGAAGTTGTCGACCGTCGGAATGACGCCGTTATTCTCGCAATCCAGCGAAGAACTGGCGCCCGCGCCGTAGATGCCATTGATGACGGAGCCATTCTCGTCGTAGACCACAGCCACGGGTTTGTTTGTCGCGGTGGGCTGGATGTCGGCCGGCAAAACGATGCCGTTGGAACCGGTGGTGATGGAATTGTCTACGTCTTCGGCGAGATTGCCGCCGCGCTGGATCGAGATTGCCGCGGTGTTCACGCCATTCCATACGGCGACGGCGTTGGCGACCATGGTATTCGCCTGGGCTTGTGTGACCTTCGAGCTGAGAGGGCTGAGGTCGGTGTAATAGATCACCAGGCCGTTGGCCCAGACGATCGGGCTGCCCTCCGCCGAAGGATTGAAATAGCTGGAACCGGCGACCCACCTCGGGCCGCTTGCGCTCGCCTGTCCCGCAAAGACGAGGAGCAGAGCCAGCGCGATCAAAAGGGCGGCGATTCTGGCGATCCACGGATCGGGATTGAGGCGCATGGCGCTGTTTCCCCGAAATACTCCGGCTCTATTGCGACACGGCGGGAGCGATTCGGCGAAAGAATCGTGTGGGGATTGTGAGACATCAGTTCAGAACGGGCGAGCGCTAGGATTGGATTCCAAATCGGGAGCAGGCGCCTGGCAGGTACAATCGAAATTTCAGGGAAAATGTCAGATACCATTCGCGATACAGTCATTCTCGGCTCCGGCTGCGCCGGACTCACTGCTGCCATCTACACTGCCCGGGCGAACCTGAGCCCACTGATTCTGGAGGGCCACGAGCCGGGCGGCCAGTTATCGATCACCACCCTGGTGGAGAACTTTCCTGGCTGGCCGGAGGGAATCCAGGGGCCGGAGCTGATCGAAAACATGCGCAAGCAGGCTTCGCGCTTCGGAGCGGAGTTCCGTATGGGCCACTTGGCGACGGTGGACCTGACGAAGCATCCGTTTGCGCTGAACCTGGGGAACGAAATCGTTCACACGCGAACGCTGATCATCGCCAGCGGCGCCTCGGCGCGCTGGCTGGGGCTGCCTTCGGAGCAGGCTCTGATCGGGCATGGCGTCAGCTCGTGCGCGACCTGCGACGGCTTCTTCTTCACCGGAAAGGAGATCGCGGTGGTCGGCGGCGGCGATTCGGCGATGGAAGAGGCGCTGTTCCTGACGCGGTTTGCGTCGAAGGTCACGCTGATCCACCGGCGCGAGCATTTTCGCGCCTCGCGGATCATGCTGGACCGCGCGATTGCTCATCCGAAGATCGCTTTCATGACCAACACCCTGATCGAAGAGGTGATGGGCGTCGAGCAGAAGGAAGTCACCGGGGTGCGGCTGCGCGATACGATGACCGGCACCTCGTCGGAGCTGAGCCTCAGCGGGCTGTTCCTCGGAATCGGGCATATCCCCAACGCGGCGATGTTTGCGGGACAGCTGGAGCTCGACGAGGACGGATACATCCAGACGCACCATTACGTCTTCACGCGGGTCCCGGGCGTGTACGCCTGCGGGGACGTGCAGGACCGGCGGTACCGGCAGGCGATCACGGCGGCGGGGACGGGGTGCATGGCTGCGCTGGAGGCCGAGAAGTACCTCGAGGTCCACGGCCGGTAACGTTACGGAGCCGAGGTCAGAGGGGTACCCCCCTCCCCGGGTACCAGAGAGTTAACTTGATTGATTCGAGGCGGTTTGCGGCCTGTTTACCACCTCGACAACGGAGCATCCTTTTGATTCCACGCCAGTTGCGGGCGAAGGTGTGTGCCATGGGTACGGCCGTCAGTGAACACCACAGGGCCGTGTAGCGGTTCGATGATTGAAAAACAATCAATTGGTTGACGGCCTCCTTGCAGAACACGGAATGCAGACCGCAGGGCGCAGGAAGAGCGCTCAGGGTGCAGCGTTCAGCGATCCGGCGTGTGGAAGCGGGCATGGAATCAGGACGGAAAGCTCAGTGCACAGAGCACAGAGCTCAGAGCTCAGAGCTCAAAAAAGACAAAGGCAAAAGGAAAAAGCCCGCGCATGGCGGGCTTTTTCTTTTTTCACCTTATAAGTTCAGGATATCAGATTGGGAGTAGTAACCCTGCCAACTTTGTTGGAGCGGAAGCCATTTGGAATGAGCGATGACACTTCGGTAATGAGGCGAAAAGCTTGACAGTTTTTGGGGAGCAGCGGCCAGGGGTTAGCGTTTAGCGTTTAGGGGCGTTGCGGGGGTGGGGGGATGGTGCCGATGGCGGGGGCCGGAAGATATGGATGGCCCCAGCATGCGCTGTGGCCGGCGGAGCCCCTTGTCGGCGGCGGACCGGCAGAGCCGGGTCCGCCAAGCGCCGACGGCCTGCGGCAGCAAGGTGCGGCCCTTCGGGCCGGTCTTTTCGGCACGACTCAAGTCGTGCCCTGATACAAGGGCCCTTTCGCCAGCATATTGTTTTCAATAACTTCTTGTAAGCAGCTATGAATCTGTCTTTATTTTGCCTTGCCACACGCGAGCGGGATGCCTGGAAATTTGAGGCGATTGCAAACTTCCGTATTGCCAACCATGCGGCCAGGTCGGTCCCTGCCGAATGGCATGCACCTATTCAATCGTTGATCCGATTTTTTCTGAAGGTACTCGTTCCCACCGGCCCAGCTTGTCGGAGTCGATTTGGTGCGGGTCGACTTTCTGCCACGCAGCTAACAAAGATGGGGCAGGAGGACCATAGCGATAAATTTCGCCGGTTGCAACATCGACATACCATTCATAACCTTCATGGATGCCAGGTTGTGGCGGAACTTGCCTCGCTATGCCCTCCCGAATCAGGTTGTCCAGCCGACGTTTGAAAATCCGCCAGTCGCTGTAGTACCGAATGATGTGATCTTCCATTTCCAGAGTTTCTGTGATCGAGCCGAGCCCACCGGACACTTGCACCGCGGTGCGGGGCGGGCGGAAAGGATCCCCTGAATACAGGCACCAATACCAGTCCGGGGCTCCCACCTGCTGCGTGTTTCTGCCTCCGTGCGGCAACACTGCCGCTACATCGTTGGGACCCTTTCCGGCCGGGTACTTGATGAAGTCGACTGCGTTGCCGGTGACGCAAGCTTGCCGCTGCCCATCGGAGAAGACGACCGTGAAGATCGTGTACCCCATACCGGACTCGCCGTGGTCGTAGATCTGGTTCGCAAATCGGGCGGGTAGTCGCGTCGGGCTGTCCTGAACCTTCACCACATCCTCGATTTTGACTGACCTTTTGCCGCGGTCATCCTCCGGATACACTCCCCACCACCGCAGGTAAGGCATCTCCGGTTCGATGTACACCGTATCAAGGACCCTGCCGTCTTTTAGGGTGACGCGGCAAGGGAAATACCACAGATCGTCGTCACCGCTGGCAACAATGTTGACCAAGGCTTCGCGGACGTGGTCTGGGAGAGCAGGATATCGCGCCATTGAACGGCCTCTTGATCAGGTTACCGGTTGGATAGAGGGCGATTCTACAGGCACCGCTGCCGTATCCTGGTGGAAGACCGGCATGGCGGAAGTTACGGGAGTGGTACGCCGGGCCTAAAGGCCCGTTTCATTTAGCGGTCGCGTTTCCCCGGCCTGAAGGCCGGGGCTTTCTCCGTCGTGCTTCTGCGCAGCACCTTCAGCGCAGAGAGAGACCGTCGGAAATCGGGACGAATGACCGGCAAACCGGAAGTTTGGAGTGAGCTCGCATCAGAAAAGCAACTGCAGATCCTTCGTCGCTCCGCTCCTCAGATGGGATGAAAAGGGTGGCGTACCTTCCTGGTACGTGCTCTGAGCACAGATATTCCATCCGAGGGAGGTACGCCATGAAGGTCCACGTAGGAGTAGATCTTCACCAGAGATTTTGTTACCTGACGGCGGTAGATGCAAGTGGGAAGTTGCTGCGACAGGGGCAGGTTGCGAATCAGGCCGCGGCGTTGCAGCAGTGGCTGGGCTCGCTGGAGCGTCCGCGTCAGGTGGTGGTGGAGGCCAGCGGTTTCTGGCCGGCGTTTTACCGGGCGGTGCGCGGCCATGCCGAACGGGTGGTGATGGTGCATCCGCAGCGGGTGAAGGCGATCGCCTCGGCGAAGCTGAAGAACGACCGGGTGGATTCCTCGACGCTGGCACATCTGTCGCGCTGCGAGCTGCTGCCGGAGGCATGGATGGCCGATGAGGCGACCCGGCAGCTGCGCCTGCGGGTGCGGCTGCGGATCAACCTGGGGCGGCAGCGGGCACGGGCGAAAAATCAGCTGCAGGCGGTGCTGCACCAGGAGGGGTTCATCAAGCCGGTGACGGATCTGTTCGGCCGGCGAGGACGCGCATGGCTGGCGTCGATCGAGCTGAGCGGGGCCGCACGCATGGTGGTGGAGACGTGGCTGCGGGAAGTGGACCGGCTGGATGCGGAGATCACTGCGCAGACGCGGGAACTGGAGCGCCTGGCCGCAGACGATCTGCGGGCGCGGTGGCTCGAGACGGTGCCGGGGATCGGAGCTTATTCGGCGATGGTGATCCTGGCCGAGATCGGAGATATGGGACGGTTTGCCCGCAAGCAGGCGCTGGCCAGCTACGCGGGGCTGGTGCCGGCGGTGCGGGAGTCGGCGGGCAGGAAGAAGCGAGGCGGCATTACCCACCAGGGATCGAACACGCTGCGCTGGATCATGCTGCAGGTGGCGCAGGTGGCCTGCCGCTGCTCGCCGGCGGTGCGCGTTTGGTATACGGAACTGCGGCGGCGCAAGCCGGCCCAGGTGGCCCGGATCGCTGTGGCGCGCAAGCTGCTCTGCGTTGCCTGGGCGCTGCTGCGCCACGGCCTGTGCTTTGACGAACAGGTTTTTGCCCGCAGCTGATCGCGGGACGGGCCCTGAAAATTGTGCAGCACGGAATTTGCGAACGTTGCCCAGAAGAGCCCGGTCAGCTCGTTCATCCTCTGTCCGACGGTTAACACCGCCAGGACCTCCTCAGATGGAGCGGCCGGGACTCGAATCTCCTTGTGTGCCACGAGCACGAATAGAAGTCTGTCCGCAACGCTCACGCAGATTCCGCTGGACAGGTGCGGCTCTTTTCATAGAAGGATGAC
>Ga0335073_10012840_pt1 | contig 11747 bp, 11 predicted proteins | sample Lox_Sample_22_FD_207093 | JGI IMG/M metagenome (GOLD analysis project Ga0335073, IMG submission 207093) | Soil microbial communities from Loxahatchee National Wildlife Refuge, Florida, United States - Lox_Sample_2.2 | ecosystem: Environmental > Terrestrial > Soil > Wetlands | place: USA... | reverse complement strand
TGAGTGCCCACTCGAGCCCTTCGGAGTCGAAGTCGTTGAAGACGATGCCGGTGCCTGCGCCCGTCTCGGGGTCATAGTGCTCCACCGAATCGGCGAGTCCTCCCGTGCGCCGCACGATCGGCACCGTGCCGTATCGCAGGCTGTACATCTGGTTCAGCCCGCAGGGCTCGTAGAGCGAGGGCATGAGGAACATGTCGCAGGCGGCCTCGATCCAGTGCGAGAGCTCATCGTCGTAACCCTGGCGAAACACCACGCGCCCCGGGAAGCGGCCCGCGAGCTCGGCGAGGAAGCGCTCGTACTGCGGCTCGCCGCTCCCCAGTGCGACGAACGCGAGCTCGCGCCATTCCAACACCTGCGGCAGCGACTCGAACATCAGCTCGATGCCCTTCTGCGCGGCGAGCCGGCTCACCATGCCCGCGAGCGGTGTCGCCGCGGGCACCGTCAGGCCCAGCCGTGCGATGAAGTCTGCCTTCAGCGCGTGTTTGGTCGATAACGTGCCCGGAGCGAAATGCGCCGGCAGGTACGGGTCGTTGCGTGGATCCCATACCTGATAGTCGACGCCGTTCAGAATGCCCGTGAGGTCATTGCTGCGCATCCGCAGCGAGTCCTGCAGCCCCATGCCGTATTCGTCGGTGCAGATCTCCCGCGCGTGCGTTGGGCTGACGGTGGTGATCGCGTCCGCGTACAGGATTCCATGGCGCAGCGGGTTGATTTTCTTCGCGCGCAGGTCGTCCTGATGCAGCAGATAGCTCTTGGTGCCGAGCTCCAGGTCGGCAATGGCCGCCGAGCTGAACACTCCCTGGTAGCCGATGTTGTGGATGGTCAGCATCGAGCGGGTGCGCGCGAACAGCGGCTGGTCCGCAAGCTGCGCCTTGACGAAGAGCGGTCCGAAGGCCGTGTGCCAGTCGTTGCAGTGCAGGATCTGCGGCGACCATTGCAGGCGCTGACAGGCGGCGAGCACCGCGCGGGTGAAGGCGAGGAACCTCAGGTGCTCGTCCGGGTCGGTCGTATAGATCGCCGGCCGCCCATAGAGCGCCGGGCAATCGACCAGGTACACGAGGGCATCGGATCCCGGGAGCGCGGTGGTAGCGACCGAGTAGACATAATGATGCGGGCCGATCTGCAGCGGCACCTGCTGCAGGCCCTCGACAGGTCGCAGCGGGAACTTGGCGCGATCTATGAACGCGTACAGGGGCGTAAAGAGCCGGACGTCGTGGCCGGCCGCAGTCAGGTATTTGCCGAGTGCGCCGGCTACATCCGCGAGCCCGCCCGTCTTGGACAGCGGCGCCACCTCGGCGGAGAGCATGCATACGCTCAAAGTCATGCCGGTCTCCAGCGGGCTATCATGGTAGCCGCGTCCTCAAGCCCGACCTTTTCTGCGATGCAACGGTTTCTCATAGGACTCACGCTCGCTCTGCTGCTCATCATCTCGATCGGTATCGGTATCGCCGTGGCCCGATGGCCGGAGTGGCGCCACCTCGTCTTTTAGGGCCTGACCCCCCGCGCGGAGTGTCAATCGGCTGGGCGGTACTCTAACTATATGATTATAAAGGAATACCTGCTACGGGTAGCCGGTTCCGACCCCGCTCGCTGGTAGACTATGCCCATTCCCCAGCTTCCGGCCACCCTCATCCGGGCCTCGATGCGTACTTCCGGGGCACCCTCACGGACGGAACGAGAAGAGAACATGTCAGCCTCTCCATACAAACAGCTAGAGCAGGAGTTCAAGCGACTCCACGCCTTTCGCGGCGCCCTGTCACTCCTGCGCTGGGACGCCGCCGTGATGATGCCTCGTGGCAGCGCCGATGTGCGCGGTGAGCAGCTCGCCGCGCTCGAGACCGAGTATCACGCGCTGCTCACGGCGCCGCGCATCACGCGGCTGCTGGACCGTGCGCAGGCCAATACCCAGGGCCTGCAGGACTGGCAGGTGGCGAACCTGCGGGAAATGCGGCGCCAGCGCGATCACGCCATTGCGACGCCGGTATCGCTGATTTCGCGTCTCACCCGGGCCACCTCGCGGGCCGAGGTGCGCTGGCTGGAAGCCCGTCAACAGGGCAAGTTCGAGCTCTTCGCGCCCCACCTGGAAGAGGTTGTGCACCTGGTTCGGGACAAAGCGGCGCTCCTCGGCCAGGCTTTGAATCTTGCGCCCTACGACGCGCTCGTGGACGAGTTCAGCCCCGGCATCACCACGGCTGACATCGACGCGATGTTCAAGGGGCTTTCGCGGCGCCTGCCATCGCTCATCCGCGAGGCGATCGAGGCCCAGGAGAGCCGGCCGCCTGCGCCGCTCGACGGCAAATTCCCTGGCGGCAAGCAGCGGGCGCTCATCGTGGAGGTGATGAAGCAGGTCGGCTTCCCCTTCGACCGCGGACGTCTCGACGAGAGCGAGCACCCCTTTACCGAAGGCGTTCCGGGCGACATCCGCGTCACCACGCGTCTTGACCCCAACGACCTCTTCTCTGGGCTGCTGGGTGCATTGCACGAGACCGGCCACGCGATGTACGACCTCGGCCTGCCGCAGGACTGGCGCGATCAGCCCGTCGGCCGTGATCGCGGCATGGCGTTGGAGGAGAGCCAGTCTCTGCTCATGGAGATGATCGTCTGCCGCAGCCGCCCGTTCGTGCGTTACGTGCAGCCGCTGATCGTCAAGCACTTCGGCGTCAGCGGCCCGCAATGGGACATCGAGAATATCTACGCACATCTGACGCGCGTTCGACGCGGCCTCATTCGCGTAGATGCCGACGAGCTGACCTACCCGCTGCACATCATGTTGCGGTACGAGCTCGAGAAGCAGCTTCTGAACGGCTCCCTTGCCGTGCGAGACCTCCCGGACGCGTGGAACACCGGCATGGAAGAGCGCCTGGGCATCCGTCCCGGGAACGACAGCGAAGGCTGCCTTCAGGATGTCCATTGGGCCGTCGGGTCCTTCGGCTACTTCCCTTCGTATGCCTTGGGCGCCGTCATCGCCGGCCAGCTCTACGAGAGCCTTCGCAACGACGTGCCCGCGCTCGACGAGCAGCTTGCGCGCGGCGAGTTCTCGGGCCTGCTCGGCTGGCTGCGCACCAACGTGCACGGTCTCGGCGCCAAGGTGCCCGTGCAGGAGCTGCTGCGCGGCGCAACCGGCAAGCCGCTATCCGCGGCCACCTTCATTCGCTACATCGAGGCGAAGTATCTGGAAGCGACGCCGAGCGAGGCCGCCGCCTAGATGCCGGCGGTTGCCCCCCCGAGCCCAGCTTCCACGAAGACGGAGGTCGCGCCGGGAAATTCGCGCACGCTGACGCGCCTGCAGGCCCGCTTGCGCGGGTCGGTCGGGAAGGCGATCGAAGACTATCGCATGATCGTCCCCGGCGACCGGGTCATGGTCTGTCTCTCGGGCGGCAAGGACTCCTACACCCTGCTCGACATACTTCTGTCGCTGAAGCGCAGCGCGCCGGTCGACTTCGAGATCCTCGCCGTCAATCTGGATCAGAAGCAGCCCGGTTTCCCCGAGCACGTGTTGCCGGAATACCTGACTGCCCTCGGCGTCCCGTTTCACATCATCGAGCAGGACACCTACAGCGTCGTCAAGCGCGTCATCCCGGAGGGTCGGACCCTCTGCGGCCTGTGCTCGCGGCTGCGCCGCGGCGCGCTTTACCGGTTTGCCGCCGAGAACGGCATCACCAAGATCGCCCTCGGCCACCATCGCGACGACATCGTCGAGACACTGTTTCTGAATCTCTTCTTTGGCGGTCGTCTCAAGGCCATGGCGCCCAAGCTCCTCTCCGAGGATGGCCGGCACATCGTCATTCGGCCGCTCGCCTACGTCGCCGAGCGCGACATCGAGCGCTATGCCCGCGGCCGCCGCTTCCCCCTGATACCGTGTACCTTATGCGGCTCGCAGGACAACATGCAGCGCGTCGCCATCAAGAAAATGCTCGCCGCCTGGGAGCGCGCTCATCCAGGCCGCACGGAGAGCATCTTCTCCGCGCTGCGTCACGTCGAGCTCGAGCACCTGGCCGACCCGCGCCGGTTCGACTTCGCCTCGCTGGACGCCAGGCGCGCGCCGTTGCCGCTCCCTGCCACGATCGCGCCGATGTCAATGGTTGACGAGGACAGCATGCTCGAGCGGGTGTGAGCGCCGATGGCCGTCGCGCTCCCCGCTGCACCGCTTCCCAACACGTACTGGGTCCTTCCGGGCCTGCTCCTCGCCGGCGAGCACCCCTCCGGCCTCAATCCGGAGGCTACCCGCCAGCGCCTGAGCACCCTTCTCGCCTGCGGCATCGAATGCTTCCTCGACCTCACGCACCCTGCCGAGATCGACCCCTACGATCAGGAGCTTCCGTTTCAGGTCGAATATCTGCGCAAGCCCATCCGCGACCACTGCCTGCCCGAGAAGCGCGAGCACATGGTGGAGATACTCGACTGCCTGCACGACGCTCTGGGGTCCGGCAGGCCGGCCTACGTGCATTGCCGCGCCGGCATCGGGCGCACGGGCATGGTGGTCGGGTGCCTGCTGGTCGAGCGTGGCCTGACGGGTGAGCAGGCGCTCGATGAGCTCGCGCGGCTCTGGCAGCAGAGCGAGCGCTCGAAGCTCTGGCCCAACGTTCCCGAGACCGACGCCCAGGCCAACTACGTCCGCCGCTGGAAGCCGCGCAAGCTGAATTTCGCTCTGGCCGCCCCGCCTGGGCCGCCTGCGCCGCCGCGCCTGGCTCCCCGGCCGAGACCGCAGCCGTCCGCCGCCGCCCCGGACCCGCTGTTGGAGCCAGCGACCCTCGCTGCCGCGCGCAGCCTGCGCGAGCGATTCCTCGGCGCGCTGCTGGGTCTTGCCGTCGGGGACGCCGTTGCCGCCGCGACCCAGTACCGCCAGCCCGGCACCTTCACGCCGATCGGCGACCTCATCGGCGGCGGTCCCTTCGAGCTGCCGCGAGGCGGATGGAGCGACGATACCGCGATGGCGCTCTGCCTGGCCGATAGCCTACTTGCCACCGAGGGCTTCGACGCCCGCGACCAGGTGGAACGCTACAAGCGCTGGCAGCGCGAGGGCTACCTGTCCGCCACCGGTCAGTGCCTCGGCATTACGGCAAGCACCGCCCGTGCGCTCGCCGTGGCGACCTGGCGGCGCCAGCTCTTCTCCGGCTCGCATGCGCCCCACCAGCTCGATCCGGAGCCGCTCTCGCGGGTCGCGCCCGTGGTGATGTTCTCTTTGGCAGCGGAACAGGAGGCCGTGCAGCTCGCCAGCGAAGCCGCCCGAACCACCTGTCAGGCGCCTGCCGTGCTCGGCGCCTGCCGCGATCTCGCGCGTGCTCTCTTCCTGGCATTGTCCGGCCGGGGGAAGCCCGCCATCCTTGCGGCGGTGTCAGCCTCGGTCAGGCCTCGGACGGCAGCGGGCGGCTCCGAGGCGCGCGCCCGCCAGCGGGAGAAGACACGGGGGAACGACACCGTGACCGATGCGCTCAGCATCGCGCTCGAGGCGTTCGCCACGACCGGCAACTACCGCGACGCGGTCCTGCAGGCTGCCAATCACGGCGGCAATGCGGACGTCGCAGCGGCCGCCTGCGGCCAACTCGCCGGCGCGCACTACGGCGCGGCGGCGATTCCCGCTCCCTGGCGCGACTGCCTGCTGCAGCGCTCGGTGATCGAGACTTACGCCGATCGGCTTCTGCAGCACGCTCTGCTCAAGATGGGGTAGCCTTGCGGGCCCGTGAGCCCGAAACCGAATAAGCAGAGAAATCTCTCATGGACTCGTCTCTCGGACGAGAGCCTGCTTGCGCTGCGCTTCTGCGATCTCGGCCTGCGGCTGCAGGGCTCACGGGTCGAGCGCGGGGTGCGGCGGCTGTATTCGGAGCTCGAGGCTCGGGGCATCCGCTTCCGCCCGCACGTCTGGCTGTCGGAAGAGTGGTTCTCCCCGGACGGGGTTCCGGGCCTCGCGATTCCGTTCTATCTCGCGCACCCCCGTCTGGAGCGCCTCGAGCGCCGCATCATGCGGGAAGCGGAGGGCGGCAATACACGCTGGTTCATGCGCATACTGCGCCACGAAGCGGGACATGCGCTGGACAACGCCTACAGACTGCGCCGCCGCAAACGCTGGCGCGAAGTATTCGGACCCGCCTCGCTCCAGTATCCCGCGCGGTACAAGGCGCGTCCCGGAAGCCGTCGATACGTCCACCACCTGGGGGAGTGGTATGCGCAGTCCCACCCCACGGAGGATTTCGCAGAGACGTTCGCCGTCTGGCTGACACCGCGATCCGCCTGGCGCAAGAGCTATGCCGATTGGCCTGCCTTCCAAAAGCTGAGCGTGGTCGAAGAGCTGATTGCGGACGTCCGCGGCCGGCGCGCGCCCGTGCGCAACCGCGCCCGGGTGGAGCCCATCGAGACGAACACCCGCACCCTGGCCCAGCACTACCGGCGCAAGCTGGCGCGCCAGAGTTACTACCGCCGCGGGTTGGCCGATGAGTTCCTGCGCCGGCTGTTCGCGCCGCCGCCGATGCGCCGTGGCGCAACGCGTGCGGCGACCCTCCTGCGCGCCAACCGCAAGTCGCTGATCGTGTCGGTATCGCGCGAGCTGGGGCTCGAGCGTTATAGTGTGCAGCAGATCGTCCGCATGCTCATAGAGCGGTGTGAGACCTTGAGGCTTTACGTCCGTGGCAGCCGCCGTGATGCCGTTCGCAATGCCCGATGGCTGCTCGAGCGGCTCGCGAGCCTCTACGCGCAAGGCGAGACTCCCCACCTGCGATTATGAGAAAACTGCGCGCGCTCGTGGTCGTGCACGCGAGCCTGGTGCCCCCGGAATCTCTCGAAGGCCATAGCGACAAAGCGATCGAGGAGTGGCGTACCGAATACGACGTCACGAGCACCCTGCGCGCGGGCGGCCACGACGTACGCTGCCTCGGCGTGCTCGACAGCCTCACCGAAATGCGCAGCAGCATTGCCGAGTGGAAGCCTGACATCGTCTTCAACCTGCTCGAGGAATTCAACGGCATCGTTACGTACGACCAGCACGTCGTTGCCTTCCTGGAACTGATGCGTCAGCCGTATACGGGCTGCAATCCCCGCGGGCTCCTCCTTTCGCGTGACAAGCCTCTCTGCAAGCAGCTTCTCGCCTTTCATCGCATTCCGACGCCACAGTTCGCGGTCTTCCACCGTGGCGCCCGCATCCACGTGCCGCGCAAGCTGCGCTTTCCCCTCTTCGTGAAGTCCACGGTCGAGGATGCCTCGCTGGGAATTGCGCAGGCTTCCGTGGTGGAGGACGCCGCCCGCCTCAAGGAGCGGATCGAGTTCGTCCACGAGCAGATCGGCACCGATGCCCTGGTCGAGGAGTACATCGAAGGGCGCGAGCTCTACGTCGGAGTAATGGGCAACGACCGCCTGACGCGCCTGCCGGTGTGGGAGATGGTGTTCGGCTCCATGCCCGATTCCCTGGCCGCCATTGCCACCCGCAAGGTGAAATGGGACAAGCGCTATCAGACGAAATACGGCATCACCACCCGCGCCGCGGAGGATCTCGCGCCCGCGGTGGTCACCCGCCTCGACAGGCTGTCGCGGCGAATCTACCGGGCGTTGGGCCTGTCGGGCTGCGCCCGCATGGACTTCAGGGCGACCGCCAGCGGCGAGGTCTATGCGCTCGAAGCCAACGCCAATCCCAACCTGGAAGCGGCCGAGGATTTCGCCGAGTCCGCCCGCGCGGCCGGGATCGACTATCCGGAGCTGCTCGAGCGGCTGATGTCACTGGGGATGTCTTACCGGGCGGAGTGGCGGGCAACGTACGGCTAGCCCACCTCTTCCGTGGCGATCGTCCACGGCTCCGCTTTGGCGGCGGCGAGCCATGACTGCAGCGCCCCGTCCTCGAGCGCCGCCGCCATGTACCAGCGAGCCGTTTCCGAGATCCGGGCGCCGTAGGTATTGAAGCGCAGCACCACCGGCGCATACATCGCATCGGCGGCGGAGTATTCCCCGAACAGCCACGGCCCTGAGGCCCCGAAGCGCCGCCGGCAATCGTTCCAGATCTCATCGACCCGATCGATATCCGCCTCCAGGCCCGGCGTGGCGACCGTGCGGCGGTTGCGCGCACGCGCGTTCATCGGCCATTCCGTCCGCAGGTTGACGAAGCCCGAGTGCATCTCCGCGCACACGGAGCGCGCGACTGCGCGGGCGGCGCGGTCCCGCGGCCAGCCGCGTCCGGAGAGCTCCGCCGCGTATTCGCAGATCGCGAGCGAGTCCCAGACGCAGAGCTCCCCGTCGAGCAGCACAGGCACCCGCCCGCTCGGGCCGAACTTCTCGATCTCATCCTTCGTCGTCGGGGTGTCGAGGCGGATCTGAATCTCGCGGAACTCGAGGCCGAGATGCTTCAGCAGCATCCACGCGCGCAGCGACCACGAAGAGTAGTTCCTGTTGCCGATCACCAGAGTCAGGTCCGACATGGGATGGTAACCTTCAGAGCATGACGACGGGAACCTTGAGCCTTGACCGCGCCGCGTCCCGGGCGCCCGGGCTCCGCGACCTGCGCGCGGTCGCCTTCGATCTCGATAATACACTGTGGGATGTTGGTCCGGTGCTCGTTCGCGCGGAGCGGTGCCTGCACGAGTGGCTGCGCGAGCATTGCCCGCGGATCACCGAGCGCGTCTCGATCGAGGAGATGCGCGCCGCCCGCGAGCGGCTCGCTCGCAGCGAGCCGCACAATGCCCACGATTTCACTTACCTGCGCCTCACGGCGCTGGCCGCGCACGCGCGCGAGTGCGGCTACGGGCAGGAAATGGCCGAGCGCGCCTTCCAGGTATTCTTCACCGCCCGCAACACGCTGCAACCCTACGCAGACGTGCGGCCAGCGCTTGAACGCCTACGGACGCGCTACAAGCTGGCATCCCTCAGCAACGGCAATGCGGACCTTGGGCTGATCGGCTTGGCGCCGCTCTTCAGCGTCTCGCTGAATGCCCGTCAGGTCGGTGTCGCGAAACCTCATCCTCGCTGCTTCGAGCATCTCGCGCGTGATCTGCGTCTCGAGGCGCGGAACATACTGTACGTTGGCGACGACCCATTACTGGACGTCGAGGCCGCACGCGTCGCCGGCCTGCGCACTGCCTGGATGAACCGCAGCCACGCTCCCTGGCCACCCAACCTGGAGCCCCCCGACATCGATGTCGCGGACTGCAAGCATCTCGCACAGCTGCTCCGCTGATTCTGTTAGCACCCGACGTTCCCCGCTGCCAAGGCTGAACGGCTCATAAATATGCCCTCGTTCCTGCTCCATCGGAGCAGTGCGTCACGGACTTTGGCTATTATGTGAGGTGAACTTTAGGCGTCCACTGCCGTTGTAATCGGTAGGAGACGTGCTCAGGAGGTCATACAGCCATGTCTGACACACACTCATCCCGCCGGGTGCAGCCGGTGACCAATCTGAAGGAATACTTCAGGGACGCGCTGCACGGCGCGCTCGCAAGCCAGCAGCTCTCGGTCGAAGACCAGACCGAGCACTATGTCGTCAATCTGCTGACCTTGTTCTCCCGCTCCGAGGCACTGTTCGACCGCACCCCCGAGGGCCCGCGCCTGAAGCCGCTGGTCGTCATGCTGTCCGAAGCCCTCGAGGCGGGCTCGGCCGACGACCGCCACCGCGGCCTGCAGCGCCTCGGCGACGTATCGCTCTTCGTCGCCGGCTTCTTCGCGCAGAGCTTCGCGCGCAAGCTGATCGACATCGACTATCACATCGCCATGGGCGGGCGCGCCTACGGCGTGCTGGGCGAAGCGCTGTCGCGCGGCAAGGGCAGGGTGTTGGGCAACGTTTTCGCGGAGCTGTCGCAGAAATTCCAACCGATGGTCGATGCGCTCAACCAGCTCGCGGAGACCGCCTACGCGCATTCCGACAAGGACATCCTGCGCCTGTACGAGATCTGGATGAAGACCGGCAGCCGCCGCTGCTACGCGCTCCTCAAGCGCCTCGGCGTCGATCCGACCGCCGCCGCCGGAACGCAGCTCGCCCACTGATCCCGTGATCCTGACGCAGCTGCAGCAGCTCATCGGCGGCATCTACGACGTGAGTGTCGCTCACGACGTATATGATTTCCTGGTCACCGACCGCAGGCGCCTGCCGGCATCGGTCCGCGGCCGCGCCGCGGAAGAGGATCTCATCGTGGCGCAGCCCGCGGACAGCGGCGAGGAGGCGGGAATCTCCCTCTATCTCGATCCCGATCTATTGGAAAGGCTGCGGCGCGAAGACCCCATGGTGCGGCTGCACGATGGCAATGTCGCGGACTACTGCAAGGCGCTCGAAGGTGTCAGTCACTTTCTGTACCTCGCGTGGAACGCCGGCCATGACCGGCCGGTCTCGATCCTGGAGCTCGAGATGCAGGCTGAAGTCGACAAGTACGTGGCGAGCTATTGGCTGCTGCGCCGCCAGCTTCCCGGCCGATTCCCCGCGGAGCTGCGCCGCATTCTGTTCGAGCGCGCCCGTATCGATCCGCGGCTGGCCGAGGGACGGGAAGACCTCTATCGCGAAGCCAGCCGGTATGCGGAGAAATTCTGCCGCCGGCTGGAGCAATCGCTGCGCCGCCGTGGCGCCGGCACGGAAGGCGAGGTGCTCAGCGAGCTGCGGCGGTTCTACCGGTTGAGCAATGCGCGCAAAGTGGCGCACATTGATCGCTAGGCGGAAATCGTCGAGACGATTTTCGCGAGACCCTACGCATTTGGCCGCGGGCCAGGGAACGGCGCTGGCCCGCTATTCTGGCCCACTATTCTGGCCCGCTATTCTTCGCCGCGGGAGCCTTCGCCGCCGGAGTCTTCGCCGCTGGCGCGCTTGCGCTCCTCGAGCTCGCGCATCATCTTGATCCACTCGGAGAGCTTGCGCAGGTCGGTGCGGGTGGTGTTGCCGCTGCCCCTGGTGCGGGCGGCACCGGCGCGGTTCGAATAGGGATCGCAGGAGGTCTGCGGCGTTTCCAGCTGCAGCCCCGCCGACTCGTCCTCGATCTCGAGCTTCGGGCGCTTGATCAGATCCGCGGGCGCATCCACCCATTCGACGTAGGCGTTTCCGCGGTCGTCGTGGCGGACTCGTGAAAGGCGGCGGCGTTCACCGGAGCTGTCGAGCTGGCGGCTGTCCCCACCGGCCATCTTTTTTCTACTGGCGTCCAAGGAAGCACTGAAAAAGGCCATCCGCGGCTCGCGGACGCATTGACCTTAACAGCGCACCCGTCGCCCTTCTGAGACACTCGTCACGGATCAGCCCGCGGTTCCGCTCGTGCTCCGCCGCACCGGACATAACGTGCCCGCAGCAGCCCCAGCGCCGTCTTGCCATCGTTGATCCGGCCGCTCTCCGCCCACTCACAGGCCTCGGCGAACGGTACCCAGTGGACCTCGATCACCTCGGCCTGCTCGTGCGCGGCGGCCGCCGGCTCCACACCCGTGGCCAGGAAGAGATGCAACACCTCGGTGAAGATTCCTGGAGAGCTGAGGTACGAGCCGAGGCTGAGCCACTCGCGCGCGCTCACGCCGGCCTCCTCGATGAGCTCGCGCCGCGCGGTATGCAGCGGCGGCTCCTGCGGTTCGAGCTTTCCCGCCGGCAGCTCCCACAGCCAACCGTCCGCCACATAGCGATACTGCCTCAGCAGGCAGACGCGCTCCTGCGCATCGATCGCGACTGCCGCCGCGCCGCCCGGATGGTGCACGACCTCGAGCAATGCCGTATGGCCGTTCGGCAATCGCACTTCGTCGGTGGTGAGCGAAATGATCCGGCCCTGAAAGTGCGTCGTCTGTTTCTCAGGCTTCATTCGACGAGCCTAGCACGG
>Ga0335073_10012838_pt1 | contig 11748 bp, 6 predicted proteins | sample Lox_Sample_22_FD_207093 | JGI IMG/M metagenome (GOLD analysis project Ga0335073, IMG submission 207093) | Soil microbial communities from Loxahatchee National Wildlife Refuge, Florida, United States - Lox_Sample_2.2 | ecosystem: Environmental > Terrestrial > Soil > Wetlands | place: USA: Florida... | reverse complement strand
CCGGCCAGGAGCTAGAAGCGAATAGCCAAGAGCTGTATTTCAGGAGAACCCATGCGGTCACGAGTCACGATTCCACGGCTCCGGATCAGGATTCGGCGACTGACAGGCAAGTATCCGTGGACGGGGCTGGCGCTGCGCATCGGCCTGGGCGCAGCGGCGGTCTGCGCCGTTGTGTTCTTCAGCTTCACCACCTACTACTACTACAAGTACCAGGGCATTGTTGACGAGCGTTTGAAGCGGCCCATCTTCGCCAACACGGCCAAGATTTTTGCGGCGCCGCGCGAAGTCCGGCCGGGCCAGAAGATATCGGTCAAGCTGATCGCCAACGAACTGCGCGAGGCGGGCTACACCGACGACGGTGCGGCAAAGGCCTCGCCGCTGGGGAGGTATAGCGAGGCGGGGCAGTCGATCACCGTTCACCCGGGCGCACAGTCCTACCACGCGCCCGACAGCGCGACTATCCGCGTGAGCGGCGGCGTAGTCGACTCGATCAACGACGACCACGGAGAGGCGCTCTCGAGCTATGAGCTGGAGCCGCTGCTGATCACGGGCTTGAGCGAAGACGCCAATCGCACCAAGCGCCGCCTCGTCACCTACGACGAGCTGCCGCCGAACCTGGTGAATGCCATCGTAGCCATCGAGGACCGACGTTTCTTCGATCATGGCGGCGTGGACTACGTTCGCCTGCTTGGCGCTCTGCGCAACGATCTCACTCCCGGGCATCGCTGGACCGAGGGCGGATCCACGCTCACCATGCAGCTGGCGCGCGGCTTCTTCCTTACGCCGGAACGGCGGATGAAACGGAAATTGATCGAGATTCTCATTACGTTCCAGCTCGAACATCGCTTCACCAAGAAGCAGATCTTCGAGATGTATGCCAACGAGATCAATCTGGGCCAGCGCGGCAGTTTCGCCATCAACGGATTCGGCGAGGCGGCGCAGGCGTATTTTGACAAGGATGTGCGGCAGCTCGACCTGGCGGAGTGCGCTCTGCTGGCCGGCATTATTCAGAGCCCGAACCGGCTGAGCCCCTTCCGCCATGCCGACCGCGCACTGGAAAGGCGCAACCTGGTGCTTGACCAGATGGTGGAGACGGGCGCCATTACGCACGATCAGGCGGAGCGCGCCAAGGAAGAAGGCCTGCACCTCTCAGAGCAGAGCGTCGACGCGAGCGAGGCGCCCTATTTCGTCGATCTAGTGCACGACCAGCTCCTGCAAAAGCTGGGCGACCGCGACTTCAATCGCGAGGGATTGCGTATTTACACCTCGCTCGACCCAGACCTTCAGCGCCTTGCCACCGACGCAGTCGATTCAACAATGCCCATGGTCGACGAGCAGGTGAAGAAGCTCTACGCGCGGCACCACAAGAAGGGCGCGCCGGAAACGCCGATCACGTATCCGCAGGTGGCGCTGGTCGCGCTCAACCCGCACACCGGGCAGGTGCTGGCACTGGTGGGCGGCCGCAGCTACGGTACTTCGCAGCTCGACCACGCGGTGGCGCATCGTCCGACGGGATCGATCTTCAAGCCATTCGTCTACGCCTCGGCATTTGTGACCGCGGTGGAAGGTGTCCCGCTGCCCGGCCAAGACAAGCTGTTCTCGCCGGTGACGATACTGAATGACGAGCAGACGACCTATGGGGAAGGAACGCCGTACGAGTACACACCCCGCAACGACGCGAACGAGTATTACGGCAAAGTCACGGCACGGCTTGCGCTGCAGCGTTCGCTCAACAACGCGACCATCGGCCTGGCGGCGATGGTGGGGTTCGATCGCGTAGCGGAGCTGGCGCGCGACGCGGGCATCAAGAGCGCGCGCGGAACCCCGGCGATGGCCATCGGCTCCTACGATGCAACCCCTCTCGACATGGCCGGCGCGTACACCATTTTCGCCAATGGCGGCGTCCACATTGACCCGTGGATGCTGGCCAGCATCCGCACCTCGTCAGGCGATATCGTCGACGACTACACGCCCACCACGCGGCGGGTACTTGATCCCCGCGTGGCCTACCTGACCACGCGCATGATGGAAGACGTGCTCAGCGGCGTGGGCACGGGAGCGGGCGTGCGCAATATGGGTTTTGTTTCACCTGCTGCGGGCAAAACAGGCACCAGCCACGACGCATGGTTTGCGGGATTCACCAGCAACCTGCTCTGCATTGTGTGGGTCGGTAACGACGACTACACGGACGTGAAACTGCACGGCGCCGTAGCTGCCGGGCCCATCTGGGCAGCCTTCATGAAGAAAGCGGTAACGCTTCCGCAGTACTCCGATACGCACGACTTCTCGCCACCCGACGGGGTGCAACTGGTAAGCCTGGACAAGGTGAGCAACCTGCTGAGCGACGCCGCTTGCCCGGATAGTTACGATGCCGCCTTCCTCGACGGCACTGCGCCAACCAACACCTGCGATCATCCGCCCGACAATCGCAACATCTTTCAGAAGATCTTCGGCCTGGGCAAGAGCGGAGATTGAAACAGAACGGCATCACTCAGCCGTCGATCTCTCTGCCATCGGGCATGGGCTGGCAGTTGCCACACCAGAACGTCACGCGCGCATCGGGACCCTGGCAGCGGCTGCGAATGGGTTCGCCGCAGCGGCGACACGGCTCACGGCGGCGGCCGTAGACCCACAGACTCTCACTGGGATCGGAGCGATGCGTAGTGCGGCGCTGCTGGCCGCGATACGTCACGATGCGATCGGGAGAATCTTCCAACACATTGGCGGCGACGAGCCGCTGCGCGGTCTGGATCAGCGCGGCCACTTCGCTGCGGCTGAGTGCGGCCACGCGGCAGAAGGGGTTCACGCTGCAGACGAAGCAAATCTCCGACTTGAAGACGTTGCCCACGCCGGCCAGCACTTCCTGGTGCAGCAGCACATCGCCGATCTCTTCTGACGCGCAAGCCATCGCGCGATCGACGGCGGCATCAGCACCAAATTCGCCGCGCAGCACGTCGAGCGCGGGCTGGGGAATGCGGCGGTCGCGCCGCAGCGATTCGGTTGTGTGCATCTGCGCCACGGGCACGTGAAAGCCCACGGCCAGGTAGTCGGAGTTTTCGAGCACGATGCGCATATGGCGCGCCGGTGTCTGCCACGGCTCTCCCGGCCGGTAGATGTGCCAGCTTCCACTCATGAGCAAATGCGTGGCCAGTATGCCACCGCCGGAAAAATAGGTCAGCATCCACTTGCCGCGTGCCTCCACGCGGTCGACCGTTTGACCGGCGAGCGGCGTGTCGTCGTTGTAGCGCGTGAGCATTGGATAATTCGAGCGAAAGCCGGTGATTGGCCTGCCAGCCAGCGCACGCGTGAGCGCGCGCGCGGTGCGGAAGATGGTATCGCCCTCGGGCATGGGGTGATTCTAGTGATGAGGCGCGTCGCCGCGCGCTGTGGATCGGTAGGTAGGAATCAGGAAGAGCAGCAGGCGCGGCCTCCTGCGAACGCGCCACAGCCCCTTAGCCCTTCAGTCTCTATCCCATCATCCCTTCAGAGTCAGCCATCCGTTTTCGCAATTACTGCAGCTCGGAGGGAGTATTGTGCAGGTGCGCAGGGGGCAGAGGGATGCGGCGCAGGTGCATGCCCAGCGGGCCGGGATGGAAGCCGGCGTCCATGAGGAAGCGCGCCAGGAAGCTGGCGGCGACAGGCTGGCCGTTGACGGTGGTGATGAGCACGCCCTCGCGGCCGCTCGCATGCATGCGTTCCTGGCCGCGCGCACAGAGAAAATGGGCAAGGCCCGAGGCCGCCTGCGAGCGCTCCGGCTCCTCACCGGGAAGAAAGACAAGCAGATTGGGATTTCCGCGCTTGAGCCAGGCCACGAGCTGGCCATTGCGCAGAATCACTTCGGCGTATGCGGCGCGAGTGAGCATACGCGGCGCGCTTTCCGAGTGATCGTCCATTGCCGGCAGATCGGGCCAGCGCAGCGCCGAGCCGTAGGGATTGGCTGGATCGGCTGCCGCGAGCTCGACGAACTCCGGCCTCTCTGCCGCAGGTTCGGTGCGCAGCTGGCGCAACAGATCCACGGCCGCGGGCAGGGCAAACTGCGTAGCGCCTAAGCCCGCAACAAAGTAGCCGCGGCGAATGCGGCCGCTCTCTTCAAGCGCCTTCAACACGTCGTAAACGGCGCTGAATCCCCCGGGGACATTTTCCGTTGCGACGGACTCACGCAGCAGCACGCCGTAGCGATTGAGCAGTTGGATGGCGAGCGCGCGGCTGCGCTCGGTCTGCGAAGGCGCGGAGCTGGGACGCTCGGGGGCTAAAGCACCCGATGATAATGAGCGTTGATCGGCACGGCTAAGTTCGTGCCCATGCGAAGTCTTCGCGGCAACCGGCAAGTGAAGTGGCAGCAGGGACCAGCGGCCCTGGGCGTTGGGCGGCGTGGTGCGGCGCGAGCGGAAGATCATGCCGGTCTGCACGCGGCGCGGGGCGCGCGAACTCTCGGGCCGCGCGATGTAGGCGCGCAGAGCGTGCAGTGAGTCGTTGGTGATGAGGCCGCGCCACACCAGGCCCCAGAGCGCGTCGATCGACTCGCCCGGATAGCCGCCGCCCACGGCCTGATGCAGCGGCTCGAAGAAGCTTGCACCGGTGGACTCGAGCACAGAGAGGAGCTTTTGTTCGCGCTCGGTGAGCGGCTCGACGAGCGGGCGGCTCTGCGCCAGCAGGGGCAGCTTGTCGGCGAGGAAGAGCGCGATGCGGCCATCGCGGTCACCCAATGGTTCCACGCCGGCCCATGCCACCTCGCCGGCGGCAATCAGCGTGTCGAGACCGGCGGACGAGTAGTCGGCGACGCGCGCGGGCAGGATCGACGACTCAAGCAGCGATGCAGGGATGGGCGCGCCCTGCAGGCTCTCAATCGCGTCGAGCAGCGCGTCGAGATGGGAGTGGCCGCCGCGGCGCGGTGACAGCAGCCCCTGCCAATGCGTGAGAAAACGCGCGAGCGTGTGCTGCTCCACCGGCTCAACTTCCTTGCGCAACCTGGCCAGCGATTTGCGGCGAATCTGGCGCAGAATCTCCGCGTCACACCATTCGCGATGCAGGCCGCCGGGACGAAAACCGCCTTCAAGCACACGGCCTTCATGAGCCAGCAAGCGCAGAGCGTCTTCGACCGCAGCTGTGTCGAGGGCGAAGCGATCCACAGGCTCGCGCAGCGTAAACGGCCCATGCGTGCGGGCATAGCGGCGGACAAGCTCGAGCACGGGATGCGTAACCGGCGCAAGCAGCGATGGCGCGAGGCCAGGCGGCAGCGGAATGCCGAGCGCATCGCGGTAGCGCGCAGCGTCTTCAGCGGCGATGAGGCGCCGCTCGCCGCCGATGCGCAGCTCGAGCAGGCGCCGCGCGCGAACCAGCCGGTCAACATGTTGCAGCAGATCGGGAGAAGCCACGCGGCGGCTGATCTCTTCCCGCGACAGATCGCCGAGGCGCAGGCAGAGATCGTGAATCCCATCCGCCGAGCGGGCGCGCATGGTTTCGGCGAGGCATTGCGCCTGCTCTTCCACGCCGGCGATCGCATGGGCGTCGAGCAATTCGCGGAGGTCGGCCTCGCCGAGCAATTCGCGGAGCTGATCCTGATCGATGGTGAGCGCCTGGGCGCGCCGCTCGGCCAGCGGAGCATCGCCGTCGTAGAGGAAATTGGCAACGTAGCTGAAGAGCAGCGAAGCGGCAAACGGCGACGGCGTGCGTGTCTCAACCACATGCACGCGGAGCTGACGCTGCTCGATGGCACGCAGCGTCTCGATCAGCGCAGGCATGTCGAAGATGTCGCGCAGGCACTCGCGATAGGTTTCCAGGAGCAGCGGAAACGAAGGATAGCGCGAAGCCACGCTGAGCAGATCGTAAGAGCGCTTGCGCAGCTGCCACAGCGGGGTGCGGGCATCGGCGCGTCGGCGCGGCAGCAGCAGCGCGCGGCCGGCGGCCTCGCGGAAGCGGCCGGCAAAGAGCGCGGTCGAGCCAAGCTGGCGCAGCACGAGATTCGTGGCTTCGGCCGATTCGACGAGGAGCCAGTCGGGATCGGGGGGCGCGTCGGTGTCGGGGAAGCGTAATACGAAGCCATCGTCGCCCCAGAGCGCCTCCACCTCGGGTCCGCCGCCGGCGCGGATGCGCGCGGTAACGGCCATCGCCCAGGGAATGTGAACACGACTGCCAAACGGCGTGAGCACGCAGACACGCCAGTCGCCGAGTTCGTCGCGGACGCGCTCGATCACGATGTTTCGGTCGTCGGGAACCTGGCCGGTGGCCATCTCCTGTTCGGAGATGAAGCGCAGCAGATTCTCCGCCGCGCCGGGATCGAGATCGTGCTCGGCGATGAGCCGCGTAAGTGCGGCGGCTTTGGGCAACGCACGCAATTCGCGCACGAGCGCGCCGATGCGGCGGCCGAATTCTAGCGGACGCCCAGGACCGTCGCCTTTCCAGAACGGCATTTTGCCGGGCTCGCCGGGAGCGGGGACAACGAGCACGCGATCGTGCGTAATGTCGACGATGCGCCATGTCGATGCGCCGAGAATGAACGTCTCGTTGGTGTGCGACTCGAAGACCATCTCCTCGTCCAGCTCGCCCACTCGCACCTGCTTGCCCTCGGTATAAGCGAGGAAAACGCCGTAGAGGCCGCGGTCGGGGATGGAGCCGGCGTTGAGGATGGCGAGGCGGGCCGCGCCAGCGCGCGCGCTGACGACGTTGCGCACGCGGTCCCACGTGAGCCGCGGGCGCAGCTCGCCGAATTCGTCGGAGGGATAGCGGCCGCTGAGAAGATCGAGGACGCCTTCAAAGCTTGATCGTGTGAGGCCGGCGAAGGGCGCCGCACTGCGGACGAGGTCGTAGAGGAAGTCGATGGAGACTTCGGGCATCACCAAGTCAGCGGAGTTAGCGACATAAGCGGGGCCAGCCAAGGCGGCGGTGTTAGCGGAGCGGGTGAGCGTTGCCGCGCCTCGATTCTTTGGCGCCCTGTGCCCTGATTTCTGCCCCCTGATCTCTGCTTGCAACGGCGGATGCGCCACGATGGCGACGATCTGCTGTGCCAGCACGTCGAGCGGGTTGCGCGGATAGCGCGTGGACTCAATGGCGCCCTCGTGCATGGCGCGGGTGACGGCGGCGCAAGCCACCAGATCGGCGCGGAACTTGGGGAAGAGCACGCCTTCGCTCACCGCGTCTACATGATGACCGGCGCGGCCGATGCGCTGCATGCCGCTGGCTACCGAGGGCGGCGCTTCGATCTGGATCACGAGATCGACGGCGCCCATGTCGATGCCGAGCTCGAGGGTCGATGTGGCGCAGAGCGCGCGAATCTTTCCGGCTTTCAACTGCTCTTCAATCACGGAACGCTGGTGCGCGGCCAGCGAGCCGTGATGGGCGCGGGCAATCTCTTCGCCTGCCAGATCGTTGAGCGCGCCGGCCAGCCGCTCGGCCACCTGGCGGCTGTTGACGAAAAGAATCGTGGAATTGCGCTCGCGAATGATTTCGAGCAGGCGAGGATGGATCGCATTCCAGATGGAGACACGGCGCGGCGCTTGCGACGCCGGGCCGCTGGGGATCTCTTCCATCGCGGTGAGGCGCGCCATGTCTTCGACGGGCACCTCGATGCGCAGCTTGAGCTGTTTGGGCGCACTGGCGTTGACGATGGTGACGGGGCGGAAACGCACCGGCGACGCCGCTGAAGCATCCGGCGTCCAGGGTTCAGAGTCCAGCGAGGCGCCATCGAGAGACAAGGAACCCGGGCTCTTTCCCGTCGATGTTTCAAGCCCCGAATTCAGATCCGCGCGGATTGATGAAGCGGCTGATCCAGGCAGTCGAATCGTCGGTCCCTGGACACTGGACGTTGGCCCCTGAGTCACTACTCCGCCCAGAAAGCGAGCTACCTCCTCAAGCGGGCGCTGCGTGGCCGAGAGGCCGATGCGCTGGATCGGCATCTTCACCAGGGCCTGGAGCCGCTCCAGCGAAAGCGAAAGATGCGCTCCGCGCTTGGTGGGAACGAGAGCATGAATCTCGTCGATGATCACCGTGTCGACCGTGCGCAGGGCCTCGGCGGCCTGCGAAGTGAGCATCAGGTAAAGCGACTCAGGCGTGGTAATGAGGATTTCGGCAGGCTCGCGGATGAAGCGCGCGCGTTCGGTGTGCGGAGTGTCACCGGTACGGACGCTGATTTCGGGATCGTGGAACGCAACACCCATGCGGCGCGCCATGTTGGCAATTCCAGCCAGCGGTGAGCGCAGGTTCCGCTCCACGTCGACGGCGAGCGCCTTGAGCGGCGAGACGTAGACGATGCGGCAGCCTTTCCGGCTGGCACGACGCGCTTTCCGCGATGCGCGAGGGTTCTGCGAATCGCGATCCGGAAACAGTTCAGGGGCGGGAGCGGGAACATCGTGCAGCATGAGCCGGTCGAGGCACCAGAGGAACGCGGTGAGCGTTTTGCCGGTGCCGGTAGGCGCAAGGATCAGTGTGCTGTCGCCACGCGCGATGACCGGCCAGCCCAGGCGCTGCGGCGCCGTGGGAGCGTCAAAAACGGCGCGGAACCAGGCAGCCGTGACGGGATGAAAAGGCGTCTGGCTCAACGGGGCTGTTCGGGCTGGGAGGGTCGGCAGGCACGCTGACTTGAGATTAGCGCGAATCGGCAGCGAATACAAAGCGAAGGCGCCTGTTGGCCGCACCGCTGCCTACCCGGCGGCGTGAAACTCGCTCACCACTGCGATCTCTCCAACAATGTGGCGATTGAACTCGGCGAGTTCTTCAGCTGGGATCCAGTACTCGCGGTGGATGCGCGAGCCTGCGATCTGGACGGGAAACTTCGCCAGGTACTCAGATTCGACGCGAAATCGGAGGACGTACCCGGCTCCGCCGTCGCGAGTGTTCCAATCGCGTGCAATTTGGATTGCGTACTCCTCTCCGAGCACGGGATAAAAGATCGGTTGATGCGGCAGGCGCGGAGGGAATGCGCGCCACCCGCTCTCACGGACCGGCGCCAATTCTTCTTCGCCAACTGGACGGTAGGGAGTGGTTTCCGGCATGCTTCTCCGAGCCCGCACCCCTCCGTCTAGATCAGAACGCGGTCCGGGATTCTCTCACGATGCCTCCGCTGCTTAACTCAATCGTTTGACTCCTGTGCGGAGGAGGCGGCGAGAAAAGAAATCCGCCGAAACCTGCGCGCTCGCCGGGCCGTCCGTTTAAGGTATTCCACGGAGGATTTCCATGGTTCCTTTTGTTGCGAAAGCAGCGTGTGTAATCTCGGCAATGGCATTGGCGCTGGGGGCGGTGACCGCGCTGTACGCAGACCCGCTGACGGTGAAGACCGAACAGGGCAAGGCGCACGGCAAGACGATCAACGACGGTAAGGTGAGAGCGTTCCTGGGCCTGCCCTATGCTGCTCCGCCCGTCGGCGATCAGCGCTGGAGACCGCCGCAACCGGCGGCAAAATGGAAGGGAACGCGCGATGCGACCGCGTACGGCGCGCACTGCGCGCAGAACCACGTCTTCGACGACATGGTTTTCGAAGACAACGGCGGCAGTGAGGATTGCCTATTCCTGAACGTGTACGCGCCGGCCGACGCGAAGGAAAACAGCAAGCTGCCGGTGATGTTCTGGATCCACGGCGGCGGTTTCTCGGGCGGCGCCAGCAACGAGCCGCGGCACAACGGCGATTTTCTGCCGCTGAAGGGCGTGGTGCTGGTGACGATCAACTACCGGCTCGGCGTCTTCGGGTTTCTGGCCACGGCCGATCTGGCCAAGGAGCAAGGCGGCTCAGCAGGCAACTATGGACTGCTCGACATGGTGGCGGCGCTCGAGTGGGTGAAGGCCAACATCAAGAACTTCGGCGGCGATCCTGCCAATGTGACCATCTTCGGCGAGAGTGCGGGCTCGTTTGCCGTGAGCACGCTGATGGCCGCGGCACCTGCCCGCGGATTGTTCGCGAGAGCGATCGGCGAGAGCGGCGCGGCCTTCACGTCGAACGCGCTCGGCTATGACACGCTCGAAGTGCGCGTAAAGAAGGATCAGAAGTGGGTGGATTCGCTGGGTGTGAAATCGCTGGCTGAGCTGCGCGCGGTTCCTACCGACAGAATTCTCGAATCGATAAAGGGTGCTCCGCCGCAGAAGCAGGGATACGGCTTTCCGCCGGATATCGATGGCAAGCTGCTCACCGAGCCCGTGCCGGACACCTATGCCGCGGGGAAACAGGCCCATGTGCCGCTGCTGGCCGGCTGGAATCGCGACGAGGGAAGCTTCTTTGCCATGCGCGGCATGACTTCAATCCAATGGAAGGGCATGGCGGCGGGGCTGTTCAAGGAGCGCGCCGAGGAGTTTCTGAAGCTTTATCCGGCCGATACCGACGAGCAGGCGCTGCGCTCGGCAGTCGACTACGGCAGCGATTCGTTTATCGCGCTGGGTACGTGGAAGTGGCTCGAAGCGCAGCGCCAAACCGGAGACGCGCCGGTTTACCGATATCACTTTGAATTGCCGGCAACGCCGAGCAAGTTCCATCCCGGCACATGGGCGTTCCATTCCGACGATATCGAGTATGTTTTCGGCACGCTCGACACCCGGCCTGGCTGGACGGTGAGCGAGGCCGACCGCAAGCTGAGCGACCAGATGATGAGTTACTGGACGAACTTCGCCAAATCCGGCGACCCCAACGGGCCGGGATTGCCTGAGTGGCCGAAGTACGACAGCAAAGATTCGCTGATTCACCTGAACGACCCCATCACGTCGGGGCCGGACACGCTGCGCGCGCGCTACGAGTTCCTGCTCCAGGGAATTCCGGAGTTTCACTTCGGCGGAATGTAAAAACGATCGATGCTGACGTGAGGCCAGGCACATGCCTGGCCTTCGTCATTGCGGCAGACTGCGAAAGCCAGATCGCGGAGATCGACTTCGATCATGAGGAACGGGAAAGCGACCGTACACCAAGCCGGACGCTCGGCGCGAAGGACGTTGCAGCTTTCGGCTTACTTGTTCACGCCCGCAGCGGCGGCAAACCCGGCGGCTTGCTCAGAGGGGATGGTGCTGACCGGCGGTGGTCCGTTGAAACTGGCCGTTTTGGCGTTGATAGCAGTGGAGTAGTCGGGGCCGAGGCCGAGTTTCTTGAGTGCGCGCGAATCCGGCATCAGCTTCGTCTGCCAGCCCTGGTCAGCCTGATACTTCTGCATGGCCGCTTCGGTGGTCGCGTCCCACTTGCCGCTGGCTTCGCCCGTCAGGTATTGCTCGCGAATGAGCGCCTGCTGGATCTCTGTAACACGAGAGGGCTCAATAGCTTGCTGACCGTGGACGCGATGCGTTTTGCGGACCGGTTTGTGCGATCCCTGCGGATGACCGCTCGTGGGAGGCCGATGAACGCGAGATGCATACGCAGGCGCGACAGTCAGGCCCGCAAACAGCACAAATGCCAGGCTAGCTCGGAGGGATAGCACGCTGGTTCCACCTTATGAAGATGAGAATTGTCCGGAACCTTTCGCGTAGTGTATCGAATCGGTCCAGACATTCCAAGGCAAAAATCAACTCAAACTGTAACAAAAGGCACAACTCCGACCGGCCGGTCACAGCTGTGCCGAGCCGGGATTACCCGCAGGACCGGTTCTCCAAGGCGATGGTGATTCAGAACACGGTGTTGAGAGTATTTCTCTTTGTCTTAACTAACGCTATGCAGTCTTTCGCCGGCCGAGGCACGGCCGGAGCCGCGCCCTCTTTTCGGAATCGGTCTCGATGCTACTGCAACGTGCCACCGACGTAATTGACTCCGTCTCCCGGACGGCGAGGATCCATGACTTCGAAGACCAC
>Ga0335073_10012837_pt1 | contig 11748 bp, 8 predicted proteins | sample Lox_Sample_22_FD_207093 | JGI IMG/M metagenome (GOLD analysis project Ga0335073, IMG submission 207093) | Soil microbial communities from Loxahatchee National Wildlife Refuge, Florida, United States - Lox_Sample_2.2 | ecosystem: Environmental > Terrestrial > Soil > Wetlands | place: USA: Florida... | reverse complement strand
TACCTGGACGCGCCGGAAAAGCCTCAGGGCAACTTGGCGCAATTTGCGGTGCGCGCTCTCGTCGCGTTTGATCGCGTTCATTTGAACCCCGGTGAATCCAAGATCTTCACTCTCCATGTGCCGAGCCGCTCGCTCGAGTATTGGTCGACAGAAACAAACAGCTGGGCTCGCGCGGCCGGTCCCAGAAAGCTGCATGTAGGCGCATCCTCACGCGATCTCCGGCTGGAGGCAGTTACTGCGTCTCCAGGCGTCTGATTGTATTCCATCAACCGAAGTCACAATGGTCTCGGACGGAGGTTTCACGGAAATGAAAAGAGCAGGCGCATTTCTAGGAGGTACTAGCCTAATGACAAAAGCATTCGTTACACGATGCAGTAGCGTAGTTCTCGCTTTCGGTGTTCTGCTTATGGCTCCGATGAGTGATGCGCAGGTCCCGACGCCTGCGACGCCTGCGACGCCGTATGACAGTCCACAGAAGGACTACAATCCGCCGTTTCCGCGGCTTGGCATGATCTATATCGGTGGTGACCCGTATATGTCCCCGCCTGACTGGCCCATACTTGGAAAGTTCAATGTTGTCATCCTCGGCCAAAACTCCGAAGGCTGGGGCGGCGGCACCTGGAGCACGGCCGCCTCCCAGGGGCAACCCTGGCTCAGCCAGTACGGCTCAACTCGGACGCGTTCGCTTATTGTTGATGGCATCCACGCCGCATCCATCGCGAACAATACTCCGGGCGGCCAAAACAAGGTCTTCCAGTACGTTGAGATGGAGGCCAAATATGCAACGTGGGGCCTCGCCGGTTCGACTGGCCCCAGCGGCGGCTGGTTGGATGGCACAGACAACAACGGCATCACTGGCGCTACCACCGCAACACTCAACAGTAACAATACCTATCCCCACTTTACCTCTCTCATCAGCAAAGACAACTGGTGGCTCTACAACAACGGCACCACCCAAAAGAACGGCCTCGCCGGACCCGAGGTCGTCAGCTCGGGTTCGGGCTTGAACAACTCGAGCACCTGGGTTTGGAATATGACTCACTATGTGAGCCCCGATCCCACGTTTGGCTACCCCTATCAGGCGGCAGCCAACTATGCCTACCATGAATGGATCAATTCGGATATGACGGCGTTTCCCGATGCATTGGGGAACTATCAGAACGCCACGCAGGCTTCACGGAACTCTTCGCCCAACTTCGACGGAATCTTCCTGGATAATTGCTGGTATGGTCCGATGCAATCCGGCGACTGGAACCTCGATGGAACAACCGAGAACGCGCAAAAAAACGGATTTGTTCCGGACCCCGCCGTTCTCTTGAGCTACGAGCAAAGTAATGCGGACTTTGCTCAGTCGCTCCATTCGCTCAGCACAGCAGCCGGCAACACAAAGATGGCAATCTGCAATAACGGCAACTGGGTATCGGCAAGCTATCTGGCAAGTAAACCTGGGGAGGCTATTGGGTCATCCGGGGATAACGCGCAGCCTCCAACAGGTATCGGTCCGCTCTATCAGCAGTTTGAGGGAGGCGTGGACGAAGCCGTCATCGGCCCCACCAACGCAAGGGAGTATTATCAGGGATTCAACTCTGCCATGCACGCCTACATGGACCTTATGGACATGATGGCAGCGCCAAAGGCGGAGATATTCAACCAGGAAGGCCTCAATAACGACGGTTCCGACTGTGGCACCGGCAACCCCACGTGTCCGTCAATCCCTAGATCGCAACCCGGCTCAGCCATCCGTTACGGAATCACCATGGCGATGATGAACGACGGTTATTATGACGGTGAAGTCGCTAATGACCACGTAGGCCCCGGCTATCTCCCAGGGACTCCAAGTTACCCAAGCGGAACTACCCTATGGAACAGCCCCAAGGTCTGGTGGGAAGAATATGATGGCGGCGGCATTGGCCAGGGCTATCTTGGCATGCCGGTCAGTGGGCCGACAGGTGCGGTTCAGAGGGCGCCGCGCTGGCCCTACGGAATTACTCAAACGGTCAACGACGGCAACAACCCTTATTTCACCGCCGGACCCGGCGGCTATGGAATACCTGGCGGTGTCTGGGCTCGCGAGTTCCAGAACGGTCTCGTGATTGTGAACCCCAAGGGCAACGGCCCGGTAACCCTCACCACCGCAGATCTGGGCGGCGTCATCTGGAAGCACTTCCAGGGCAATGATCCTGCCATCACGAACGACCCCAACGACGGTTCGGTCGTGACGGCTTCTATTACGATCCCCGACCGCGATGGCATTATTCTTCTCCGGATACCCCCGGTGGCTGCGAATGTAACCGTCAAACCGGATTCTTCCACGATTCTGCTGGGTCAGACCGTGACCCTTACCGCCAACGTAAGCACTGGCGGCCAGGACGGTACGATTCCAACCGGGAGCGTAACCTTCACTGACAGCACGACGGGGACAGCCCTGGGCACCGGGACGTTGGACAGCAATGGAAACGCGACAGTCTCAGTTTCGAGTCTTGCCGCCGGGAGTCATACGATTACAGCTACCTATGATCCCGGCAGCGACTTAAACCATCTTGCGGGAAGCGGGCAGACCTCGGTGACGGTTACAGATTTCGCGATCGCTGCGACGCCGGGATCACTGAACGTGAAGCAGGGCGAATACGGAAGCGCTATAGTCTCAGTCTCTGCAGTCGCCGGCTTTTCGTCAGCAGTAGCTCTGACTGCGGGAGATCTGCCTGCGGGTGTCACGGTGGCGATTGCGCCCGCGTCGCTTAGCGGGACTGGAACCTCTCAGGTGATTGTCACAGTGGCAACGACTGCGACGGCGGGAACTTATCCGATCATCATCACAGGAACAAGCGGAACCTTGTCGCACGCCACAACGGTGAGTCTCACGGTATGCAAAGAACGAACAACGCCGAACAGGAAAGACTTTTCGCTCGCGGCGTCGCCTGCATCGCTGACGATTGCGCAGGGTAAGAGTGGAAGTACGACCGTCGTGGAAACCCCCATCCACGGTTATACGGCTTCCGTGTTTCTGTCGGTGAGGAATCTGCCCGCAGGTGTCACGGCGTGTTATGGGAAGCTCAATGGCAGAGCACTGACCACTGAGCTGACATTCAAAGTGGCATCGAGAGCTACGCCGGGAACCTATCCGGTCACCATCACAGGAATCCAGGGACAATTGGCGCATTCCACGGCAGTGCTTCTAACCGTGGTTGGACGATAAACCGTTAGTGATGAATCGGAAGACGAGGGTCCGAAGCTTCAACACCGGGCCCTCGTCTAACTCAATTGGAGCAAGCTTCGGCGTGAGCCACTGAAAGTGGCAGATTCGTGCCCAATAACTCTGCGGCCCACGGAGTCGGTTCTGGTGCGGGACGGCCATGCACCGAGCCCACTCCAGGGGCTCCGCAGAGTCTTTTTGACCGTCGATTGGTCGGCGCAAGGACAATAGGATTCAAGATGCCATCTACCACCCGACGTTCCTTTCTTCAAAGGTCTGCTGCAACTCTTGCGGCGGCAGGAGTCTCCCAACATGCGCCGGCTCTTTTCAGTCAGCCTTTGCCCGCACAGTCCGCAGGACTGCGATTCGGCGTGAACTACGTTCCGCGTAAGCACTGGTGGTACTGCTGGTCTGATTGGGACCAGCAATCTGTTTCCGAAGACCTGAAGGCAATCGCTGACCTGGGCATGGACCATATCCGCGTCCAATGCCTCTGGCCGATCTTTCAGCCGGGCATCAATTACGTAAGCGACACTGCGCTCGAACGTCTGCATGCGTTACTTGATGAGGCAGAGCGCGCCGGTCTGGATGTAGAGGTGACGCTGCTCAACGGATGGATGAGCGGATACGCATTCATGCCTGCCTGGGCTGCGCCGCTGGTTCAAGAGCACAACGTGTTCACCCATCCGGAGATGATTGAGGCGGAGAAGCTCTTTATTCGCAGGACCGCGCAGGCCATCGGCGCGCATCCGCGCTTTGTCGGTTTCGACCTCGGCAATGAGCTTGGCGTCATCATGAATGGGTACAACGCAGCTACGCCTGAGCAGGCCGATGCCTGGGCGGACGAGATCTTCAGGACATGCGATGAAGTCGCGCCCAGCAAATTCCACGTGAATGGAGTTGACCACAGGCATTGGTTCGCAGATTGCGGTTTTTCCAGGAGGAATCTCGCCACCTCCGGGCAGGCAACTGTTGTGCACGGCTATGCCTATTTCACCGGTGCACTGAAGCGATTTGGCTACTCTGGCGTAGGTACGCTTCACTTGCTCGAATACATGATCGAGTTTGCTTACGCGTACCATGAGAACCCGCAACGTTCTGTTTGGGTCGAGGAGGTTGGGGCTTCCGCTGAATGGATGCCCGAGGAATATATGCCGGAGTATGCTTCGCAAATTGTCCGCAATGCCGCGGAAACCGGCAAGGCCTGGGGCATAACCTGGTGGTGCTCGCACGATTTGGACCCGGCAATCCAGGGATTCAACAGCCTTGAATACACATTAGGGCTGATTGGACGCGACAACAAGCCTAAACCACTAGGCAAAAGGCTTTCTCTGCTTGCCAGTGAGCTTCGCGGCCATTCCCCCAGCAAGGTCGACCGCCCAGTTGCCTTAGTAGTACCGGACTTGGGGCTCAGCAAAAATCCAGCGCAGCCCGATTGGAGATATGGAGACGCATTCATGAAGCTGGTCGAGGCGGGAAAGCGCCCGTGTATTGTCCTTGAAAGCAAAGTAGGCGATCACGCATACCTGCAAGCGCGGGGGATTACCGAGTTAGTCCGGTTGCCGCAACTAGCTTAAGTACTGCGGTGTCTGGTTTTGGTTCGTTTCACGACCGCAAATCCGACACGAGCATAAGCGCTTGCCCCACTCAATCTCGCTAACTTGCGTTTTCAATATACTTTCATCATGCATGAGAACGTTTCCGCAGGACCAGGATGAAGCATTCGATATACGGGCGAAACCCGCAAGACGGACGGCCAATCGAGGTGATCGTGGACGACGGTCGCGTGCAGGCCATTGTGCCGGGACGCGGCGATCAGGAAGCGTGGCTTTCCCCGGGGCTCATCGACCTGCAGGTGAATGGATATGGCGGCGATGATGTGAACGCCGACGGGGTTGACCCCGACGTAATCCAATCGCTGACCAAAAAGATGATCGCGACGGGAGTGACCACGTATCTCCCCACCATCATCACAGCTTCTGAAGAAAAGATTACTGCGGCCCTTCGGGCCATAGCTGAGGCGCGCCGGCACGGCAAATTGGTTGCTGATGCAGTTCCTTATGTCCATGTGGAGGGGCCGAGCATCAGCCCAACTGACGGTTATCGCGGGGCTCACGCGCGCGAGCATATTCGCCCTCCCAGCCTGGCGGAGATTGCGCGCTGGCAGCAAGCGTCAGGTGGTCTTGTCGGCATGGTCACCGTTTCCCCGCACTGGGACCGGGTGGAAGATTACATTTCAACGCTGTCGCAAGACGGCGTCCATGTGGCCATCGGGCACACAGACGCCACTGCGACGCAGATTCGCCGCGCAGTCGATTCGGGCGCGACATTGTCCACGCATCTTGGCAATGGCAGTGCCGCAATGATCCCCAGGCACGCAAACTCGCTCTGGCCTCAACTCGCCGACGACCGCCTTACCGCAACCTTCATCGCCGATGGTCATCACCTTCCCGGCGAGATGTTCAAAGCGATGGTGCGAGCCAAAGGGACTGCGCGCTGCATTCTCGTCTCAGATACTGCTGCGCTTGCCGGAATGTCTCCCGGCCGCTACAGAACACCGGTTGGAGGCGAAGTCGAACTGCACGAGAATGGACGTCTAAGCCTGGCCGGAACAGAGTTCCTCGCCGGTGCGGCGCTTCCTCTAAAGGACGGGATTCTGCACGCCGTTTCTTGTGGTGGAATCTCATTGGCAGAAGGCTTGAGAATGGCAACCGCGAATCCAGGCCGCTTCGCTGGAGACATCGGCATACTTCGGCCGGGAACAGCTGCAGACCTTATCCAATTTACGGTCGATGAAGGCTCGAGCAAGCTGAACATCGAGCGCATCTGGCTAAAGGGAATAGAGTGGTCTGGCGCGTAAGAGATTCGCGGCTACTCTGTAAGTGCCACTCTCTAGCCCACAGGTTGAAGCTTCACTCATACCCAGGACTGACGAACGAAATATGCACAACTCTCTCGAACTGCCGCAACAATTCGCCAGCGATAACTACTCAGGCATCTGCCCGGAAGCTTGGGCAGCTATGGAAGAAGCCAACCGCGGTTACGCCGTTTCCTATGGAGACGACGACTGGACAGCTCTTGCCTCGGACACCTTTCGGACTCTGTTCGAGACCGATTGCGAAGTGTTCTTTGCTTTTAATGGGACGGCGGCAAACTCCCTGGCTTTGGCCTCGCTCTGTCAGTCCTATCACAGTGTCATCTGCGCGGAGTCTGCCCATGTCGAGACGGACGAATGCGGAGCGCCAGAATTTTTCTCGAACGGCTCCAAACTCCTCGTCGCCAAGAGTGAAGACGGCAAGCTTTCCCCAGCTGCGATCCGGGAACTTGCCACAAAGCGGCAGGACATCCATTACCCCAAGCCGCGCGTCGCGACGATTACTCAATCCACCGAAACGGGACTTGTCTACACGCCGGAGGAATTGCGAGCTGTCGCCGCCACCTGCAGAGATTTCGGTCTAAAACTACACATGGACGGCGCGCGTTTTGCCAATGCCTGCGCTTACCTCCGCTGTTCTCCCGCCGAACTGTCCTGGAAGAGCGGCGTGGACGTGTTGTGTTTTGGAGGTACCAAGAACGGTATGGCGGTGGGCGAAGCCATCCTGTTTTTTGATCGCAGCCTGGCAGAGGATTTCGACTATCGCTGCAAGCAGGCCGGGCAGCTTGCTTCCAAGATGCGGTTCCTCGCAGCGCCGTGGGTGGGCATGATTGAAAGCGGTGGGTGGCTGAAGAATGCTCACCACGCCAATGCTTGTGCTCGCCATTTTGCAGAGCAGGTTAGAACCATTCCGAAGGTGCGCGTGGTTTCGAGTGTTCAGGCCAATGCGGTCTTCGTGAGCACATCGAACGCGATTCTCAATGCGACTCGCGAGCGTGGCTGGAAGTTCTACACCTTCATCGGTGGCGCAGCCCGGTTCATGTTCTCGTGGGACTCCGAATTCCAACGGATCGACCAGTTATGCCGTGACCTTCGCGAATGCGCCGAGCAGGCCGTAGGATAAGACGGCACGATGGCAACGCCACGATCGTTTCAGTTTTGCCGAAGAGCCCTTCGCTCTCATTGGCGATAGCTGCAGGGAAGGCGAGTGGCCGAATACTATAGCCCCTTCCAGATCGCAAGAAGCAATTCTTTTCCGGCCAGCAATCGATCCTCGACATTTGGGCGATGGCCAAGCTTTGGATGTTTCGTAATCCGCATCTCGATCTCGAATGCCGGCAGTCGCAGATCGCGAGATAAGCCCTGAACGACGTTCATTCGTCCCGGCTTACCCTCGGTGGTTGTAGCCTCGGTAAGACGCGCATCCTCTGTCGGCGCTACGGTCGTTCCAGCGGCCCACGCGTTCCAAACGCGATGGAGTAGCGGGAGCCACTGGCTATCCGGTGGGCCGGCCAGGTACTCATTGTCCTCATCGTTATGAAGCGTGAGGAAGAAATCAACCGGATGACCCGCGTTCACCCAGCTGACAATTGCCTGGCGCTCCGCCGTGATCTCTGGCATCTTTTCCGGCTCTACAACATCCCAGTTTCTATTCAGATCGTAGCCATAACGATTGAAGCGCACCGTGCCGTTTGCCACGCCATCGGGATCGTTGAGAGGAAGAATCTTCAACACCGCTGCTCGCCGGATCTCTTGTGCCCTGGGATCATCGGATACGGCAAAGCGCATAAGTCCTTCGCCTGTCCACGAGCTCCCGGCTTCCCATGCATGCTGGCGAAACATCAGCCAAATCACCTTCTTATTTTGGGACGGTGCAGATTGGTCCGTGATGGTAATCAGCGGAATGGTTCTCCCTTCTACGGACCTGCCGATGGTCTCAATTCCTGCGCTGCGGCTCCGCGCCAGTTCCCCAGAGAACTTTCTAAAGTCAGCAGTTGTATAAGGAGGCACATGTGCGATCCATATACGACTCGAGGGAACCCTGACCTGATAACGAAGCGAAGGGCCTCTCTCGTCATATTCGCCTTTGTCAATTGGAATCCAGGTTCGCCTATCGATGCTAAAGAAGGGTAGCGTGCCCCTGGTAATTGAACCCGAATTTGGTCTGTAGTTATATTCCCCGGCTAAATCGACCATTTCGAAAGTCAGGGTGCGGCCCTTGGCGCCATCGACCCGAAAGTAATACCAGCTGGCCTGACGGTTGCGGCCATCCTGATCAGTCTGCCCTTTCACATGACAGCGAAACCGATCCGTTCCTATGGTCTCCACTTTCACAAGGCTTCCGGCTTCGAAATCCCAACTGAGCACAGGGGCCAAGGGGTCGGACGCATGCAAGCCTATGACAAAACCGCCCGCCATCTTCAACACATTGCGTCGATCCATCATGGCCTATTCTCCAACCCTGCTCAAACTGAAGCCAATACGAGAGTCAGCTATGAGATCACGCCAAGCCCTTTCGTTTGTTAGAGCGCCATAACCGCGTCCATCGCACGCGACGTGTTGAACAATAGTGTTTCCGGAGCAAATTTGTAAAACGGAATCGGAGGGATCATCTCCGCCGTTAGCCAGCCATCATAGCCGATGGCGCGGAGAGCGCTCATTACCGCAGCCCAGCTCACGTCGCCGGAGAGGATCTCAACGAAGCCATCGACTGAGCCCACTGCGCGGCGATAGTCCTTCAAGTGCACTCGCCTGATTTGTCCTCCCAATATATTGATCCAGTGTTCGGGGTAGCCAAACGCAAGCGTGTTGCCCACATCGAAGTAGACGCCGACCGATTCACTGTCGAACTGCGCAACGAACCGCTGCATCTCGAGCGGGCTCAGCAAGAACTTGTTCCAAACGTTCTCAATACAGATTCGGACGCCGCATTTCTCCGCTTGCGGTAAAGCCGCGCGGATAAAGTCTGTGGCTCGTCGCAATGCCGTATCGTACGGTACGATCTCGCAGTTGGGAATGAAATCTGCTCCGACCGTCCCGGGAACCACAAGAATAGCTTCCAGGCCAAGGATCCGCGCAGCCTCAATTTGCTTTTTCAAAATCATTTCGGCGCGCGTTCGGACAGCCGGATCGTTGCTTGCGGCGTTCGCACTCCAGTAGAGGCCCGTGGCAAGTCCGCTGAGTTGCACGCCGATTTTCTCGGCCAGCCCCCGCACCGCCTCGATTTCCTTCTGCGAACTGTTCAGAGTGAGCGGCCCATCGTCGCTCAGATCGATCTCGAAACCTTCGAAGCCGGCTTCACGGGCCAGACGGAGCTTATCAGCCAATGCAAGGTTTGCCGGGAACGACCAGATGCTGACCGACTTTCTCATGCATGAACTCCTACGGCGACGGGACTCTGAGTGCGCGCAGACTCTATCTCAGCAAACACCACGGTGAGTGCGGCGCGCGCATCTTCCAGTGTGGCATCGGCAGGCGGAACGCCGCGCAGAATACAATTGACAAACGACTGGAGTTCGTTGAAATAGCCGCCTAAGTTTGAGATGTTGCCGTCGCCGCTCTTGGAATCTCCTGTAGCCGGCGCTTTGAATGCGAGTGGCTCCGGCACGCCATCGTTCTCGGTGATGGTGAGCGTGGGAGATTTGCTCGAATCGAAATCGATGCACGCTTCTTCAAAGAGCGCTTGGAATGCCATCCGAAATCCCCATTTAGGGGGATAGTTCCAGCCGCCTTCGGCCGAGACCACAACATCGGGGTAATCATAGAGGGTGACAATATGAGAAGGCCCGCTGTAATCGAAGACGGCGCGCGACTGGACAGAGCGAGGCAAACTAAGGAGCGCGAGAACAAAGTCGGTGTCGTGGATGTGCAGGTCCAGCGCGGCGCCGCCGGAACGCCGTTCGTTGTTGGCCCAATTGTCGACGGTATAGTCGGGGCGCGAGGATTGACGGGTCAACGAAAGGCTCAATAGCCGTCCTCCGCGGTTTCCGCGGATATATTCCCGCAAGGCCTGGTACTCTGGCCAAAATCGAATGCAGTGACCCACCTGCGTCATCACTCCAGCTTTCCGAGCTGCGGCAATCATCCGATCGGCTGCGGCAAGAGTCGGTGCCAGGGGTTTTTCGCAGAAAAGGTGGCGACCACTCTCAAGAGCGATGAGAGCATCAGCCTCGTGCCTGTCCAATGGAGTGCAAACATCGACCATCCGAGTCTCCGGCCTGGCCGACAAGAGCTCCGGTAGCGATTCATACACGGGGATATCCATGCCAAGCTTCTGCAGCTTCGCCCGGGCGCTGTCAGCGCGCGGATCGGCAATGCCGACGAGACGCGCACCGGCAAGCTGTGCGTAGATCTGTGCGTGCATGGTTCCCATAAAACCGAAGCCAACAAGTGCGATATCAAGAGCGGACATGGCGGTACCTTGACCTGATTGCAAAGTAGCAAATGCGCATTGCGTCTCATTTGCAAAAGCGATTAAGATTTTGTCTATACCGATTGCTAGCCTGCAACGTTTTCACGGGCGTTGTTGGTCCTGCAATGATCTCCACGTCCGGTCGAAGGGTGACGACCTCTATGCCGCCTCGAATTCAAACCTTGGTTCGTGCCATAGGCACTCCTCGCAGCTACTTCCACGGTCGCACGCATGTGTCTGCGTGCCTTCCCAACAACATCCTTCTGTTTCGGAGAACAAGCGGCACAGACCTTCGACGCGCGACGTTTGAATTGCGACCGCATCATCGGTTTGTATTGATCTTTAATCTTGCGACGGCAGGCATAGTACGGATCGATCGAGCGGAAGTGGAATTGCGGCCAGACGAAGGCATTCTTGTCCTGCCTTACCAATTCCATGCCTTTCCCAAAACCCAGCGAGAGGCTATCCTTTGGCTCATTGTCACCTTTGAGTGCGATCACCCGGCGCCGTTGGAGCAGTTGCGCGGCAAAGTCTTTCAGTTTGATGTCGCAATCCGGCGGCGGCTGGTTTCGTTGTTAGAGCAATATGTCACCGGCGAGGAGGAGTTCGCCAACCAGGTGCTAGCTTTTGAACTGGGCTGTTTGCTGGCGCAATTGCAGCCACTGGTCCGCAAATCTCAGGCTTCGCCCACGGTAACGGACCGCCGCGCTCGCCAACTCCTTGGTAATATCGAGGCCTTTTTGCGCCAGTCCCAACTGGCGGCAATCAGTATTCAAGACGTCGCGGAGCACCTGCACATTTCTGAAAGTCGATTGCGCGAACGCTTTCGGGCTGCCTTCGGATCGAGCCTGGGAACTTACCTGCGCAATTATCGGTTGCACCTTGCCATCGAACACCTGCGAGATACACGACGCAACTTCACCGAGACTGCTAGCGCGTTAGGCTTTCCAGATTCAGCCACTTTTACCCGATTCATTCGCCGCGAAACAGGCTACACGCCAACGGAATTTAGGCACCGGCTGATCACCTATCATCGCCAAGGCCCCACAAAAACCCCTCTTTAAGTCCCAACCAGTAGGAATGCCTCTTACGTGCCAAGTCAGCGGGCACACATTATCGGTGCGAATAGAACGGTGCGATCTTCGCGATTCTGTGCAATTGTCCTGAATTAGCACTAAAAAGCCGAAGACCTCGAGGCGCCGCTTGTCCCGCTCGCCGGTGGACGACTGGCGAAGTTGGGAACGTTTGATCGCGGTTCATTCAATGGAC
>Ga0335073_10012836_pt1 | contig 11749 bp, 9 predicted proteins | sample Lox_Sample_22_FD_207093 | JGI IMG/M metagenome (GOLD analysis project Ga0335073, IMG submission 207093) | Soil microbial communities from Loxahatchee National Wildlife Refuge, Florida, United States - Lox_Sample_2.2 | ecosystem: Environmental > Terrestrial > Soil > Wetlands | place: USA: Florida... | reverse complement strand
TCGCCTGGCTGGCGGAGAAACTGCAGCGACCGGTGCTGGTCATGCTGCCGAACAAGACCCTCGCCGCGCAGTTCGCCAACGAGCTGCGGGAGATGCTGCCCAGGAACGCTGTCGAGTACTTCGTCTCCTATTACGACTACTACCAGCCGGAGGCGTACGTACCGCAGACCGACACCTACATCGAGAAGGACTCCTCGATCAACGACGAGGTGGACCGGCTGCGGCACTCGGCGACCAACTCGCTGCTGACCCGCCGGGACACGATCGTGGTCGCATCCGTGTCCTGCATTTACGGCCTCGGCACCCCGCAGGAGTACGTGGACCGGATGGTGAAGCTCAGCGTGGGCGGCACGATCGAGCGCGACGCGCTGCTGCGCAAGCTGGTCGGCATGCAGTACGCCCGCAATGACTTGTCGTTCACCAGGGGCACGTTCCGGGTACGCGGCGACACCATCGAGGTGATCCCGGTCTACGAGGAGCTCGCCGTGCGGATCGAGATGTTCGGCGACGAGATCGAGCGGCTGATGACGCTGCACCCGCTGACCGGCGAGGTGATCAGCCAGGACGACGAGCTGTATATCTTCCCGGCCACGCACTACGTCGCCGGCCCGGAGCGGATGGAGCGGGCCATCGCCGGGATCGAGGCTGAGCTGGCCGAGCGGCTCGCGGAACTTGAGCGGTCGGGCAAGCTGCTCGAGGCGCAGCGGCTGCGGATGCGCACCACCTACGACATCGAGATGCTGCGCCAGGTGGGCAGCTGCTCGGGGATCGAGAACTACTCGCGGCACATCGACGGTCGCGAGGTCGGCAGCCCGCCCAACACTCTGCTGGACTACTTTCCCGAGGACTTTCTGCTGGTCGTCGACGAGTCTCACAACACGGTGCCGCAGATCGGCGCCATGTATGAGGGTGACGTCTCCAGGAAGCGGGTTCTGGTCGAGCATGGGTTCCGGCTGCCGAGCGCGATCGACAACCGCCCGCTCACCTGGGACGAATTCGGCGACCGGATCGGGCAGACGCTGTACCTGTCGGCCACCCCTGGGCCTTACGAGCTGCAGCGGGTGCGCGGCGAGGTCGTCGAGCAGGTGATCAGGCCGACCGGGCTCATCGACCCCGAAGTCATCATCAAGCCGACGAAGGGCCAGATCGACGACCTCGTGCACGAGATCAGGGAGCGGGCCGAGCGGTTCGAGCGGGTCCTGGTGACCACACTGACCAAGAAGATGGCGGAGGATCTCACCGACTACCTGCTCGAGCTGGGCATCAGGGCCAGGTACCTGCACAGCGAGGTCGACACCCTGCGCCGGGTGGAGCTGCTGCGCGAGCTCCGGCTCGGCGAGTATGACGTGCTGGTCGGGATCAATCTGCTGCGCGAGGGGCTTGACCTGCCCGAGGTCTCGCTAGTGGCGATCCTGGACGCCGACAAGGAGGGCTTCCTGCGGTCCGGCACGTCGCTGATCCAGACCATCGGCCGCGCGGCCCGTAACGTCTCCGGCCAGGTGCACATGTACGCCGACCAGGTGACTCCGTCGATGCAGCGGGCTATCGACGAGACCAGCCGGCGGCGCGACAAGCAGATCGCTTACAACACTGAGCGCGGGCTCGACCCGCAGCCGCTGCGCAAGCGGATCGCCGACATCCTCGACCAGCTCGCCCGTGAGGACGCGGACACCGCGCAGCTCCTCGGAGGCTCCGGCCGGCAGCAGAGCCGGGGCAAGGCACCGGTGCCCGGGCTGTCGTCGCGGGCCAGGGCGGCGGCGTCGGCCGCGGCCGGGGCGCGCCAGGAGCCGCGAGGCGAGGGCGGGCCAGCGCGCGAAGACCTGGTCGGCCTGATCAACGAGCTGACCGAGCAGATGCACACCGCCGCGGCCGAGCTGCAGTTCGAAATCGCCGCCCGGCTCCGTGACGAGATCAAGGAGCTGAAGCACGAGCTACGCGGCATGCAGGCCGCCGGGGTGTAATCGTCCCGATCGGGCCCGTAGTCGGATCAGGCCTGTAGTCGGCGGCCCGTAGTTGCCGCGCTCTGGCAGCTACGGAATCCGGTCGGCATGGGCAGAACCGGTCGGCGCGGGCGGCGGAACCCGGTCGGCAGGGCCGGAATCTGGTCGGCAGTACCGGAATTCGGTCGGCAGGGCCGGAATCCGGCGGAAAAGGTGGAACCGGCAGCGCGGGCAGACCGTCCAAAGTTCATGGATCGCCCCCGGAGCACCGGCCGCCGGGTCGCCAGCGGCAGGCTCACCGGCGGCCGGGTCACCAGTGGGCGGGTCCGGGGCGGCAGGCTCACCAGTGGGCGGGTCCGGGGCGGCAGGCTCACCGGCGGCCGGGTCACGGCCGGGCGGGTCGTGGCCGGCTGGGTCGCCGGCGGGCGGGTCCCGGGCCGCCGCCGCCTGGCGCCGCTGTGCGCAGCCGCCGCTCTCGCCTCGATCACGCTGGCTGCGTGCGGGAGCAGCCAGGTACCGGGCGCTTCCGGTGCCTCGGCTTCACCGACGGCCGCGGCCACGGTCGCGAGGTCGTCAACCGCCCTGAGCCCAGGCGTCGCGAGCCCGGGCGCCGCGAGCCCGGGCGCCGCGAGCCCGGGTCCCGCTGCCACGCAGGTCGCGCTGTGCCGGCGCACCTCGTCGGTCACCGGCCTGGAGATCGTGCGTAATCAGGTTGTCCGGGTGCCGGTGTTGCAGATCGGGTTCCCCGACCAGGTCACGATGGCCAGCCCGGCCGGCGCGCGGGCGGTGGCTCGGGCGCTGTGCGCGCTGCCGCCGATGCCGCGCGGCATCTTCAACTGCCCGAACCTGGTTCCCGGGACGACCTACCAGCTGCGCTTCACCGCGGGCGGCCGGCGGCTGGCAGCGGTTACCATCGAGGCGACCGGTTGCGAGGTTGTGACCGGGGTCGGGCCAGCTCGCTGGGTGGCCACGTCACCCGGCTTCTGGCGGGTGCTGGGAACGGCAGCCCACGTGCGCCCGCCGGGGCGGTCGGCGTTCAGTGGCGGCAGCTACAGGGGACCGATTTGCGATCCGATTCGGGGGGAACAGGCCAACGCCTGCCCGGCTCTAGTCCAGCCCGGCGGGGTGGCGGTCCCGTAGCTGGCGCTGGCCGTCCCGTAGCTGGCGCTGGAAGTCCCGTGGATGGCCGCTGGCCGTCCCCTGGCTGGCGGCTGGCTGGGCCGCAGGCCGGCTGGCTGTCTCGTGTAGCTGGCGGCTGGCGGCCGCCTGTCGAGCCTGGAAGGGGCCCGCGTGACCTGGGTGATGTTCGACTATGGCGGGGTGGTCTCGCATCCGCCGACGCAGCAGGACCTGGCCCAGCTGGCCGGCGTGGCCGGCGCGCCCGTTCCGGCCTTCACGGAGTGGTACTGGAAATGGCGGCGCGCCTACGATCTCGCAGAACTGGACACACCGGGATATTGGCGGCAGGTCGGGCGCGGGCTGGGCCGCGACTACAGCGACGCGGAGATCTCTGAGCTCAACCGGCTGGACCGGGCTTCATGGCTGCGGCTGCAGGCGGGCACGATAGCCCTGATCGAGGATCTGCGCGCGGCGGGACTGCCGCTCGCCCTGCTATCGAACGCGCCCGGAGAACTGGCCGACGCGATCGGCAGGCTGCCGATGGCCGCCCATTTCGGTCATCTGCTTTTCAGCTGTGAGCTGAAGTTGGCCAAACCGGATCCGGAGTGCTACACGCGCGCGCTGGCCAGGCTCGGGGCCAGCGCGCCGGACGTCATCTTTATCGACGACCGCAGCGAGAATGTGACCGCTGCGGCCGCGCTGGGACTGCAGTCCGTACATTTCAGCAGCCCAGGCGAGGCGCGGACGGCTGTCGGCCGGTACCTGGCCGGCCGTGGCTGAGCCCGCGCCCGGCCGGGCCCCGGCCTGACACCGGCCCGGCCGCCTGCGCCGCGGCAGGCTTGCTCGCCAGTTTCTGCCGATGTGCTGGCTGATTGGCCGGCGTAGGGTCGAAGACATGTGGGCGAGCCTGGTCGCCGCGCTGGTGTCGGCCTTTTGTTACGGAATCGCCGCGGTCATGCAGGCCATGGCGATCCGGTCGGCCAGCCGCCGGTCGGCCAGGCTCCGGGAAGGGAGCCCGGCGGCTGGGCGGGTCGACCCGGGCCTGCTGGTCCGGCTGCTTGGCCAGTGGCGTTTCGTGGCCAGCATCGGCATAGACCTGATCGGGTTCATAGCCCAGCTCGTGGCGCTGCATCGGCTGCCGCTGTTCGCCGTGCAGGCGGTCATCGCGTCGAACCTCGCGGTCACCGCGGTGTTCGCGGCCTGGCTGATAGGGATCCGGCTCAGCTGGCGGGAATGGCTGGCGGTCAGCGGGGTGGTCGCCGGGGTGGGCCTGCTCAGCTCCTCGGCGGGAGCGGAGGGCGCGGCGAAGGTAGGCGCGGGGTTCCAGATCGCGCTGATGGTTTCCGTGGCCGGCGTGGCCGTGGCCGGGATGGCCGCCGCCCGGCTGTCCGGCCGGGCCCGCACCCCGGTCCTCGGCGCCATCGCCGGGCTCGGGTACGCGGTGCTGGCGGTCGCGGCGCGGATCCTGCCCGGCTTCACGCCGATGCAGCTGGTGCGCAACCCGGCCACGTACACCCTGGCGGCCGCGGGGATCGTCTCATTCCTGATGTATGCGTCGGCGCTGGAAGGCGGCAGCGTGACCGTGGCCACCGCGGCCGTGGTCCTGGCCGAGACGGTGCCGCCCGCGATCGTGGGCGTCCTGTTCCTCGGCGACCACACCCGCCGCGGCCTGAGCGGGCTGGCCGCCGCCGGATTCGTGCTCGCGGTCTTCAGCGCGGTGGCCCTGGCGCGATTCGGCGAGGCCGGCGAGCAGCCCAGAGCCAGACCGGATGACCTGACCGCGCAGGCCTCGCGGGGGTTTCAGCAGTTGCCCGGATAGTGGGCCAGGCGGTGGGATTCGTGCCCGGCATCCCTGATCACCCGGAGGGCTCGGGGCGGGCGAACGGCCGTGCCGAGCAGGGCGTTCTGCGTTGCTGCCCAGTCTGGTCCGGCCGGGCTGATATCCTGAGACCCCGTGGACCAGCGGAGTTACCGCAGGGCAAATACCACGGGGAGCCTCATCTTGGCCACGGCACCGCATTTTTCACGGCCCGTTTCTACTAGGCACCTCTTCGTAACCGGGGGCGTGGCGTCCAGTCTCGGCAAGGGCCTGACCGCCTCTAGCCTCGGCCGCCTGCTGAAGTTGCGCGGGCTGCGGGTCAACATGCAGAAGCTGGACCCGTATCTCAACGTCGATCCCGGCACCATGAACCCGTTCCAGCACGGCGAGGTGTTCGTCACCGACGACGGCACCGAGACCGACCTGGACGTCGGGCACTACGAGCGGTTCCTTGACACGCGGCTGCCCGGCTCGGCCAACGTCACCACCGGGCAGATCTACTCCAGCGTGATTGCTAAGGAGCGGCACGGCGACTACCTGGGCGACACCGTGCAGGTCATCCCGCACATCACCAATGAGATCAAGTCGCGCATCATCGACATGGGCGGCCCCGAGGTGGATGTCGTGATCACCGAGGTGGGCGGCACGGTCGGTGACATCGAGTCGCAGCCGTTCCTGGAGGCGATCCGCCAGATCCGGCACGAGATCGGCCGGGATCGCTGTTTCTTCCTGCACGTCTCGCTGCTGCCCTACATCGGGCCGTCCGGCGAGCTGAAGACCAAGCCAACCCAGCACTCGGTGGCCGCGCTGCGCAGCATCGGCATCCAGCCCGACGCGATCGTGTGCCGCTCGGACCGGCCGATCAGCGACGGGCTGAAGCGCAAGATCAGCCTCATGTGCGACGTGGACGAAGAGGCCGTCGTATCCGCGGCGGACGCGCTGTCGATCTACGACATCCCCAAGGTGCTGCATTCCGAGGGCCTGGACGCCTATGTGGTGCGCAGGCTCGGGCTGCCGTTCCGTGACGTGGACTGGAGCGACTGGGACGAGTTGCTGCGCCGGGTGCACCGTCCGGCCCGCAGCGTCACGATCGCGCTGGTCGGCAAGTACGTGGACCTGCCCGACGCCTACCTGTCGCCGGCCGAGGCGCTGCGGGCCGGCGGGTTCGGCAACGATGCCAGGGTCAACATCCGCTGGGTGCCCAGCGACGACTGCCAGACCCCGGAGGGCGCGGCGCGCCAGCTCGACGGGGTCGACGGGGTGCTGGTGCCGGGCGGGTTCGGCGTCCGCGGCATCGAGGGGAAGATCGGGGCGGTGCGGCACGCGCGGGAGAACGGCATTCCCCTGCTCGGGCTGTGCCTGGGCCTGCAGTGCATGGCGATCGAGGTGGCCCGTGACCTGGCCAGCCTGGACGGGGCGAACAGCGCCGAGTTCGATCCCGATGCCCGGCATCCGGTGATCGCCACGATGGCCGGCCAGGAGGATGTCGTGGCCGGGGAGGGGGACATGGGCGGCACCATGCGGCTTGGCCTGTACCCGGCGGTGCTTGCCGAGGGCAGCCTGGTCAGCGAGCTGTACGGCACAGACGTCGTGCAGGAGCGGCACCGGCACCGGTACGAGGTCAACAACGCCTACCGGGAGACTCTGGAGCGGGCCGGGCTGGTCTGCTCGGGCCTGTCGCCCGACGGCAAGCTGGTGGAGTTCGTCGAGCTGCCCCGCAGCGTCCACCCGTTCTTCCTGGCCACCCAGGCGCATCCGGAGTTCCTGTCCCGGCCAACCCGGCCGCATCCCCTGTTCAGCGGGCTCGTCTCGGCCGCGATCGAGCGCTCGCGGGCGGTGCCAAGCTCCGACCCGCTGACCGCGGCCGGCCACCGGGCCGCCGCCAGCGCATGACCGGTGTCGCAGGACGACGCGTGGCGCAGGGATGGGGCAGTGGGTGAGACCAGTGAGAGCCAACGGGGAGGAGAACGGGGAGCCGGGGGAGCGGGGAGCACCATGAGCGAAGCCACCGAGGATCTGGACATAAGCGATGCGGCCGAGTTCTGGCCGGTAACCTCGTCGACCCTGCTGGCCGACGGCGCCCTGGTGCGCCTGCGCAAGGACATGGTGCGCATGCCCGACGGCGAGGCCGTGGGCCGGGATGTTCTCGAGCACCCGGGGGCGGTGGCCGTGCTCGCGCTGGACTCAGCCGACCGGGTGCTGATGATCCGCCAGTACCGGCATCCGGTCGGCAGGCTCCTCTGGGAAATACCGGCCGGCCTGCGCGACGTCGCGGGCGAGCCGCTGCGCGTGACCGCCGAGCGCGAGCTGCTGGAGGAGGCCGGCCACCGGGCCGCGGACTGGCGGGTGCTCACCGACTCATTTTCGTCACCGGGAATCAGCACCGAGCGGATCCGGATCTTCCTCGCTCGTGGCCTGGTGCAGGTGCCCGAGGCGGAGCGCTCGTATGTGCGCCAGCACGAAGAGGCTTACCTGGAGCTGGCCTGGGTGCCGCTGGATCAGGCCGTCGCCCGTGTTATAGCCGGCGACCTGCACAATGGCGTCACCGCACTCGGTATCTTGTCCGCGTATGCGGCCCGTCAGGACGGATTCACCACGCTGCGGGAAACTGATGCCCCGGAGCGCTGACTTGCGTCCGCCCCACGGGCCCGGAGTGGACCTGCCCGGCAACGGGGCCCGGCAGGACACCTCGACCAGGAAGGACTGGTTGTCATGAAGGTCGGCATCCCCAAGGAACTCAAGAACCATGAGTACCGGGTCGCGGCCACGCCGGCTGGCGTGCACGAGCTAGTCCGCCACGGGCACGAGGTGTTCGTCCAGAAGGACGCGGGGGCGGGCTCGCTGATCCCGGACGATGACTTCGCCGCCGCCGGGGCCACGATCGTGCCGGACGCCGATGAGGTGTGGCAGGCCGGGGACCTGATCCTCAAGGTCAAGGAGCCCATCGCCGACGAGTACCACCGGCTGCGCAAGGACCAGGTCCTGTTCACCTACCTGCACCTGGCCGCGTCCCGGGCGTGCACCGACGCGCTGCTGGACTCGGGGATCACCGCGATCGCGTACGAGACCGTGCAGCTCCCGGACGGGTCGCTGCCGCTGCTGGCCCCGATGTCCGAGGTGGCCGGGCGGATGGCGCCGCAGGTGGGTGCGCACCACCTGCAGCGCGACGGCGGCGGGCGCGGCGTGCTGATGGGCGGCGTGTCCGGCGTCTACGCGGCCAAGGTGGTCGTCCTCGGAGCGGGCGTGTCCGGCATGAACGCCGCGGCGATCGCGCTCGGCATGCAGGCCGAGGTGCTGCTGATCGACAAGAACGTGGCCAGGCTTCGCTCGGCCGACGCCATCTACCAGGGCCACCTGCAGACCGTCGCCTCCAACGCTTACGAGATCGAGCGCGCGGTCATTGACGCCGACCTGGTCATCGGGGCCGTGCTGGTCCCGGGGGCCAAGGCCCCCATGCTGATCTCCAACGATCTGGTGTCCCGGATGAAGCCCGGCTCGGTGCTGGTGGACATCTCCATCGACCAGGGTGGCTGCTTCGAGGACTCCCACCCCACCACCCACGACAACCCCACCTACCGCGTGCACAACTCACTGTTCTACTGCGTGGCCAACATGCCCGGAGCCGTGCCGCACACCTCGACCTACGCGCTCACCAACGTCACGCTGCCGTACGCGCTCGAGATCGCAAACCGCGGCTGGCGGGACGCGCTGCGCGCCGACCTGGCGTTCGCGCTGGGGCTGAACGCGCACGAGGGCACGCTCACCTACCGCAGCGTCGCCGAGGCGCATGGGCTCCCGTGGATACCGACCAGCGAGGCGCTCAGCTGAAAGCTGTCCAGCCGACCTCGGTCGATGGCGCGATCAAGCGCTACCTCGACCACCTGATGGTGGAACGCGGCCTGGCACTGCACACCCTGCAGGCTTATCGGAGAGATCTTGAACGTTACGCGGCGGTGCTCGGTGTGGCGGGCCGGACCGGCATCGCCGACGTGACAACGCAGGACGTGGCTGACTTCCTGGCCGGGCTGCGGGAGGGTGATGAGGATCACCAGCCGCTAGCGGCCAGCTCGGCTGGCCGGGCCGTGGTCGCGGTGCGCGGCCTGCATGCGTTCGCCGCGGCCGAGGGTCTCGCACCGTCCGACCCGGCCCGGCCGGTCCGGCCGCCGGTGCCGCCGCGGCGGCTGCCGCGTGCGATACCGGTCGCCGACGTCGAGCGCCTGCTCGCGGCGGCCGGAACCGGGGAGGGACCCCGGCCGCTGCGGGACCGGGCGCTGCTCGAGCTGCTCTACGCGACCGGAGCGCGGATCTCGGAGGCGATCGCGCTTGACGTCGATGACCTCGACCTGGTGGCCCGGCCGGGGCCGATGGCGGAACCAGGCGCCGGGCCGGACCGGCCCGAGATACCCGGCCCGCCGGCCGTGCAGGCCACGGTCCGGCTGTCGGGCAAGGGCCAGAAGCAGCGGATCGTTCCGGTCGGCAGCTACGCCCGGGAGGCTCTGGAGCAGTACCTGGTCCGGGCGCGGCCGGCCCTCGCCACCGCCACCCGCAGGGCCTCGGCCAGCCCAGCCGTGTTCCTGAACGCTCGTGGCGGCCGGCTCACCAGGCAGGGCGCCTGGGCGGTGCTGCGTGCCACCGCGACGCGCGCGGGGATCGCCGACGTGTCACCGCACACGTTGCGCCATTCTTTTGCTACCCATCTGCTTGACGGCGGTGCCGATGTCAGGGTCGTGCAGGAGTTGCTCGGGCACGCCTCGGTCACCACGACGCAGGTCTACACTCTGGTGACCGTCGAAAAGCTACGGGAAATCTACGCGAGCGCGCACCCACGGGCTCTCGGCTGAGCATTTCCCCGTAAACGGTGAGTCGGCTTGCCGCAACAATGCACAGGCCCTAGCCTCGCCTAGAGTCCGGGTTGTCTGCGGGCGCCTCGCGTGCGACCGCAGGGCGACCACCGGGGAGGTGCAGTAGGCTTTGGCAGCATCCCAGACGTTGGAGGCCAGACGCGGCGTGCTTGGCCCTACCGGTCGGCCGGTACCCGTATTTCCTGACCCCGAGCCATTGCTGACTCACGGCCCGGCCCGGGTCGTTGCGGTATGCAACCAGAAGGGCGGAGTCGGCAAAACTACAACGACGATCAACCTCGGCGCGGCGCTGGCCGAGCGCGGCCGCCGGGTGCTGCTGGTCGACTTCGATCCGCAGGGCGCGCTGTCCGTGGGCCTCGGTATTCAGCCGCATGAGCTGGACGCGACCGTTTACAACCTGCTCATGGAGCGCGGGATCACCGCCCGCGACGTGCTGTTCAAGACCAACGTCGACGGCATGGACCTGCTGCCGAGCAATATCGACCTGTCCGGCGCCGAGGTACAGCTGGTGCACGAGGTCGGCCGGGAGTTCGTGCTCGGCCGGGTACTGCAGCCGGTCCTCGCCGACTACGACGTCATCCTGATCGACTGCCAGCCCTCGCTCGGCCTGCTCACGGTCAACGCGTTGTCCTGCGCGGACGGAGTGATCGTGCCGCTGGAGTGCGAGTACTTCGCGCTGCGCGGCGTGGCCTTGCTGATGGAGACCATCGACAAGGTGCAGACCCGGATCAGCCCGAAGCTGGTGCTCGACGGGCTCCTGGCCACGATGTACGACTCGCGCACGCTGCACACCCGGGAGGTCCTGGCCGGGGTCGTGAAGGGCTTCGGCGACAAGGTGTACCACACCGTGATCAGCCGGACCGTTCGCTTTCCCGACTCTTCCGTGGCCGGGGAGCCGATCACCCGCTTCGACCCGACGTCCAACGGGGCGAATGCCTACCGGGAGCTGGCGAGGGAGGTACTGGATCGGTGGCGGCGGGCCGACCTCGGGGTTCCCGTACACGGCGGGTAAGCCTGCCGGGAGTCGCCGAGCTGCTCCGCCCAGCAGGCCGTGGTCCGGCCGTCATAGCCGAGCGCCAGGCCAGCGGCAGGGAAAGTCACCCGCAGAAGATCACGGTCTATTTGTCCGGCAGCGAACTGCTCGACCTGGAACGCGCCCGCCTCACGCTACGGGCCCTCGGTATTACCGTGGATCGTGGCCGGATCGTCCGCGAGGCGCTCGCCGTTCTGCTGGCCGACCTGGACGCCGAGGGCGACAAGAGCCTGGTGGCCCGGCGGCTCTGGGAAGGGACCCTGCCGGAGTAACGGCAGGTGCTCGATGGCAGGTTGGTTGTAGCGGGGTGGGAGTCCCAGGTACTGAATGACGACGACGATGACCAGTGAGCCGGGCGATACCCGGGCGGCCGGCGGCTTCGAGGTGCACCTCGACGTCTTCGAGGGCCCGTTTGACCTGCTGCTCGGCCTGATCTCGAAGCACAAGCTGGACATCACGGAGATAGCGCTGTCCAGCGTCACCGACGAGTTCATCGCCTACATCAGGGCGCGGGCCGACGGATGGGACCTGGATCAGGCCAGCTACTTCCTCGTGGTCGCCGCCACGCTGCTTGATCTCAAGGCCGCGAGGCTGCTGCCTGCCGGGGAGGTCGATGACGAGGAAGACCTCGCTCTGCTGGAGGCCAGGGACCTGCTTTTCGCCCGGCTGCTGCAGTACCGGGCCTACAAGGAGGTAGCGGCGGTGCTGGCCAGCAGGATGGCGGCCGCCGGGCGCAGGTTCCCGCGGCGGGTGCCGATGGAACCCCGCTTCGCCGACTTGCTGCCCGAGGTGCTGCTCGGCCTCGGCCCGGTCGAGTTCGCAGCGATTGCCGCCCGCACCTTGGCGCCGAAACGGCCCCCGGTGGTCTCGACCGCGCACCTGCACATGCCCATGACCAGCGTCCGCGAGCAGGTCGGCCTGCTGGCCGGCCGGCTGGCGCAGCTGCGACGGGCCACGTTCCGGCAGCTCACCGGCG
>Ga0335073_10012835_pt1 | contig 11749 bp, 9 predicted proteins | sample Lox_Sample_22_FD_207093 | JGI IMG/M metagenome (GOLD analysis project Ga0335073, IMG submission 207093) | Soil microbial communities from Loxahatchee National Wildlife Refuge, Florida, United States - Lox_Sample_2.2 | ecosystem: Environmental > Terrestrial > Soil > Wetlands | place: USA: Florida... | reverse complement strand
GACATTCGACGCTCCAAGGCTCTGGTACGACGGTGCGGCGACGCTGCTCGCCGCGGTCCGCTTTCCGCTCGTGGTGGACGTGTGCGGGACCGGAGCCGAGAGCGGGGCAGCCGCGCCCGAGGCCGCGGTCGAGGCCGCGCCCGAGGCCGCGCTCGAGGCCGCGCTCGAGGCCGCGCTCGACGAGGACTCCGACGAGGCGCCGCGGCCACCCCCGCCGGCCACGACCACGATCGCGACGATGAGCGCCACACCGGCCGCCAGCGCGCCGGTCGTCTCCCAGAAGCGCCTCGCCAGCCGCCGGCGCCGCGCCGCCTGGGCGGCGCCGGCCGAGCCCGCCGCCGGCGCGAACCGGCGCCCGACCCGCTCGTCCATCGAACGGGCGAACTCGGACGGCACCCGCGGCCGGTCGGAGGCGAGCAGCAGCGCGATCTCGGCCAGCTCCGCGTAGCGAGCGTCAACCGGGTCGCCGGCCAGGGTCGCGTCGATCGCGTCGAGCGTGGCGGCAATCTCCGGATCGATTGGGTCTTGTTCAAGCAGTCGCATCGCAGGCCTTCCTGAGCTTCTCCATCGTGCGGTACAGCAGCGTCCCGGCGTTCGACTCGCTGACTCCGAGCACCCGGGCCACCTCGGCGTTGGACATTCCGGCGTGGAACTTCAGCGCCACGATCTCCCGCTCGCGCGCCGGCAGCTTGGCGAGCGCCGCCTGCACCGCGGTGCGCCGCAGAGCGACCTCGGCGCCGTCGCCCTCGCCGGCGTCGGTCGAGTCCTCGGAAGGGTCGGTCACCAGCGTCGCGATGCGCCGGCGCCGGCGGAGCTCGTCGAGCGCCGCGTTGCGGGCGATCCCGAACAGCCACGCCCGCTCCTCGCCTCGCCGGCGGTCGAACGAGCGCCGGCGCCGGTAGGCGCGCTCGAAGGCGAGCGCGGTGACGTCTTCGGCGGCGGCCGGATCGCGCAGCAGCGTGCACACGTACGCGTAGACGTCGTCGCGGCACGACCGGTACAGAGACTCGAACCGCTCCCATGAACTGCCCGCGGCGTTCGACGGCGGCGTCAGGGTCTCGGTCACACCCACACTACGCGCGAGCGGATGATCCATCACGTCACGAGCTGATCAAACAGCCGCGGATCGTTGGTGATCACCCCGGTGACCCCGAGCGCCTCGAGCGCCCGCAGGCGCGCAAGATCATCGACCGTCCACACGTAGAGCTCACCGCCGGCGGCGCGGATCGCCCGCACGAGCCGGGGTGTCACCAACCGCCAGTGCGCCATCACCGCATCGCACCGCCGTGCCCGGATCGCCGCGACCGCCCGTCTCGGCAAGGTCGCCCGGAACGCCTGCAGAGCCGCGTACGCCGGCGCCTTGGTTACCCAAGAGCGGAACGGGTCGCGCGTGAGCTTCGGTACCGACCACCCGAGCCTGACCCCGGGCTCTGCCGAGCGCAGCAGCGCGAGGCTCTCCGTGTGCTGGGTCGAGATCAGCGCCCGCTCGAGGACGCCGTGAGAGCGCAGCGCCTCGAGCACGCGCAGCTCGTACCCGGGCAGCTTCAGGTCGATGTCCAGCTCGATCTCGGCGAACGTCTCCGAGGCGAGATGTTCAAGAGCCTCCTCGAGCGTGTGGGGCTCGCGCGCTCCCGCGTCCACGTAATCGTGCGCGAGGATCAGGCGGTCCGAGCCCTCCTTCTCGGGCAGCACGTCGAACTCGATCATGTCGACGCCGGCCTTCACCGCCGCGTCGAAGCTCGCGGTCGTGTTGCCGGGGGCGATGTGATCCGCGCCCTTGTGTCCGACGCGGCGCAGGCGATTCATCTTTGGCACCCCGGGCACGAGAACGTCGTCCGGTTCGCGTCGCCCTGCCCGCGGGCCACGATCGCCGTGCCGCATCGCGGGCACGGGCGCCCAGCGTGCCCGTACACCCGCGCCTGGATCGCCCGATGGCCGAGCGTCGCCGAGCGCTGCATCCGCGGTCTCACTGCCTCGATGATTGCCGCCGCCTCCTCGTCTGTGACTTCGGCGACGCGTCGCCACGGATCGATGCGCGCCTCCCAGCAGCCCTCGGCCTTCCAGATGTTGCCGATGCCCGCGACGTTTCGCTGGTCGAGCAGCGCGTCACCCAAGGCGCGCGTCTGATCGTCGGAGCGTAGTCGCGCGATGAAGCGGTCGCGGTCGAACTCGACCGCGAGCACGTCCGGGCCGAGCGCCGCCAGCCGCTGGTCGAAGCGCGTCCTGCCCTCGGTCATCAGCTCAAGCAGCGGACCGTCGAACTGGACCACCTCGTGGTCGCGCGCCCGGAACACGATCCAGGCCCGCCTGGGGGAGCGACCCCACCGCCGCCCCGGGCCGTACACGCCCCACACGCCGACCATGCCGAGGTGCGAGTGCAGCACGAGGTCGCCCTCGAAGCGCAAGAACAGGTGCTTGCCGTGCGTGTCGACGCTCGTAAGCACCCTCCCAGCCAGCCGATCCGGCCAGCGATCGAGCGCGTGCCGCGGCTGTGGCGTCTCGATCTCGTCGGGCACGCGTCCCTCGAGAACGGGACGAATCCGGTTCGCCGCGTAGGCGATCGTGTCGCCCTCAGGCATTACGCACTGAGGGTCAGGCGACGCGGCCCCTGCTGGAATCCGAGCGCGACGAGCGCCGGCCCGAGCGGGGATTCGATCGCCGCCACGCCGTCGACCTTCTCGAGCGCGACGCGCTTGAGCCGCCCGGCGCGGACATGCTCGGTCAGCGCATGCAGCGCCGGCTCGGTCCGCGGATCGTCCGTGGCGACCAGCGTCTGGAGCGCGCGGCCGCCGCGCTCGAGATAGAGGATCGGCTCCCCTCCGGCCAGTACCACGTACGCGCCGGCCACGCGCATCGGCCGCCGGGATTCGTCGGGACGGCCGGGGCGGTCGGGCCAGGCCAGGGCCGCCCCGTAGGGCTGCGCCGGGTCGACCGCCGACAGGACGACGGGTGCCTCGTCGTCGTTCTGAGCCCGAAGTCTCTCCACGGCACCGGGCAGCGCGAACTGCGCCCCGCCCAACCCCTCGACGAAGTACCCGCGGCGGGCGATGCCCAGCGTCTCGAGCTGTGAGAGCTCGGGATAGATGGCCGAGAACCCGCCGGGCACGCCCTCGGCGCGGACCTGCTCGCGGGTGAGGATCCCGTAGCGCTCGAGCATCAGCTCGGCGATCGCTCGCCGGCGCGCGGCCGGATCGATCTGCGAGCGGAACAGCGGCTCCGTCAGCGACCACCGGCCCTGGACCTGAGCCGAGGCACCCGCGCCACGCCGGCGGGCGGCAAATCGGCCGGGCCTAGTCTGCGCGGTGCGTATGCGCTCCCTTTGCGCGCGAGCCAGCGTCAACCGCGGCGCGCGCAGCGGCGAGAACGCGTCGTTGGTGGCCTCGCCGGCCCAGGCGAGATCCCACAGCGCCTCTTGAAGCTCCTCGGGCGCGAGGTCGACGTCGATCAGCAGATCGGTGAAGAAGCAGGCGCCTGCCGCCAATCGAGCGCGTACCGCCTCGTGCGCCGGCGAGTCCTCCCGTGCGGCCCCAGTACCGGCGCCCCGTTGTGACGGCGGGCCGAGCAGACCCAGATCTTCCCGGAAGTACAGGCCGACCCGGCCAGAATTCCGGCCCAGCGCGCCCGCCCCGATCCACACCACCTCGCCGGCGGCGCACAGCTGATCGATCCAGGCCGGCGAGTACGCGCCGGCGCGGCGCGGCAGCACGTCGCGCTCCCATACCTCGGGCGGGAGCGCCAGACCCTGAAGCGGGACGAGCACCTCGCGCAGGCGGTCCACGCCGGCGCCGGACCCGGTCCCGCCCGCCCACCGGTCGACCCCCTGCCAGGCCGGCTCGAACCGGGCCAGGGCGCGCTGGTCGACCGGCTCGACCTCCTTGCGCAGCACCGCCAGCGACGCCCGGCGCAGCCGGCGCAGCACCTCGGGGTCGCACCACTCGCGGTCGGTTCCGCCGGGTCGCAGCTCACCGCGCACGAGGACCCCGTCGCGCTCGAGTCCGCCCAGCACGGCCGTGCAGTCGACTCCGTAGCGCGCCTTGAGATCGCGGTCGGTGAACGGGCCGTGGGTGGCGGCGTACCGGCGGACCAGCCTGGCCAGCGCGTCCGGAACGTCCTCCAGGAACGCCGCCGGCAGCCCGCCGGGCGGCGCCGCCCCGAGCGCGTCGCGGTAGAGGCCGGCGTCGGCCGCGTCGATCCAACGGGTTTCGCCGGCGAGACGAACCGTGATCGCGCGTCGCTCGGCGCGCAACTCGTCGAGCAGCGTCGCCGCATCGAGACCCTCGACGACTCGCAGCTGCGCCTCCGCCGACGCCAGGTCACCGACGCTTCGTAGCACGTCGTGCAGCTGGTCTCGCGAGGTCGCGCGGCGCATCTCCGAGAGGAACTGCAAGTCGTCCTCGACCTGCTCCAGCGCGCCCGGGTCGATCAGGTCACGCAGCTCCTCCTGGCCGAGCAGCTCGCGCAGCAGCTCACGGTCGAGCGACAGCGCCGCCGCCCGGCGCTCGGCGTTCGGCGTGTCGCCTTCGTACATGTAGGTGGCCACGTAGTCGAACAGCAGCGAAGACGCGAACGGCGAGGCGGTGGGGGTCTCAACCTCGATGAGCGAGATCTCCCGCCGGTGCAGAGCGGTCAGCAGCTCGACCAGGCCGGGCACGTCGAGCACGTCGCGCAGGCACTCGCGGTACGTCTCGAGCACGATCGGGAACTCGCCGTACTTCTTGGCCACCTCGAGCAGCGACTGGGCCTTCAGCCGCTGCTGCCAGAGCGGCGTGCGCTTGCCCGGGCGGGCGCGCGGGATCAGCAGCGCTCGCGCCGCGTTCTCGCGGAAGCGCGCTCCGAACAGAGCCGAGGCCGACAGCTCGGCGACAACCGCGTCCTCTACCTCGTCGGGTTCGAGCATCACCAGGTCCGCACCAGGCGGTTCCTCGGCATCGGGCAGGTGCACGATGATCCCGTCGTCCGACCAGATCGCATCGGACTCGAGCCCGAGCTGGTCGCGGATCCGAGCGCTCAGCGCAAGGCCCCAGGCGGCGTGGACGCGTCCGCCGAATGGGCTGAGCACGCACAGCCGCCAGTCGCCGATCTCGTCGCGGAAGCGCTCGACCACGATCGCCCGGTCGGAGGGCACCACGCGGGTGGCTTCCTGCTGCTCGCGGAGGAACTCGAGCAAGTTGGTGGCGGCCCGCGGCTCGAGGTCATACGAACGCTCCAGGACCTCCGCCGGCTGCTCGACCGCCCAGCGCGAGAACGCGCCGAGCGCCTCGCCCAGCTCCTTGGGCCGCCCGACGCCGTCGCCCTTCCAGAATGGCACTGCGCCGGGCAGGCCCGGCGCGGGCGTGACAATCACCCGATCGCGGCCGATCTCCTCGATCCGCCACGTGCTCGCGCCGAGCAGGAACGTCTGGCCCGGACGCGCCTCGTAGACCATCTCCTCGTCGAGCTCGCCCACGCGCCGGCCGTCGGGCAACGTGACGGAATAAAGCCCCCGGTCCGGGATCGTGCCGGCGTTCGTGACCGCGAGCTGGCGCGCGCCGGGGCGGGCCCGGATCGTCCCGTGCACCCGGTCCCATACGATCCGCGGGCGCAGCTCGGCGAACTCCGAGCTCGGGTAGCGGCCGTCGAGCATGTCGAGCACGTTCTCGAGTTGTGTGCGGCTGAGCTCGGCGTAGGAGTGGGTTCTCGTGATCAGCGCGTGGAGCTCGTCGAGCGCCAGCGGCTTGTCGTCCGGCGCCGCGGCCGCAATCGCCACGATCTGCTGGGCTAGGACGTCGAGCGCGTTATGCGGCACCACCGTGGTCTCGATTTCGCCGTCGCGCATCCGCTTGGCCACTACCGCGCACTCGAGCAGGTCGGCCCGGAACTTGGGGAAGATGCGCCCGCGGCTGACGTCGCCCACCGAGTGTCCGGCCCGGCCGATCCGCTGGAGACCGCGCGCCACTGACTTGGGCGACTCGACCTGGATCACCAGATCCACGGCGCCCATGTCAATCCCGAGCTCGAGGCTCGAGGTCGCCACCAGGCATGGCAGCTCGCCGGCTTTGAGCATCTCCTCGACCACGAGCCGCTCCTCGCGCGCCAGCGACCCGTGGTGGGCGCGGGCGATCTCGTGCTCGGCCAGTTCGTTGAGCCGGAGCGCCAGTCGTTCGGCGGCCCGCCGGTTGTTGACGAACAGGATCGTCGAGCGGTGGGCATTGATCAGCCCGAGCAGCTCGGGATAGATGGCCGGCCAGATCGAGCGCCGCGTCGCCTCCGCGCCGCCGGCCAGCGGGTCGAGTTCAGGCAACGCCGGCGAGGCGTCCGGCTCGACCATCGAGTCGACCGGGACCCTGATCTCGAGATCGAGCTCCTTCCGGACCCCGGTGTCCACGATCCGGCACGTGCGGGAGGGCCCGACCAGGAAGCGGGCGATCTCCTCGAGCGGCTTCTGGGTGGCGGAAAGGCCGATCCGCTGGACGTCGTTGCCGGCGGCCCGTGTGAGGCGCTCGAGGGTAAGGGCGAGGTGCGCGCCGCGCTTCGTCGACGCCACCGCGTGGATCTCGTCGACGATGCACGACTGCGCACCAGCGAACAACTCCTGGGCGCGGCCGGTCAGCATCAGGTACAGCGACTCCGGGGTGGTGATGAGGATGTCGGGCGGCTCACGCAGCATCGCCTGGCGCTCGCGTTGCGGCGTGTCGCCGGTGCGGACGGCCACCTTGAGCTCGGCGCCGATCCCGCGCAGCGGGACCCGGAGGTTGCGGTCGATGTCGTAGGAGAGCGCCTTCAGCGGCGAGACGTACACGAGGCCGATCCGCCCGCGCGCGCCACCGTTACCGGCGGCGCCCTCCCCCTCCGCGGCTGGCTGGCTGGCCAGCCGGTCGATCGCCCACAGGAACGCGGCCAGCGTCTTCCCCGACCCCGTGGGGGCCGAGATCAGAACGTGCTCGCCCGACGCGATCGCCGGCCACGCCTGGGCCTGGGCCGGCGTCGGCTCGGTGAACGCGCCCGCGAACCACTCGCGCGTACGAGGACTGAAGTGCTCGAGGGACACTCAGCCGAGCGTAGCGATCCACGCTCGGGGGATCCGGCCCTTTAGGTCCGGACCTGACCGCGATTCGCCAGCTCCTTGGCCCGCGTCATCACCGCGTCGATCATCGGCTCGGTCAGCTTGCCCGTGAACGTGTTCTGCTGACTCGGGTGAAAGCAACCGAGCAGCCTGAATGGGCCGACCTGGCTCTCGGCGCCATGGCCGAACTTCGGACGGGGCCGCGGTATCGGCTCGCCGAGCGCCCGCGTGACCCTGAGCGCGGCATCCCACGCGAACGAGCCGAGCGTAACGATCACGCTGACCGACTCGAGCAGCGCCAGCTCGCGCTCGAGGTAGGGCAGGCAGTTGTCGCGCTCGGACGGCAGCGGTCGGTTGGCCGGGGGCGCGCACCGTACGGCGGCGGTGATCCACGCCCCGCGCAGCTTCAGCCCGTCGTCGCGTGAAACCGACGTCGGCTGGTTCGCGAATCCGGTCCGATAGAGCGACGCGAACAGCCAGTCGCCGGAGCGGTCGCCCGTGAAGATCCGACCGGTCCGGTTGCCGCCGTGCGCGGCCGGCGCGAGGCCGAGCAGGAGCACTCTCGCCGCGGGGTCGCCGAGGCCTGGCAGCGGCCGGCCCCAGTACTCCTCGCCGGCAAATGCCGCACGCTTGACGCGCGCGACCTCCTCCCGCCAGGCAACAAGCCGCGGGCAGCGCCGGCAGGAGATCACCTCCCGCTCCAGCTCCTGCAGAGCGGCGGTCATTGGGATTCTCGGCGGCGCCTGACGGCGGCGCCTTAGTCCTTCAGGGCGCGTCCGTAGTGGCGCTCGTAGTACTCCCGGTAGGCGCCGCTACGGATCGGCTCCCACCACCACTCGTTGTCGCGGTACCACGCCACGGTGCGCGACAGCCCCTCCTCGAAGCGCACCTGCGCCTGCCAACCCAGCGCCCGGAGCTTCTCGCTCGAGAGCGAATAGCGGCGGTCGTGCCCCGGCCGATCGGTGACGAACTCGATCAGCGATTCGTCGCGTCCGGTCTGCTCGAGGATTCGCCTGACCACCACCAGGTTGTCGCACTCATCCGGTCCGCCGCAGTTGTAGACCTCCCCAGGGACTCCATGCACCACTGCGTGACCAATCCCCCGCGCGAAGTCCTCCACGAACAGCCAGTTGCGGACATTGCGCCCGTCGCCGTACACCGGCAGATGATCCCCCGCCAGTGCGTTCAGGATCATCAGCGGAATCAGCTTCTCCGGATACTGATGCGGGCCGTAGTTGTTGGATCCGCGGCAGATCACCGTGGGCAAACCGTAGGTGTGGAAGTAGCTCGACACGAGCAGATCGGCGCCGGTCTTGGTCGCGCTGTACGGGCTCGACGGCCGCAGCGGCGACTCCTCGGTGAACGATCCCTCCTCGATCGAGCCGTACACCTCATCGGTCGACACCTGCAGGTAGCGCAGCCTTCGCTCTCGCGCCGCCTCGAGCAGCACATGAGTGCCCTGCATGTTGGTGACGATGAACCCCTCGGGGTCGGCGATCGAGCGGTCCACGTGCGTCTCGGCGGCGAAGTTCACGATCGCCTCGGCGTCGCCGACCGCATCGGCCACCGCCACCGGATCCTCAATCGCTCCCTGCACGAAGTGGATTTCTGAGTCCACCTCCTGGAGGTTCTCCCGCCGGCCGGCGTAGGTCAGCTTGTCGAGCACCGTGACGTGGTCGCCATGCTCACGCACGCGCGCGCGTACGAACGCGGAGCCGATGAAACCGGCGCCACCGCATACCAGCAGCCTCATGTCGCGCTCCCGACGCGGATCAGGGCGAAGTATTCGGCCAGGCCCTGGCGCCAGTCCGGCAGCGACGGGACCTCGTCGCCGCGCTCGGTCCGAAGCACGGCATAGGCGGGCCGGGACGCCGGCCGCGGCATGTCGGCCGTGGTGCACGGCTTGACCTGACAGCTCAGCCCGGCGCGCGCCACGATCTCCCGCGCGAACCCGTACCACGTGCAGGTCCCGCCGCCGGCTACGTGGGCAATCCCGATCGGGCGCGACCGGCGCCCGCCCAGCTCGACCACGGCGCGCGCCAGATGGCCGGTGAAGGTCGGGCAGCCCACCTGATCATCCACCACGCTCAGCTCGTCGCGCTCGGCGGCGAGGCGCATGATCGTGGCCGGGAAGCAGGACCCGCCGGCGCCGAACAGCCACGAGGCCCGCACGATCGTGTGGCGCCCGAGGGCGGCGTCGGCCACCGCGCGATCCCCCGCCAGCTTCGAGCGGCCGTACGCGGAGAGCGGTTCGGCGAGGTCGGATTCGAGGTATGGAGTGCGCTTGGAGCCGTCGAACACGTAGTCGCTGGAGATGTGGATCGTCCATGCGCCCGCGGCCACCGCCGCGCGAGCGACGTTGCCGGCACCGGCGCCGTTGACCGCGAGCGCGCCGTCCTCATCGCGCTCGGCGCCGTCGACGTCGGTCCAGGCGGCGCAGTTGACCACCACGTCGGGCTGCGCCCCGCTCAGGATCTGCTCGACGGCCTCGGCGTCGGTGATGTCAAGCTCGGCGGATGAGAACCCGGTGACCTCGTGGCCGCCGGCTTTCGCGGCGGCAGCCAGGTCCCGCCCGAGCATCCCCGCCGCGCCGGTGATGGCGAATCGCATCGGTGGAAGGGTAGTGCGGCATGATGCCGCGATGCGATCAGACTCTCCTAGCGCCGGCGACACGCGCCCGGTACGGCTGCTGGCGGCCGGGGGGACGATCGCGATGCGCGGCGAGCAGGCCGTGCCGGCGCTCGACGCGTCGGAGCTCGTGGAGCAGCTACCCCAGGTGGCCGGATTCCACCTCGAGGCCGAGACCGTGCTCTCACTCCCGAGCACCCATCTCACCCTCGCCGATGCCCTCGGGCTGGCCCATCGCGCGGGTGAGGCCGCCTCGAACGGCGAGGGCGTGGTGCTGACGACGGGCACGGACACGATGGAGGAGGTCGCGATGGTGTGCGCGCTGACCTGCGGTGGCGAGGCCCCGATCGTTATCACCGGGGCCAACCGGCCGGGCAGCGCTCCCGGAGCCGACGGGCCCGCGAACCTGCTCGACGCGATCATCCTCGCGCGTGCGCGCGCCGCCGCCGGACTTGGCGTGGTCGTCGCCTTCGCCGGCGAGGTCCACGCGGCCACGACCGTGCGCAAGATCGACAGCACCGGTCCGGCCGCCTTCGGCTCGCCGATCGCCGGCCCGCTGGGCCGGATCGTCGAGGGCCGGGTGTGGCTGCACGCGACGCCGCGGCGGCCGGCTCCGATCGACGTCAAGCGCCTCGAGCACCGGGTGAGCACGGTGACGACCGGGCTGGGCGACGACGGCGTGCTCCTGCGCCACGCGGCCGAGATCAGCGACGGCGTCGTGCTGGTGGCGCTCGGTGCCGGACACCTCTCACCCACGGTGCTGGATGAGTTGCGCGACGCCGCCGCGCGCGTGCCCGTCCTCGTCACCTGCCGCCCCGACCGCTCCTCGATGTTGTTCGGGACCTACGGCTTCAATGGCGCGGAGCGCGACCTCCGCGCGAGCGGCGCGATCTGCGTGCCGTTCCTGTCGGCGGCCGCCGCGCGCATGGCGTTGCTGTGCGCGCTGGGGGCCGACCTGGACCGCGCCGGCATGCAGGCGGCGTTCGCGCTCTTCGACGCCCGCTGAGGCACGATGCGGACAGTCCCTGTCCGCGAATACCAGTTTCCTCACACCCGCCGCGGACGCCACCGGATAGGGTCGGCGCCATGGGTGAACGAACGAAATACACACCAGGCACTTTCTCCTGGACCGACCTGGCGACGACTGACCAGGACGCGGCCAAGGAGTTCTACGGCCAGCTCTTTGGCTGGACCGCCGTCGACTACCCCGTCGGTGAGGGTGTCGTCTACTCGATGATGCAGATCGACGGCAAGGACGTCGCCGCGATCTCGCTGCAACCCCAGCAGCAGGCCGACGCCGGCGTGCCGCCGCTCTGGAACTCCTACGTAACGGTGGAGAGCGCGGACGCCACCGCGGATCGCGCCCAGAAGCTCGGCGCCACCGTGCACGCGCCGCCGTTTGACGTCATGGACGCCGGCCGCATGGCGGTGATCCAGGACCCGCAGGGCGCCTTCTTCATGCCCTGGGAGCCCAAGGATCACAACGGCGCCTCGCTCGTCAACGCCTCGGGCGCGCTTTCCTGGAATGAGCTCGCCAGCGTCGACCCGGAGGCGTCGGCGCAGTTCTACCGGGAGCTGTTCGGGTGGAAGGTGGAGCAGTTCCAGGGCATGGAGATGACGTACCTCGGGATTCAGAACGCCGCAGGCCACAGCAATGGCGGCATTCGCGAGGCGATGGAGAACGAGCCGTCCTACTGGCTTGTTTACTTCGGCACCGCCGACGCCGACGCCGACACGGCGAGGGCCACCGAACTCGGCGCCAACACGCTCGCTCCCCCGATGGACATCAGCGTGGGCAGGATCGCCGTCCTCCAGGATCCACAGGGCGCCGTGTTCGCCCTCTACGCCGGCACGTTCGACGAGTGAGCCGTTGGTCGACGGCCAACCCGCTCAGCGCCGGCGCGACGGTCCCTCGACCGCCGGGCGACCCTTGCCCGGCGAGAACGACCGCCCGGTTCAGGCGCGGCCGTAGACCGGCACCGCCGCACCGCTGGTCGGCCGCGAGTCATCGCTCAGCAGGAACGCGATCACGCCGGCGATCTCGGCCGGCTTGACCCACCGGTCGTGATCGGCGTTCGG
>Ga0335073_10012834_pt1 | contig 11750 bp, 7 predicted proteins | sample Lox_Sample_22_FD_207093 | JGI IMG/M metagenome (GOLD analysis project Ga0335073, IMG submission 207093) | Soil microbial communities from Loxahatchee National Wildlife Refuge, Florida, United States - Lox_Sample_2.2 | ecosystem: Environmental > Terrestrial > Soil > Wetlands | place: USA: Florida... | reverse complement strand
CTGAGCGACCCCGGCGAGGTCCCGTACTTGAATTCGCAGCTCGTCACGGCCACCCCTCGGGGGTTGACCATGCCGTTCAGCACGGCGGTGGTTTTCGTGACCGGGAGCGACTGTTCAGTCGTCACTTCGGGCGGTTTCGGCCCGCTGTCGGCGAGCGCCGCCGACACCGACCCGAGCACCCCGAGCACAGCCAGCACCACCAACGCCCGGGGGACGAGCCTGCGCCCGCGTCCGTGCATCCATCCTCGCGTCAACTCGTCCCTCACCAAACCTCGTCTCTACCCTCTGCGGCCAGGATAGAGCCACTCCGGTGCCCTGCATGCAGGTAACCGTGCGTCCCGGCGCGGTCAGCCGGCGACGAGGCTGGGGCTCGCCTGGCGGCGAACCTCCAGCGGCGTGGCGGGCTCGGGCGCCGCGGCCCCCCCGCCCACGATCGACGTGAGGATCTCCACGATCCGCGGGTCGAACTGGCCTCCGGAGTTGGCGCGCAGCTCCTGCAGCGCGACCTCCGGGGGGAGCGCCTTGCGGTAGGCGCGGTCGGTCCGCATCGCGTTCCAGGAGTCGCAGCAGCTGACGATCCTCGCCTCCAGGGGGATCTCCTCCCCCGATAGTCCGTCCGGGTAGCCCCCGCCGTCCCAGCGCTCGTGGTGGGAACGGACGATCAGCCCGACGTCGTGCATGAAGCCACCGATCCGGTCGAGCATCCGCTGCCCCTCGAGGGTGTGTGTCTTGATCAGCCGCCACTCCTGCGGATCGAGCTTGCCCGGCTTGTTGACGATCTCCTTCGGGATCGCGATCTTGCCGACGTCGTGGAGCAGGGCCCCGAATTCGAGGTTCCGCCGCTCCTCCGCGTCCAGGCCCAGCTCGTCGGCGACCGACAGGGCGAGCCCGAGCACGCCCCGGCAGTGGACCCCCGTGTAGCCGTCGTCGGCCTCGACCACGTCGCCCAGCACGAGCGCCGTGCCGCGGTAGGCGCTGTTCAGCTCGAGCAGGCTCTCCAGGCGCTGGCGGCGCTCGCCGGCGAACCAGGCAAGGAGCCCCAACAGGGGCACCGGCGCCAGCGCCACCAAGGGGTGTTCGTGGACCTGCTCGGCCACCACCAGCCCCATCCCCGTGAGAGCGATGTCGATCAGGTAGACCCAGGCTTCGCGCAGCTGCTCGCTCAGCCCGGCGCCCTGGGCCCAGGCGAAGCGCAAGGTCGAGACGCCGAAGTCCACTGCGAACTGGGCCGCCAGGGCGCCCACCAGCAGCGCCGCACCGGCGTGCCGGGGTTCGGTGTGGGCGATCGTGAAGACCGCCACGGGACCGATCGCGAACCACGAGTTCCCGGGGACGAGCAGCAGCCGCGCCGGCCTCAGGCTGCCGCGCCAGACCTCCACACAGCCCCCCAGCACGAGCGCCACCACGACGGCGAGCGGGACGACCGCCACCGGCATCGCGAACAGCAGCGGGACGAACGCCAGCTGTGTGGCGAGCGTGAAGCCGAACGGGGTGTCGAAGCGGACGACCGAGGCCAACGCCATCACGACCATGCACAGCACCACCGGGAGGGCCTCGAAGCCGTGGGGGGGCCATGCCGTCCAGACCACCGCCACGGCGGCGAAGAACCCCAGCGCGACGGGCCCCTCGACGAGCCGTTCGCGCAGCGTGAGGTGCGTTCCGGCCCGCCGAAACGTGTCCGCGAGGGACTCCTGCTCCTCGAGATTCAGCTTCCCGACCATATGTCTAGGGGCTTATCGACCCGCTTGGCGCATTCGTGAGCCGATCGCGCCGCCGTCAGCCGATGAGCATCGGGCCCCGCGTCCCCGATATCCGCCTAGAAACCGGCTTCGAACGGCTCGAAGGGGTCGACGCCCTGGGCCGCCAGCACGTACCAGGAGGTCGCCCCGGTGTGCAGCGAGGCGTCATACGATTCGCCTTCACAGGTCCCCACGCCATCCCGGGAGGCGGCGACGATGCCCTCGCCGTCGTTGTTGGGCCCCGCCAGCTGGGCGTGTTCGATGTCCCCCAGGTAGCGCGCGGCGGCTTCCTCGTCGCCCGGGCCGCCCCTGGCGAGCAGGGCGTCGGCGAGGTGGGCGGTGCCCTCGAACCACACCCCCCTGCGCGAGCGCCGGCAGAAGCTCACGCCGCTGAAGCCCTTCTTGGTGACCGCCAGGTTCTTCGCGATCCAGTCCAGCGAGGAGGCGAAGCGGGGGTCGCGGAGGGCGAGGTAGGACCAGCTGTTGACGTCCTCGACCTGCAGGTGCCGGTCTGGCTTCACCCCTGCTTCGCCGGTGCCGACCCAGAACATGCCCTTGCGGGGTTCCCACATCGCTTCCACGAACGTCCTCGCGTGGGCGGCCGCCTGGCTCCAGGCCGCTTCTCCGCTCGCGCCGGCCAGCAGGCTGAAGAACGAGAACAGGTCGACGTTGTGCTCCGTGGACTTCCAGGCGATGCGGCTCCCGTCGGGTTCCTCGCCGCCGGTGTAGCCGCCGGCCCCCCGCTCGTCGTAGGCCTCGGTCTGGATCCAGCGGGCGATCTCCTGCGCACCGGCGAGGAAGGCCGCGGTCCCGGTCCGTTCGTAGAGATGCACGAGCGCCTGGCCGACCCAGGCCATGTTGCCGACGTCGCTGGTCGGGTCGGTCGCCGTCACGTCGGCGGGAGAGCTCAGCGGCGCGGGGGCGTAGGCGGCCCGGATGCGGCCGTCCCCGGCGGGGTCGTGTTCCTGGACGTAGAGCAGCGAGCGCCCCAGCACCTCGGCGCGGGCGACGTCTTCGGGTTCTCCGCGGGCCAGCAGCGCGTCGACGATCAGGGCGTCGTCGTAGGTGAAGGAGTCGTCCACCCCCTCGCGTTCGAGCGTCCCACCGCTGTAGCTCTGCACCAGACGCAGCTGCGAGCCGCTCGCGTAGCGGTCCATCATCGCCCCCAGGAAGGTGTAGGCCCCGGCGACGCTGGCCTGGGTGGGCTGGGCCGCTGCGCCCGGTGCGAGGGCCAGCATCAGGGCCGCCGCGAGCGCCGTCAGGACCCCCGTCCGCTGCCGTGCACCGGCCATGCGGTAGATGATGCAGATCCGTCGCGGCGACCGCTAAGCTCGACCGGGCCCGGCAGTGGGTCGGGCCGGGAGTCCGAGCAGCGGGCACCCAACGGACGATGGCGAGCAACGACGAGAAACAGGGCAGGCACGTCGACCGCCGGACGTTCCTGAGACGCGGCCTGGTCGCCGGTGGGGCGATCGCCGGGGCAGGGATCGCGATCCGGGCGATGGCGGACGCGAGCAGCGACTCCGCCGCCACGAGGCCGCCGGCCACCTCGCCGAAGCCGCAGGGGGTGCCGATCGGGAGGACCACCCCTCCGACGTCGTCCTCGAAGGCGCCCAACATCCTCGTGATCGTCGTCGACCAGCTGCGCTTCCCGCAGTGGATATCGCCCGGGGCCTTCGGCCAGGCCTTCACCCCCAACCTGCAGAAGCTACGGGAAGACGCCGTCAGCTTCGGCCACCACTACACGGCCTCGAACGACTGCACCCCGGCCCGCTCGACCCTGCTCACCGGCCTCTACACCCACCAGACGGGGTGCATGATCACCGGGGGCAGCACGCTCGACCCGGGCTTCCCGACCTGGGGCACGATGCTGCGCGAGCACGGCTACCACACCCACTGGTTCGGGAAGTGGCACCTGACCCACCGGGACAACCGCTGGACGCCCCTGACGGGGAGCGCCGCGCTCGAGGAATACGGGTTCGCGGGCGGCGTGTACCCCTCCCCCGACGGGGCCCCCGGGCAGGGCTGGAAGCGGGACCCCCACATCGCCGACGTGTTCGGCGAGTGGTTCAGGCACGCCAACCACCTCGAGCCGTGGTGCACGACGGTGTCGTTCGTGAACCCCCACGACATCGCCTGGTGGTACCTGTGGAGCGACCGCGTCCCGGCCGAGTCCGCCTCGCGGCCGCTGACCAGGCGGCTGCCGCCCAACTACGAGACCCCGCAGATGCTCGAACAGCATCGCAAGCCCCGCCTGCAGCGCTCGTTCCAGGAAACGGCGGCCGCGTCCTTCGGGCCGGTGCCGTTCGCGGGGCCCGAAGTGCCGGGCAAATGGCTCGAATTCCTGGACCTCTACATCAAGCTCCAGCGAGCCGTGGACCGCCACATCGGGCAGGTCCTGCGGACGCTCCACAGCCGCCCCGAGGTGGAGGCCAACACCGTGATCGTGTTCACCTCCGACCACGGCGAGTACGGCGCCTCCCACGGGCTCAGGGGCAAGGGGGCGAGCGCCTACGAGGAGGCGCTGCGGGTGCCGCTGATCGTCAAGGACCACCGCGAAGTGCTCACCGCCGCCACCGCCCAGACACGCACCCAGCTCACCTCCAGCGTGGACGTGGCCCCGCTGCTGCTGACGATCGCCACCGGGTCTTCGGACTGGCGCAACGAGAAGCACTACGCGCACCTGTCCAAACGGCTCGACCTGGCCCAGGTGCTGAAGGACCCCGAAGCTCCCGGGCGCGAATACGTGCTCCATGCGACCGACGAGATCGTGACCGAGTACGCCATCGAGACCTACGCCGCCAACGCCCCCCTGCACGTGGTGGCGATGCGGACCGCCGACGCCAAGTACGCGACCTACTCCAACTGGCCCGAAGACGGGATCGTCCCCTATCAGCAGGGACAGGAAGAGGAGCTATACGACTACCGCAGCCAGGGCGGGCGGCTGGAGGTCGACAACACCGCCGGCGCGAGCGACATCGAGGACCGCATGCGCCTCCAGTACGACCACGCCTTCAGGCACGAGCTCCGCGAGCCCCTCCCGGGGCGCCTGCAGCCCGCCCACGCGGGCGGCTTCGCCGACTACTTCCTGACCGCCCGGCGGGCCGCCGAGACGGCCGTGGAACGCCGCCAGCGGCGCGCCGAATCCGGGGATTTCGTGGGCATCGCCAGCCTCGACCACCCGCCCTTCTCGCACCGCTAGCGGGAGGGCGCCCTGACGGCCTTCGAGGTGGCCAGCACGCCGTCCTGGGCGTCGAGCGCCTGCACCGCCAGATACGGCCCGGCGGCGCTCCCGGCGAGCGCGATCTTCGTCTCGAAGCCGTCCCGGGGGGCGCTCGTGAGCGGCTTCAGCGCGCTCGAGGAGGAGCCGACCAGCACCCTCCAGCCCACCACCCCGGTGGCCCCGTTCCAGCTCGCGTAGGCGACCAGGGCGCCCTTGGAGGAGCGCCGCACCGCCACCGTCGGCGGGGCCGCCGGCTGGGCGCTCCAGGGCAGCACGTAGGTGCGATAGCTCTCCCATCCCGACGGCAGGTGGGCGTCGAACAGCAGCCGCCCGGAGGGTTCCACCTCCGACAGGTAGCCGGCCTGGCCCCAGCCGATCACCCAGGTCCCGTCTTCCAGCGCCTGCACGTTGCCCTGGCTGTCGGCCACCAGCGGCGTCGGGTGTGAGTAGGAGCGGACCAGGGTGGCCGTCCCTCGGGCGGGGTCGAGGGCGACTTCGATCGCCCGCGAGGCGGGGTGGACGCGCGGCGAGGAGCCGTTGTCGAAGAACGTGATCGCCCCGTCGGGCTGTTCGCGGGCGTCGTGCTGCCAGGCGGTGGCGGCGCCGGGACCGAGCTTGAAGCTGTCGTGCTTGCCGCCGAGCTCCCAGCGCACCTGGCCGCTGAGGCGATCGACGTCGTAGGCGGCCCACGTGTTGCGGGCGTCCACCAGGAAGGAGCCGTCACGGGACACGTCCACCGAGTTGATGTGGAAGGCGTCGAAGGGCGAGTCGTCGGTGGCGGTGCGCCCGGAGTAGTAGGAGCTCGACAGCGGAACGTGGTCGAGGAAGTGCCACTCGTAGCGGACCAGCCCGGTGGCGAGGTCGATTTCCTGGAAGAGCGTGTCCGCGACGGCGCTTTCGCGCGGTCCCCCGATCCCCCTGAGGTCGCACCGGATCGCGTCGTAGACGGTCACCAGCGCTGTGTCGTTCGGTCGCAGCTGGAATTCGTGCAGGTCCGACTGGTAGCCGTTGCCGGCCCTGACGACCCCGATCTGCTCGTAGGAGGTGTTGTCGATCACCCCTCCGGCGGTCTTGCTGCCGCCGGCCACGAGCGGGTCCTGCCACCAGGTGAGGACCGGCTGGCCGTGGTAGCTCTGGACGCGCAGGTCGGACCCCCGCGCCCCGGCCGGGAGCGGGTCGAACCAGATCAGCCGGCCCTGCGGATCGAGGATCATGGGCCCGAACTGACCGGTCCCGGCGTAGGGGGCGAGGAACAGGTCCCCCGTCGCCCGGTGGAGGAGACGGTCACGACCGGGGGGCGCAGTTCGGGGCGGGACACGAAGCTCTGCCCCGAGGCGACCCCCAGGACGGGGGTGGCACTCCCCACCCCGGCGCCCGGCACGTCGCGGCTCGCGACGGTGAAGCTCCACGACACCGGCACCGTCCCGCCCGGCTGACCCAGCTCCAGGCTCGCCGAGACGCTCACGGTTTCGCCTTCGGCGAACGGCCGCGAGGGCACGAAGCTGGCGCCGTCCCCCTGGGAGAAGGCCTCCAGGCGGCCGGCGTGGACACCCGTATGCGAGCCCCGCACCACGACGTCCTGGATCTCGGCGGCCGGCGGGCCGAGCAGGCTGATCTGGGTGCTCGCCGAGGCATCCCGGCTCTCGGGCTCCGGAGAGACGGTCAGGCGCCCTCCCGCCAGCGCCGCCGACACGTTCAGGTGCGGAGGGACGCACTCCACCGGTCCCCCGTGGGAAACCACCGCAGCCGCCGCTACGCGGGAACCCGCCCCCGCCGCCGGCCCGGATACGGCGACGACGATCGCGACCGCGGCCGCGACCAGCACGAGCAGCAGGACCGCGGGCGCCGCGACCCTCCGGCCTCGCCGTGGCATCCCTCCGGTCGCCGGTCTCAGCCCTTCACTGGAGCCGAGGTGCCGATCAGCGTGCCCGAGGAGCTCAGCGCCTGGACGGCCACGTACGGGCCGGCTGCGGCCGGGACCGTGGTCGTGGTCTCGAAGCCGCTGCTCGGGGTCGTCGCGACGGCCGCCAGCGAGGTCGCGCTCGGCCCCGCGAGGACCCGCCATTCGGCCACGTCGGTGGCCCCGTTCCAGCTCGCCGACACCGACAGCGTCCCCCCCGACCCGGGGCGCGCGGACACGGCAGGAGAGCCTTCCCCGGCGGCGCTCCATTCGGACAGGTAGGTCCTGAAGTCCTGCACGTTCTTGCCGAGCGTCCCGTCGAGCAGCACGTGGCCGGAGGAGTTGAACTCGGTGAAGTTCGGCAGGCCCCCGTATCCGAGCAGCCAGTCCCCGCCGGGGAGCGGCAGCGTGTCGCCCTGGCTGGAGGCGAGCAGGGTCTTCGAGGGGTTCGTGAACGCCTTCACCAGGCTCACCGAGCGGGACCCGCTGTTGACGCTCAGCAGCAGCCCCCGTGACTGCTTCTCCTCCGGCGGGTCAGACCCGTTGTCGAACACCGAGATCAGGCCCCCGGGCTGGAATTCGGCGTCGTGCTGCCAATAGAAGCGCACCCCCGGCCCGAGCTTGAAGCTGCTGTGCTGGGTGCCCAGGCGCCAGTTGATCTGCCCGCTCTGGAGGTTCACGTCGTACAGCGTCCACATGTTGCGGGCCGACAGCAGCACGTCGCCGGAGGTTCCCGGGTCCACGGAGTTGATGTGGATGTAGTCCCACGGGTAGGCGACCCTGGGGACCGCGTTTTTCGATTCGCCCAGCGGTATGTGCCCGAGCGCGTGCCACTCCCACATCACCAGGCCGGTCTTGACGTCCACCTCCTCGATCACCGAGTCGAGCAGCACCCCATCGGCGACCCCGTGCAGCCGCGAGAGGTTCATCTCGATCGGGTCGAAGGCGTCGATCCAGGCGGTCCCTTCGGGGGTCAGCCGGATTTCGTGCAGGTCGGCGTGGTAGCCGTTGCCCGCCCGCACCGTGGCCACGTGCCGGTAGGAGCCGTTGAAGATCTCGTCTTCGCCCTGGCCGAAGCCGACCCGCAGGATCCGCCCCTGCCACCAGGTCAGCACGGGCTTGCCTTCGTATTGCTGGACGTGGAAGTTGGTGGCCGACTCGCCGGCGGGGAGGGGGTGGAACCACACCAGCCTGCCCCGCTGGTCGGTGATCATCGGTCCCGGCGTGCCACGGCCCTGGTAGGGCGCCAGGAACAGGTATCCGGGTGCCGCGCCCGCCTGGGCCGGCGTGGTGATGTGGACGGTGGAGGGGGTCAGGGAGGGCGCGGAGAGGTAGTGCTGGACGGCCGCGGGGTCACCGGGGTTGTTCGGGAACTCGGTCTCGCTGACGCTGGCCTGGTGGGCGACGGTGAAGCTCGTCCTGGCGGTGGCGGTGTGCCCGCCGGTGCTCACCTGGGCGCTGACGGTGACCGACTCACCCGCGGCGAAGGGCCGCGAGGGGAGGAAGCTCTCCCCGGTCCCGGTGGAGTAGGACCGCAGCACGCCGGTGTGGGAGCCCGTGTGAGAGCCGACGACGTGGACCCCGGAGACCGTCGTCCCCGGTCCCCCGAGGAAGCTGATCTGGGTCCCGGGAGAGGCATCGGGGGTGCCCGGCTGCGGCGACACGGCGACGGGGTTGGCCGAGGAGTCCTGAGCGGTCCCGTTGAGCAGCAGTCCGGTGGCCGGAGAGCCGCTCCCGCACGCCCCCAAGAGGACGGCGGCGGCGGCGCAGGACAGCGCCAGGGCGGGGATCTTTCGGCGGGGCGGCATGCTCGGGGCAGGGCGGGTTCGATCGCGGCGCTGGGCCGGGCGCCGTCACGATAGCTCCCGTACCCGCTGCAACACGCGGGTAGGTAGGGTGGAGCGGCCGCGGCGCCGCGGCCCGGAGGGATGGACGTACGCATCATCGACCTGCGCTACGACGGCCGCCCGCGGACGGTGGGGGCGTGGCTGTGCGGGGACGTGCTCGTGGACTGCGGGCCCGGTTCCTGCCTGCCGCGACTGCTCGGGGGCCTGGGCGACCGGGCCCCGCGGGCGCTGCTGCTGACCCACGTCCATTTGGACCACGCCGGCGCCGCCGGGGCGCTGGTGGCGCGCTGGCCGGAGCTGCAGGTCCACGTCCACCCCCGTGGGGCGCCCCACCTGGCCGACCCCGGGCGGCTGGTGTCGAGCGCCAGGCGGGTGTTCGGCGGGCGCCTGGAGGAGCTGCTCGGGGAGGTGCTCCCGGTCCCCGAGGGGAACCTGCACACGATCGACGACGGCCAGCGGCTCGCGGGGCTGCAGTGCGCGTGGACCCCCGGCCACGCCTCCCACCACATCGCCTTCCTCGAGCCGCAGAGCGGGGTGGCCTTCTGCGGGGACCTCGCCGGCGTACACCTGGACGGGGACGTGGTGATGCCCCCGACCCCCCCGCCGGAGGTGGACCTCGACGCCTGGAGGGGATCGCTGCAGAGGCTCGAGGAATGGCGCCCGCGGGCGCTGGCGCTCGCCCACTACGGGCTCATCGAGACGCCGGCGCCGCACATCGCCGCGATGCGCGAGGCCCTCACCCGCCACGAGCGCTGGGCGGCGGCCGGTGAGGGGGCGTTCCTGGCCTCGCTGGAGTCATACCTGCGCGAACGCCTGCCGGAGCCGGTCGTCGAGGACTACATGTTCGTGGGCCTCGCGGGACCCAGCGCGGCCGGCCTGGAGCGCTGGCTCGGGCGCAAGCAGATGGACCACGCCGACGCGGGCGCCCACAGCCGCTAGTATCTGTCGGCACAAGGGCCACGGATGCCCGCCCCGTCATCCCCGAAATGGTCCTCGGGCCTCCGCGGTGGTTGATCTCGTTCGCGTTTGCGATGGCGCCTGGGGGGCGTTATCGTTGCTCGACGGAAGGGGTTCAGGCCGGAAGCTGAGGAGGGGTAGCACGCATGCGACTAATGAGGGTGTTCGTCCTTGGTCTCCTGTGCGCGTTGACGGCCGCCGCACTCGGGGCCAACGGCGCCCTGGCGGCCTCCCCCGCCGCCAGCGGCTGGGGCGGTAACGGCTCCGGCCAGCTCGGCGACGGCACCCTGGAAACGAGCCGCGATCCGATCCCGGTCAGCGGCCTCGGCGAAGTCACCTCGGTAGCCAGCGGGGGCGAACACTCGCTGGCGCTGCTCCCGAACGGGACCGTGATGGCGTGGGGCGCCAACACCGCCGGCGAGCTCGGCGACGGCAACAACACCTCCAGCGACATCCCCGTCCCGGTCAGCGGCCTCACCGGGGTCACGGCGATCGCGGCCGGCGGCGAATTCAGCCTGGCGCTGCTCAGCAACGGCCACGTGATGGCCTGGGGGCAGAACCTCGAAGGGGAGCTCGGCGACGGGTTCAACAACAGCTCCAACGTCCCCGTCGAAGTCAGCGGGCTCAGCGAAGTGACGGCGATCTCGGCGGGCGGCAAACACGCCCTTGCGCTGCAGAGCGACGGGCGTGTCAAAGCCTGGGGCTCGAACAAAAACGGGCAACTCGGCATCGGCATGCTCGACAACGACGAACTGGTCCCGGTGGAAGTGAAAGAACTCGGTGGCGTCACGGCAGTCGCCGGCGGCGGACAGTTCAGCCTTGCGCTGCTCTCGAACGGGACCGTCGAGGCCTGGGGAGCCGACGGCAGCGGACAGCTCGGGAACGGCACCAAAACCACCAACAGCGACACGCCCGTGGCGGTTCAGGGCCTGATCGGCGTGCACGCGATCGCAGCGGGCGAAAGCCACGCCGTGGCGGCCCTCACCGGTGGCGAAGTGTTCGCCTGGGGCGACGGCAAGAGCGGCGAGCTCGGCAACGGCCTCGCCGAACAGAGCAGCGTGCCGGTGCAGGCCAGCGGCCTCACGGAAGTGTCGGCGGTCGAGGCGGGGAAGAACTTCAGCGTCGCGCTGCAGGCGAGCGGCAACGTGTGGACGTGGGGAGTGAACGGCGAAGGCCAGCTGGGAATCGGGACCAAAGAATCACAAAGCGTCCCGGTCGAGGTGAGAGACATCCACCAGGTGAGCCAGGTGAGCGGCGGCGGCTTGCAGGTGATCGTTGCCGGCCCGCAGCTCCCGACCGTGACCGGGGTGAGCCCGATCGAAGGGAGCCCGACCGGCGGCACCCCCGTGACGCTCACCGGGACCGGATTCGGCGCGGTCACCGAAGTTCATTTCGGCGGACACGCCGCGACCGAATTCACGATCGAATCGGCTACCACGATCCACGCCGTCGCCCCCGCGGGGTCGGGGACGGTGCCCGTCACGGTGACGATCCCGGGAGGCACCAGCGCCGGGACCCCCGCCAGCGACTTCAGCTACGCCCCGATCGTGACGAGCGTCACGCCGGCCACCGGGTCCCAGGAAGGCGGCACCAAAGTCGTGATCCACGGCTCGAACTTCGAAGGCGTGACGGAAGTCAAGTTCGGCGGGAACGCGGCCACGAGCGTCAAAGTCGAATCGACCACCGAAGTCACGGCCGTTTCGCCGCAGGGCCTGGGCACCGTGAACGTGACACTGGTGGGACCTGGAGGAGAAAGCCGGGAAACGCCTTCCGACGACTTCACCTACGTCTCATCTCCGCCCGAAATCGGACGCTGTGTGAACACCAAGCGCGCCAGGGACGGCGACTACTCCGACAGCGCCTGCACGATCCCAGGTCCCGAAGGACAAAGCAAGTTCGAATGGGAGTCGGGGCCGGGCTCGAAGCCCGAACTGAGGGGCAAACTGCCCAAGCACGAACTGATCAAATTCGAAACGGTCGGCCACAAAGAGATTCAGTGCACGCTGGGCGGCAAGGTGACCGGCGACTACGTCAACTCGAAATTGATCTCGAACATCGTGATCAGGTTCACCGGCTGCAAGAAG
>Ga0335073_10012832_pt1 | contig 11751 bp, 15 predicted proteins | sample Lox_Sample_22_FD_207093 | JGI IMG/M metagenome (GOLD analysis project Ga0335073, IMG submission 207093) | Soil microbial communities from Loxahatchee National Wildlife Refuge, Florida, United States - Lox_Sample_2.2 | ecosystem: Environmental > Terrestrial > Soil > Wetlands | place: USA... | reverse complement strand
GAACTACACGCTGCCCGCCACGACCTACGTGCCGAAGCACGCCGTGTCCAGCACCCCGGTCACGACCACGGCCGCTCCGGTGTCGAACACCTCGAGCACGAGCGGCACCAACAGCGGCGGCGGCGGGAACGGCGGCACCGTGAACCAGTCCGCCCCGCAGCAGAACTCCGGCGGCGGGTCGGGCTCGCTGAGCGGGACGCTCAGCTGCTCCGGCCTCGAGCAGCTGTGGGACTCCGCGGGCGGCAACCCGGGCGACGCGTTCATGGCGGCCGAGATCGCGATGGCCGAGTCCGGCGGCAACCAGTACGCCCTCAGCCCGACCGACGACTACGGCTACTGGCAGATCAACGCCTCCAACGGCTCGCTGGCGACGTTCAACGCCTACGGCAACGCCCGGTCCGCGATCATCCTGTCCCAGGACGGCACCAACTGGTCCCCCTGGACTACGTACGAGAGCGGCGCATACATCGGCCAGTGCTGACCACCCACCCCGCCCGAACCCGATCAGGCCGCCCCGCCACCAGGCAGGCGGCCTGATCGCTTTTGGTCTCCTCTCACGCAGGGGTTGTCCGCAGCGACTTCAATCGACTACGATGTAGTCATGCCTGCGAAGAAGAATCCGACTCCAGTGCGATTCGACATGGCGGTGGCCGACCGACTTGCCGTGTTTGTCTCCATCAACCACGGCCTGTCTTTGTCGGCCGCAGCCAACATGCTGGTAGACGAGGGGCTTCGCATGATGGAACACCCTGGCGTGATCTTCCGGCCCGGCCCGACGGGACGACGCGCCGGACTAGCCGCCGGACCCGACGTGTGGGAGATCGTGCGCGCGGTCAGATCCGCGCGTGCCGCGGAACCCGACCTCGGAGAGCATGAGCTGCTCGCGATGGTTGCGGAGAACACCGGAGTTCCGGTGCGCCTGATCCGCGTCGCCACTGGGTACTGGGCCGCGTACCCGGATGAGATTGACGCCGAGGTGGCCGCGGCCGACGTCGCCGAGGAGAACGCCGAGCGGGCCTGGCGGCGGGAACAAGAACTCCTGGCTGGATAGAGCCGGTGCCACGCCGGTTGCTGCTCGACGAGATGTTCCCCGGGACAATGGCGGAGCAGTTGTGCGCCAAGGGATACGGTCTCACGCCGGGCTGATCCTGGTCAGCACGAAGACGTTCCCGCAGAACCGTGCTTTCGTTTCCGCGGTGACGAACGCGCTCAACTCCCTGCTCGCAGCCGAAGCCGGGTCCAGCGGAGATGTCGTCTTCCTGTCGCGGCCTTAGCGATCGCGCTCACCCTAGTGGGTGGCGGCGAGGGCCTCGGTTATGCCGAGCCTGGCTAGTTCGTCGGCACGCTCGTTGCCGGGGTCTCCGTTGTGCCCCTTCACCCAGCGCCAGGTGACCTCATGCCTGGCCATCGCCGCGACGAGGCGCTGCCACAGGTCGACGTTCTTGACCGGCTGCTTCCCTGCCGTCCGCCATCCGTTGCGCTGCCAGCCGGGAAGCCATTTGGTCACCCCGTCGAGCACGTACCTGCTGTCGGTGTACAGCGTCACCGGCACCGGCCGGTTCAGCGCCTCGAGCGCCGAGATCACCGCGGTCAGCTCCATGCGGTTATTCGTGGTCTGCGGGTCACCGCCGTGCAGTTCCTTCACCACGGAGCCGTACTGCAGCACGACACCCCACCCGCCCGGCCCCGGGTTCCCGCTGCACGCCCCGTCGGTGTAGATCACGGCCTCGCTCATGCGGAACAGGCTAGCGGACCAGGCTATGCGCCAATGGCGGGCAACCGGACGCCTAAGTGCGCATTAACACATGTCCCCGCTGGTGACCTGGCCAGCGGGATGTGTTGTGCTAGTAGCGTGATTCGATCGCTGCCTTCCCCAGGATCCAAGGACCCCGAGGACCTAGCGCTCCTCGCCGGCCTGACCGTAGAGGACACCGAAGACGACGACCCGGTCCTGCTCTGGCCGGACGGGACCCCCGTCGACACCTGGCGCGAGGATTATCCGTACGACGAGCGGATGACCCGCGACTACTACGAGAAGGCCAAACGGCTGCTCCAGATCGAGCTGGTCAAGCTCCAGAACTGGGTCAAGGAGACCGGCCAGCGGATCGTCATCGTCTTCGAAGGCAGGGACGCGGCGGGAAAAGGCGGCACGATCAAGCGCTTCACCGAGCACCTGAACCCGCGCGGCGCGACCGTCGTGGCGCTGGAAAAGCCGACCGATCAAGAACGGACCCAGTGGTATTTCCAGCGCTACGTGACGCACCTGCCGGCCGCCGGGGAGATCCTGATGTTCGACCGGTCCTGGTACAACCGGGCCGGCGTCGAGCGGGTCATGGGGTTCTGCACTCCGGAGGAGTACGCCGAATTCATGCGAGAAGCGCCGGAGTTCGAGCGGATGCTTGTGCACTCCGGGCTGGCGCTGACGAAGTTCTGGTTCTCGGTGACGCGCACCGAGCAGCGGACCAGGTTCATCATCAGGCAGGTCGACCCGGTGCGGCAGTGGAAGCTGTCGCCGATGGACCTCCTGTCCCTGGATAAGTGGGAGGACTACACCGAGGCCAAGGAGGCGATGTTCTTCTACACGGACACGGAGGACGCCCCGTGGACCGTGGTGAAGAGCAACGACAAGAAGCGCGCCCGGCTCGAGGCGATGCGGCACATCCTCGAGCAGTTCGACTACGACCAGAAGGATCCGGAAGTCGTGGGGAAGCCGGACCGGAAGATAATCGGGCCGCCGGCGCTACTGTCGGAGCAGGGGTCGTTCCAGTCATTCATGAGGTTGTGAGGAAAGCGCACAAGTGAAGACCGACGAGACGAGTTTCACTGAGATCACCACCGAAGCCGAACTGCGCGACGCGATCGGCGGGTACGCGCAAGGCCGGGCCGCTACGAAGGACCGCCCGCAGCTGCACCCGCTGCAGATCGAGTGGCTGAAGGCGTCCCCGTTCTGCGTGGTCGCCACCTGCGACGCCGCCGGGAACTGCGACGCCTCCCCGAAGGGCGACCCGGCGGGACACCTCATCCACGTGCTGGACCCGCGGACGGTAGTGATCGCCGAGCGCCCGGGCAACAAGCGCGCGGACGGCTACCTCAATATCCTCGCCAACCCGCACGTCGGCATCATCTCGATGATCCCCGGCCGGAACGACACGCTGCGCATCAACGGCCGCGCCCGGCTGGTGCGGGACGCGCCGTTCTTCGACGACCTCGCGGTGCGCGGGCGGCGGCCAGTGCTCGCCCTGCTGGTCGAGATCGAGCAGGTCTTCTCGCACTGCGCCAAGGCGTTCATGCGGTCGGAGCTCTGGGAGCCTGAGACCTGGAAGCCGGACACGCTGCCGTCGACCGCGGCGCTGTGCAAGGCCGTGCAGGACCCGGAGGAGACGCTGGAGGAGCTCGAGCACTACTACGCGCCGGACAACTACGCCCCGCTGCTGTACTGACTCCACAGCGCGGGGATCGTGACGCCGAGGTCGCGCAGCAGGCCGCGCAGCAGCGGCAGCGAAATCCCGATCACGTTGGTGTGGTCGCCGTCGATGGAGTCGACGAACCAGCCGCCGAGGCCCTCGATCGTGAACGCGCCGGCCATCTTCAGGGGTTCCCCCGTGCCGACGTAGGCCGCGATCTCCTCGTCGGTCGGAGTTCCGAAGCGCACGGTCGTCGCCGCCACGGCCGCGACCTGGCGGCCGGCCGCCACGTCGATGACGCAGTGCCCGGTGCAGAGCGTCCCCGTCTTGCCCGACATCGCGCGCCAGTCCGCGATGGCCTCGTCCGCGGAGGCGGGCTTCCCGTACGCCCGCCCGTCCAGGTCCAGCAGCGAGTCGCAGCCGATGACCAGGCCGTCGGTGAGCGACGAGGCGACCGCGGCAGCCTTGGCCGCGGCGAGCAGGCCGGTGAGCTCCGCCGTGGTCGGCGCCTCGAAGGCGTCCTCGTCAACGCCGCTGACAATGACCTGAGGATCCAGGCCGGCGGCGCGCAGCACCGCGAGCCTGGCGGGGGAAGCCGAAGCCAGAACGACACGCACGGTCAGACCTTACGCGGTGCGGGCCCCGGCCGTAACATCAGTGCATGGTGCGAATGCTGGTGCTGTACAACCACCCCGAAGACCCCGCCGCCTTCGACAAGCACTACAACGAGGTCCACATCCCGCTAGCCAAGCGGATGCCCGGGCTCATCAGGTACACGGTCAGCAGGAACCTCTCGAAGAAGGCGCCGCACTACCTGGTCGCCGAACTCGACTGGGAAGACATGGCGGCCTTCCGGGCCGCGACGGCCTCCGAGATCGCGGCCGAGGCGGCCGCTGATGTCGAAAAGTTCGCGACCGGCGGCTCGTCGACCCTGATCTACGAGGTCGCCGAGGTCTGATGAAGTTCGGGCTCGCCGGCACCGGGCACTGGGCCAGGATCGCGCACGCGCCGGCGCTCGCGTCCACGCCGGGCGCGTCGCTGGCCGCAGTCTGGGGACGGAATCCCGACGCCGCCCGGTCGCTGGCGGCCGAGCACGGCGCGACGGCGTTCGCCGACATGGGCGCCTTCCTCGAGGCGGTGGACGCGGTGGCGTTCTCGGTTCCGCCGCACGTGCAGGCGCCGCTCGCGATCCGCGCCGCCGAAGCAGGCAAGCACCTGCTCCTGGAGAAGCCAGTCGCGCTGACCGTGCCCGAAGCGGACAAGCTGGTCGCCGCCGTCTCCGTGTCCGGCGTGGCCACCGTCGTGTTCTTCACGCTGCAGTTCAACCCCGAGATCCGCGCCTGGCTCACCGACGAGCGCGCCCGCGGCGGCTGGTCAGGCGGCGGCTGGTCAGGCGGCGTCGCGATCTGGCTCGGCTCGGCGCTGCAGCCGGACAGCCCGTTCAACACGCCCTGGCGGCGCGACAAGGGCGGCCTGTGGGACCTCGGCCCGCACGTGGTGTCCATGTTGTGGTCCTGCCTCGGCCCCGTAACCGCAGTGACCGCCGTGAACGGCGGGATTGACGTAACGCACCTGGTCTTCGCTCACCAGAGCGGCGCGTCCAGCGTCGCGACCGTGACCCTGAGCGCCCCGGAGGCCGCCGCCGGCACCAGCCTGTTCGTCTGGGGCGAGGCCGGCCGCTCGGTTATGCCCGCCACCGCGGACGACCCCGTCGACGCGCTGCGCGTCGCGGCGGCAGAACTCGTCGCCAGCGCCGAAGCCGGGCGGCCGCACCCATGCGACGTCCGCTTCGGCCGCGATGTGGTTAAGGTGCTGGCCGAGGCCCAGGCACAGCTTGCGGCCGAATAGCGGTCGAACTGTACCTAGACGGCTGCACCCGCCTAGGCTCTATCCATGAGCGGTCCGCCAGCAGTCCCGGATGACGGAAACCTGCGCGCCTCCGACGCCGATCGCGAGCGCGTCGCCGACGTACTTCGCCAGGCCGCCGGGGACGGGCGGCTGACGATGGAGGAGCTGGACGAGCGGCTCGACTCCGTGTACGCGGCCAAGACCTACGCCGAACTCGAGCCGATCACCAAGGATCTGCCGGCCGCGGCGGGCGGGCGGCCCCCCGCCCCGGCGCCGGCCGGCGACCCGCGGCGGTTCGGCGGCGAGGCGACGTCGCACGGGGCGTTCGCCATCATGGGCGGGTTCTCCCGGAAGGGCGACTGGGTCGTGCCGGAGGAGTTCACCGCCTTCGCCTTCATGGGCGGCGGTGAGCTCGACCTGCGCGAGGCGCGATACGCCGCGCAGACCGTGACGATCCACGTGTTCGCGATCATGGGGGGTATCGAGGTCACCGTTCCCGAGGACGCGAACGTCCGCGTCACCGGCGTCGGCATCATGGGCGCCTTCGACCACCAGTCCAGCGGGACCGGCGACCCGAACGGACCGACGATCGTCGTTAACGGGGTGGCTTTCATGAGCGGGGTCGAGGTCAAGCGGCGGCCGCCCAAGAAGCCCAAGCGCGAGAAGCTCGAGTCGAGGCGTCACGGCGAACTCGAGTAGCGGGACTCGGGGAGTCAGCCGGGTACGTTCGGGATAATTCTGGTTTGTCGGCCGGGAGCTCGGCTGGATACGGCTCGGCGTAGTCGGCTGAGCGGCTGACGGCTTCCCAGACGGAGGCTTCGGCGAGCTGCTTGCGTGAGTAGCCGACGGCCATCTCGACGGCGGTCGCGCCGAGCAGGAGGTGGCTGGGCGGGTTGGCCCGGTCGGCGGCCCGCACGATGATCTGCGCCGCGCGGACCGGATCGCCCGCGGGACCGGCCGGGTTCGTGCGCATGAGGCGGTGCATGGCCCCGATTGTGGCGTCGTAGTCCGCCGGTATGTCGTGGATCGTCATCGACGAGCCGGCCCAGTCGGTCGCGAAGCCGCTGGGCTCGACGACCATGACCCGCACGCCGAACGGCGCCGTCTCGGCCGCGAGCACCCGGCTGAAGCCGTCGACGGCGAACTTCGCCGCCTGGTAGCTGGCGATCCCGGGAGACCCGCCCACCCGGCCGCCGACCGAGGAGAACTGCACGATCGTGCCGCCGCCCTGGACGCGAAGCTGCGCGATGACGGCTTTCGACACGTTGTAGACACCCCAGAAGTTCGTCTCGAACTGGGCTCGGAAGTCATCCTCGTCACCGGTCTCGATCGGCGCGAGGTTCGCGTAGCCGGCGTTGTTCACGACGACGTCGAGCCGCCCGAAACGCTCAACGGCGGCGCGCACCGCCTGGTTGACGGCGTCTCCGTCGGTCACGTCGAGGGCGAGCGGCAGCACCCGGTCGCCGTACCGCTGGGTGAGGTCGGCGAGTTGCCCGGGGCGGCGCGCCGTGGCGGCGACGAGGTCGCCGGCGTCGAGTGCCGCCTGGACGAGGGCGCGGCCGAAGCCGCGCGAGGACCCGGTGATGAACCATACGTGTTCCATGCCTCTTAGTAAAACACTGTTTTGTTATTTACACAACTCCGTTGCGCTAAACTTGGTGACGTGACAGAGTTCCAGCGCGCACGATCCGCCGAAGCGAAGCAGCAGCGCGAGGAGGCGATCCTCGAGGCCGCGGCGCGCCTGGGCGCTCGCTCCGGCATCCGGGAGGTCACGCTCACCGACATCGCCGACGAGGTCGGCATGCACAAGTCGGCGATGCTCCGCTACTTCGAAACCCGCGAGCAGATCTTCCTCAGGCTCACCGCCGCCGGCTGGCGCGACTGGTCGGCGTCGCTGCGCTCCCTGCTACGGGGGATGTCACTCGGGGTGCCTGCCGGGACCGTCGCGCAGGCGTTCGCGGACACGCTGGTGGAACGGCCGATGTTCTGCGACCTGCTGGCGCAGGCACCGCTCAACCTCGAGCGCAACGTGTCGCTCGAGTCCGTGCGCGCGTTCAAGCTCGTCACCCTGGAAGAGGTCAAGGCGATTGGCGCGGAGCTGGCCGGGTTGTTCGGGCTCAGCGAGCAGGAGTGCGTCGACGTGATCGCGACCGCGACCTCCCTGGCCGGAGCCCTGTGGCAGATGGCGACGCCGGGGCCGTTGGTGCGGGAGCTGTACCGAAGCGATCCCCGGCTCGCGCACGCGATCGTCGAGGTCGGACCGCGGCTGACGCGCGTGCTGACGGCGCAGCTGACGGGATTGGCCGCCTGACCGCCGGGTTCTCCGGGAATCAAGCGATCGGTGACCGCTAGACTCGCCTAGGTGATTGACCTGAGGGCCGCGCGCAATGAGCCGGACCGATACCGGGCAGCACTGGCCCGCCGCGGCGCTGCCGAAGACTTTGACGCCCTGCTCGCCGCCGACCAGCGGTGGCGCGAGCTGACCGAGCGAGCCGAGGCGCTGCGCGCCACCCAGAAACGCTCGTCGAAGGGCACCCCGCCCAGCCCAGAGCAAGTCGAGGAACTGCGGCAGCTCCGCAAGGAGCTCGACGCGGCCGAGGCCGAGCAGGCCGAAGCGGAGCGCGAGCGCCAGGCGCTGCTGGCCCGGATCCCGAACCTGCCCGACCCCACGGCGGCGGACGGCATGTCCGAGGAGGACTCGGTCGCGATCCGTACCTGGGGCACGCTGCCGGAGTTCGGCTTCCCGGTCCGTGACGCCGCCGACCTGGGCTCGCCGCGCGGCTGGATCGACATGGCCCGCGGTGCCCGGCTCTCCGGGTCGCGGTTCGCCTACCGGATCGGCGACGTGGCCATGACCGAGATGGCGATGTACCGGTTCGTGCTGGACCGGCTGGCCGGCAAGGGGTTCCTGACCGTGCTGCCGCCCGTGCTGGTCGGCGAACGGGCGATGTACGGCACCGGGTTCCTGCCGACCGAGGAATCCAACCTTTACCACCTCGAGCGGGATGACCTCTACCTGACAGGCACGTCCGAGGTCGCGCTGGCCGGGATCCACACCGACGAGCGGCTCGAGGAAAGCGAGCTGCCGGCGAAGTACGCCGCGTTCAGCACCAACTTCCGCCGGGAAGCGGGGGCGGCGGGCAAGGACACCAAGGGCATGTTCCGGGTGCACCAGTTCGACAAGGTGGAGATGTACGTCTACTGCCTGCCCGAGCAATCCGCTGACTTCCACGAGGAGTTGCTCGCTCACGAGGAAGAAATCGTCCAGGCCCTGGGCTTGCCCTACCGGGTGATGAACATCGCGGTGGGCGACCTCGGTGCCCCGGCGGCGAAGAAGTACGACATCGAGGCATGGTTCCCGGCGCAGGGCCGGTACCGGGAGATCACGTCCTGCTCGAACACCACCGACTACCAGGCGCGGCGGCTGAACATCCGGTTCCGCCGCGAGGGCAAGCTGGAGTTCGCGCACACCCTCAACGGGACCGGGGCGACCGCCCGCTCGCTGCTGTCGATCATGGAGAACTTCCAGGACGAGAACGGCACCGTGGCGGTTCCCGACGTGCTCCGCGCCTACGGCGCTCCCGCGACGATCGGTAACCAGCCCGCTTAGGTAGGTCCCGCGAGCCGAGCGGTGCGGCCGAGCGCAGAATGGTAGTGCGAGGAGCGCACGGATGAGGCCGGGCGGACGGGTCGCGGAAAGCAGCAGCGCTTGCGATGGAGCAATACGTGTCGCCTGGCCTACGGCGATGCGACGGGCCGCGTCAGGTAGCGCTGAACCGACGGGGCGACCGCGGCTACCACCTCATCACCCGGCAGCGAGGCCAGCGGCTCGAGGCGCAGGATGTAGCGGCACAGAGCCAGGCCGAGCAACTGCGTCGCGATGAGGCTGCCGCGCTCTGCCGCGTGCTCATCGCCAAGGGCCGCAATCGGCTCGATGATGAGCGGGCCGAGCACGCCCTGAAGCTGCCCGGCGACGGTCTCGCTGGTGACGGCGGTCCGCAGCAGGGCGATCATCTCCTCTGCGCGGACAGGGTCCTCCCACCGGTTGACGAAGTCGCGGACCAGGAGTTCGCCGCGGCGGCTGGCCGGCACCGAACGCAGGTCGGGGACCTGCATGTCCAAGGTGACGGCGGCCGCGAACAGCCCCTCCTTGGACCCGAAGTACCGCATGACCATCGAAGCGTCGACGCCAGCCTGCGCGGCGACAGCGCGGATCGTGGCCCGCTCGTACCCTCGCGCGGCGAACGCCGCCCGGGCAGCAGCGAGGATGGCCCGGCGGGTGCCCTCGGATCGGGGCCCGCCGGTCCCGGGAACGGGCCCGGCCTGACTGCCGGTCGTCATCGCCGTATCGCTGCTGTCACTCACGGTGTCCTAGCCTATCCTGCGCCAACGAGTGTTTGCCAACACTTGTTGACAATGACGCAAACTACGCATACTGTCAAGCCAACACTCGTTGGCATTTCAGGGGGAGGACCCAGATGGCGGCAAGGCACGCCGGCCGGGCTCGCAGCTTTCCGGCCCAGTTCCGGCCGCTCGCGGGCTTCATCGTGGTCACGGCGGCCTTCGCCGCGATCTTCGTCGCGCTGACCCTCAGCGCCTTTCATGCGCCGAGACCGCACGACCTCCCGGTCGGCATGGTGGGTCCGGCCGCGGTAACCAGCCGGGTCGAGCATGCCCTGGACAGCGCCTCCCCGGGAGCTTTCGACTGGCGCGGTTACTCCAGCGCGACCAGCGCGCGGACCGCGATCGCCCAGCGTGAGATCGACGGCGCCTTCGTCGCGTCCGCTCCCAGTCTGCGGCTCCTCGTCACCCAGGCCGGGGGCACCGCTCCCGCCCAGACCTTGACCCAGGCCTTCGGGGTGGTGGCAGCCCGGTCTGGACGTCAGCTCGTGGTGACCGACGTGGTGCCGCCGCTGCCCAGTGACACCCAGGCACTGTCGTCGTTCTTCGTCCTCCTGAGCGTGCTCATCCCGAGCCTGGCGGCGGGCTCGGGATCGGCGCTGGCCCTCCGCCGGGCCCGGCCCGCGCTGTCCGTCGCCGCGCCGTTGGCCATGGCCATCGGCATGGGGCTGGCGGCGGCGGCGGTCGCGGACGGCATCGCCGGGCTGGGCCACTACTGGGCGATCGCCGGCGTTGCCGCGTTGTTCTCCCTCGCGGTGGCCGCCCCCACCGCGTTCCTCGCGCGGCTCTGGCCGCCACTGACCATAGTGGCCGTGCTGGTGTTCATCGTGTTCGGGATCCCGGTCAGCGGCGGACCGGCCAACCTGGCCAGCTTCTCACCGGCCTTCCTGCGCGCCCTCGACCCGGTGCTGCCGCTTGGGGTCGGGGCCACCGTTGTCCGCAACGTGGTGTACTTCGACGGGCACGCCACCGCCCTGCGCCTGTGGGTTCTGGCCGCCTGGGCCGTGGCCGGGGTCGTCGGCCTGTTCCTGGTCACGGCGCTCCGGCACCGCGCCCCGGCACTGACGGATCCGGTGCCACCGCGTGTTCCCGTTGAACCCGAGCCCGCCCTGCCGGACGGCGCTTCCGTCCCCGCCACCCGCGATCTTGGTCCCGGCCAGCCCGTGAGCCTGGTCGTCGGCTTCGACAACTCTGAGCCCGCCCGGCGGGCGCTCATCTGGAGCGCGGACCTCCTCAAGTCCCGCCCCGGCACCCTGCACGTCGTGTACGCCGACCACGTGGTCGTCGACAGCGACCTGTCCGGCTTCGCCCACGTGGAGATGGACGAAAACCGTGACGCGAAAGCCGCCGGCGTCGCTCAGGCCGCCGGGGAGATCGCCGCCGCGGCGGGCGTGCCGTACACGTTCGAACGCCGCCAGGCGTCGCCCGAGGACGCGATCTTGTCCGCGGCCGAGATCCAGGCCGCCGCGGAGCCCGCCAGCGCGCCCGTGATCGTGACCGGCCGCTCCCATCATGCGGCGCACCGCGTCCTCGGCTCGGTCCCGGTCGAACTGCTGCACCAGTCGCCCTACCCGGTGCTCACCATCACCTGACCGCCGAGATGGACATTGGAGCCGACAGCGCCTTAGCTATGAGGCATGACGCCGAGTCGCCCGAGCCGGGGCAGTGAGACGCCGCCCACCGCGTCAGGGCCGCCCGTGGAGATCCCGGAGGACATCGTCGAGCGGATCCGCACGCTGTGCCTGGCGCTGCCCGAGGTGACGGTGCGGGTCGACTACTCACGAATCAGAGCGAGGTCGACGGCGCATTCGTTCGACGTCCGCCGGAGGTCGTTCTGCTTGCTCGTGGCGTGGGAGGACTCGGCTGGCAAGCCCGTTCCGCTGCTCGTGTTGCGCGCCGACCCAGAAGAACGCGAGGTGTTGCTGTCCATCGGCCACCCGTTCTTCGCCTCGCGAGCCGGCCGTGATCGCATCGTGGTGGTGCTCACCGACGACACGGACTGGGAGGAGATCCGTGAGCTCGTGACCGAGAGCTACCGGGTTCTCGCGCCGAAGAAGCTCACCGCACTACTCGACTAGCACGCGAGGGGAGCAGCGAT
>Ga0335073_10012831_pt1 | contig 11751 bp, 6 predicted proteins | sample Lox_Sample_22_FD_207093 | JGI IMG/M metagenome (GOLD analysis project Ga0335073, IMG submission 207093) | Soil microbial communities from Loxahatchee National Wildlife Refuge, Florida, United States - Lox_Sample_2.2 | ecosystem: Environmental > Terrestrial > Soil > Wetlands | place: USA: Florida... | reverse complement strand
CCGGCGACAGTGGCGGGCGGAGCATGAAGGCGCCATTAACGTGCCAAACGAACTCGCACGTGGTGCCCGCTGCCGGACTCGAACCGGCACCTTCCTTGCGGAAGTACGGATTTTAAGTCGTCCCTCAGACTGTTGCAGCCAGTTGCGAGCGGGTCTATCTTGAGCACTGAGAAGCACAAAAACCCGCTCGCGACGGCCACTTAGCGCACTCTCTGCACCGCACTGCACCGAGCCGCACCATGGCCCTAGCGACAGGCTTTTGTGACCCCAGCGTGACCCCAGAGGGCACCACGTACTTTGATGTGACCCCAGGAGACGCAACGGACTTGGATCCCAGGAGCGCGCTCCACCATGGCTGCAACCGACCGCACCCTCCCCGCCCAGAAGCTGACCGACAAGTACGTTCGGAACCTGAGGCCCGTTATCGACGTGCGACTTGTCGTGCCGGATGCGTCGCTGAAGGGCTTCGCGTTCCGGCTGACCGAAGGCGGAGACCGGTCTTTCACCTACCGCTACCGGTTTGGCGGCGAGCAACGGCGCGCCGTGTGGCGCTACGTCCCTGATGACCCCGTGCTGTCGCTGGCCGCGGCCAGGGATGGCGCCGGCGAGATCGTCCAGGCGATTGCCAAGGGGATCGATCCCAAGACGCTCCGCGCCGCACCCGACTCACCCGCCGCCGACCGGACGTTCTCGGCCGCCTTGGGGAAATACTTCACTGACCCTCTCGTGATCTTCGACCGCAAGACGGGGGAACGGCGTGCCACCATGGGTGAGCGAAAAAAGATGATCGAGCGCGACGTGTCGTCGGCGCTCGGAAGGCGACCGATGGCGGAGATCACCAAGAGGGACTGCCGCGACACTCTGGAGGCGGTCCATGACCGCGCCTGTAAGCTCGCCGAGAAGCGGGAACGCCTTCGGGCCAAGATCGAGCGGCGCGAGCCGGACCCAGATAGATGGGCCAAGGCTGGGGCGACATCCAATCGCCTCCGAGCCTATCTGCACCACTTCTTCGCCTGGGCTATCCGAAAGGACTACATCAAAGAAAACCCGGTCTCTGGGATCGAACGGCTGGCCCCAGAGATCAGCCGTGACCGGGTGCTCACCGATGCCGAGATCCGGAGCATTTGGAAAGCCTGCGATGCGCTTAATCACCCACAGGCGGAGGCGGTTAAGTTCCTGCTGTTGAGCGGCCAGCGGCTTGGACAGGTACAGGAGATGAGATGGCCTGAGATTGAGAGCGAGCCCGGCAAGATCGGCACGGAATGGGCGCTGAAGCGTCGGCGGACGAAGAACAAGGAAGCGCAGCTTCTGCCGCTCGTCGAAGACATGCGGACGCTGCTTGGCGCGCGGCCGCGGATCGCGGGATGCGAATGGGTTTTCACCGTCTCAGGCAAGAATCCGCCGGGCAGCTTTGACCCGATCAAGAAAAAAATCGACGAAGTTTCAGGTGTGACTGACTGGATCTTGCATGACTGCCGTCGGACGCTGGCCAGCGGCATGGCCAGGCTAAGGATCGCGCCGCACGTCATCGAAGCCGTGTTGAATCACAAGACTGGCGTCATCAAAGGCGTTGCCGCAATCTACAACAGGTATCAGTACCTCGATGAGCAGCGGCACGCACTAGAGGCTTGGTGTGCGCATGTGCGCCGCGTGCTCAACCCGCCAGCAGGCAATGTGGAAGAGTTGGCGGTACGGAGCGGCGCCACGGCCTGATCAGGTCAGTTCCACAGGGTGAGCTGCGCGGGGGGCGCTCAAGTTCATCGCTTATATCAGCCTGCTGGCGAAGTTGCTCGACGGAGCGAAGAAGCGCCGGCCGCCGGCGCCGTGACGAGGAGCGCGCCGGTACCGCTATCGCATTGGGGAGCACAATGGCCGCGGAAGGGGAGGTCGTATCAAAGATCCTCGGCGTAATTGACGCCGTCAGCGGCTGGACGTGGTTTGCCCTGTCTGCAGCAGGAATCTTGGTCCTCTGCCTACCAGGGCAGACGGCGGGGGTGAATCTCGATGACCTGCGTCACAGCTGGGGAGGCTGGATCCTCGCGGGAACAATTCTTTCCGCAGCGATGCTGGCCGTCCGACTCTTGCGATCGATGCACCGCAAGATCACCGATCTGCTGGGTCGACGCCGGATTGCCAAGAGCCTGGCCGCCATGGATGCCGCTCGAGAGCGCCAGATTCTGGAAGAGCTGAAAACGCTGTCCGGTGATGAATGGATGGTACTCGGTGAATTCCTGCAGGCAAATCGTCCGTTCCTAACCGGCTGGCTTTATTCGGCGACGCACCGAAGCTTGTGCACGCGCGGTATTCTTGAAATAAAGGGCGGCGCGCAGTCGTCAGATGTGGTCTATGCGATGCCGGAGTTCGTCTGGCGAGAACTCTGGGAACATCGTGTCAAAATCCTGGAGGGGCTCGCGAGAACGGCTGGACGTCTCTGACCCGCTGATGGAGCTACGGCCTCAGCAGCGGCCGCAGCTCCATTAGCAGGGCCGCGCCGTGCTCACGCAGCGGCCGGCGCCGTTCTCCAGCCTTCTGTCATCAATCTGTGCTACAGTCCTCGCGGCGGGTAGAGCTCCGATGGATGAGCTCCTCGTCCTCACCATCAGGTGCATCATGATCGTTGAATTGACCTCCGGTCGCCACCGGGCGATCGGTCGCCATCAGATCCGCTCCATCCTCGGGCCCGAGCTCGGCGCCGTCGTGCTGATCATGCGCAATCGGTCCGTGATCCCGATCACCGAGCGGTCGGCGCGGGCGGCCGGCCTGATCCGGTAGGATCCTGCAGAGGGAGCGTCCCGCCCGTAATGGCGGAGCTCACGGTCCCACTCGGCCCGCGCTCGACTCGGCGAGTGGTTCCGGCTTCAATGCCGGCATGTCCAGCTCCGGCGCCTATCTTGTCTCGGATCTGCCCCTCGGCAAGCCCTGCCGCATCGCCTGTCGCCGATGCGATCGCCACGGGAGCTATCCGCCGCGGCGCCTGGCCGAGCAGCTTGTCCGCACGCGACCGGCGCTCTGGCTCCAGGCGCCCGCTGAGAGTCTCGAATGAGCGATAGGGATTTTGTTTCCGAAGGGGTCGGCGCCGCGACCGAGATGGCCGCCATCTGGCTCGGCATGGAAACAGCGGCTCCTGGAGCGGGATTCGCTGCGACGGCCATCACCAAGTTGCTGACTGGTCGGGGCAAGAAGGGGAAGGAAATTCTCCGCAGCGAACTCAAGCGTGCTGGTGCGACTGCGCGGGATTTTCGTGATGCAGAGCAGTTGGCGCAGGCTGCTTGGCGCTACGCGCGCGCTGTGCGTGATCAGGCGGCAGTCGAGAACTTGCGTATCCTGGCACAGGCGATGATTGGCTGCGCGCGCCGCGCAGAACTCTGGGCCAGCGATTTCCTCAAGTATGCGGATATCCTCGCCCCGCTCAGCCACGACGAGCTGAACTTGATTGGCATCATGATGGCCGAGGACAAGGCATTTTATTCCACGCCGCGACCGCCCAACAGCGAGGGCGCGTTTTGGCTGTGGGTGATCGAAACCGCGGTCAAGGCTCCGCCGCTCGCGGGGACTTTCGAGAGCATCGAGTATCTCAATGCTGTGGCCGCACGGGCGGTGCGCTCGGGCCTCATCCTTCCGATTGCCGGATTCGACGGCACGTCGTACGCCCTTAGTCCGATCGGCAAGAAGGTTCGTGAGTTCGTCAATATCGAGTCTGCCCTCCGATCGATTGACAGTCAGACGGAATCTGATCATGCCGGCTGAAGATCCTGTGCTCGAAGTCATCGAGGAAGGCGAGTGTTACAGAATTGCGAGAGAAGCTGGTTTCGGTCCAGCTGTGCCGTACGGGTCGATCCTCCGCACGAACGACAGCTCGAACTATGGCTTCATAGATCTACGCGGGAACCTGGCAGCTGTTGAGCTCATCCCGGAGGCCAGGGACTGTCCAGGCCTCCAAGAGTTCCTCCGCACGATTAATGCACCGAGCTCGCCGCTGATGTCGCTGGGGTGCGATCACCGCCTCGAAAAGCTCTCGGATACTTGGGAAGGCGGACCAAAATCATGCCAGCACTCCTACGTTGATATCGCATACGTCAATCCGGAACGTGGCCATCTCGAGCAGAACCTGATCGATCTCGCACGGTGGATCGTCGCCAAGATGGCACTGCAGCCCAGCAACTGGATCCAGCTGCATCTAGTGCCCCAGCGCATGCGCCATTTCTTTGGCGACACGGATTGTTTCAATCTGGCGATCTGGATCGCGGCGAACGGATACGATGACAACCACGCGACGGAGCAGCTCAACCTTACCTACCAGCGCCTCGCTTCATTTATCACGAAGACCGGGGCGTGAGGCGATCTGCAAGGAAGCGAAGTGAACCCCCGACCTTGAGATTATAATTGCCTGTAATTCGCGCGCGAGAACAGATGCTTAGAAACTGCATGCTCCCATTTGTGCTCCCATGGCGATGCGCAGCACCACGCTATAAGGTCGTAAACTTCGATTTCGAGAACTCTGCGTCGCCGCTTTTGCCGGCTCGGATTGATCCACGCACCGGCCTCGCGGCGAGATCACATCATTTGACAGCATGTATCCACGATGACCTGCAGGGTCCCGGTGGTTCGGGAAATAGCCATCCTGCTCGCCGCGTTAGCGGTCATCCGCGCGTCAGCGTCAGTCAATAGAACGTGACAAACCTCGAGAAGCTTGGCTTTGTCAATGAGTGCTACACCGGAGAAAGCAGCACAAGCGCCGAACTGCCTCATGCCGCGCGCGGTAACCACATGTTCCAGTGCTAATGGAAGCAAAAGCTGCGGCACACCTGCAAACAGTGCTGCGTGGACCATCGCTAGACCGGCATGATGAACTGTCAGACCCACTCGCATCAGGACATCACTAAGGTCAGCTGGGCTTTCCAACACCTGGTGGCCAAATCTGGCATAGGAGGCCTTTAGCTGACTGTCTATGCCCGGTGCGTAAAGCGTGCATCGCCGCTCAAGCATTGAAAAGATCTCGAGCAGCACGGGCAGAGAGGGATGATCTCCTGGGAGATACACAAACACGGCCTCGCTCGGTCTCTCAGCTAAAATGGGCGGGTTCGAAAATTCCGGAATGTTGAAAGGTGTGTAATAGTATCTCCTAGAAAATTGCTGGTACGGGTCAAACTCTGGAAACGTGCATAGGAATGTCTCGCTTCCATGAAAGAGTTCGCCAAGCCGAGCGATGGGTGAAGTATCCGCGGGGCGCGGAAGGGACCTTACCGCATCCAATATCTCGTCCTCGTGCCGCTGGCTGTAGAGAGGTATCTCGCTTATCCAAGGGCCAATCGGCGGCAATGGCCGATCATTTGGCGGAATCATATAGCCATTGCCAACGACAATGAGCGGCACCAGCCCGCGCGCCGCCAAATTCAACAATGGACTGAAATCGCTTACAACGAGATCGGGTTTGATCTCCCGAAGCAGGTTCCGCCAGATGGCAGTGGTGGCTGCCAACAGATGGCGGTCACCAAAACCTCGGAGGTATAGAAGATCTGCGAACGTGACAGGAGGCTCTGCAGCGATTGAAGTCTGCAGACCAAGTCCCATGGAAGGTGTTCTGAGTAGAGTGAAATTTCGTCGATTTCGCTCGCTCCAGAAGATCTGCGCACCATTTCGCGGCGACGCTACGGCGACGAGCACCTCGAATCCTCTTTCGAGAAATTCGCGAGCAAGCATCCGAATCTGAACGAGATGGCCCAGCCCCCCGCCGAGTTCCCAGCCGATCAAGATGCGTTTTGCCATCACGTTACCAACGATCGACGGAACTCATTCCTGAGCCCAAGGCGAAAGCCGTAAAGCAGACGCGGTTAACTTCATCTAATGGTGCCAAGCGGTGGCGATGGCGTTCTGCAGGTTGCTGTCGGTCGGCATGGATGTTGCGGTCTTTGGATCGAAGCTGGGGTTGTTGGTGGAGTAAGTAGCCATAGCCTGCGCCAGCTGCGACACCTGACCGTCGAGCTTCAGTCCATCCGCGGTGATCTCCTGAAGTTGGTTGCCCACGCTGGAGAACCACCCGCTCACCGTAATCTCGCTGGTCGTACCGAGCAGATCGATCTGCAGGTCGTTGCCGGACCGCTCCAACCAGATCTGGTTGGCCGAGATACCGGTCCCCATGTTGAGCTCACTGGTGGGTCCGGAATTGCTTGATTGCCCATTCACGATCGTCGTGTTGCCATCGCCCAGCGCGTAGTCATAGAAGTCGCCGTAATAGTAGAGGATGCCCGGATCCAGTTCGCCAGCGTCGTTGGCCATTAGAGTGTTCGTGCCGGCACCCGCCGCCAGCGTGTCGTCATCGCCAGTCGAGATCAGGGTTTCCGTGCCGGTTCCGGCGATCAGTCTGTTATCTCCGTCCGTACTGATGAGTGTATCGGTGCCGGAACCACCATAGAGATATTCAGCTGCGCCCTCAGCGAGCAGGGTGTGCGTTCCGCTGCTTGCTATGAGGGTGTCAAAGGCGAAGGACGCGGAGATCGTGTCAGTGCCCGTGCTGGCAAACACCGTGTCCGCGAAGCCAGAGACAGCCACATTGCTGATCCCTATCAGCGTGTCGCTATGGCCGCTTTCTGTGGCTGTTCCGGCGGCGAGATCGACCACGGCATAGTCGCTCTTGTATCCGGCGACCGTCAGACCGGTTCCCGAGATTAGCGTGTTTCCGCCAACATCGCTCATAAGCGTATCGGTGCCGATCCCGCCAATGAGCGTCCCGCCAGTGCCGGCACTCTCCACGATACTGATGCCAACCAGGGCATCCGAGGAGCTCGCCCCGTTCACTTTAACCGTCCCAGCGCTCAGATCGACCGTGAGGTCGTCTGCGGAATAGTAAGCGGTCGTCTGACTGGCTCCGGATGTCGCCTCCAGCGTATGGCCACCGGCGTCGCTGGCCAGCGTGTCATCCTGGCCGCTGGACAATAGAAGTTTCGTCCCCGCCCCTGCGATCAGCGTGTTGTCGGCACCGCTCGAATACAATGTATCGGCTCCACTGCCACCGATGAGCGTGTCAAAGCTTCCGCTTGAGAAGAGCGAGTCCGCTCCACTCCCGGAGATGAGCACGTTGTTCCCGATGGTGGATGTCAGCGTGTCCGTTCCCGAGCCAGCGGTCACAGTATTGTCAACGCCTGTCAACACAACATCCGTAATGCCGATGAGAGTATCGCTGGCGCTTGCCCCCGATCCCGTAGCCGTTCCCGCCGACAAATCGATGGTCGTACCATCGGTGTACATGGCCTCGGTTGGTCCAGTTCCGGCTATCAACGTATTGCCATCACCGTCGCTCATCAGCGTATCAGCCGTCGCGCCGCCGATCAGCGTGTCATTCGAGCCGAAGCCAGCCGCGATCGTGATGCCGAGGAGCGTATCGGAACCGGAGCTGGCAGTAACGACATCCGACGCCAGGCTAATCGTGACGTCATCGCCGGTGTAAAAGGCGACTGTTGGTCCGGTTCCTGCGATCAGGGTATTGCCATTGACGTTGCCTACGAGCAGCGTGTCGGTTCCGCTGCCACCGATCAGGATGTCGCCGCTCCCCGACACGTCATTCAGCGTGTCGTCGCCACTGCCAGCGATCAGTGTGTCATTGTTTCCGGAGACCCAGACATCGATAATCCCGACCAGCGTATCGTCTGCGGTCGCTCCAGGGGCGCTCACGCTGCCAGTCGACAAGTCGACAACGAGATCATCGCCAGCATAGTACGTGATGTCGAATGCCGCGTTCGCAGATGCGACCAGCGTGCTTCCGGCAATATTGCCGATGAGAAAGTCGGTGCCGTCGCCATCAGACCAGAGCAGATCAGCGCCGGTACCGGCAATTAGAGTATTATCGGAACCGGTCGAGAGAAGTGTCTCGGATCCGGCACCCGCAGCAACGGTATTGCCGCCGCCAGCAAGCTCTAGGTCTGTTATGCCGATGAGCTGGTCGCTCGTACCCGTGTCCTCGTCGACCGCAGTTCCCATCGCGAGATCAATCACCATGTCTGTGAGTTGATCGCCATAGAAGGCAACAGCCTTCCCCGTTCCCGCGATCAAGGTGTTCCCGCTAACATTGCTCGCAAGCGTGTCAACGCCGCTCCCACCTATCAACGTGTCATGATTCCCATTCGCGACTAGAAGGTCATCACCTGTGCCCCCGTTGAGGGTGTCATCGGCCCCTGATGAGCTGAGAGTGCTGTTGCCGCTGCCAGCGATGAGCGTGCTGCCAAAGCCGCCACTCTGCACCAGCGTGTCCGGGTCGCCGGTGCCGATGAGAACGTCATTGTTTCCGGCTGCGACAGCGCCTGTAATTCCAGTTAGCGTGTCCTGCCCGGAGAAGTAGAAGCCGCTCGCGAATCCAGATGAGAGATCGACTGTCACGCCGTTGCCAGCATTTGTGTAGTCGGCGATAGCAGCACCTGATCCACCGATCAGCGTGTCGCCCCCGCTGCTGCCGAGCACAAAGGTGCTGCTGCCTGTGCCGCCGAGCAGCGTATCGCTCCCGCTCAGCGCGTCCATCACGGTGGAGCCAGAGCCTCCTTCAAGGAGGTCGTCCGTCCCATTCTCTATAAGGGTACTGTTGCCGGCTCCACCGATGAGCGTGTCGCCGGTCCCTGCGGCCAGCGCCGTCGAAATGCCGACAAGCGTGTCGCTGCCGCCGTAGCCATTGCGCGAGGCCATACCCGCCCTGAGATCGACCACAACTGACGAAGTCGCTCCAACATAGTCCGCCGCAGTCGCAGCCCCGGTGCCAACCAGCACGTTGCTGCCAGCGCCGCCTATCAGGGTTACCATCCCGCCGCATACCGCCAGCGACCCCGAGCCAACTGCGATTAGTGTGTCATTACCGGCGCCTCCATCGAGTATATTGCTGCCAGTCGCGCTACCTCCGTCGCCGATCAGGGTATCGCCATAAGCCGAGCCGATCAGATCGGAGACCCCAATCAATGCATCAGCGCTGCCGTAACCGTTGCTGGAGGCAAGACCCATGCTGAGATCCGCTTCCACGGGCCCGGCCGCCGCAGCATAATCCGCCGTCGTCGTGGTGCCGGTGCCGATTAGCGTGTTAATGCCGGCACCCCCGATCAACGTCACCGTGCCGTAACTCACTGTGAGCGAGCCAGATCCCATCGCGATCAGCGTATCGTTGCCGGCGCCGCCATCGAGAGTGTTGCTGCCGCTCGTTGCCCCGCCGTCGCCGATCAGCGTGTCGCCATGAGCCGAACCCGTCAGGTTCGAGATATTCCTCAGGAGGTCCGTGCCGCCGTAGCCGTTGTTCGAGGCTAGGCCCTGGCTCAGATCTGCTACTACCGGCCCCACCGCCTCGGCATAGTCCGCCGTCGCAGTTCCTCCCGTTCCATCCAGCGTATTGCTCTCGCCAGCCCCGATCAGGGTGTCATCGCCACCGCCGCCGACAAGGACGTCGCCAGATGAGCTTCCGATCAGCGTGTCATTAGAGCCGGACCCGATGACTTCAGAGATGCCGGAAAGAGTATCGCTGCCGAAAAAGCCACTTGACGCGGCCACCCCAGATGACAGATCCACTGTCACCCCGGATGTCGCGTAGTAATAATCGACGATGTTCGTGCCGGTCCCCGCTTCGATGGTATTGCCACCACCGGCGAGCATGAAGGTATCGCTGCCTGCTCCACCAACCAGCGTGTTGCCGCCACCAGTCGCCTGCAGTACCGTGCTCCCCGATCCTGCCTCAAGGAGATCATGGCTGCCGTTTTCGATCAGCGTCTCCGCTCCGACGCCACCGATCAGCGTATCATCCATACCTGCGGCGATGACGCCGCTAATATTGGACAGAGTGTCATTGCCGGCGAAAGCCGCCGAGGTGGCGGTCCCCGACGACAAGTTCACCGTCACCGCGCTGGTGGCTTCGGAGTAATCGACTGTGGCCGGTCCCGATCCGCCGATGAGCGTATTGTCGCCACCCGATACGACGAACGTATCGGCTCCGGCATCTCCTATCAGCGTGTTGCCAGAACCAGTCGCGATAACACGAGAGATATCGGTGAGTGTGTCCGTCCCGCCATAACCGTTGCTGGCAACGCCGGCGCTGAGATTGACGGTAACCGCGGACGGCGCGCCAGCATAGTCTGCCGTGGCTTGTGCGTTTGTGCCAATAAGAGTGTTATTTCCGGCGCCACCTATTAACGTCACGACGCCATTCCACTCGTAGAAGAAGCCCCAACCCACGGCGCTCAACGTATCGTCGCCTGCACCTCCCTCGAGTATGTTCGACCCACTGGTCAGGCCACCATCACCGCCCAACGTGTCATCGAACGCGGAGCCGATCACATTGGAAATGCCGTTGAGTACATCCGATCCGCCATAGCCGTTGTTGAAGGCCTCACCTTGGCTCAGATCGACGAAGACTCCCGTTCCAGCGCCAGCATAGTCAGCGGCTGCGTTTCCGCCGTATCCTGTCAGAGTGTTGTCGCCGCCCGCTCCGATCAGCGTGGAGACGCCGCTGCCACCTTGCAGGACATTGTCGCCACTATCCCCAATCAAAGTGTCAGGACCGGCGCCGCCCGTCAGGTTTTCGATGTTTGTGAAGAAGTACTGCTCGCCGGTCGCGCCGGTGGCGGCGCCAGTATTGAGATCCGCTACTATTCCAACTTTGAGGTTCTCAAACGACACCGTGTTATTGCCACTGCCGCCGACGAAGCTGTCGGTACCGGTGCCCGCAATAAAATCCTCATTGCCACTGCCACCGACAAAGGTCTCGAGGCCGGCGCTGCCTATGATCGTGTCATCACCTGAGGCAGAGCCAATGACGTTCTGAATATTTGAAAGCTGATCGGTCTTGCTGCCGTCGCTGCTGGTGGCTGTACCTTGCAGGAGATCGACAAGCACCCCTGTCGAAGCATTAGCATACGAAACGGTATTGTCGCCGGTGGTGCTGCCGATGAGGGTATCATCGCCAGCCCCGGAAATGAGCATGTCGTTTCCGCCATCGCCCCCGTCGAGGATCTCGTTCCCGCTTCCCGCGATCAGGGTGTCATTGTAATCAGATCCTGTGACGGCTTCGACATTTGTCAGCGCATCACCAAGGATGCTCGAGCCTACGGCTGTCCCCGTTGCAAGATCGACCGTCACGCCGGCTGTGGCGTCAGCGTAGGAGACCGTTGTCAAGCCGCTCGCATTGCCGACAACGGTATCTGCACCAGCACCGATGACGAACGTGTCGTCTCCCTTGTCGCCAATCAGCGTATCGTTGAAATTCGAGCCGACAACATCCGCAATATTCGCAAGGATGTCGCTCCCGATCGCCGTTCCGTTCGCCGTACCCGCCGAGAGGTCAACTACCACACCGGCGATCGAGCTCGCAAAGGACAGAACAGTGCTTCGATTGAAGCTACCGGTGAGCGTCTCGGACCCGCTGCCCGCGATAAGCGTATCATCAGTGCCAGTGACTGTCAGTGTGTCCGCGCCGGTGCCGCCTACGAGTACATTGGCGGCTCCGTTTGCTTCGAGGACGGCCGGCCCAGAGCCTGCGATGAGCGTGCTGTCATCACCCTCGACAATCGTCAACGAGGTTGGACCGGCACCACCCACGAGGATATTGTCATCGCCGCTTGCGATGACAGTCTCGATATTGCTGAGTGTGTCGTTCCCGGCGAATGACGCTGACGAAGCGGTGCCGGTTGCGAGGTTGACGGTGACGGCGGCGCCGGCGGCGCTGTAGTCGACCGTGTTGCTCCCGGTGCCGCCGTCGATCGTGTTGCCGCCGCCGCTGACGAGGAAGCTGTC
>Ga0335073_10012830_pt1 | contig 11752 bp, 8 predicted proteins | sample Lox_Sample_22_FD_207093 | JGI IMG/M metagenome (GOLD analysis project Ga0335073, IMG submission 207093) | Soil microbial communities from Loxahatchee National Wildlife Refuge, Florida, United States - Lox_Sample_2.2 | ecosystem: Environmental > Terrestrial > Soil > Wetlands | place: USA: Florida... | reverse complement strand
GGGCCTAAAGCCCTGGCAACCCATAAGCTTCTCCTGGCAGCCTGATCACTCTCGCCTCGAGCATCCGGTGAGCTCTCAAGCGCTTACGAGCTGGAATTAACGTATAAATTGCTGGCTCGCACAAATTTCCAATGCATCAATCCGCATACCCGACTGAAAGACACCGTCGTTTCCCCAAAACGCGGCGGTGTCAACTCTTATTGACCTCGGTAGTCGTGTACCTCGCAGTGTTATCCCGTATAACGTTAGCCTACCTCATTTGGGATTCCAATTAATAATCTCCTTCAAAATCATAAAGTTGCCGTTAGGCAGCTGTTCCCTCCTGTCAATAAGGAACTGAATTTATTTCGTGTCTGTCGGAGCACAAATATTTGTCCATGGCCACTTGGCTACGAATGAGAAAGCAAGTCGCGTCAAATTGCTTCGTACAGCTATATACTCAATAGCGAACTACTTTCTTAGAGGTCCATATTCCACATTCCAATTGACAAAAGGTACGTCCTAAGCTTTCTTGTTTGCTTCTTTTGGTCCAATCTAAGAAGGAATATTATGAGCAATGTTGTGAGTAGGATCGCGAGGATCCGGAGTTGGCTCTGGTTTCTTATCCTCCATGTGGACGGCAATGTGGTTCGTCATGTGCTTGGTGATGTCTTTCAAGAAGAAGGAGCAGATCAAGGCAACGAGACCGAATGCCAAGCTGACGTAGTAGACATAGGGATATGACTTGGCATAAGCAAGTTGGCCCTGGTACACGAGGATGTTCCAAAGCGTTACGTTGCCATTGACGCTGGGCAGCAGGAGAATGTCATTGATCAAACCAAGGCCGGTCAGTTCAATGACTTCGGTGATTTCTGCAACGCTTGTGATGCCGTTTTCGATGCAAGCGGCTCCGAGGTAAGCCGTCGCATTCGGAATGAAGTGATGCAAGAACACGTTGTAGTAAACGGCGTATCCAATACCACCTCCCAGGACACGGATTGTAAGAGTAAGGGCCGTAACCGTAGCGATGAGCTCATCTGGACAAATAATAGTCGACATGATAGACGCCGGTAGAATAATGCCACCAATGCCGAGACCGGAGATGATGAGCAGGATTGGTGAAAGCCAGACATTCTCGCGGTTGAGAGCAGCCATGGCAGCACCACCTGCGACAAGATTAGCATGGCACTTGGAAATCTGAGGCCTGAAGAACTAACCGGAAACCATGAAACAGCAAGATACAATCATTAATTCACGGACACGGCCGCGAGTAACGCTGAGCAGTGCCAGGACAATGCATGCACCAGCCAAGATGGGGAAACCCAGAGCAAGGTTTCGTACGCCAATCGCCAACGGATTGTGACCGTAGACGTTGTACGACTGAGTAGGCCTAAAGAGTTCAGCGCCAAATAGCGATATGAGACGGGAAAAAGGCCTTACCAGAACATGAGGACGGAGAAGAAGCTGGAACCAGAGATGAAGGTGATGATGAAGGTAAGTAGAAGCACACGAGGCTCCTGCAAGAGTGCACCGGGAAACATGGGGTATGGGGCAAGGAAGGCCTCGTAGAGGAGGAAGGCGATGAACAAGCAGCCCCCGAGGATGAGCGGTACGAGAACGTGGACGCTCTTCCACGCGTACTGATAACCTCCCCATTGCACACCAGCCATGAAGAGAAGGACACCGCTGATGGAGAGGACGCCACCAACGTAGTCAATGCGTCTCAGAATCTCACGCCTCGAAAGACCAGCCGAATTAATGCGAGGCGGTGGGTGATAGAAGATAACGGTCATGGTAAGTCCGATAAAGGCCCACACACCGCACCAAAGTCCGATGTAGCGCCAGGAGCCGTGAGAAGCGATAAGTTGACCCCACAAGACTGAAGGGCAGTATGGAATGATGGTGAAGGTGAGAATTGCGACATAGATGCCACGCTTGCGAGTGGGCGCAAGCTCCGAAGTCACGGCAAGTGCCGTCAATTCGTTGATGCCAGCACCAACACCAGAAATCGACATGCCAGCGATGAAGGTGTTCATGGTGTGTGCGGTTGCCGCAACGATGTTACCGAGAACGAGAAGCGAAGCACCACCAATGGCGACATATCGACGACCGAAAAGATCTGACAAGCTACCGACGAATGGACAGATGGAGCCGAGGGCGAATAGGTTGCCCAAAACGAACCAAGTCCAGCGATCTTCGCCGCCAACGTCTTGATAGACTGCGCATCGTTAGCTGAAGCGGTCCAGTTTGATCAAAGACAGGGTAAACGTACTGTAAGGCGGCACGGCGCCGTAGAGATAGACTTTCGCACTCAGGTCAGCAACAGACTCACTAGAGGTTGACAACGTTGAACGTGTCCACTACCGACATCTCAATCTCGCTTTTGCAGTTTCAAAGACACCGGCTTGCAGGCCATGCCCGTGGAGACAACTTTGAGAGTCGAAGCAGCGAACGCCGTCAATCTACGACAAGACTTACGAGGAATCTGAGAGCCAGTCCACAAGAAAGCCATGGCAACGAGCGCCATTGTCTTAACGAAAGTCATCTGCGGTTTGATCAGCATCTCTGTCTTTTGAATTCATTTTAGTTTCATACTCTATCATCTTCATCATCCTCGCTGCTCTGTTCCACATCGCGTTTCTCGGCGAACTCGATTTGAGTAGCACCGTTAGCCTTGTCGGGCTTCTCGGGGTTGATTGGAGAGTCAGACATGGTGATAGCTGGCCTGGCTTGCAAGATCTGGGTGGGTTTTTTGATGGGTGTTGATGGATGTGTTCGACCTGACCTGAAGGAACGAAAGAGCATGTGGGCGATTGGTAACTATCTATACCGCAAACGAGAGACAACCCGAGAGCGACGATCAATCCGAGGTCAGCGAAGGTCACGGCAATCGGTCGGTGCTGGGAACAGCTACCGGCGTAGGGGTGGCGCCACCCCAGGAAGACAACGTGGAGTCGTGCACAAAATGCGGTAGTACGCTCCGCTCGGTTCGCCCAAAGAGAAAACTATGCATGAATTGTGCCCAAGGCCAATCAATGGATCAGCGCGACAGAAGGGGGAGCCGCCTCCCGTACCACCACCCTGGATCTTGCTCATTTGGAGGATTTCCCGGCAAAAGGATAGCCAAGGCCGTACGCCAGCCGACAGAGCACGCCCGCGATTCTTAAGTTTTGATTTTATTTTATTTTTTGAGCCCTAGAATGGCACACGAATTTCACGGCGACGCGGTGCAAGGACTCGAGCGACGAAATGCGATGGGCGTGTGCATCCATTTTGCTCCATCATCACTTATCTACACACGGGCACCCGTCCAAGGCATTTACCGGAGATCTAATTGCTACTCTACTTGGGACGCCAAACGGGGGTCGAATACAGTAAGCAGGTTTGGTGGCGCCTGCACCTGTCAAAGGGAATCCCAGCTGCCACTTTTCGACAGGGCGCGCGACACTGGGTAGGCCTGCGTCGGGTGGCGCAATCCAGGTTGCGGGGAAGTTGGTGTTTTCCGAGGCAAAACTTCCAAAGCCCTTTTTGAGCGTGGATCGAGCCACAACAAATCTCTTTCGACGCGCTATTGTCCGGAGAATCACGGGCAGTATGCCCCTCTGGTGCTAGAACAACGTAAAGGAAATCTGGAGCGGCCGGGGAAGGTGGGCTGTGGTGCGTTGGCGTTGGCGCGTACTGCGTCTTCCACTTGCCTCCCCGGTCTCCGTTCCGCCGCTTAGAGGTAGTTGCGCAGTACTTCTTCTACTGTTCATCACATCCACGGAGCGAGGAGCTAGGAGTGAGGAGCGAGAGCGCTCCAAAGAACTAATAATCGAGGCTATGGCTTTTGAGAGTATCCAGACGCCGAAGCGAATTCTTCACCTGCCTAATTGCCTCTCACGATCAAATCCCAATCTAAACCGGTTTGACTCGACCCGATTGAGTCGACCATTTGCATACTGTACCCCATTGTTTGGATAACGTATGGAGTACTGTGGATTGCACAATAATCTTCTGCGCTTATCTGTTTTGAACATGAGGTGAGTTGTCCTTCGGGTCTCGTGTACGTCGTTAATTCAACCTCACCACCCAATCATCTGCCGTTATGTCGCGAGTACCATTGTCGTCGGATAAATGCTCGCTCCCAAACATGTGTTAGCCGTAGTCGCTTGTCGCGATTGCTATCAATAGCGCCGTTGTTTCTCCGACCTACCAAAGTGTAATTGTAGTGATTGGTTGCTTGTCAACTCGCCTGGCTCGGAAAGCCTCAGCTTCCATCCGAGCCTTATCAAGTGACTTAATCCGGAACATGGGATTGTGGACGGTCCGATTCCCACGTGGCTGAAAGATAGAGAGTATAGGAGGTGAATGCACAATTATGGTGTCGATGCACCTGACACAGGTGGATGCCGTTTGAGCATGATACAGAAGAGAACATTGCCACTCTCTCCGCAGCGTACTCTTTGTGGGGAAGTTCTGCTGAAAAGCGGAGGGGGTTCCACTCCGCCGATACGGATGATTCAATTCGCAGTCCGCAACATTGGCAACGTAGAGTAGAGTGTTCGGCAAATCGACGCCAATGTTCGGTTGAGTCGAGCCCAAAGGCGGCAAAATCGTTTCCAGTGGCAACCTCCACACTTCCTCCACACTCCTCCGCACTCTACACCTATCGTACAGCTCCACTCCAATTCGCCTGACGCTTTCGTTTTGTTACTGGCGGATCTGCGTGGAACGTGACCCTTGAAGCTTCGGAGTTGCCGTTCCACTCCACCCAGATCTGGCACTACTTCGTCTTAGCAGTTGTTCTAATCGTCCCGTCCAACCCACTCCAAAAGTTCTCATGCAGCCTGACTGCTCCGAGCACATTGGATTTGACATTCGGCCGCTATTTTCGCCTCTCCCACCCGACTGGATCAGCATGCATCACGGTTGCGTGGTTGGTTTGCAATCCTATAGCCGAGACCGGGTCCTTCAGCAGCATTTGATGGCTATCGTGCGATAGGCCTGCAATTAATACCCAGTAAGCATCTTCGAAGGAAGGACATCAAATCCTGGTTCGCCATACCCCCTGGCATCTCTGCGGGTGAGATTAAGAGAGATGATCAACTTCGCTGGATGCTCAATCGCATAGCCGTTATTCCCTGTCCAGCAAAAGTCGATCTTACGGCCGTTGCTGTGGTGTTCCTAGTTTCGGATCACAACCGACCTCATCGTAGCGCTTTGCCTTTTCACTCTACGCAACTTTTCGATATTGAATTTGCATAAATGCTATCTTAAAGCTGCTTTAAACCGTACAATTCTTATAATGTATTGGCTTTGGTTGATAATGCTGACATTCACCATGATAATAGATGAGTGTAGCTTCAACAGTTTGCTTTAATACTCCGAAAACTGAGTAGGAAGATTCATGAAGCGATGTCCTGGGATGTGTATGCAGGATTCAGACTTGTGATATGTTTAAATTCTACGACTAAGCATTAGCCGTTGTCGTGAAAAGTTCAACTATCCACTCTTTCCTAGATGTCTTCCACATCAACGTAACCCGGGTCATTCTAGTCCTCCTCGACCTCTCCTCCCTCGATATCTTTGCCGTAGTCTTCTACTTTCTTCAGAACGGGAGTTTCAGCTTTATGCTTCTTCTCTGGTGACTGCGCTAGGTCTTCGTCGTCCTCAACCGATGCACTCATGCTCACGGCCTTGCGCTTACCGCCAGCACCACGTGGTTTGGGCTTTGGAGCAACTCCACCTTCTGCCAATGCCTTCAGCTTTCGCTTGAGAACTCCAACCAGCGATCTCGCACTCCCCTCCGTATATCCTCCAAGTTCGGCAACTCGTTTGTAGTTGATCTAGGCAGAAGTTAGCGCGAAGGGCGGTGAGTGTGGCATATTTCAAGAGATACTTTTGGATTGTCTTCCATACTCAAAACCATGAGTGCCGCGAGTCGCTGCTCACTCTCGGTGAGGAGGAAATCACCGTTGCTGGAGACGGGTGCCATGTAGTTGATATTTTTGAATTCTTTGGTTTCAGAAAATCCACTGCCACAGACTGTTATCTCTTGGCCGTGTTTGATGGCGTATAGCGGAAGTTAGTCGAGGGCAAGCAAGTTGATGGTATAGTATTGTCAAATTCTTAAACCTTCGCGGGTGTGGTATGCCTTGGTTATGAATTCTGATGCCGGTGAAGGATGAGAGTTTCAGATAGCAAATTGATCTTTGATTGATAAAATAGCTGAGGCTCATGAGCTCATCTTATCGGATTAAATCTACTGTCACATTTCTCATTTGCAAAAAGTATTCACGGAGCTTTTAGAATATGCACTTCATAATTGACATCGGCTGAACTACAGAATGATGAGATTGATGAGTACGTCATATCATTTAAGATGTACTCTTTATTCAGTTTGACGTTTGTAGCAGCAACATCGAGAAGATACATTGCAGTAAATGCTACTAATAGCTGGACAATCTTTCGCGGATAGAGAAGCAATCAGTGCAATCCTCAAGAGATAAACACCCAATAGAAGTCGAAGACGAAAAACACCATATACGAGGCCTCAATAGTATCAAACTAAACCTCAAGTTGTCACACGATCATATCTAATCAAGAACAATCTGTACTTGACCGATGTATACCAGAAAGCAGGAATTTCGAGTATTCTCGGAACCTTCCGAGGTATGGTCCAAGCATCTCCGAATTTCGCCGACGATCTCCTTCTCGGAAAGCGCTCTCCTGTACCAATTTGGCTCTCCTCCGCAGATACATACTCAAATACGAGCTCAGGTGAGGCCTCTGATCTTCTCCTGTCACATGAACGGAAAGTTGGTTAAAATTGGAACCATTACCATGAACGGTGAAGCTCACCCCGTGTAACGTTTGGCGATTTGTAAGCCTTATTGGAAGTCCATGAGTTCGCTTGCTAGCGTGCTGTAATGACGATGGTTGCTGTCTGATGCTGTCGAAATCAACAGAAGATGACGAGCCAATGTACTGTAGATGAACTTGATAGGTAGTCTCGTGTATTCAGTGACAACACCGCAACCGCAAGAAACATGCTCAGATGTTTGAATAAGAAGAGAAGTAGCATCGCTAAGCGTCGAATGGCTCAGTATTGTTCGCCTTTGTGCACGTCTCAGCACCTTGTCACTGTACACCAACAGCGGTTCGATGAGTAGCAATGCTACTAGATGACACGAGGCCGTACGGAGTACCATCCCGGTCCTAGGTACTTATGCTTTGACGTACACCTTTCAATTAGCATTTGCATGCCTTACAGCTGGGCTTATCTTGTCGCAAGGTCTTCCTTGTACGCATAGCCTGCCATTGCGACCATCCTAAACGAGAAAGTGTCTCAAATCTGCATTATTTCACAACTTTGCTGTCCATTCATAAACTTCTACGCTGCGTCCTTCCCCATTAGTAGCAACTTCAAGCGATCACGGCTCACTTGCTTTGTGACGTTGAAGGATTAGATGTTCGTATGTTTAGAAATCCCTCGGAAAGAATTCATGGTGATTTGGATAAGCCCAGCCATGAATTCGGCCGTTGTGGTAGAAAAATAGATTGACCTCCCTGGGCTGCATGGGAATCCTCATTCATGTCAATCATCATGACCCGGAGATATGGAAGATTTGGACAGCAATCAGATTGCGATCCTAGCTTTCGTCTCATAGATTAAATTGCTTTTAGAGTGCATGTCTGATTTATATTGTCTGACCACCGATGATAATATCAAGATGTGGGGCTGTTCCTCGCTGTTGCATGATCACCACTGCGGCTTCAACCTCTTTGTCTCGGTATCAGGCTTCGGCAAGACTTATCTTCGGTCCGATGAGCAAGGATCGTGTGTCTGAAATGTCTTTGGGCCAACAATATGTACCTATGATCCACTGCGAAGAAGAACCCTGATAACGATGAAGCTCCAACAGAAGGGTGAACTCTGGGTATTCCGTATGCACTTCATCGCTCACCAACGAGCCATACGCTCAATGAAACAAAAGACACGATTGCCATGCAGCAATTGAGTGATCGTAAGCATTTTAACTTGCTAAAATTGAGCAGTTTGTCCTGTATGAGTGTAAATACAAACTTGTCCTCACACGCAGTAGCTGAAGAGATTTTGCACTCTCCTCATCCACCCGAATGCCGCTTTACAAGTGAAATGCTAGTAAGGCCACACGTCTTTCAGCCTTGAAGACTTATTGTATGATTTGTAGTCCAATCATTACGGCACTGAGCCTTTGTATCATGGAACAACAACGAATTGTTATCATAGTGCGGGGCTGTGGTAGTTTGCGCCACCACGCCGTAGGATCAGCTTCTCAGCGATATTCAATATTATTGCACTGAACCTCCAGACTACATGTATTGCTTTCAGTCACAGTCACTGCGAATGCTTAGTTTTTGAAAACCTGCCTTCGGGAAGAATGGATGCTCAATATAGTAAGCTTGGACAGTTGAAGCTGGATTTAGCCTTGAATGTTGTGGTGCAATGCAACGACACCTACTCGCTTCTATCCTCGTATTGTCGATCGACTCTAAAGAAGTCTGATATTTCAAGGAGTCTACCGGATATGTTGCTTTGATACCCTGCGTTGGTGATGGAAAGGGGAGCGTCACTGACAGATCAATTCCGGCGGAACCTTACCAACGTTCTAGGCCTTATCTCGCGAAACTAGAAAGCTCCGAAATCGTTCGCTCCATGGATTAGACATTTACCTAAAGCCGTGGTGTCTAGTGTCTCTCGAGGGATACATGCTATTGGACAAGCAATCCGCAACAAAGTTCACAAGGCCACGATCGCCATCGGGGGACTCTTCATTTTCGTTGCTAAAGTAATTGGTGTCATTATCCTCGTTCTAGTAGCGATACGGCTATTTCAACTGCATCAACAGCACCGGCCAGTGGAAGAAGATGAAAGAACACTGGCAGAGCTTCGTAGAAGATATCAACGCGAACGGAGACAGAGGGAACAGAGAGAGGCGGAATGTAAACGCAAGGCTGAGGAAGAGCGGCAGCGGAAAGAAGAGCAAAGGCAATGTCAAAAGCAACAAGAAGCTAGGCGGCATGCTGAGAGCGATCAAAGAGCATACAAGGACTGGCGGCAGAGATGCGACAAATTTCGTGACAACCGTGAGACCATGACAACGTTTCCTGCACCTCCAACGTGGCCATGCACCGCTGCTCAGCCATGTAACAGAGAGATCCTTGAGGCATGCCGCCACAGTATCGAGAGACTGTATCGGGCATCTGGCGGTGATTTTCAAGAAAGATTGAAGGAAGGGAAGTTGGAGTGGCACCAGGATAAGTTTGCGAAATGCCGAGAGTCGTGTCGCCAAGAGATGGAAAGGAAGGCAACGGAGATGTTTAAGATAATTGGGCAGTTGGAAGCCCAATTTGGCAAGAATTTCGGCAGCCGATGATAATGATAAAGTTAATATTCAACTCGGATCCTTAGAAGGGGGATGTTGAATGCATGAGATGGCGTCTGATGGAGCAAATTTTCATATGTAGAGAGTCTCTGTAATTATCGTGATTGATTACATTGACTACTTCGAGAATTGCGGCGACATTGGAAACGAGGAGTGAATATCTACCTCTTTAACGTCTAATAGTCATATAGCAGCCGCGTTCAGGCATATCATGAGGTGGGAATGAAAAACAAGCGAGGCGACCGGGCACTAAAACTTGATAGTGGGTGACAAATTTACAAGATTGTCGAAGCAGAGCCGAGAGTGAGAAAGTGTTGACAAGGGCTGGGCGTACAAACTAAAATGTGCTGTGTTTCAGGGGTGGTGAGAGCGGATTGGTGGTATTGGAGGGTTGCAGATCGAAGTGAGGACTGCATTTGGCACGCTGTAGGCGGTCCGAAGCACTTTGAGGCCGTAAAATTAGCGCGATGAGCTTGACAGCAGAGAGGCGAGTCGAATGATACCAAATATGCCCGGCTTTGAGGCGATAGTGCCGGCGGCGGACGGCTCAAAGACAGGTCAGCAATGTAATGGGGTGAAAGTGATGAGGCGGCTGAAGTTCGGGACAATGCGTTGGCGTCGCGCGCGTTGTTTCGCTTTTTTTTGCTGCGTTTTCAGCCCAACTTGGAAATCGGCGCCTGAATTCCGCGCCTGAACCCCTTCGTCGCCTTTGATTTTCGTCCTCCTCGTCCTTCCCAAAAGCCTCTTTCTCTCCCACAACATCCACATCCCACTCTCACCTTGTCCTGGCCAAACCGTTACCTTTCTCGCCGCCACTCATCCCAACTCATCCGAGCAGAGCTTCGATAATTCGCTGTGGCCGCTCCGCTCCCGCGTCTAGCCTGATATCGTTTTATCTGCGCGCATAGTCCGCCGGAGCCCTGCCAGAGAGCCATGGCGCCCTCGCGCATCTCCAACGGCGACTCTGATGCCTCGTCGGGTGGCGACGTGGCCATGAACGACGTAGCTGGCCCTATTGCACGCGTCAAACGGGACAATGGCGATTTTCTCATGCCGGTAAGAGCACTACCCGCTGCCAACCCTCCGGCTGCGGCCGTGCAGAAACGCGTTTCATGGCAAGTGGAACCTCAAGCTAACCTCTCAAATTTGCAGGACGCGTTGGATACTCCCGACTACACGGTATTGTCAAACTTCAAAGCTGAGAATACCTCTTCTGACAATGGCGCGCAGGACTCCGATACAAATCCAAACACTACCGCCAGCAGCGTTGCTGGTGATGTGCAACACATGGATGGAAGGAAACGTCGCTCTGAAGCGTTTCAACTTCGCAAGAGCGTGTTCGGCAAGAAGCACAGTCGTCTGAATGAGTACAAGGTACGTCTGCCTATTTCCGTCGCGACTTGTTCCATGTGACTAATACCATCACAATAGGAAGACGACATGATCCGTCGCTTTAAACATCTCCTCGGCATGACAGAACTTTTCCGCCATTTCATCGAATCGAACCCAAACGCACGCGTCCAGGAAGCCATGGCCGAGATCGATCGACAGAACAAAGAAGAGGAAGCCAAGGCAAGAAAAGGTCATTCTCGTAAAGGTGGAGCAGCCGGTGGACACCGTAGACGTACGGAGCAAGAAGAAGACGCCGAACTCCTACGTGAAGAGAAGCATGGTGGATCCACCGCAAAGAATTTCTTCTGGGAGTCTCCTTCATATATCAAAGGTGGTCAGATGCGCGAGTACCAAGTTCAAGGTCTTAACTGGCTCATTGACCTGCACGAAAATGGTCTGTCTGGTATTCTTGCCGACGAGATGGGTTTGGGCAAAACTCTTCAGACCATCTCGTTCCTTGGTTACCTGCGTTACTTCAAAGGCATTACCGGACCTTTCTTAATTGCCGTTCCCAAGTCTACACTCGACAATTGGAATCGAGAGTTCAATAGATGGATTCCAGATATTGATGTTCTGATACTGCAAGGCGCAAAAGACGAACGTCAAGAGCTTATTCAAGAGAGGCTTATCGATGAAAAGTTTGATGTCTGCGTTACCAGCTACGAGATGATCCTTCGAGAAAAGTCACATCTGAAGAAATTCGCCTGGGAGTATATTATTGTTGATGAAGCTCACCGCATCAAGAACGAAGAATCATCACTCGCCCAAATCATCCGTCTCTTCAACTCTCGACAGCGTCTTCTGATCACCGGTACACCTCTGCAGAACAATCTCCACGAACTGTGGGCGCTTCTAAATTTCCTTATGCCTGATATCTTCGGCGAGTCGGAAGCTTTCGACCAGTGGTTCCAGACACGAGAAGAGGATGAAGACACCGTGGTCAAACAGCTCCACAAAATCCTAAGGCCATT
>Ga0335073_10012828_pt1 | contig 11753 bp, 12 predicted proteins | sample Lox_Sample_22_FD_207093 | JGI IMG/M metagenome (GOLD analysis project Ga0335073, IMG submission 207093) | Soil microbial communities from Loxahatchee National Wildlife Refuge, Florida, United States - Lox_Sample_2.2 | ecosystem: Environmental > Terrestrial > Soil > Wetlands | place: USA... | reverse complement strand
GAGCTCCTGCGGATCACCGGCGGCACCCCCGCCGACGTCGGCTAGCGGCGCGGGGCGGCCAGGTACGCGGCGACCACCTCGCCGGGCGAGCCGCCGGGCCCGTGCCGCATCTGGCCGTACCGCTGAGTGGTGCGCGGGTCGGCGTGCCCCAGGACCTGCTGGAGATCGCTGAGCGACCCGCCGGCGTCGAGGTACAGGGCCGCGAACGAGTGTCGCATCGCCTCGGGACCGAGGTGGCCGGCCAGGTCGGCCGGCAGGCCAGCCTGCGCGGCCAGGCGGCGGACCAGCCGCCACACGTCGCCCGGGGACAGCCGCCGGCCGGTCCCGGTGACGAACAGCGCGTGCCGCGCTGGCCCGTCACGCTGCGCGCGCCCGGTGCGCCGTCCGCGGAGGCCGCGCGCGGACAGGTAGGCGTCGATCCGGGCCGCGGCCGGGCCGGGGAGGGCCAGGCTCCGACGCCGGCCGTCTCCGCGCGTGACCCGCAGCACGCGGTGCCCCCGTTCGGTGCCGAGGTCCTCGATGTCCGCGCCGATGACCTCACCGACCCGGGCGCCGGTGAACAGCAGCACGGCGACCAGCGCGGCGGTCCGGGCCCGCTGCCGGCCCGGCGCCCTATCGGCCGCGCGGAGGAGCTTCAGCGCCTGGTCCCGGTTCAAGCCGGGTGCGGCCAGGCTGACCGAGGGGCATCTCGGCCGCGCGATACCGGCCGCGGGGCTGACCGCGATGTGGCCGCGTCCGGCCAGCCAGGCGTACCAGCCCGAAACGGCGGTGAGCCGGCGGGCCGCGCTGGCCGGGGCCAGTCCGGCGGCGTCCAGTTGCCGGGCGTACATGGCCACGTGCAGCCCGGAGACACCGGTGACCGGGTGCACTCCCCGGGCCTGGCACCAGGCCAGCCACGAGGGCGCGCGGCCGCGCTGGCGGCGCGGGGTGATCCCGATATCGCGCGCGTAGGCGGTCCGGGTGTGCGCCGAGCGCTTGGAGGCCAGCCAGCCGAGGATCAGACGGGTTACCGGATCGGCATCGGCGGCCGCGGCGACGAGGCTCACCCCCGGCGGATTCCTGCTATCCACCGCCAGACCCTGTCCCGGAGAATCCTAGATAATCGCAATTATCTGAGATTCCTCATGATTTGTTTTCGTGACGGAACGGCGGCCCGTCCGCGCAGTTCAGTGCGCTTGGAAGCGGCTGTGATCCGCGGGTGGCGGGCCGGCGGGCTCTTGCTGGACCAGTGAGGGCGTGCCTACGCTCCGCTCCGTGGAGGGGAGTGTCCCCCTCAGGGTGGGACCATCACCGCTGAAGCGGCTGGGCCTGCGCGTCGCTTTGTGCGTCTGCGGAGTACTCGTCGCCGGATTCCTCCTCGCCCTCATCTTCGCCCGGCCGGCTGCCGCGCAGACCACCGATCAGCCCGGGACGACGAATGCCGATCCGCTCGGTTCGACATCGGTCGTGTCCCAGACGGCCAGCGGCGTCGTGTCCCAGGCCACGTCGGCATTGGCCTCCCAGAGTGGCTCGGGTGCTGCGGCGGCGTCGGGTTCTGCGGCTTCATCGTCTTCGGCCTCGTCGTCTTCGGCCTCGTCGGCGGCGGCCCCGGCTGTGTCGGCGGCGGTCGCTCCGGTTTCGGCGGCTTCGGCCCCGGCTGGGTCATCGGTCCCCGCCGCGTCGGCGGCGCCGGCCGTCCAGGGTGCGGCCAGCAGCACGAGCGCGGTCGGCACGTCGCAGTCGGCCGACCAGTCGAGTCAGGCTAGCCAGTCCGCGGCTGGCGCGGCCTCCGTCGCCACCAGCACCGTCACCCAGGCCGCCTCCGCCGTGACCGGCACCGCCACCCAGGCCGCCTCCGCGGTGACCGGCACCGCCACCCAGGCCGCCTCCGCCGTGACCGGCACGGTCACCCAGACCGCCGTCGGCGCCGTAGCGACCGCAACCGGCACCATCAGCCAGGCCGCCTCCGCCATGACCGGCACGGTCACCCAGGCCACATCCGGCACGGTAGCGGCCGCCACTAGCATTGCCACCCAGGCCACCACCGGCGCGGTCGGTGCCTTGACCGGTACGGTCACCACGCTCACCAGCGGCACGCTCCCGGCCGTGACCGGCACCGTCACCGGGCTGGTCGACAGCACGCTTCCCGCGGTGACCGGCACCGTCACCGGGCTCGTCAGCGGCACGCTCCCGGCCGTGACCGGCACTGTCACCGGGCTCGTCAGCAACACCCTTCCGGCCGTGACCGGAACCGTTGCCGGGCTGGCTGGCGGCGTGGTCCAGGCGGTCACCGGCCTCACCGGAACGACGCTGCCTGCGGTTACCGGCGCGGTTGGCCACCTCACCGGCGGCATCGTGCCGATGGTCACGGGCACCGTTACCGGGACGATCGGTAGCCTTTCCGGCGGTACCGGCCCGGCAACGTCCGGCGCGTCGCCGATCGGGCCGACTTCGGCGCAGCCAGCCGGGCCAGGGGCTAGCGCAGGCGGGCTTCCGGGTATCACGGGGACAGCCCTCGGCACGTCGATACCCAATCCCGGCACTTCCTCGCAGGGCGCTCCCTGGCCAGGCGTTCTGTCGCCAGGTTCCTCCTCGCCAGGCGCTTCGTCGCCAGGTACGTCCTCGGCGGGAGCTTCGTCAGGGGCTTCGTCGTCAGGCGGCCCGGGCGGAGCTGGATGGCTGCCGGGGCTCGCTGGAGCGGGCAGCAGAATGTCCGCCAGCGGAAGGTTCCCGCTCTTCCCTGGCCGGCCAGGGAAGAGTCCGGTGCCGTGGACGGTCGGCTCCCTTTCCGGGCAGGACATGGCTGGCGGCTCAGGCTCGGGGGGCGGATCGGGCCTGGTGGCCGTGCTGACGGCTAGACAGATCGTGACGGTCGACGTCCTGTGGCGACACCGGACCGTGATCATCCGGCCACGTTCGGCGTGGCTTCGCGCTCTCGAGGTTCCCGGCTAGCTGGCCCGACGGCCAGCGTCATCCGGGCCACGTTGCTGGTCCGGTTCAGTCCGGAAACCTCAGTCGAAAGAGAGCTTCATCAACATGTCTGCACAGTGTTCCATCATGCACAAAATCACCACACCCGTCCGGTCTGCGTTCGGCCAGGTGGCCAGCGCGTCCCGGTCCGTCGTGGCCGCCGCGCGGCTGCATCCCGCAGGGTTCGCCGTGCCGAGCGCGGTTATCGTGGCGGCCGTCGCCTTCGTTACGTTCGTGACGGCGGTTGTGGTCCGGGTAATTCCGCCGAACCTGTTCGGCCTCGGTTCGCCACCCTTCATCCAGCCGAGCACAAGCCAGCCCCGCCACCGGGTACACGCCCAGCCGGTTCTGGCCGGGCCGCCCATCCTGCCGCTCATGGGCGGGATCCAAAGGCAGGGCCCAGCCGGAAGCCAGGGGCACAGCGGGAGCAACGGGGCGGGCTCATCGTCCACGACACTCTCGACGGCCCCCGTCCTTCCGATCACTTCCAGCCCCACGTTTGGGCCAGGACAGAAGCCGACGTCAGGCTCACCCGCGACCGCGCCGGTAATCGTGTCCGTCCCAGTGGTCACTAGCGGCACGACCACGCAGGTGGGCCAGACCGTGACGGGCGTCGTCGGGACCGCCGTAACGACCGTGGGCCAGGCAGCGCAGGGCGTCACCGGTGCCGTCGAGACGGTGACAGGAACGATCGGCGCCGCGACAGGCGCGGTGACGGGAACGGTCAGCGCGGTGACCAAGACCGTCAGCGCGGCGGCAGGAACCGCCGGGGCCGTGACGAACACGGTCGCCGCGGCGGCCTCGGCGGTGAAGTCCGTCGCGCCGGTAGCCGTGTCCGCCTCGGTCGGCGATTCGGGGCAGGGCGGTTCGTCGTCAGCGGTCCAGGCCACGGTCGCGGCCCCGGCCGTCCAGGCCGGGATATCGGCCGGCACGTCCGGTACGTCGGCGAGCGTCCAGGTGTCGCTGGGTAGTTCCGCTCAGGCTTCGGGCGGTTCGGCTGCTGCTGATCCGGCTTCGGGCGGTCCGGCTGCCACTGGTTCATCCACGGAGCAGACGCCGGTCGCGACGGCGACGGCCAGCGTGCCGGACATGGCTGGGAACGGCTCCTCTCAGCCGGCGGTGAGCCTGTCGGTCTCGCTTCCGGGTCTGGGTTAGCCCACCGTGATCCGCATCGTTATCGTCGAGCACGTCGCCCTGGTCAGGGCGGGGCTCGTGGCCTGCCTGTCGCAGGAAGGCGACATCGAGGTAGTGGCCGAGGTAGACCGCCGCGAACCGGTACCACGCGCGGTTTCGTCACTGCGGCCGGACGTGGTGGTCATCGACGACGAGATCGCCAGCGACGACGAGTTCGCTGTCATCCACGCCGTGCACTACGCCAACCCGTCCTGCCACACGCTCATCATGGCTACCAGGCCCCGGCCGTGCGATCTGCGCAAGGCGGTCGCGGCGCACGCAACCGGCTTCGTGAGCAAGGACGCATCCCCGGAGAGCATCGGCGCCGCCATCCGCCAGGTCGCCATGGGCCGGAAGGCCCTTGATCCCGACCTGGCGTTCGCGACGCTCGACCTCCCCGTCAATCCGATGACACACCGAGAGCGCTCCGTCCTGCGGCTGGCCGCAGCGGGCGCGCCCACCGCCGAGATCGCCGGGCAACTATGCCTGGCGGCCGGCACGGTCCGCAATCACATCTCCAGCGTCATAACCAAGCTCGGGGCGCGTAACCGGGTGGATGCCATCCGCATCGCGGACAGCTCGGGCTGGCTGTAAACCCCGGGTCTCCCGGCCAGGGACCCCCTCCGCCCCGACCGGGAGACGCGTTCCTCACGCCGTGGGCGTCTGAGCCCACAGTGGGACCGGTCCGCCGGCGGCCGACTCGCCGCCGGCGGACTGGGCGTGAACCAGTTCGGTGTACGTGCCCTGGCGGGCCAGGAGTTGCTCGTGCGTCCCGGCCTCGACCACCTGGCCCTGGTCCATGACCAGGATCAGGTCCGAGTTGCGGACGGTGCTGAGCCGGTGCGCGATCACGATCGTGGTCGCCGAGAGCGTCTCGAGGTTGCGGTAGATCTGGCGTTCCGTCACCGTGTCAAGCTCGCTGGTCGCCTCGTCGAGCAGCACGATAGATGGCTGGTGAACCAGGGCGCGGGCCAGCGCGATGCGCTGGCGCTGTCCGCCGGAAATCGAGGCCCCGCCATCGTGGAGGATCGTGTCGTAGCCCATCGGCATCGCGGCGATGTCCTCGTGCACGCACGCGATCCGGGCCGCCTCGGTGATCGCTTCGAGCGGCAGATCGGGGTCGGTGAGCGCGATGTTCTCCCGGATCGAGGCCCCGAAGAGGTAGGGGTGCTGGGTCACGATACCGACCTGACGGCGAACGGATCCGGCGTCCAGCACGGCCAGGTCCTGGCCGTCGAACTCGATCCGGCCGGACGTCGGCTGGTACAGGCCGAGCAGCAGGTGCGCCAGCGTCGACTTTCCCGACCCCGACCGGCCGACGATGCCGACGTGCTGGCCGGGCTGGAGCTCCAGGCTCACCTGGCTGACCACGGCGGGGCCGAGCGCACCATAACGGAACGACACGTCCTCGGCCCGGATCCGGCCGCTGAGCCGCGGCGCCGGGCGGACCCGCCTACCCTGCTGTTCCCGCGGGGTGTCTAGCACGTCATTGATGCGGTGCATGTAGCTGGCCAGCTGCTGCAACTGCAGGCCGCTGGCGACCAGGCTGGCCAGTGGGTTGAGGAAGCCGGCGCCCAGGGCGGCGACGCTGAGCATCGTCCCGAGCGCCAGACGCCCGCCGAGCACCTGGTACGTGCCCACCAGCAGAATGACCAGCGGCGCGGCGACCTGCAGCGTGCTCATGACCGAGCCGACACCCGCGGTCAGGCGGCCGCGGGTCAGGTCGATGTTGACCTGGTTGGTGAACAGGTCGCCCCAGTGATCGGCGGCGCGGTGTTCCGCGCCAGAGGCCTTGAGCGTTTCGATGCCGGCCAGCATCTCGTACGCGTAGCTCTGCGTGTCCGCCTGCGCCTGCAGGCTGCCTGACATCAGCCGTTGGCCGCGCCGCCAGGACAGCAGTAGCGTAGCGACCTGGGCCAGCGCGAGCAAGAGTACCACCACACCTATGACCGGGCTGATGACGAACAGCAGGACGAGGTAGAGGCTGGCGAACGTGCCGTCCAGGACGGCGGACAGGGTGCCGGTGGCGAGGATGTCGCGGACCGCGGTGTTGCTCTGCAGGCGCATCATCAGGTCACCGGAGGACCGGCGGAGGAAGAAGTCGTAGGGCAGCTTCACCAGGTGATCGACGAATCCGAGGGTCAGCCCGGCGTCAAGCCGGGTCTGCAGCTCGAGTAGCACGTTGGCGCGCAGGAAGGAGGACAGGAAGCTGTACCCGATGATCATGGCGACGCCGACGGTGAACACCAGCAGCAGGCGATGGTCATCCCGCGGCACGATCTCGTCGACGACGAGGGCGGTCAGCAGCGGCAGCCCGAGCGCGGCCAGCCTGATGACCAGGGAAGTCGCGAGGACTCGGACCATGTTCCCGGACTGGCCGAGCATCGGCCGCAGGTACCGCCAGGTGCCCTTGGCGCGGGAACGGCTCCGGTCGAAGGTTTCCGACGGCTCCAGCAGGATGGCCACGCCGGTGTACGCACGGCGCAGGTCGTCATGCGACACGATCCGCCGTCCGTGCGCCGGGTCGACCACCCGGATCCCAGCGCGGGTGGTGCGCTCGAACACCACGAAGTGGTTGAACTCCCAGTGCAGCACCGTACCGCGCGGCAGATGCCTGACATCGCCGAGGTCGGCCTTGACCCCTCGGGCACGCAGGCCGCAGGCTCGAGCGGCACGCACGAGAGACAGCGCGCTGATGCCGTCCCGCCCGGCGCCGGTCAGCTCCCGCAGCTCGCGGAGGTCCGCGCGATGGCCGAAGTAGGCGAGCACCGTGGCCAGGCAGGCGGCGCCGCAGTCGGCGTCCTCCAGCTGCCGGATGACCGGGACCTTCCGGCTCACGGCGCGGTCCCCTGACCCAGCATCGCGCGGAACTGCCGGGCCAGTACGTCGGCCAGCGACTCCGAGCGCAGCATGACGGACACCTGGGTGCGCAGCCGTGGCTGTTGTTCCTCCGCCGCGGCTGCCGCGCCTGGCTCCAGCCGACCGGTGACCAGGATGGCGGGCTCGCTCAACGGGGCGAACCCCGCGGCCCGGATCGCGGCGGCGCCGGCCAGCTGCGCGCGCAGATCGGTGACCCGAACCGACCGGCCGTCTGGGAAGGTGAAAGTAAACCCATGTGAGGCAGTCAGATCTGGGGCGACCACGGCCGGCAGCATGGCCTTCACCGTGCCGGCCGGTCCGTCGACCACCGCGGGGCCCGCGGTGCTCTCGCCGGTGCGGATGACCCACATGCTGGCCGCCGCGGCCACGACCAGAACCAGCGTCGCCCGGTAAGTCCAGCGCATCCACCGGCTGCCGAGGCGGATCACCCCGCCACGGGCATCGTGACCACGGGTCCGGAACTCCAGTGCCTCCTGGCGGAAGATGGCTTCCGGACTGGTCGAGGTAAGCCGGGTGGGACGGGCCCGGGGCTGGTCGACCAGCATCAGCCCGGGCGGGCGCTGGGCGGACTCGCTGCGCATCTGGTCCAGCGGGACCAGGTCGCGCCCGAGCGCAGCCTCTCCAAGGATCGTGTCCCAGTCGCTCATCAGGTCTCCGGGCAGCCTAGGCGGACGGTCGGACTGCGGGCCGCGATGCCCCGGCCGCATGCGCGGCCGGGGCATCGCCATGCAGGACGGCGGGCATGCACATCAGCCGACCCCGCCCGGAGCCGGCGTTTCCGCCGTCCGCTGTCTCCGGCATCCGTTCACGTTGTCGCGGCAAATCGCCTAGATGACGACAAGCACGCCGATAGCGACGACGATCTCGGGGAAACCGCAGGGCTCCGGGTTGCAGCTGCGCTGGCATGACGGGTGGCACCCGCCGCCGACGACGTCCATGAGGTCCTCGTCGTCCAGGGTCCGCAGCTCGAGGGTTTTGGTGTTGCTCATCACTAGCCTCCTAGGAGTGGAATTTGTGAGCTATTCCAGACTCCCCGCTTTTTTAAGGCCGTCGCAAGTGGGCATCGTCATGATCGGACCATGACACTCAACATGGACCATGACACTTGTCATGGGTAAATCGGAAGTTGATCTTTTGGCCAGGTCAGAGCCGCTTCAATTTCGACTTGCGGTAGGTCTGTACGGACATTACGTTGGACGTATGACAATGCCGGAAACAGTCGGCGGGGCGGTTTTCCAGTGCGAACTGGGACGGGACGAAGTGCGCGAGGTAATGGCTGCTTCTGGCATTATCGGCCTGCTGCGCCGATCTTGGCTGATCGCCGGCGTCCTGTTCGCGGCCCTGCTGGCCGCCGCGGTCGTGCTGCTCCGCAGCGTGGCCGCCCGGCCTGCGGCGGGCGGTACTCATCACGAACTTCTGGTGGCTGAGCTGGCCGCCGGAAGCGGCCTGTGCGCGCTGCTCGTGCTGTGGAGCGTGCAGCGGGTGTGGCGGCTGTCGCCCGGGCGCCAGGCCAGCCGCGCGCTGGCGAGCGGGGTGTGGCAGCGCGGGGTGCACGAATACAAGCTGCTGGTCGAGGGCGTCGCCTGGCACGCCCCGGACGGATCGGCCACCTTCCTGCCGTGGTCCGCGCTGACCGGCGTACGCGAAACCAAGCGGCTGTTCCTCCTGCTCGACCAGGAGGGCCGCCATGTGCGAGGTTTCATCCCGAAGGCCGGACTGGCCCACCTGCCGCCGGAGGCCGAAATCGACCGCCTGATCCGCGATCAGATCATGGCCCGGAATCATCCGCCCGGCTTGCGCCAGAGCAGGGAGTAGCGCCACAGCAGGTGGCGGCGGTAGCGCACGCCGGGGAGCAGCCGGGTGGCCTCGGCCCGGACCTCGCGCCAGCTCATCTCCGGGTCCATGATGGGCGCTCCGGATTCGCCCTCGCGGTAGATGGTCCGGAAGAAAAAGGCGGCCGGAATGGCGGGGATGGCCGGCAGGAGGTCAGTGACGGACTTGTCGGCGGCTAGGCCGATGACCGCGAGCCGACCGCCGGGGCGCAGCATGCTGGCGGCCTTGGTGAGCGCGGCGGCGAAATCCATGTGGTGCAGCGAGGTGTTCGCGCAGACGAAATCGAAGGTGGCTCCGGCGAAATCGTGGGACAGGAAGTCGGCTTCGATGAAGGTGATGCCGGCGTGTCCTTGGGCCCGGGCCAGGGCGATCATCCGCGGGTCACGGTCGATCCCGGTCACGCCGGCACAGCGGCCGGCGAGGCGGCGGGCGAGCATCCCGTCTCCGCAGCCGACGTCGAGGGCCGGGCCGCAGCCGGGCGGGACGGCATCAAGGATGACCGGCTGGTAGTGGACGTTGTGGTTCCAATAGTCAGCCTGGGCCATCATGCCTCCCGGGTCCGGAGGATACCGTGGGCCCTATGCGCGCGCTGATCATCGTCGACGTCCAGAACGACTTCTGCGAGGGCGGTTCGCTGGCCGTGGCCGGCGGGGCCGCGGTGGCCCGGGCGGTGAGCGAGCACGTCGCCGGCGGGAACCACGAATATGCCCACGTGGTCGCGACCCAGGACTACCACATCGACCCCGGCAGCCACTTTTCCGACCACCCGGACTACGCGGCGTCCTGGCCGGCGCACTGCGTGGCGGGCACGACCGGTGCGGACTTCTACCCCGACCTGGATAGCTCGGCGGTGGAGGCGGTGTTCCGCAAGGGGCAGCACGCGGCGGCGTACAGCGGGTTCGAGGGTTCCGACGAGAGCGGAACGCCGCTGGGCGACTGGCTGCGCCAGCACGGGGTGGACGAGGTGGACGTGGTAGGCATCGCCACCGACTACTGTGTGCACGCGACCGCCGCGGACGCGGCCCGAGCGGGGTTGAGAACGCGGGTGCTGCTTAACCTGACCGCCGGCGTGGCTCCGGCGTCGACGGCCGAGGCGATTGCGGACCTGCGCTCCCAGGGTGTGGAGCTCGCGGGCGGTTAGCGGCCGGACAGGGCCCAGGCCCGGATCTGGGCGATGCGGTCCTGGATCTGGTCGGCGGTGGCCTGGGGCAGCGGCGGGCCGCCGCAGGCCTGGCGGAGTCCGGCGTGGATGACGCCGTGGGGCTGGCCGGTGCGGTGGCTCCAGGCGCCGACCAGGCCGTTGAGCTCCTTGCGGAGGGCGGCGAGTTGCTGGCGGCTGACCGGGGGCGCGGCGGGCGCGGGCTCGGGCTCGGCGGGGCGGGGCTTTTGGGCGCGGGAGCGGGCGTTCAGCTGGGATTGCTGGCGCTTGCTGAGCAGGGTGCGGACCTGGTCGGGCTCGAGCAGGCCGGGCAGGCCGAGGAAGTCTTCCTCCTCCGGCGACCCGGCCGCGGCCGCGGTGCCGAACTCGCCGCCGTCGAACAGGACCCGGTCGAAGTGGACCGAGGCGTTGAGGGGCTGGAAGGCGGGCTCGCCGAGGAGGTCGGGCGTGTCACGCTGGCGCTGGGCCTCGGCTAGTTCGGCTTCCTCGGGAGGCACGTCACCGGTCCTGGAGGCAAGCACATGGTCCCGTTCGGCCTCCAATTCGGCGGCGAACCCGAGCAGGACCGGCACCGAGGGCAGGAACACCGACGCTGTCTCGCCCCGCCTGCGGGCGCGGACGAACCGGCCTACGGCCTGGGCGAAGTACAGGGCGGTGGAGACGCTGGTGGCGTAGACGCCGACGGCCAGCCGCGGGATGTCCACGCCCTCGGAGACCATCCGCACGGCGACCATCCAGCGCTCGTCCGAGGCGGCGAACGCGGCGATCTTCTTCGATGCGGCTGGATCGTCGGACAGGACCACGGCCGGGCGCCGGCCGGTCAGCCCGCGCAGCAGCGCGGCGTAGGCCCGCGCGTCGGCGTGGTCGCCCGCGATGACCAGGCCGGCGGCGTCGGGCATGCCGCGGCGCACCTCGGTCAGCCGCTTGTCGGCGGCCTCCAGCACCCGGCTGACCCACTCCCCCGCCGGGTCGAGCGCGGTGCGCCAGGCCTGCGCGATCTGGTCCTTGGTCATCGTCGGTGCGTTCAGGGCGGCGGTGATCTCGTCGCCGGCCCGGGTGCGCCAGCGCATCTCGCCGGAGTAGGCCAGGAAGATCACCGGGCGGACCACGCCGTCCTCGAGCGCGGGCCCGTAGCCGTAGACGTAGTCCGAGGCGCTGCGCTTGCCGCCGCCCGGTTCGTCGATGTAGGTGACGAACGGGATGGGATTGGCGTCGCTGCGAAACGGCGTGCCGGTCAGGGCGAGGCGGCGCCGAGCCGGGTCGAACGCCTCCTTCACCGAGTCGCCCCAGGACAGGGCGTCGCCCGCGTGGTGGATCTCGTCGAAGACGACCAGCGTGCGGCGGTTCTCGGTGCGCTGGCGGTGCAGCGCCGGGTGGGCCGCGACCTGCGCGTAGGTGACGGCCACCCCGGTGAAGTCGGCGCTCGCCCGGCCCTGGGCATTGCTGTAAGTGGGGTCGATGGCGATGCCGAACCGGCTGGCCGCCTGCGCCCACTGGTGCTTGAGGTGCTCGGTGGGGGTGACGACGGTGAGCGTGGCGACCTCGCGCCGGGCCAGCAACTCGCTGGCCAGGGTGAGCGCGTACATGGTCTTCCCCGCACCCGGCGTGGCGACCAGCAGGAAGTCGCGCCGCGGCAGCCGGAAGTACTCGTGGTACGCGTCCTTCTGCCACCCGCGCAGCTGAGACAGGAGGTGCTCCTGGGGGCGTGGGATGCTCACGAGGCCGAAACTCTACCGGGAGTTCTGCCGACCCGTGATGC
>Ga0335073_10012825_pt1 | contig 11755 bp, 11 predicted proteins | sample Lox_Sample_22_FD_207093 | JGI IMG/M metagenome (GOLD analysis project Ga0335073, IMG submission 207093) | Soil microbial communities from Loxahatchee National Wildlife Refuge, Florida, United States - Lox_Sample_2.2 | ecosystem: Environmental > Terrestrial > Soil > Wetlands | place: USA... | reverse complement strand
GCCGTGCAGCTCGGCGCTTTCGGCAGCGATGCCAACGCCCGCGCGGCGTGGCAGCAGCTCGCGGTCAGATTTCACTCACAGCTCGCAGGCCTGACATCAACCGTGGTTCCCGTTTCGGTGTCGGGACGGAGGCTCTACAGGCTCGAGGCGCGCGTCGCGAGTCAGTCGGCCGCGCGCAGTCTCTGCCGCCAGCTCCAACAACAATCTCAGGGTTGTCTGCCGTTGCCGTAAGCGGCGGCCGGCCGTCACAACCTGACAATTCGCGTCACCCGTCGGCGCCGGCATCGCGCAGCCTAAGTCATTGTTTTACAATGAAACTGCCCGTCTGGCACGAGCTTTGCTCCAACATGTCCACAGGCGCCGCCTTCTGCGAGGCGGCGTCGTGGAAGCGCGAACAACTTCCCCGGTGTTCGCTCGACTCGTGCGCCGCGACGCGCCTTCCCCCGCGCGCGGCGCACGCTCTTTTTCGATTTTCCAACTCCGCTGCGGCCGCGGTCACGGTCAAGCCAGCGCGCCAGGTGCGGGATTTCCAAGGCAAAATTCGCTCTTCGGGCCCGGCCGATCTTGGCCGCGGTCTTGAGGGCTGGAACGCGGCCGAGCAACAGCGGGTACCTTCCCGCGTCATAATGCGGACATGACTACCTCCCCCGGCTCGCTCGAATCGGCTCCCGATCCCTGGCGCGCGCCGCGCCGGCTCTCCATGTCGGGACGCGAAGCGGTGCGTGCCGTGACGCTCGCCAACGGCATGCGGGTGATCGTCTGGCCGGTGCGCAACATCCCGAACGTCGCGCTGTACAACTGGGTGCGCGCCGGCAGCCGCAACGAAGTGCCCGGCGCCACCGGGTTGGCGCACTTCTTCGAGCACATGATGTTCAACGGCACCAGCCGGCATCCGCCCGGGGAGTTCGACCGGCTGATGGAGGCCCGGGGTGGCGCCAACAACGCCTTCACCAGCGACGACGTCACCGTCTACCAGGACTGGTTCCCGGCGAGCGCCCTCGAGCTCGTGCTCGATCTGGAGTCGGATCGGGTGGCGCACCTGGCTTTCACGCCGGAGGTGATCGAGAGCGAGCGCGGCGTAGTCGCCTCCGAGCGGCGGCTGCGCGTCGAAGACAACAGTCACGGGCTGCTCGCGGAGCAGGTGCAGGCAACGGCTTTCGTCGCGCACCCGTACCGTTTCCCGACGATAGGCTGGCCGGCGGATATCCGGTCGTGGCGGCTGCAGGACCTGCAGGCCTTCTACCGTACCTACTACGCTCCCAACAATCTGACGCTGGCGCTGGCGGGTGACCTCGATGTGGACCAGGCGCTGGCGCTCGTCGGCCGCTACTTCGAGCCGATTCCGGCGCAGGCGCCGGTGCCTCCCGTGCGCGCCGTGGAGCCGGAGCAGCTTTGCGAGCGCCGTGTGTTGATCCGGCGCAAGGCACAGACGCCCCTGCTGCAGTGCGCGTACAAGGCGCCGCGCGCGGCCGATCCGCGTGGGCCGGCGGTGAACCTTCTTCTCTCCACCCTGGTGGAGGGTGACGCCTCCCGGCTGCACCGCGCCCTGGTGGAGGATCGTCAGCTCGCGATCGAAGTGAGCGGCCACTGGCAGGAGGGGTTCGATCCCGGACTGCTGTGGCTGTCGCTGATGTTGCCGGAAGGCGCGGATCCCGAGGAGGCGCGGCAGGCGCTCGATGCGGAGCTGGCGGCGGTCGCGACGGACGGCGTCACCGAAGCCGAGCTCGAGCGGGCGCGCAATCTTGCCACGGTAGGCCTGTGGAAGAAGCTCGCCGCCATCGACGGCAAGGCACAGCTGCTCGGGGAATACGAGGTGTTCCACGGCGACTGGTCGCTGTTGTTCGATGCGCCGGCCCGGATCGCGGCGGTGTCCGCCGACGAGCTGCGTGACGTCGCCGCGGAGATCCTCGACGAGAGGCGGCGCACGGTCGGCGTGTTGGTGCCCACGGAAGAAGCGCCGAGCGCTGGCTTGGACATCGCCGCCACGGTCGCCGAGTCATGACCGTGCGCGTCCCGGCGCACGAACGGCTCTCGTTGGGCAGCGGCGTCTCGCTCATTCTGGTGCCGCGCCGCGATGTGCCGCTGGTGGCATTCAACGCCGTCCTGCGCGGCGGCGGCGCGAGCGATCCGGCCAGCCGGCCCGGCGTGGCTTCCATGGTCGCCGGGCTGTTGGAAAAAGGGGCGGCCGAGCGCAGCGCATATGCGTTCGCGGACGTCGTCGAAGGGGTGGGCGGCAGCTTCAGCGCCGGCGCCGGGCCGGAGGCGATCAGCGTGCGCGGACAGTTCCTCGCGCGCGACCAGCAATTGATGCTGGAGCTGCTGGCGGACGCACTGCTGCGGCCGCTGTTGGAGGCTGACGAGCTCGAAGAGCTGTCGGCCCGCCACATCGAGCTGATCAAGGCTGCAAAGGATTCAGATCCGGCGGAGCTGATCGGCACCTACGGCCGCGCGTTGCTGTTCGGGGACCACCCGTATGGGCGGCCGGTATTCGGCAGCGAGGCTTCGCTGGCCGCCATCGACCGCGATGACGTGTTGCGTTACTACGATGGACAATTCGGCGGCGAGCGCCTGATTCTCGTCCTGGCGGGCGACATCGATGCCGACCGGCTGGCGCGGATGGCCGCCGACAGCTTCTCGCGCTGGCCGCGCACCCCTGCGCCGCCGGCGGCTCTCGCGCGCCCGCGGCCGCTCGCCGGCCGGCGAGTGCTGCTGGTCGACTTTCCCGGATCGGCGCAGACCTACTTCTGGATCGGCAACGTGGGTGTCGACAGGCGATACCCCCGCCGTGCCGCGCTCGATCTGGTCAACACTCTGTTCGGCGGCCGCTTCACCTCGCTGCTCAACACCGAGCTGCGGATCAAATCCGGTCTGTCGTACGGCGCCCGCTCCGGCTTCGCGCCTGGCAGCGTACCCGGAGAGTTCTCGCTCCGCTCCTTCGCCCAGACCGGGAACACCGGCAGGGCGCTCGATCTCGCGTTGCGGACGCTCGAGCGGCTGCGGCGCGAGGGCGTGACCAGCGAGATGCTCGACTCCGCCCGCGCCTACACGCTCGGCCAGTATCCGCTCGGCCTGGAGACCGCGGCCGACTGGGCGGAAATGCTGGCGGAGCTCGAGCTCTACGGACTCGGCAAGGGCTATATCGACGACTATCCGGCGCAGCTCGCCGCAGTCGGCGTGGCCGAGGCGCACGCGGTGATCGAGGAAGTGTTTCCACGCGCCGACTCGGTGGCCGTGGTGGCGATCGGAGATGCGGCAAGGATCAGGGGTGCCGTCGGCGAGTATGGACCGGTTGCGCAGATAGCGCTGACCGACCCGGAATTCGCCGCGCCGCGGGCGTCGGGAGACGAAAACCGCCCTTGAGGGGGCGGGCAGCCTCGTCTCCCGGGCCCATTACCTTCAGCTCTTCGGCGCGGCCGCGCCCACCTGCGCCATCTCGGCGTGCATCTTGAGTGCGGCGAGGTTGCGCGCCACGAAGGCCGCGCTCGGCGAGAGCTCGCGCGCCTTCGCGAGGTCTTCGCTAGCCGCCGCGTCATCGTGCGACAGCCAGTTCACTACGGCCCGGTTGGCGTACGCGACGGCCAGGCTCTCGGTATTCGAGGACGGCAACCAGGAGGCCTGCGCAGTCAGTCGCCTCTCGACCGCCGCGTGTACGGCCGCGTCGCAGGCTGCTCGCGCCTGCTGCCACTGGAGTGTCATGGAAAACGCGACGCAACGGTTGGTGTTGGCGGCTGACGGGTCGAGATCCATGATGTCGCGATGGCTCGCGAGCTCCCTGAGCGCGGCCTGGTAGCGTCCGGCCACGACGTCGGCCCCGCCGCTTGCGTCGCTATAGGCCGTGAAGACGAATCGTTGCGCTCCGTCGGCAAGAGCGGCTCCGCTGAACAGCGCGAGTGCGATTGCCGCGCCTAGCGCCAGCGGATTGTGCGCGCAGTTTGCGCGGCGGCTGTTACGACTGAGTGACCACATGGCTGCAATCTCCTGACGGGTTTCGATCTGACAATGTCAGGATAGGAGGAACCCCACGTAGCGACAAACGAAATGAATTTAGCCGACGGATGACCGTCGTTCACCCGCGGGCGCCGCCGGCTCGGCGCGGCACGATCTCCGCGGGGTCGCGGAACTGCGACAGCGCCCACTCGGTGAGCGCGCGGATGTCAGGTTTGCCGGCGTCCTGCGGCCGGCTCGCGAGGAAGTACGCATCCGCGGTGACGAGCTCGGTCGCGAAGATGCTCACCAGCAGACCGGAACGGAACCAGGCTTCGCAGAGCCGCGAAGGCACCAGAGCGATGCCGACGCCGCGCTCGGCGGCGCGAACGACCGAGTACATCGTGTCGAGCTCGATCACGTTCTGCGGCTCCGGTGCCTCCAAACCAACCTGCGCGGCCCAGCTCGCCCAGGCGTAGGGTCGCGGTTTGTGAACGATGAGCGGCAATTCCCGCAGCACCGCGCCGCCGCGGCGAGCTACCGCGGCGGTGTGTTCCGGAGCACAGACGGCCGTGAGCGAAAGTCTGAAGAGACGCGCTGCCTGCACACCCTGCGGCTCCGTGTCCGCGTCCGCCAGCAGGATCGAAACGTCTGCGGACGGGGGATGGAGCGCAGGACGCGGATCCCGGGTGTCGATCTGAATGTCGATCTGGCGATGCTGCGCGCAGAAGGCCGTCAGCCGCGGAATGAAGAGCTCGCTCGCGAAGAAGGGCGGCAGCAGGATGCGCAGGGTGCGCCTGCCGCCGCGGCGCGCGACCTGCGCCAGCGTGCGATCGAGCGCGGTCAGCAGGGGTTCTATCTCATCGAGCAGTGTGGAGCCGGCGGTGGTGAGCTCGAGAGCACGCGGCCGGCGCACGAACAGACGGACGCCGAGCACTTCCTCGAGCTCCTTCATCTGGTGACTGACGGCGGACGGAGTCAGGTGCAGTTCATCGGCGGCGAGCTTGAAGCTGCGGTGACGGGCGGCGACGCAGAACACCCGCAGGTTCCTGGTCGGCGGCGGGCGTGATAGGCGCATCATGCAGGCAGCGTTTTGCAAGTTCCATGCCCCGCGCCGTGGGCGCCAAATCGTTCCAAACCCGACGCCGGCTGCCGCGGCGTCGTCCTTGCTGCATCGTAATGGGCTGCGGATGGGAGCGCTCGCACCGGCGCGGCGCACGCTATCGGCGGAATGTTACGGTCTTCGGTGTTGGAAGCCGGGCTCAGGCCAGGGCGTGGTCCAGCCATCGCGACAGGCTGGCGGCATCCGCCGCACCGGACTGGCGCGCGATCTCGCGTCCCTGACGGAAGAGGATCAGCGTCGGAATACTGCGGATGCCGAACCGCCCGGCGAGCTCCTGCTGCTCGTCCGTGTTGACTTTCCCCACCCGCAGCTGCGTTGCACGCTGCGCTGCCGTGCGGTCGAGCACCGGCGCCATCATGCGGCACGGCCCACACCAGGGCGCCCAGAAGTCGACCAGCACAGGGAGCGTGCCGCGCTCGACATGCGCTGCGAAGGAGGCGGCGTCCATTGCGACCGGCTCACCGGTGAGAACCTGCGCCTTGCAGCGCGGGCACTTCGGGTGCTCGCCGACCCGCGCATCGGGCACGCGGACGACGGAGTGGCATTGTGGACATGCCACGAGCAGGGGGCCATCGGCTCGGGTCTCGGCGCTCATGGCCGCTCCATGGGGCCGCGGCTGTCCGATTCAAGCGCCGGGGGCTTGGCTTCCCGGCCCGCGTCCCCCATTGTGGCGCTCATGGAATATCGCGATTACTACAAGGTTCTCGGCGTGGCCCGCACGGCAACGGCGGAGGACATCAAGAAAACCTATCGCCGCCTGGCGCGCAAGTACCATCCCGACGTGAGCAAGGAGAAGGACGCCGAGCAGAAGTTCAAGGAGGTGCAGGAAGCCTACGAAGTCCTGAAGGACCCGGAGAAGCGCGCCGCCTACGACCAGCTCGGCAGCGATTGGAAATCCGGCCAGCAGTTCCGGCCGCCGCCGGATTGGGCGAGCGGCTTCGAGTTCAGCGGCGGCGGCAGCCGTCCGCGCGGCGCCGCCGGTGCGGGCGGCGGGCATGTGTTCGAGGAAGAGGGCTTCAGCGATTTCTTCTCGTCGCTCTTTGGCGGAGCCAGCCCCTTCGGCGCAACGGGACGGCGGCAACAGCAGGCCGCCGGGCGTGACCATCATGCCCGCATCGACCTGGACTTGGAGGAGGCTTTCGGCGGCGGTGCGCGAACGCTCGAGCTGAAGAGACCGGAGCTGAAGCCGGACGGAACGCTGGAGGTACGCTCGCACTCGGTGCGGGTCACGATCCCCGCCGGGGTCACCGATGGGCAGCTCATTCGCCTGGCCGGCCAGGGCGAGGCGCCGCCCGGCGGCGGGCGTGCCGGCGACCTGTATCTTGAAGTGCACATCCGCCCTCATAACCTGTACCAGGTGGAGGGACGGGACGTCACGCTGACACTGCCGGTTGCGCCCTGGGAAGCGGCGCTCGGGGCGACGGTCACAGTGCCGACGCTGGGCGGCCCCGTTGACATGCATGTTCCATCGGGCGCGCAATCCGGCCAGAAGATGCGTTTGCGGGGCCGGGGCCTGCCGGGCCAGCCTGCCGGCGATGAGTACGTGCAGCTCAAAGTCGTTCTGCCGCCGGCAAGCTCGCCCGAGGCGCGCTCGTTGTACGAGGACATGCGCGCGAAGCTCACCGCATTCGATCCGCGCGCCGACCTCGGGAAGTGACGCCATGACCGACATCGTGGAACTGCGGGAAGTTTGCGTGGTGGGCGATGCGGAATGGATCGCGGCCCCCGACTTCTGCCGGCTCTGTCGGCTCGACCTGCAAGCCGTCATCGAGCTTGCCGATCTCGGTCTCGTGTCGCCGCGGGGTCACTCACCGCAGGAGTGGCAGCTTCCGGCGGCGGCGGTGCCGCGGCTGGCAATGGCGGGCCGCCTCATGCGTGATCTCGGAATCAACCTGAGCGGCGCGGTCTTGGCGGTCGAGCTGTTGGAAATCCAGCGGGATCTGGAGCGCCGGATCCGCCGTCTCGAACGCCTGACGAGCGGCTGAGCCCGTCGCCCTCGCCTCAGGCCCTACTGGCCGAAGCTCTCCCCGCCGACCTCCCGGCCCAGGTGCTCCTCTTCCGCCGCCGTGTTGGTGCGCCCGAGCGCGCGATTGCGATGGGGAAAGCGGCCGAAGCGCGCCACGATGGAGCGATGCAGCTCCGCCGACTCGAGCGCGCTCGTGAACATCGCGCTGAGCTCCGCCGGCGCTTCGTTCATCAGCCTGCGGTAAGCCGCCACCGACTCCTCCTGCGCGTCGCGCAGCTCCGCATGCTGTAGCGGCATGTAGAAGAAGATCCGCTCCACGGGTGTCAGCGCCGCGTCCGCGGCCGCTTGCATTCCGGAGAGCGTCAGCGCCAGCGCTTCCCGGTCCGTGGCGAAAGCGCGCTCGGTGCCCCGGTAAGCGTGACGAGGGAACTGATCCAACAGCAGGATGAGCGAGAGCCGGCGTCGCGGGCTGTCGGCCCATGCGGCGAGCTCACCCGCGGCCGCCCGCGCCACCAGCGGGCCGAAGCGGGAGCGGACGAGCTCGTCGGCGTGCTGCTCGTCGGCACCGCCGCCGAACCAAAGCGCCAGGCGCTCGCTCACGCCGTCCGGCTTCAGCGGCAGCTTTCCGAACCAGAAACGTCGTACCTCCAGAGCTTCGTCCATTATTGGATTATGGCGCAAAGTCGGCATCCTGCCGCTTTGCGCGAGCGCGGCCGTTGCACAGGATCGACCCCGCGGCCCAGGGAGCGGCCCTGGGCCGCTTACTGACTTGCTGTTGACGTAGTGTTAATTTTTGGATGCCGGGTATTGCAATGCCGGTCGCACTGCCGCAACATCGCGCCGCGTCACGGGGTGTGGTACCGCCCGCGGCGTCCAGCGATGGTCGTCCGGACCCTTTGGAGGTGTGACAACCTAAATGAAGACGAGACAAGCGTCGACTGACAGCGACCCTGGGCCTTCTCTTCGCACCGTCAACTCGTATCTCGAGAAGAACTTTCCCGACTTTTTCGCCGAAGCGCGCTTCCAGGTCGGGGATGACGATTACTTTCTGTACGCGCGCTTCGGTCAGTATCTGGCCCGCTCCATCGAGCAGAACCGGGCCTCCCGAGAAAAGATCAACCGCGGCTTCACCGTGCTCAACAAGATGGCACGGGCGTCGGCGCGGCATCCGCGCATCCGGCAGATGATGGTCTCGGGTCCGTTGGAATACATCGTCGATGCGCCGAAGGCGCGGGCTCTGGCGCTGAAGCGGTTGTCGCCGGTGGCGCAGGGTTATCTGGAAAGCCTTTGCGAATGACACCGCCATAAAAAAAGCCCGCCGATCGCTCGGCGGGCTGATTTTAGTGAACATGTTCCGGTAGTTCGCTGTCAGCTTGCGTCACGGACATCTATTTTCGTCGGCTGAAACGCTGGAGCCTGCGCTCCGGCCCAATCTCGAGGCCCGCGTGTCAATCCACGCATTCAATCGTTCCTGGCAACCACTGCAAAGGTTGCGGCTGCCATACCCGTGCCCGCGTCGACCTCCGGATTTCTGCTTCGTTATCCTCCGCAAGTTCTTTGGCGTGTGCGCATCACCCGCTGCTCTCTCACCTGAAATCATACCGATTCGAGCTTGACTTTGTCGTTGTAATTGGGCAACAGCGGGGTGTCCGCAAGCGGCAGACGCACGCCGAAACGCGCGCCTTCCTCATCGGGAAGATCCGTTGCGGCGACGCCGCCGCGGTGGTGCTCTGCGATCAGGCGCACGATGTAGAGGCCGAGCCCGAAATGCGGCCGGCTGTCGCTGCCGCTGCGCGACTGCCAGAGCGATTCGAAGAGCCGCCCGCGGACCTCGGGCGCCAGTGGTGGCCCGGGATTGTCGACCTCAAGAACGGCGGCCGCCGGCTCCCGCCGCAAACGCACCGTGATCGTGGCGCCCTCGGGACTGAAGTCGACCGCATTGTCGATGAGCTTGTCGAGAAGCTGCACGATCAGGTCGGGCGCGCCCTCGATCTCGACCGGCTCTGACGGCAACTCGGCCGCAAACCGACGCTCGGGAAATGCGACTCCGTACGCACTTACCGCCGACGCGATGACCGGCGTCAGGTCGAAGCGGAAGCGGTCGGCGTTGCCGATGGCCTCCTCGACCCGCGTAGCAGCGCCCATTGCCACCAGAATCGCGCTCAAACGCTCGCTCCCCTGGCGTGCCCGCTCGAGGTACTGCCGCGCTGCCGGTGACACATCTTCGGATTCCAGGTTCTCGAGCGAAGAGCGCACGATGGTCAGCGGCGTGCGAATCTCGTGCGCGAGTTTGCCCGCGAGCGAGCGCAGATAGCCGGTGTACTCGTTGAGGCGGCGCATCAGGCGGGAGAAGCTGCGCGCTACGTCGCCCAGCTCGTCCGGCGCTGCCGTCTCGGGGAACTGTGTCACGAGTCCCTCGCGGGTCAGCGCGGACTCGCTCGCGCGGCGCAGCCGCGACAGCCGCACCGCCAGGTGGGCCGCGAACACGAACATGACAATAACAGCGATCGCGCTCGTGACCAGTGTCACGTCCAGCATCCGGGTCAGCGCGCGATCCCGCAGCCCTTCCCAGCGATTCGCCGCCTGTGTGACCCCCAGCTCACCGATCACCTGGTGATGCCCGTCGTAAATCGGTGCCGCGGAGGCGATGAACCGCGGCTCGCCGCGGCGATCGACGAACCGCCGGTAGACCTGTGTCAGGATGCCGGGCTCCGGCGCCAGCACTCCCGGCACTGCCAGCTCGTCCGCCTGCGCCAGCACGGCGCCGCCCGGTGTGGTCACGGACAGCCTCATTCCCGGCTGCATGAATTGCGCGAGATACGGGCTCAGCGAAGGCGCCGCGACGATCAGCTCGCCCATCGTATGCAGATCGCTGGCGCGCAGAGTCCCATAGCTCATCGGGGCGGCGCCCCGCCGGTCGCGATCGTCGAGCAGGACGCCGAACTGACTGCCCACCATCGACAGCGGCATGGCCACCTCGACGTCGTACCCGTGAGAGGTTGGCTGCAGCGCTCCAACGATGCGCGGGTCCTCGGTGGCGGTCTCCTCTCCGTACTCTCCCGTCTCGATGCGGCGCGCAATGATGGGCCCGGGCCCGGTCAGCGCCAGAAACACCTGCTCCTGGGCGCCCTGCGGATCCTGGTAGCCGATCCAGACGCGATCGCCGAGCGCCGAGGAGTCGAGCGAGCTGGCGCCGGGCGCATCAAAGACGAGGTGAGGATCCCACACCTCGAGCAGTACGTAGAGCATCCGATCGTCGACGCCGGTGAGGATGCCAAAACGATGCGCGCCCGCGCCGTAGTATCGCCACGCGCTCGGATCACGCGGCCAGTCGTCGGGATAGCCGTCAATGTAGGGTGGCGCAGTCAGGACGAGTGGCGTGAGATCGTCGGGGCCCGTGGTCGCGGGTACCGGCTCGTCCGGGTCGCGGTAGAGCAGGTCCATCCGACCCTCGAGCGAAGAGGCCATCGTTTCCGACACCGTCTGCAACTCATGCTGCTCGCTCTGCCGCAGTTCGGCTTCCATCTCACGCGCGTAGCGTATGCCGTCCCAGGGCAATACGAGGGTCGCGAGACCCAGCAGCAGCAGCTTCAGTCGCAGTGACATCGCCGGCTCACTCGACCCAGCGGTAACCCATCCCGTACACGGTCTGCAGGGCGTCGAATGCCGGATCGAGGCTCTGGAATTTGCGCCGGATTCGCTTCACGTGCGATGTGATCGTGTTGTCGTCGAGCACCACGTTGGCCGCGTCCATCAGTTGCTGGCGGTTCTTCACGTGGCCTGGATGGCGCGCCAGCGCGTGCACGATCCAGAACTCGGTCAGTGACAGCAGCACCACCTGCCCGCTCCATTCGACGCGCATGCGCTCGGCATCCAGCGTGAGCGGACCACGGCGGAGCATCTGCTCCTGCCCGTCAGGCGGCTTGCGCAGCGCTTCAACGCGGCGAAAGAGCGCGTTCACCCGCGCAATGAGATGCGCGAGACTGAGATCCTTGGTGAGGAAATCGTCCGCGCCGAGGCGCAGGCCCGATACCGCGTCGAGCTCCGAGTCGCGGGCGGTGAGAAAGATGATCGGCAACTCCGCGGACAGGGCCCGCAGCTGTCGACATAGCTCGAACCCGCCCTCCGGCTCGTCCTCGAGCGAGATGTCGATCACGGCAAGGTCGGGCAGGCGGGCTGCAAACGCCGCCATGGCCTGTGCGCGGTTGCCGTAGGTCTTTACGACGTAGCCCTCACGCGTAAACGCGGCGGCGTAGTTGTCGCGAATGGCCGGCTCGTCTTCCACGATCGCAATGAGGCGCTTCATGGACGCGATTATAGGGGGTAAGAGGCGCATCACTTGCGGCCGTGGCTGGGCCCGCGCTGCGCTGGTATCGTCGGCGCCCTTATGAAAATACCCGAGATCCTGATCATCGAGACCATCCACCAGCCGGGAAGCCTGGCCAAAGTGCTGCTGGTGATCGCCGAGGCCGGCCTCACCATCGAGCACCTGGTCGCGATCCGCCGCGACCAGGGCCGGACCCTTTGGGAAATCACGCTGGAGATGGACGAGGAGGCGGACCGGAGCCTCTACGACCGAATCGACAGCCTGCCCACCGCCCGCTTCGTCGGAAAGTCGGACCGTGTCTTCAATCGCCACCGCGGCGGCAAGATCCGCACGGTCGCGAGCCTGCCCATCAACACGCTGCAGGTGCTGCGCGACATCTACACGCCCGGCGTCGCGAGGGTATGCCTCGCCATTC